>Ga0073928_10009696_pt1 | contig 11659 bp, 6 predicted proteins | sample PaiPotPPA55metaG_FD_76969 | JGI IMG/M metagenome (GOLD analysis project Ga0073928, IMG submission 76969) | Iron sulfur acid spring bacterial and archeal communities from Banff, Canada, to study Microbial Dark Matter (Phase II) - Paint Pots PPA... ...
ACCGCGCTCGACCTTGAGGCAAAGGTGCGCCGGCTGCGTCAAGCGCTCGAGCCGCAGGTCACGATGGTGTCGGAAATTCCGGCGTTCGATCTGGAGCTGGGCTACGAACTTTACACGTTGCTGCTAAAGGCGGTCGAGCCGGCGTGGCGGCCGGCCAAGAGCCTGATCGTCGTGACCAACGGCGCACTCGGCGAATTGCCATTGAGTCTGCTGCCGGCCGCGCCGGCGCAGGTCGATGCCGCCGCGAGGCCGTTGTTCTCGGGCTATCGCAATGTCGCGTGGCTGGCGCGCACACATGCGGTGACGGTCGTGCCCTCGGCCGCGGCGATTGTGACGCTGCGGCGGCTGCCGCGCGGCTCGCCGGCGCGCGATAAGCTGATCGGCTTCGGCGATCCCTATTTCAATCCCGAAGAAGCCGCGGAAGCCGAAAGCGAACAAGCCGCCCCGGTACAAGTGGCTTCGGCCGCGCTCAGCGCCGACGCCGAAAACGTCACGCGCGGCATTCCGCTCCGCTTGCGCGCCTCTCCGCACACCGAAGAAGCCGACGCGGCCACATTGGCCATGCTGCCGCGCCTGGCCGATACCCGTTATGAATTGATCTCGATGGCGAATGCGCTCGACGTCGATCCCGCCAAGGCGCTCTATCTCGGCAAGGCGGCCAACGAGCAGAATGTCGAAACGCTCGATCTGGCGCACTACCGGATCGTCGCTTTCGCAACCCATGGCCTGGTGCCGGGCGACCTCGATGGCCTCACGCAGCCGGCATTGGCGCTCACCGCGCCCGAAGTCGCCGGCGTCAAAGGCGACGGGCTCCTGACCATGGAGAAGATTCTCGCGCTCAAGCTCGACGCCGACTGGGTCGTCTTATCGGCTTGCAACACCGCGGCGGGCGCCGGCGCGGGCGCCGAAGCCGCTTCGGGGCTTGGCAGCGCGTTCTTTTATGCCGGCAGCCGCGCGCTTCTTGTCACCAACTGGTCGGTGCATTCGGCGTCAGCGCGCGACTTGACCACCGACCTATTCCGCCGTCAGCGTGCCGATCCGGCGCTGACGCGCGGCGAAGCGTTGCGGCAAGCGATGACCGGGCTGCTCGACGGGCCAGGCGCCGTCGATGGTTCGGGGCACACCGTCTACAGCTATGCGCATCCGTTGTTCTGGGCGCCGTATTCGATAATCGGCGACGGCGGCGGGACGTGAGGCGGCGCTCCATCGTTTTGCGATGTCGCAAAGAATCGAAATCGATGGCACGCGGTGATTGTACGGCTTTCAGTTTAAGCCGAGCGGCCGATGGTTTGCGTGTGCAGTGCTCCAGGAATGACCGGCCTAGCGGGGGAGCTCGTAATGAAACTGCCGTTTGTCGTCGATTCCACGCAACCTGATTTAGGCGGTAATTTGCGCCATGGAGACTTGGGCGGGTTCACGCCCAAGGTGTGGGATTGGGTGATTCACAGATTCGCGATCAAATCAATGCTGGACGTCGGATGCGGCGAAGGACATGCCGTCGACTATTTTCGCCGCCTTGGTGTCATTTCCCATGGCATTGATGGTTTGCTTACAAATGTCCGGCGAGCTGTTACGCCGATTGCCCTGCATGATTTAAAGACGGCGGCCTACACGATGCCGGTCGATCTTGTGCTTTGCATCGAGGCGGTGGAGCACGTGGAGGAGAGGTATGTCGATAATCTCGTGCAAACCCTCTGCAACGGAAAAATCATCTTGATGACGCATGCCCTGCCGAACCAAGAGGGATACCATCACGTGAACTGTAAACCGCCGCAGTATTGGACCGGCAAGTTGGAAACAGCTGGATATGACTTCTACGAACTTGAGACCAATTATATTCGAACCCTCGCGGGCAACGAAGGTTGGTGGAATCACGTGGCGCGCAGCGGTCTCGTATTCGGCACTTCTGATATTGCTGTGTAGCAGTCGCTCTTGATGGGAACGGTCTTCAACGCATTCTGGCACGGGCCGCCGCTCAACGTGTTCCATTGGGCTTGCATGCGATCCTTCATTCGCCACGGACACGAATATCGTCTTCACGTTTATGACCCAGTGGCTGTCCCCGATGGCGTGATGCTTGTGGATGCATCGAAGTTGCTTTCGCGAGAGAAGCTCTTCTTCTTCGACAACAGCTTCACAGGAAAACCCGACGATGTCGGCCCGTTTTCGGATTTGTTTCGCTATAAACTGTTACTCGAACTGGGCGGTTGGTACGTCGATGTCGACACGATCTGCGTCGCGTCTGAAATACCGAGCGAAGTTCGGGCCTGGGCGTCGGAGAGTGAGCCTGTCAACGGAAAGACTGTCATTAACGGTGCCCAGATGTGTCTACCCAAGGGCGATCCGCTGGCGGTCGTGCTTTATGAGAAATGCCTCGCCGTCAGCAGAAATAGCCCGCTGCGGGAGGATTGGGGACCCAACTTGCTGACGGAAGTGATCCGGAGCATGGGGCTTCCTGCGAACGTGTTCGGGACTACCTCAACATTTTATCCTGTCGACTGGATCAGCGCATTTACGCTGGCGTTGCCATCATATCGGGGCGAGATTGCGCAGAAGACGGCATCGGCGATGTTCGTGGCCGCGTATCAATCGTTCTTCCAGTATTGCGGCATCGACCTTGCATCGACTCCGCCAGCAGGAAGCTATCTGCGCGAGCTTTACGAGACGTTGGCTCCTGAGCGGATGGCAGCGACAGCGTATTCGACCGATGAAATCATTTCTCACATCCGCGACTTCTTTATACGCTACAAGGACTGGGCAATCCCGGAACTCATCAGATCAATCGGTCCACGAATGGTTGACGATCTTGGCATAGCTAATTCTTGAATCGGTTCTCGATTCCAGATCCAGATCCGGAGCTGACGCTCAGCGCAACGTATTCGGTGATCGGCGACGGCGGCGGGACCTGATTTAGAGCGGATGGAAATCGACCGCCAACGCTTCACCGCTCGGTCAATTTAAATTCGATGCGGCGATTGCGGCGGTAGGCTTCCTCACCGACACCCGGGTCGATCGGCTGAAACTCACCGAACCCGGCCGCGGCGAGCCGCTGCGCTGACACGCCCTTGGTGATCAAATATTGCACCACCGCGATGGCGCGCGCGGCCGAGAGGTCCCAGTTCGATTTAAAAACGGTACCGGTGACCGGGCGTATGTCGGTATGCCCGTCGACGCGCAGAATCCAGGCCAGGTCGGGCGGAATATCGCTCTCTAGCTGGAGCAATACTTTGGCCAGGTCGTCGAGTTCGACGCGGCCTTGCGGTTTTAAGTCGGACCTGCCGCTGTCGAAAAATAATTCCGACTGGAATACGAACCGGTCGCCGACCACGCGGATATCCGGCCGATCGCCGAGAATGTCGCGAAGTTTCCCAAAGAAGTCCGAGCGGTAGCGCTGCAATTCATTGACGTGTTCGGCCAGCGCCAAATTAAGCTGACGGCCAAGGTCGCTGATCCGGTTCTGCGCTTCCTTGTCCTTGTTCTGGGCGGTTTGCAAGCTCTGCTCCAGCGCGGCGAGTTGATCGCGCAGTGCGGCTAGCTGCTGATTAAGAAGCTCGACCTGCGCCAAGGCGCCGGCCGATATCTTCTTCTCGCCTTCGAGTTGGCCGGCAAGCTCGGTCGTCTTGCCCTGCGCGGCCGTCGTGGCGGCTTGGGCGCTTTCAGCCGCTGCTTTAAGGCGGTCGCGCTCGCTTTGCGCATTGGCAAGGCTCGCGCGCAATTGAACGAGTTGACCTTCGAGATCGGCCTTGCCCGATTTCTCCATCGATAAGAGCTGGCTTAGCTGCGCGACCTGGGTGTTGAGGCGCGACAGCGCGCTATCCTTGTTGGCGACTTCCTGTTGCAAATAAAACTGCACGACGACAAAAACGGTCAGGAGAAAGATGATGCCGAGGATCAGCGTCGACAGCGCGTCGACGAAGCCCGGCCAGTAATTCATCGCGCTTTCGCCGCGCCGCGTCCGGGCAAGGGCCATCACACCTCAGCTCAAGAATTTACTTTCTCTTCCAGCATGATTTCGAGCAGCTTCCTGATCTCACGCTGCTGTTCGGCTTGGCCGTCGACCCACTCGCGGATGGTGCTTTGCTCGGTGCGCATGTGATGCACCAGCACCTGGATGGCTTCGGCCAGGTTCGCCATCGCGGCGGCCGCGGTCTTGCCGGCGCCGGCCTGATCGACGGCGCCGCGCAACCGTTCGATCGCCGCATTCAGTTCGCCGGTCGCGCCCGCGGCCAGCACCGGCTCGGCGGCGTGGTCGTAAACGGTCGTGGACAGCCAATCTTCGAGTTCGGTGTAGAACCGGTTCTGCGCCTGGCTTGATTGCAAGTCGAGGAAACCCAGCACCAGCGAGCCGGCAAGCCCGAACAGCGAGGACGAGAACGAAATTCCCATGCCGGAGAGCGGCGCCGCCAATCCATTGCGCAATGAATCGAATATGCTGGCGGCGTCGCCGCCGGGGCGCAGCTGCTGAATGACTTCGCCAACCGAGCTTACCGTGGCGATCAGACCCCAGAAGGTGCCGAGCAGCCCTAAGAATACCAGCAGGCCGGTCATGTAGCGCGAGATGTCGCGCGCCTCGTCCAAGCGCGTGGCGATCGAATCCAAAAGGCCGCGCATCAATTGCGCAGACATTGACATGCGCCCGCTGCGGCTGCCGAGAATCGCCGCCATCGGCGCCAACAAGACCGGCGGTCGCTTGACGCGGGTGGGATCGCCGCCGCGGCGGATGGTGTTCACCCAGGCGATCTCCGGATAGAGACGCAGCACCTGGCGCAGCGCCAGCGCAATGCCGATTGCCTCGACGAACACGATCAGCGCGTTCAAGCCGGGGTTGGACATGAACGCCACCACGATCTGCTTTTGCAGGAAGGCGGCAATGGCTCCCACCACGATGATGAATGCCAGCATCCTGATGAGAAAGACGTGCGGCGAGGATAGCTTTAAGGGATCGAGTACTTTGGCCATGAGCGTCTACAGGCTAGCGTCAACAGAGGCTGCGCCAAAACGAGCTGTGCCAAAACGCGGGGACAAATTTGTGCCCGCAAATTTGTGCCGGAGCCCGTCCGCTTTGTAAACGGTCGGATTGAGTTGGAATTGAGGCCCAACGCACGACGCCAAAGGCACGCGTCGGCTGCGATCCTCCGAGGGTAATCGCGATTTGCGAGTGGCCTCATCCCGCCCCGTGAAAACGGGGGAGGGGGACCGCGCATTTGCGCGGTGGAAGGGGCGTGGAAATTCAACGTTTCGTCTGCGCTGAAGAAGAAGCGTTCTTGTCGACGCCCCTTCCACCACGCTGCTGCGCAGCGTGGTCCCCCTTCCCCGCAACGCGGACGAACGGATGGGAGGCCGGCGCTTGCCGCTCATTCCCGCGTAAGCGGGAATCCAGATAGGGTGCCAGAGATCGTTCCTGGGTCCCGCCTTCGCGGGGACGAGTGGATGGGTGTTGTCTTAGCTCGATCCTGCCGGGGGAGGGCGTATACGACCCCCGATCTGTGACGCGAGCAACGTCGTCCGCTTCAAACAATTCAATCGCACCACCATCGTCGTCGAAAGGAACGGCTTCAGCAATTGGCGGTGGCTCCCAATAACGAGTCGACCACCTGCTGCTCACGCTATAGACGAGCGTTGCTCATCTCAGTATCGCGATCAAATAAACTCGTAGAAAAAAACGTGTCGAATCCGCCACAGGCGCGGAAATTTCAAATAGTTCAACTGAACTTTTAGCGCGCTATGTTCGGTCGCTGGCGTTGCTGTGCTACGCCTGACCCAAAGCTTTTTTGCACGGGTGGGGCGGTTATGAATTGGGTGCGATTGTCTTTCGTTTCGCCAGCGGGGGGGGCGCTGACGATGGCACTCGCAATTGCGCTGACCCTATGCCTTGGTGCCTCGCAGGCGCAGGCGCAGTTTGTGTGCGGCGGCAGCACGGATGGTTCCGAGCCGCAGGACGGTGCCGGGGCGATGGTGGGCATTGGCGTCAGCAGTTTCGCTTGCGGCACCAATGCCAACGCGACGAGTGCAACAACCCAGGGCGCGAACACGGCGATCGGGACCAACACCAATGCCAGCGATACCAACACTGGGACAGATTCCAGCTCAAACGTCGCGACCGGGTTTGGGGCGGATGCCCACGGCAATATCAGCTCCAACACCGCCACTGGCCCGGCCGCCGATGCGCACGGCAATAACGGCATCAATACCGCGACCGGAGCCCGCGCGAACGCTTCCGGCAACCAAGCCTCCAATGTCGCCACCGGCAACGGCGCCGATGCGCAGGGTAGCGGCGGCAACAATGTCGCGGTCGGATTCGTCGCGAATGCGAGCGGCAACGGCAGCCATAACGTAGCCTCGGGCGATTCCGCCGACGCGCACGGCACCGGCAGTTTCAACACCGCGACCGGCAATGGCGCCAACGCCAGCGGCGATACGACCGTCACAAGCATCATAAGGAAGTCGTCCAACGTGGCGACCGGCAATGGCGCCGACGCGCATGGTGACGGCGGCTGTAATTCCGCGACCGGAGCCTTGAGCAACGCGTCCGGCCTCAACAGCTCCAACAGTGCGTTTGGCAATTCAGCCGATGCGCACGGCACAGCCAGCGCCAATACCGCGACCGGGGTGATCGCCAAAGCGTTCGGCGACAACAGCTTCAATACCGCGGATGGCAATGGCGCCGATGCGAGCGGCAATAACAGCTCCAATGTCGCAACGGGATCGACTGCCAAAGCGTTCGGCGGCGGCAGCTCCAATATCGCGACCGGCAATGGGGCCGATGCGAATGGCGCCGGCAGCCACAATATTGCAAGTGGCTTTCAAGCGATTGCCAGCGGCGATGGCAGCCATAACGTTGCGGCCGGCGATACCGCCGACGCGCATGGCACCACCAGCAACAATGTCGCGATTGGCTTTACGGCCAAGGCCTTCGGCGATACCAGCCATAACTTTGCGGCCGGCGATTCAGCTAATGCCAGCGGCGGCATTGTCGGCAATAACAGCGCCAATGTCGCGACTGGATTTAACTCTGACGCGAGTGGCACCGGTGCCTCCAATACCGCGAGCGGCAATGGTGCCAATGCGCATGGCAGCAACAGCAACAATGTCGCGACCGGAGTCGCTGCCAAAGCATTCGGCGACAATAGTCAAAACACCGCGACCGGCTCCCTTGCGGATGCCAGCGGAACGGGCAGCGATAATACCGCGAACGGCGTGAGCGCGAATGCCGCCGGAAATAACAGCCAAAACACCGCGACCGGGGCCGTCGCGCACGCCGGAGGCGATTTTAGCCATAACGCCGCGACCGGAGCCCAGTCGGATGCAAGCGGAAGTAACAGCGATAACGTCGCCGCGGGATTTATCGCCAAAGCCAGCGGCAGCAACAGTTCCAATATTGCGACGGGAAACCAAGCCAACGCCACCGGCGCCGGCAGCAATAACATCGCCGCCGGAACCCTCGCCAATGCCACCGGCGACGGCAGCTCCAATGTCGTGACCGGCAATGCCGCCGACGCGCATGGCAACTTGAGCAACAATATCGCGACTGGTATCAGCGCCAAAGCCTTCGGCGACGGTAGCCAAAACATCGCGTCGGGCGATTCCGCCGATGCGCATGGCAACGGCAGCGCCAACACCGCGAACGGTTTTGGTGCGAATGCCAGCGGAAGCGGAGTCGTGGGCTCCAAGAGCGCTAATGTCGCGACCGGTTTCCAGGCCGATGCCAACGGCGATGGCGGCGCCAATGTTGCAACCGGACCGAACGCCAATGCCAGCGGCACGAACAGCATCAATGTTGCGACCGGCTCTAGGGCGGATGCCAGCGGTGTCAGTAGTTCCAACATTGCAACGGGCGCCGGCGCCATTGCCAGCGGCGGCGGCAGCTCAAACATCGCGACCGGAAACGGTGCGCTCGCCAATGGTGCCACCAGCAACAATATTGCGACCGGAACCCTCGCCAATGCCACCGGCGATTCCGGCGTCAACATTGCGACGGGGGCTGGCGCCAATGCCTCGGGCGGCAACGCCGGTGGAGCCGCTAGTTTCAACGTCGCGACGGGACGCAATGCCAATAGCAGCGGCGACGGCAGTCATAACGTCGCCGCCGGCGATGCCGCCGATGCGCATGGCACGGCGAGCTTCAACATCGCGACTGGCGGCAACGCCAATGCCAGCGGCAATTCCGTCGGCAAGAACATCAGCGCAAACATCGCGAGCGGTGCCTCTTCGAATGCCAGCGGCGATGGCAGTTCGAACGTTGCGACTGGCAATAGATCCGATGCGCACGGTACCACGAGCGCCAATATCGCCGTTGGAATCTTCAACAATGCCAGCGGCAATAACAGCAATAATACGGCGATCGCTCAGGGGGCCGATGCGCACGGTGCGAGCAGCGCCAATTTCGCCGCCGGTCCTCTCGCCAACGCCAGCGGCGACAATGGCGCTAACATCGCGACAGGCGCTGGCGCCAACGCCTCCGGCGGCAGCGGCGCGGCAGCGAGTTTCAACGTCGCGACTGGCAATGCCGCCAACGCCACAGGCGACGGCAGTTCCAACGTCGCAACCGGAAACGGAGCAAAAGCGTTCGGTACTAACAGCTCCAACACCGCGATCGGCGATTCAACCGACGCGCACGGCACTGGCAGCGCCAACAACGCGATCGGCAACGGGGCCCAGGCCACGGGCGACGCCAGCGCCAATATTGCGACCGGGCAGAATGCGCACGCCTCCGGTGACGGCGGCAATAATATCGCGACCGGGCAACTCGCCAACGCTTCCGGTGGCACCAGCGCCAATCCCAGCAATAATATTGCGACTGGGTTAATGTCGAATGCCAGTGGCGACGGCAGCCATAACCTTGCCGCCGGCGTCACATCCGATGCCCATGGCAATAGCAGCGCTAATACTGCGACCGGGATACTCGCCAATGCCTCCGGCAACGTCAGTTCCAATACAGCCAACGGCAATTCAGCCGATGCGCACGGCAATACCAGCGCGAATTTCGCGGCTGGAGCCCTGGCCAATGCCAGCGGGGATAGTAGCGCCAACATCGCGACCGGAAACGGTGCGCTCGCCAATGGTGGCAATAGCAATAATTTCGCCGCCGGGACCGGCGCCAATGCCACCGGCGATAGCGGCAACAATATTGCGGCAGGGACCGGCGCGAATGCCAGCGGCGGTGTTGTCGGTAAGAATAGCAGCGCTAACATTGCCATTGGACAAGGCGCGAATGCTCAGGGCGATGCCACCGCCAATATTGCGAGCGGACTCAACGCCAATGCCAGCGGTACCAATGGCAGCAGCAACATCGCGACCGGAACCAAGACGAACGCCAGCGGCAACAACAGCGCCAATATTGCGGTCGGAAATCAAGCGACCGCCACTGGAGACAATTCTAATAACTCAGCAATAGGTCCATTGGCGAAGGCCGATGGCGCCAGCAGCAACAACGTTGCGCACGGAGCCAACGCCAATGCCAGCGGCGCCGGCAGCTTCAATGTCGCGATCGGCAACAGCGCCAATGCCAACGGCGCCGGCACCAGCAATACCGCCGTCGGCAGCAATTCGGTCGCCACTGGCACGAATGCCGCGGCCTTCGGCGCCGGCGCGCAAGCGACCGGGAACCAATCCTTTGCCGCCGGCTTCGGTGCGAAGGCCACCGGAACAAATTCCATCGCCATCGGCAACGGCGCCATCGCCACCGGATCGATCGCGATGGGTGCCGCCGCAATGGCCGGTGGCGGCGGCTCGGCCTACGGCGACGGCACGAATGCCACCGGTGGCAATAGCGCGGCGCTCGGCACCGGTGCAAACGCAACCTTCATGAATTCCACCGCCATCGGCACCGGCGCGACGACCACGCGCGCCAATCAGCAGTCGTTCGGCACGGCGGCCAACACCTACACACTGGCGGGCGTCACCTCGGGCGCCAGCAAAGCGGCGCAGAGCGGCCCCCTGCAAGTCGTGACCTCGGACGCTTCCGGCAATCTGGCGACGACCCCATTGGCAAGTCTGATGACGACGACAGATCTCAGCGGGATCAACCGTCAACTCGCTGACCTGTCCGGTCAGATCCAGGTGGTCAAACGCGGCATTGCCGCGGCGGCCGCAACCGCCTATGCGCCGACGCCGACAGGCCCCGGACGCACGACCTTCGCCGTCAACGGCAGTTTGTTTGACACAACCGGCGGCGTCGGCGTTGCGTTCGTCCATCGTCTCGCCAATACCAGCATGCCAATCTATTTCTCCGGCGCCTACGGCAACGGCGGCGGCCGCGAGCATGTCGGACGGGCGGGGCTTGCCTGGGAGTGGTAGGAGGCCTTTCGGATGGCGATCGCTGAAAGGTCTGCTGCTCATCCCGAAAGAGCGATGTCGGCCGCTGCGAGCCGTATGGAGGTCGGTACGGCGGAATCACCGGGGCCCGAAGCTTCGGATCGGGCCGGCCAATTCGGGCCGCTCCCGTTGGTGCTTCGACCCTCCCCTCCAACCGGGAGAAAAGTCAGACGCAATCGTCGTGGCAGCGGCAACGGTGGCGGTCGAGCCATCATCCTGCGCTGGCTGACAGTAATTTCCCTCGCCGCGGGTCTGGCGTGGTCGCTCACCACTGTGCTCGCGCAGCAGCAGAAGCCTAGTGCGCCGAAGCCGGCGCCTGCGCAGCAGCAGCCGCAACAGACTCAGCAGCCGCAGCAAAAGACTCAGCAACAACCCACAATGCCGGTGAGCACCGAGCAGGCGCTCTATCTGGTCCGCTCGACGCTTTTAACTCTCAACGATGCCAATCAATCGGGCAACTACACCGTGTTGCGCGATCTCGCCGCGCCGGACTTTCAGGCGCGCAATACCGCCGCCGACCTGTCGCAGATTTTTTCCGATCTGCGGCGGCGCAATGTCGATCTTTACGGGGCGGCGCTCTTGGCGCCGCAACTCACCGCCGTGCCGGCGCTCGATCAACGCGGCTTCCTGCATCTTGCCGGCTATTTCCCGACGCAGCCGCAGCAGATCAATTTCGATCTGCTCTTTCAGAACGTCGCCAACCATTGGCGGCTCTACGGCATTTCGATCTCGACGCCGCCGCCACCGACCGCCGGGCGGTGAGGTGAGGGGGCGTGGTGCGGCCCACGGCTAACTTCGCTACCGTCATTGCGAGGAGCGCGAGCGACGAAGCAATCCAGACCTACCTGCCAGTGAAGCCTGGATTGCTTCGCTATCGCTCGCAATGACGTGCGGGAAGCGTCTAGCTCGAGCCCGCTGCCGCCGGCGTGAATTTCAGCGCGACGCCGTTCATGCAATAGCGCAAGCGGGTCGGTTTTGGGCCATCGGTGAAAACATGGCCGAGATGGCCGCCGCAGCGGTGACATGTCACCGCGGTGCGGGTCATGCCGAACGTGCGATCCTCGCTCTCATCGACAGCGTTCTCCAGCGGCGCCCAGAAGCTCGGCCAGCCGGTGCCGCTTTCGAATTTGGTCTTCGACGAGTACAGCGGCAGGTCGCAGCCGGCGCAACTGAATGTACCGGGACGATGCTCGTTGAGCAGCGCGCTGGTGAACGGCCGCTCGGTACCTTCCTGGCGCAGGACATTATATTGCGCCGGGGTGAGCAGCTTGTGCCATTCCTCGTCGCTGTGCGTCACTTCGTAAACACGGCCCGCTGCGCTCGCGGCATGCGGCCGCGCCAGCCG
>Ga0073928_10009697_pt1 | contig 11657 bp, 8 predicted proteins | sample PaiPotPPA55metaG_FD_76969 | JGI IMG/M metagenome (GOLD analysis project Ga0073928, IMG submission 76969) | Iron sulfur acid spring bacterial and archeal communities from Banff, Canada, to study Microbial Dark Matter (Phase II) - Paint Pots PPA... ...
CTGTTTCTCGAATTCTTGTCGCCGCAGGTTGAATTTGGACCTTATTTTTGCTGGCGAATGCCGGGCGGGAGTACATCACCGAAGCGCGGCGTCAAAAACCGCGCGACCCAGGGTGGCTTTGAAAACCGCCCCCGGCCTCGTGGGCCGGGTATCTCTCGTCAATCTTGTCGCCAGCAATTGAATAGAACTGCGGCGAATGCCGGGGGGAACTACATTGTGACCGTGCAGGGTGACACCTCTACGGATGTTTCTCCACCCCTTGTCGCCGCAGGTTGGATTTTCTTGGTGGCGAATGCAGGCGGGAGTGCATGAAACGTATCACTCGTCGAAACCTTGTCGCCACCACTGAATAGATCTGCGGCGAATGCCCTGAGGAACTACATGGCTCCTGCTCCCCGGTTCGAACCCGGGCGCTCTTCGGAGCGGCAGGTATGTTTCTCGATCACTTGTCGCCGCAGGTTTGATTAGCTGTACATCACGGATTTCCGAGCAAAAGGAATCATCGTCAACGAAACGAAACACGCCTGGTGATAACATCCTGATAGGAGGTTCCATGCAAACGATTTGTGGGATAACTCTTAGCTCGATCGCCACATATAGCGTCGAACTATGGACCGCGACCACGGAAGCATAATTGAACCCATTGAGATAGATCGTTTGCCCATCCGGCGAGACGATCATGGACTGGCCACCGTTGGCGCCCAGGTTCGATTCCAAAGTGCTTTCGTACGTGCCGCGGCCAGGGCCAGTTATCCTAGCCGCGAACCCTAAGACGAGCGTCCTCTATCTCGGCTGGGTGGCGAGATTCAGCGTGAAGATGTCAGTCCCCTGAAAATTCGCCTGACCTGGCAGGTAGATCTGAGATCCGTCGGGCTTCGCAGTCGGTGAAGCGGACATTATCGGCGTATGGTTATGACACCTTTGCGCTGAGCTCCACGGGGAGTCAACTCTACTACCTGAATCAGCAGAGCTCAACCCTGGCTGCGACATCTCCACCTTCTTCGCCAACCATCCTGAACACGGCCGCCACCGGGCAACTGAACAGCGCAGCCTATGACGCGACCAACAATCTCCTGCTGGTGGCAGATACCGCCAATAACATCGAGGTACTGGACGCCGCTACGTTCGAAACCGCCGGGCATCTGTTCATTCCGCTTTTGACCGATACCAATCCCTATCTGACTGCCGGTGGCGGTTCCGGATTTGCCACCATGGACGGCAATGTTCCGCAAGTCGTGCAGTTCGATCCGGTCTCGCGCGAGGTAACCGGGACTGTCTCTCTTCCGAACAGAGCGAACTACCTCGTCAGTTACTCGCAACCGGTGATGGACGGAAGCACGCTCTATGTGCCCTTCACGTTTACCTTCAACGGCGCGCAGGCCGGGCTTGCGGGCAGCGCCAGCGCCCCCGCATCAGTACCCAAGAACGGCGTCGACGTGATCGATACGCAGCAAATGAAAGTTGTGGCAACGTGGCCGTTCAACGCGCTGCCGCTCCTAGGCTTGACCCCAGGCGGCAGTGTGGCTTACGCAGTGGTTCCAGTGGCAAATCAGGCACTGGATCTGGACGAAATCAACCTGAGCACCGGCCAGATCATCGCGCACGTGCAGATACCGAACCCCTCGCTCACCTACTCGAACCCGGCGGTTTCTCCGGACGGCAGCACAATCTATGTCTCGACGAATAATACGCTTTACACGTTCAATGCGCAGACTCTTGCCATCACGCATACGGTGGCCGGTATCGGTCTCACCAGCCTGACAGTCAGTCCGGGTGGCAACTACCTGTACGGCGGCACTCCCGTTCCATGTCAGGAGTGCTCGGAACAGATCGTTTCTACGTCCTCGCTACAGGTGATCGGAACGATACCCGTATCCTCGGCATACCCGGAACCCGTTCTGTTCCTCGATAAGTGAGACAGTATCGCGAGGTGATTCACTCGCCCAGCAAATCCAGGTAGCGCGCCACCGCCTCAATCCCGCGATAGAAATTCGGCAGGTGCAGCTTCTCGTTGGGCGCATGCAGATTGTCATCGGGCAAGCCGAAGCCCATCATCACGCTCGGAATGCCGAGTGACTGATCGAACGCGGCAACAATCGGAATCGACCCGCCCGAGCGTATATAAACCGTAGGCTTGCCGAAGATCTGGCTCATAGCGTCGGCCGCCGCGCGAATGAAGCGGTTATCCGGATTCACCAGCGACGGCGGCGCGGAATGGATCGGCTTGTATTCGGCCGTTACGCCGCGCGGGCAAGCCTTACGCACCGCCTCCTTCAACTGCTCGGTAGCTTGCTTGGGATCCTGATCGGCTACCAGCCGGGCACTAACCTTGGCGACTGCGCGGGCCGGTATCACCGTTTTCGCGCCTTCGCCGGTGAAGCCGCCTCGGATGCCGTGTACTTCGAAGGTCGGCCGCGCCCAAAGTCTCTCGATCAGGTCAATGCCCGGCTCGCCCACCAACTCCCGCGCTCCCATCTCGCCTTCGGTGTATTCCTTCACGTTGAACGGCAAGCGCGCCCACGCTTCTCTTTCTTGGTCACTCGGCGCGACCACGCGATCGTAGAAGCCCGGAATGAGGATGTGCCCATCGCGATCCTTCAACGCGGTGATGATCTCCGCCACCGCCTGCATCGGATTGGGCGCCGCGCCGCCATAGACACCCGAGTGCAAGTCGTGATTGGCGCCTTCGACGTGCAACTCACCATAAACGATGCCCCGTAGTCCTATGCATAGCGTCGGCAATTCCGGCGCGAACATTTCCGTGTCGCAGATGACCGCCGCATCCGACTTCAGCCGAGCCGGCTTGGACGCCACGTAACTCTCGATGTGCTCGCCGCCGGTCTCTTCTTCGCCTTCGATCAGAAACTTCACATTGACTGGCAGTTTGCCGCGCGTCTTCAGCAGCCCTTCCACCGCCTTCATCAGAATGTAGGTCTGTCCTTTATCATCCGACGAGCCCCGCGCGAAGATATCTTTGCCACGCACTTCCGGCTCGAAGGGCGGCGACTTCCACTCGTCCAGCGGATCGGGCGGCTGGACATCATAATGGCCGTATAACAGCAGGGTGGGCTTGCCGGGCGCGCCGGTCCACTCGCCGTAGACCAGCGGGTTGCCCTCGCCTTCGATCAGCTCGGCGGCCAGACCGGCGGCCTGCAATTCGCTGCGCACAAACTCCGCCGCGCGGCGGATGTCCGGCTTGTGCTCCGAAAGCGTGCTGATGCTGGGGATGCGCAGAAACGTTTTCAGTCCTTCCAGGAAGGCGCCCTGGTTCTCTTGGTAGTAGTTCATCGTGGATACTCCTCAGCGCCATTGTATCCGAGCGCCGCCGCCTCTGGTACCGCTGTTCTGCAAGCCACGCAAGCACTTGGCGGCGTGGCGAGGCCCTGCGCGCCAAATCTGTACCAGTACCTAGAAAGTCCACAGGGCGGCTTCATCTATTGCCTTCTAACTCAGCAGCGCGTAAACTTCAAAGTAACCTCACACGAGGGCAACTGAGACGTAATTAGGGAGAACCCATTATGATTTTATCGACGACGAAAACCATCACAATCGCGGCAGGCATGCTAGCTTGCTTCGCCGCTTCCACGCAACTCACAGCGGCCAGTCCGGCGACCTCATCGACGGTCACCTACACGGCAACCGGCACCTTTGCCGGCACGGCTACCAGCGGATCGGATATCTTCAAGCTCGCAGGGCAGACGTTTACCATCAACATCTCCGCGCCCGAGGGTCTGAAGCCGACCAAGAGCGGCACGGGATTTGCCGTATATACGAAGCTCAAGATGACGGGCACGGTTCAATCCGGTCTGGTCCCGACGCCGATCACTCTATCCACCAATGCCGCCAGCATAGAGCTGGGCGCTGGCAAGAATGACGTGTTCGCCCTGTTCGCTCCAGTGAAGGTTCTGGGGCTGCAGATTAACATCACTGCCAAGATCACCCTACCTTCCGGAACCATCGGTACGACAGCGATCGGCCCGCTCAAGGCGCAAGCTGCGTATACTGCCACAACCTCTTCGGCAACCTATTCCGACACGAGTGCCAAGACCACGCTGGGAGTCAACGGGGCTTTGAGCACGGCGGTGAAGTAAGGTTACCGCGCGGTCAACAGCCGCTTGTACAGGCCCCACACGTGCGGGAAATCCAAGTCCAACATGACCCGCACGGGTGTGGCCTCGGGCGCCAGCTTCCGATCGAGTGAGATGGTTGCGCCGTAGGTCTTTCCGAATCGCGTATCAATGTCCAGATAGGTAGTCTCTGACTTAGTCACAAACCCGGTATCCAGTAGCCAGGCAGCCGCCAGCTCATCCCAGAGATAGCCGGTAGCTTGCGGATTTGTCAGGAAGCCTGGGTACCGCTCTCCGTAATCCTTCCGATAGCGCTCCGTAATCGGAGTCTTGACCGCTACGATCTCATCGAAGCGTGCCATAGTCAGCACCGCGCGATTGCAAATGTCCAGCGGGAACATTACCTTCTCCGGAATTCGCGAACGCAGCACCACCTGCGCGGCCTCCGGATCGAACCAGAAGTTGAACTCCGCCGCAGGCGAGGCATTTCCGCCCACGTGCACGTTCCCCCCCATAAAGACAATACGCTGGATCTTGGTTTCCAAATCCGGGTGAAGCCGCAGCAGCATCGCGACGTTGGTCATCGGCCCGAGCGCCAGAATCGTCATGTGGCCGGGATGCCGCTCGATTGCGTCGCGCAGCGCGGCAATCGCGGTCACTCGCACGGGCGGCGCGATCTGTTCGGCACGGCTGAACGCGCCTTGAAATTCGAGCGGTTCTTCTAACTTCGCCAGGGCGGGCGTGTGGATCAGCGGCATCTGTGCTCCCACTTCCGGCCGCATTTCCGGGTGCCCCAGCAGCGCGAGGATCTCCTTCACATATCCCGGGCTCTCCGCAGCCCACACATTGCCCGACACTGTTGTGATGGCATCCACCTGCACCTTGTCGGAACTGCGGAGCACCATCACCAGCGCCGAGCCATCGTCGCCAAAGAACCCGCAATCCGTATCGAAGACCATCCTGTCGGCGGCCCACGCGGCGGCCGGAATCAACAGCAGTATCCAGAAACGCATACCTCATTATGTTATAGATCGAAGGATGCAGGCCGCGTCGGAAAACCGCCCTTTGACCATTGGTTCCGTGCTCTTCCCCAGGATGGATCAGCTCGATTTCACAGGCCCATTCGAAGTGTTCGCGCGCATGCCCGATACGTCAGTGCGCCTGGTCTGGAAGATCACCGCGCCGGTGCAGGATTTCGCGGGCCTCGCGCTCACGCCGCAGGGGAGCTTCGAGGAAGCTCCGCAGTTCTATGTGCTGCACATTCCCGGCGGTCCCGGCCAGGAAGCGCTGATGGACGATGACGCCACGCTCTCGTTCATCCGAAAGCAGTCGGCCGGCGCACAGTTCGTCTTCTCGGTCTGCACCGGGGCGCTGATCTGCGGCGCGGCTGGTCTGTTGTGGGGGCGGAAAGCGACCACGCATTGGGCCGCGTTCGATCTACTCCCGCTGTTTGGCGCTACTCCGGTCAGTGCCCGTATTGTGTTGGATGGCAAGCTCATGACGACCGCAGGTGTGACTTCCGGCATCGACGGCGCGTTGCAGTTGGCAGCGCTTCTGCGCGGCGACAAGATTGCGCAAGAAATTCAACTCGGCATGCAATATGCGCCGGAGCCGCCGTTCCACAGTGGCATGCCCGATACAGCGCCGCGCGAGGTGTTCGATGCGCTGGTCGTTTCTTACAAAGAGCTGCAATCCCGCCGGCGCAGGACTGCTGAGCGGATCGGCGCGCGCCTCACCGCGGCGCACGGCAGGTGTTAGACTTCTGCTGGAGGGTTTCTTTTTGGTCACTCGACGACTTCTCCTATCTGCTCTGCTGTCGGTCGCGGCCTGCGTGCAGCCGGCGGATAGCGTGGTCATCAACGCGAAGATCTATACCGTGAATCCGAAGCAGCCGTGGGTCGAAGCGCTGGCCGTGCGCGACGGGAAGATCGTGGCGGTGGGCAGCGCGCGCGACATAGCTGCTTACCGCACGCCTGCGACTCGTGTCATCGATGCGCAGGGCCGGCTCGTGCTTCCCGGCTTCACCGATTGTCACATCCATTTCATGGAAGGCTCGCTCGGCTTGCTGCACGTGGATCTCAATGGCGCGGCGACGGTGGCCGAGATCCAGAAGCGCGTCAACGAGTATGCCACGGCCCATCCGCGTGAGCCATGGATTCTCGGTATGGGCTGGACCTATCCTACGTTCGCTCCCTCAGGCATGCCCGACAAGAAGTATCTCGACGCGGTAGTTCCCGGCCGTCCCGTGTATCTCGAAGCGTATGACGGTCACACTTCCTGGGCCAACAGCAAGGCGCTCGCAGCGGCCGGCATCACGCGCGCGACCACCGATCCGGCGAACGGCAAGATTGTGCGCGATGCGCAAGGCGAAGCTACCGGCGCGCTGCTGGAAGCCGCCGGTGACCTGGTTTCAAGTGTTGCCCCTAAGCCAACGCGCGATGAGCGCCTGGCTGCGCTGCGCAAAGGCCTGCACGAAGCCAATCGCTTCGGACTCGTGCGTGTGCACAGCGCCGGCGGTGACTTCGAGTGGCTCGACTTATACGATGAGTTGCGCCGCGCGGGTGATCTGACTGTGCGGCAGTATATCGCGTACTTTCTGGATCCGCCGGAGCTGACACCTGCGGCGATCGAGAAGATAGAGCAGGCGCGCCACACTTACACCGGCGATTGGATCTCGGCGGGCGCGGTGAAGACCATGCTCGATGGCGTAGTCGAAGCGCACACCGCGGCAATGCTCGGACCGTACAGCGACGATGACAATCTTACCGGCAAGCTATTTTGGGATCCGGCGAAATACAAGGCGGCCGTTGCCGAACTCGACCGCCGCGGTTTCCAGATTTTCACGCACGCCATAGGCGATCGCGCGGTGCGGCTGGCGCTGGATGCCTACGAAGCCGCGCGCGATCAGAACCACACGCAGGATGCACGGCCGCGCGTCGAACACATCGAGACCATAACGGCGGCGGATATTCCGCGCTTCGGCAGTCTCGGCGTGATAGCGAGCTTTCAGCCGTTGCACGCATATCCGGACGACGACACGCTGAAAATTTGGGCGCGCAACGCCGGTCCGGATCGCGCGAGCCGTGCGTGGGTCTGGCATAGCATTGCGGCGTCCGGCGGACGGCTGGCGTTCGGCAGTGACTGGCCGGTGGTCACGCTCAACCCATGGCCGGGCGTGCAGACCGCGCTAACTCGCCAAACGGACGAAGGCGTCCCCCCCGGTGGGTGGCTGCCGCAGGAGCGCCTCAGTTTGGAAGCGGCCATCCACGGCTACACGCTGGGCGCCGCCATTGCCGGACGCCGCGAAAAGACCGAAGGCTCGCTCGAGCCTGGCAAGTTAGCCGACCTGATTGTACTCTCGCAAAACCTGTTCGACATCGATCCGCACCAGATAGGACGCACCGAGGTGGTGCTGACTATGGTTGGCGGGAAGGTCGTCTACCCGCACTAATTCACTTCTGCAAGAAGAAATTGCCGATGAACATTGCATCGATGCCGGAAGAGTAGAAGCTGCGCACGGCGTCGCGCGGAGTACATACCAGCGGCTCGCTGAATAAATTGAACGACGTGTTGTAGAGCACCGGCAGGCCTGTCGCTTTGCCGGCGGCGTGCAACAGTTTCCAGTAGAGCGGATTATCCTGCTCGGTGACTTCATGCACGCGAATGAGATCCTCATGCAGAATGGCGGTCGCAAAACGTTCGCGATGCTCCGGACGGACGCGGCCCACCGTGGCTAAGAAGCGTGCGTTGGGGCCGGTATCGAAGTATTCAGCAGCCATTTCCGCCGGCACCGAGGCGGCGAATTTGCGGAACGGCTCGCGATGCTTGATGTAGGTGTTCAGATTTTCCGCGGCATACGGATTTAGCGGCGAAGCCAGAATGCTGCGGTTGCCCAGCGCGCGCGGGCCAAACTCCATGCGGCCGTGCATCCACGCCACGATGCGGTTCTCGGTGAGTTGCTCGATAGCAGTCTCGATCATCTCATCGGTCGTGAGAATATAGCGGAACCGCAGCTTGCAATTTTCGACTACCTTCTTGATTTCTTCCGCGGTGTAACTCGGCCCGAGATATAGATTCTCGAATGGGACACGCTCGGCGTGATTGTAAGTAGCATGCCAGGCATATAACGCCGCGCCAATGGCCGTCCCGGCATTACCCGCCGCGGGCTGCACAAAGACGTGCTCAAATTCCGTCGCGCGTTCGAGCGCCGAGACCAGCAGCGCATTCAGGCCCAGGCCGCCGGCGAAGCAGAGATTGTCCGCGCGACCGGCCATGCGGATAGCAGTCTGTTCGATGGCCCGCTGAACGCCCGCCGCCACGTCGGCATGCACCGATTCCGGTACGGGCGCGCCATCCGCCAGTCCCAGCCGGTGATAAAACCTTGCGCTGAAGCCGCCGTGAGTCAAACGTTCGGCGTCAAAGAACGACCGGTCGAGCCGCGGCCACTCGCCGTTTCGCATGGGCATCATCTCAAGGAATAAATCGTGATAGCGATCGCCGCCGGACGCCGAGAGCCATTGTACTTTGTGCTCTTCTAAGTTGGCGCGAAAGCCGAGTAACTCTGTCACACGCCCATAGAGTTCGCCCAGTGAGTCGGGATAATAGAGCTCTTTTTCGAGTGACAGCGTGGCGCCGCTGGCACGCCAAAGTGTGCCGCAGCGGAAATCGCCGCCGCGATCCAGCGTGAGCACGGTGGCTTCGTCGAACGGCGACGCATAATATGCCGATGCGGCGTGCGCGGCGTGGTGCTCGACGACGATGATACGGCTATTGGGGAAGCGCGCGCGCAGTTCGAGATGCAGTGCGGCCTCAGGACCGGTTGTAAATGGACGTGCGATGGCCACCGCATCCACCTGCCCCGCAGCCGCGCCCGTATGTCCCAGACACTCGGCGATAGCTTGATGCGGCAGCTTGGCGTGACCAGCAGCACGTCTCAGCTTGGATTCTTCGATGGCGGCAGCCAGCCGGCCGTCTTCGAACACGGCCGCCGCGGCATCACCTCCAATGCCGCCGATGCCCAGGATGATCATGCGCCCCGCTGCGCCTTTTCGATCTTCGCCCAAGGATCGCGCAGCGTAGCCGTGCGGTTGAACACCGGCTGGCCGGGCGCCGAGTCGGGGTCCGCGCAGAAGTACCCAAGCCGCTCGAATTGGTAGCGGCTACCTTCGGCCACATCGCGGAGTGAGGGCTCTACCTTCGCATGAGTCACGATCTCCAGTGAGTGCGGATTCAGGTTGGCAATGAAATCCTTGCCTCCACCTTCGCTTTCGTTGGGATCTTCGCGCGTGAACAAGTTATCGTAGAGGCGCACCTCCCCGTCGATGGCGTGCGCGGCGGAGACCCAATGGATCGTGGACTTCACCTTGCGCCCGTCCGGCGCGTTGCCGCCGCGCGTGGCCGGATCATACGTACAACGAAGCTCTACAACTTCGCCGGTTTCATCTTTCACGACATTCGTGCACTTGATAAAGTATCCGTAGCGCAGGCGGACTTCGCGGCCAGGCGCGAGCCTGAAAAATTGCTTGGGCGGATCTTCGCGGAAGTCGTCTTGTTCAATGTACAGCACGCGAGAGAACGGCACGGTGCGCGTTCCCGCGGCGGGATCTTCGGGATTATTCACCGCTTCCATCTGCTCGACCTGACCTTCCGGATAGTTATCGATCACCACGCGCAGCGGCCGCAATACCGCCATCACCCGCGGCACGCGCTTGTTTAAGTCCTCCCGCACGAAGTGTTCGAGCAGCCCCAGTTCGATAATCCCGTTGGTTTTCGAGACGCCGATCGAATTGCAGAAGTTACGAATGGCTTCCGGTGTGTAACCACGGCGGCGGATGCCGGAAATCGTAGGCATGCGAGGATCGTCCCAGCCGCGCACATAGCCGCCCTGCACCAGCATCAGCAGTTTCCGCTTGCTCAGCAGCGTGTAAGTCAGGTTGAGCCGGTCGAATTCGATCTGTTGTGGATGATAGACACCCAACTGATCCAGGTACCAATCGTACAACGGCCGGTGATCCTCGAATTCCAGGGTACAGATAGAGTGAGTAATCCGCTCGATGGAATCAGACTGGCCGTGAGCGAAGTCGTACATAGGATAGATGCACCACTTATCGCCCGTACGGTGATGTTCGGCGTGCAGTATCCGGTACATAATCGGATCGCGCATGTTCAAGTTCTTGGACGCCATGTCGATTTTGGCGCGCAGGGTGCGCGAACCGTCTGGAAATTCGCCCGCGCGCATGCGCTCGAACAGATCCCGGTTTTCCTCGATCGAGCGGTTGCGGTAAGGACTCTCGCGTCCAGGCTCAGTCAGGGTGCCGCGGTATTGGCGAATCTCCTCGGCAGTCAGGTCGCAGACAAATGCCTTGCCGGATGTTGTTAGTTGGACGGCCCACTCATATAGCTGATCGAAATAATCGGATGCATAAAACATCCGGTCTTCCCAATCGCCGCCGAGCCAGCGCGCGTCTTTGATAATAGAGTCGACATACTCCGTCTCTTCCTTCGATGGATTGGTGTCATCGAAGCGCAGGTTGCACTTACCGCCGAATTCGGCGGCCAGGCCGAAGTTCAGGTTGATGGACTTGGCGTGACCGATATGCAGGTAGCCATTCGGTTCGGGTGGAAAACGTGTCTGCACACGCCCGCCCCACTTATTTGTCTCCAAATCGGCGCGGATGATATCTCGTATAAAATTGGAAGGGCCAGGATTCATGAAACTCCTACAGCAAGCTTTTCGATAGCGTCGTCAATGCGCGCCAGGCAGGCGTCGCGGCCCAGCACTTCGAGCGTGGAGAAAAGCGGCGGCGCGTTTTTTCGGCCACACACCGCGACGCGGATGGGTTGAAACATCTGGCCGGTCTTAATGCCCAGCGAAGTGGCCGCGGTTCGCAGGGTGGCCTCCAGCGCGTCGTGCGAGAACTCCGCCGAGGCCAGTACCTCGCGACCTTTTTGTAGAGCAGCCAGCGCCATCGCCGCATCGCCCTTCTGCGGGATAAGTTCGGCTGAATCGTAAGGCGGAAGCTGGTCGACCAAGAAGAAATCCGCTATGGTAAGTACGTCGCGCAGTAACTTGATGCGCTCCTGAACCAGCGGCGTAATAGCGAGCATTTTGCGGCTGTCTATGTGGTATCCCGCGCCGTCGACGAACGGCAGCAGCCGCTCGGATAACTCCGCCACCGGCAGCGCGCGTATGTGCTCCGAGTTGAGCCAAAGCGCCTTGGGATCGATTGGCTCGGCATCCGAGAAATTCACCATGGTGTTACTGCGATTGATGCCGTCGAAGGAAAATGCGTCGACCAGTTCCGGGCGCGTCATCTTCTCGCGGTCGTCTTTAGGAGACCAGCCGAGCAGACACAGAAAATTAACGAAAGCGTGCGGCAGGAAACCCGCGTCGCGATAAGTAGTGACACTCACAACGGGTCCGTGGCGCCGTTTCGAAAGCTTGGTGCCATCGGGCGCGATCAGCAGCGGCAGGTGCGCGAACTGCGGTGGCGTGGCGCCCGCGGCCTCGAAGATCAGCACGTGCTTGAAAGTGTTGGTCAGGTGGTCCTGGCCGCGAATGATTTGGGTGATGCGCAGATCGGCATCATC
>Ga0073928_10009698_pt1 | contig 11656 bp, 7 predicted proteins | sample PaiPotPPA55metaG_FD_76969 | JGI IMG/M metagenome (GOLD analysis project Ga0073928, IMG submission 76969) | Iron sulfur acid spring bacterial and archeal communities from Banff, Canada, to study Microbial Dark Matter (Phase II) - Paint Pots PPA... ...
AGAGATTGTTCGACCTGCTCCTTCAATGAACGCTTAAGTGCGTCGCGATCCATGCGGCCTCCCTGCCATCAAAAGGCGGAGCCGCCATTCATATACCGCCGGCCACAAAGAATGGCCACACCCTCCTGGCCCGCCAGGCCGAGCGGCTGCGGGGGGAAAAAACCGGAGGTGACGATCTGTCAGGTGCGTCGAGCGGCCGACGCGCTGCTGGATGCCCTGACGCTGCATCCCGAGGACCGCAAGCGCCGGTTGGCCAAGATCACCGGCGACATCCGGGACGATCAGAAGCGAAACGCCGCGGCCAGAGCATCACACACCAAGACGCGCCTGCGGGTGATAAAGGCCAACGGGATCCGACTCGACAAGCTCACCTGCTGCATCCCGCCGCGGCCGGGGTAGCGTTGTGGGATTAGTTGCCGTCCGGGCCGGGCCCAAGGCTGACGAGGGTCATCGGGTCGAAGGGGAAGTCGCGCATCAGGTTTTTGAGCGAATCGGGCGTGATCGCCAGGAGGGTGTTCATGTCCATCTCCAGCGAGCGGTACTGCCTGTTGTAGGTCCATTGGCCGCCGATCGATCGCATGCGGCCCAGCGGCACCTCGCCCTGAAGGACCAGGCTGCTGGCGATCTTGTTCTTGGCCCGCTCGACCTCGTCGTCGTTCAGGTCCGACCTCACTTTCTGGAGCTCGCCCAGTGCAATCTTCAGCGCCTCGTCGGAGCGGCCCGGGGAGGTGGTGAGGGCGAGATAGAAGCTGCCGCAGGCGTCGTGGGGGTAGAAGCCGAAGTCGGCCTCTTCGGCGATGGCGTTGTCGACCAGGGCCCAATAGAGGCGGCTGCCGTCGCTGTCGCCGATCACGTCGGCGAGGACGCGGGCGGCGAACCGCCGCTCGTCCTGCGCGCTTGGGCCGGGGGTCATGCCCATGAGGTATTGGCGGCTGAGCTTCGGGTCGGTGAGCGCCAGCCGCTGCGGCTTGTAGCTGGGATCGGGCTGGTTCCGCGGGGCGTCGACGTGCGGCCAGGCGCCGCAGTACCTCTGGGCCAGGTCCACGATCTGCTCGAACTCGAGTCTACCGGTGGCCGCGAGCACCATATTGCCCGGGCCGTAGCGGCGGGCGAAGTACTCGGCCATCTGGTCCCGCTCCAGCTTCTGGATCGACTGGGGCGTCCCGAGGACGCTCATCGACAATGGATGGTTCCCGAAATGGACGTCCATCAGCTTCTCGTAGAGCCGGTGTCCCGGGTCATCGAGGTACATGGCGATCTCTTCCAGGATCACCTTCTTCTCCGTCGTGAAGTCCTCGACGCGGATCGCAGGCCGCAGCAGGTGCGACAGGTGCTCGACGGCCTTCTCGGTGAATTCCGGCAGCACGTTGGCGTAGTACGCGGTCATCTCCTGCGACGTGAACGCGTTGTACTTGGCGCCCATCTCGTCGAAGATGCGATTGACGTCCTCCCAGGTGTATTTGCCGGAGCCTTTGAACATCATGTGCTCGAGAAAATGGGAGACGCCGTTCACGTCCGCCGCCTCGTCGCGCGAGCCGGTGTTGACGAACAGCCCCAACGCGACCGAGTGCGCATCGGGGTTCTGCTCGGCGATCACGTCCAGGCCGTTATCCAATTGCCGGTGATGAAAGGTCATGGATTTGTCCTTTGTCATTGGTCGCTTGTCCTTGGTTCTTTGTGATTTGGGTTGGGGACCGATTGATTTCAGGTAGGCGTTGAGGCGCGGGGCAAGCTCGTCGAGCAAGGGTTTGAGGCGGCTGACCTGCTCATCGGTTAGAAGGGCACGTCGATACGCCCGCCTAAGCCAATGCCGGGTCTCATATAGGGAGCCTCGGGAGATCTTCATGAAACGGCGGTTGTCGATGAAGCTCCCTCGGCCCGTACCCTCCGCAATGTTCGCTCCGATGCTGTCGGCCGCCCGCGTGATTTGCTTGCCGACCCTCTCCTTGACGAACCAGTCCCATGGGGCGACCAAGGACCAAATCTCATCCGCCAGTTCCTCTGCCAGCCGATAGACCTGCAAATCCTCGAATCGTTTCACGCCCATTCCCGCTCCCCACAAATGACCAAGGACCAATGGCCAAGGACAAAGGACCAAGGACGACTAGGGCAGCTTCAGTCCCTTCGGCCCGACGGTGACGATCGTGAACGGCCCCGGCTCCTGTCGTTTTAGATACGAATTGACCTGATCGACGGTCACCGAATCGATCGCCTCCTTGATCTCCTCGAGGGTGCGGATGCGGCCGCGCATGAAGTAATCGTGGGCGATGGCGCCGGCGCGGGCGCTGGTCGATTCGCCCTGCATGATGGTGCTGGCCTTCAACCCGGTTTTGGCCCGCTGCAACTCGGCGTCGGTGACGCCTTCGCGCAAGCGATGAAGCTCGGCGAAGAAGCAATCGAGCGTCGCCTGAGCGCGATCGTTGCTGGTGCCGGCATACCCGAGGATGCTGCCGCGGCCTTTGAGGCTGCTGTAGCCGGCCCAGACCGAGTAGCACAACCCGCGTTTCTCGCGGACTTCGGTGAACAGCCGGCCGCTCATCCCGCCGCTGAGGATCTCGATCGCCAGCCGCACGGTGTAATAGTCCAGGTCCGTCTCCGGCACCGATGGGTAGGCGATGCCGATGTGGGTCTGCTCACTTTTCTGCGGCTCGTGATGAAACCGCCCCGGAGGCGGCATCACCTGGAATTCCGGCACGCTTTGCCCGTCCCATGAGCCGAAATGACGCTCGACTTCGCCGCGAAGCTGTTCGAAATCGACATTGCCGGCCATCGCCAGGATCGCGTCGCTGGCATGATAGCGCTGTTGCCAGTCCGTCCTGCACAGCTCCAGGGTGAGCTTTTGCAGGTCTTCCGTCTTCCCCATCGTGTTGCGGCCGAAGGGGGAAGGGAAATGCCACTCGCGGAGCTTGATCATGAGCTTTTGGCGAGGCTCGTCGTCGATGCCGGCCAGCGCCTGAAGGGCCAGATCGCGGGCGGCAAGAAAGCCGTCCTTTGGCAACTGCGGCCTGCGAACGATGTCGGCATAGACGGGCAGACCCGCCATCACTTTCTCCGCCACCGCTGCACATCCCAGGCGACTGTGGTGCACGCCCACGCCGCTGGATCGCTGCAAGCCGAGGCGGTCGAGATAATCGGTAAGTTCTCGGCTGTCGCGCCGCCCGGCGCCGCGGAGAATCAGGTCGGACAGGACTGTGGCCGAGCCCGATCGGTCCACCGGGTCGGTGGACGCGCCGGCCGGGAGCAGCAGCGTCATCGCGGCCGATTGCATTCCCGGCATCTTCTCGGCCAGCAGGGTCAGCCCGTTCGCAAATGTGTGCTGGAAATAGCGATCCGCCAACGCGACTCCCTCATTTTCCAATGCCCCGCCGGATTATAGGCGAGGCAACAGGTTGTGCCAGAAACGGAGCGGCAGGCTCGGAGGGTCGCCGCCGAAAAATCATAAGTCGTTATGATATATTGAGATATGCCTAACCAACACTAGAAATGCAATCTCAGAAAGACCCCCGCCCGCAGCTCCTGGGCGCTGAATCCGAGGCGTCCGAACCCGCCCCAGGCGGCCATGTAGGAGACTTCGGCCCCGGCTGACCAGGCGCCCCACGAATAACCCGCCTGAAGCGCGGGGCGAAGCTCAAACGCGGCGCCGGAATGATCGCTGGTGTCGAAGACGTCAAAGCCGTTCTGGTGCGTGATCGTGTCGATCGAGTATTCGTCCACCAACAGCCCCATGCCAAGCCGCGGCATGATGAAAAACCCGCGCGCGGCGCGGAAGTTGATCGGGACGGCCGCGCGGGCTTCGACCGAGAAGAAACCGACGTCCGACTCGAACGTATCTTCCGCAAAAACGTTGGAAGAGATTGGCACCAGCACGTCGCGGCTGCGGTAATACCCGCTGCCCGAGATCCCGAAGCCCAACAGCAGAGGAAAGTCGCTATGGGGGGCGCGCCAGAGAAAGTCGGCGTCGATGTAGCCGCCATCACGGGCAAATGGCAGGCCGCTGCTCTTCGCGGGGTAAAGACGCGAATACCCACCGCCAATGGTGACGGACCAGGTTTGGCCGGACGCCGCCGCGACGCTGAGCAGACACACGAGAATGAACGCGCAACAACGCATCGGCGAAGATCATGTGGACGCCGGTCCGCAGAGTCAAACCCAGGCGGGCGCGATCAGCAGGGTCCGATCGCGTCACGGCTCCACTGGCCATCGACCAGCCGCCAGATGTGGCGCGGGTTGTCGTCGCGCAGCTCGGGCGGCAGCGCCTCCTGGGGAAAGTTCTGGTAACAGATCGGGCGGACGAACCGTTCGATGGCGGCGGTGCCGACCGATGTTGTCCGCGGGTCGGTGGCGGCCGGGTAAGGCCCGCCGTGCTGCATCGACGGGCAGACTTCGACGCCGGTGGGGAAGCCGTTGAAAATGAGTCGTCCGGCCTTCTGCCGGAGCACGTCGACGAGGTCGCCGAATTCGCCCAGATCGCCCGGCGCGCCGTGGAGCGTGGCGGTCAGGTGCCCGTCCAGCTCGCGTGCGATCTGAAGCATCTGCTGGCGGGAGGAAGCGGCCACCACGACGGCGGAAGGGCCGAACAGTTCTTCGCCCAGCCGGGGGTTAGCCAGAAATGTGTCGCCGTCGGTGGTGAACAGTGTGGGTGCTGCTTGTGTCCCCGATGGCGCGACGGCGGCAGCCGACGTGCGTACGCCCGGCACGCCCGACGTCTGCTTGACGCCTTGTACGTATGCGCTGTGAATCGCGGCATGAAGCAGCGCCCCAGGCGGCCCGGATCGCATCAGCTCCGAAGCGTCGGCGACGAAGCGGCGCATCGCGTCACCCCCAAGCCCCACTACCACGCCCGGCTTGGTGCAGAACTGCCCCACGCCGAGCGTCACCGACTGCTTGAGCCCCTGCGCGATCTGCCGACCGCGCTCGGCCAAGGCGCCCGGCAGCAGAAAGACGGGGTTGACGCTGCCCATCTCCGCGAAGACGGGAATGGGCCGAGGCCGGGCCGCGGCCGCATCGAACAGCGCTCGACCGGCGCGCAGCGATCCCGTGAATGCGACCGCTGCCGTCAGCGGGTGCCGCACCAGCGCCAAGCTCAGCTCCGGGTCGCGGCCGTGCAGCATCGAGAAGACGCCCGCCGGCATTCCGGTTGTCTTGGCGGCGCTGGCGATCGCGCCGGCGACGAGTTCAGAAGTGCCCGGGTGTGCCGGATGGACCTTGACCACGACCGGACATCCCGCGGCGAATGCCGAGGCGGTGTCGCCGCCCGCGACGGAAAATGCCAGGGGAAAATTACTCGCCCCGAACACGACCACCGGTCCCATTGGAATTAGCATCCGTCGCAGGTCGGGCTTGGGAGCGGGCTTGCGGTCGGGGATTGGCCGGTCGATCCGCGCTCCGATCCACGCGCCTTCCTCGATCAAGTCGGCGAACATCCGGATCTGGGCGACGGTGCGGCCGCGCTCGCCGCGGAGGCGGTCCATTCCGAGGGCCGTCTCGCGATTCGCCCGGTCGATCAAGTCGTCGCCCAGAGACTCGATCTGCGCTGCGATCTCGCGAAGGAACGCGGCCCGCGCGGAAGGCTCGTGCCGCCGGTAGACCTCGAAACTTTCCGATGCAAGCTCCATCGCTCGACCGACGTCCGCGCTGGAGGCTTCGAAGAAGGGCGGGTCCAGCTCGCGCCCCGTACTCGGATCGACGGCGCGGTATGTCGTGCCCGCCCCCTGAGAAGACGCGTCCCCGATGAGGTTGTGTCCGGTCAGCTTCATGCAACCACGTTCCGCAGCATCCCGATCGGCTCGATGGTGATGCGTATTTCATCCCCTCGCTCCAGCGTGAACGAATCCGGCGGTACGATGCCGGTGCCCGTCAACAGGTAACACCCGGCGGGAAACGTCGTCTCGCGGTAGAGAAACTCCACCAACTCGCGCGGATCGCGTTTCATCTGGGAAAGAGTGGTCGCGCCAGCGAACGCGGGCGCGCCGCGGCGGAAGATCTCCAGCCGGATTTCCGTCGTCCTGGGAAGCGGTCCCTCGCCGACCAGCACGCCCGGCCCCAGCGCGCAGCTCCCGTCGTACACCTTCGCCTGCGGCAGATAAAGCGGATTTTCCCCCTCGATGTCGCGGGAACTCATGTCGTTGCCGATCGTGTAGCCGATGATCCGTCCTCGCGGATCGATCAGAAGCGCCAGCTCCGGCTCAGGGACAGACCACCGCGAGTCACGTCGGATGCGGACACTGGCGCCGGGGCCAACAACGCGGGTCGGCGAGGATTTGAAGAAAAGCTCGGGGCGGTCGGCGGCATAGACCCGGTCGTAGAACTCCCCGCCGCCGGCCGACTTCGATTCCTCCCGCCGCGCCTCGCGGCTGCGCAGGTACGTCACGCCCGCCGCCCATACCTCTTGAGTGCCGATCGGGGTGAGCAGCGATGCCTCGTCCCATTTCGTAACTTCGGCCGCCTGCCGCATCGAACTGCGCAGCAGTTGCGGCAGGTCGTCGGCATTGACCAATTCGTCCCACGCCGCCGGCAACAACCGGCGCACTCCCTCGTGTTCGACGACCGGGCCGCCGCGGGTCAGGAACAGTTTCATCGGTTGTGTCTCGCCCACGAGCGGAACATCATAATCTGCAAGTATGAATGAGCGAATTCAAAAAGTGCGGCTATCGCAACGGCCGGCCGTAGTTCCGGGCCAGCAGCACGAGATCGTCGAAGTCCACTCGCCCGTCGCCATTCAAGTCACCGTCGGCGAAGCTGCCGGCTTGGCCGTAGTTGCGGGCGATGAGCAGGAGATAGTCGAAGCCCAGGGTCACAGACGAGATCCGCACGTCGCCGAAGTTTGGGCCGGCCGCGTTCTGGCCGGCGCCGAGGTTGATCGTAGCGGAGTAGCCGCGCGGCGCGGTGGCGGCGTAGCCGTCGGGGAGCACCTGCCGGACTGTGTACGTGCCGGGATGCAGGCCGGTGAAGGTGTAGTTGCCGCTTGCGTCGGTGGTGACCGTCGGGTCGCCGGGGTCGAGCTTGCCGTCTCGGTTCAGGTCCAGGAACACGGTCACGCCCGCTAAGCCGGTCTCGCCGCTGTCTAAGGTGCCGTTGTGGTTGGCGTCAGCCCAGACCGTGCCGGTGATTTGGGACGGCTGGGCAAGAAGCTCGAAGATTGTACCCGCTCCAGCGACGCCGTCGCCGAAGGTAAAGCCGTAGAGGTTCCCGGCGGGGTCGACGAACAGGCCGCCAGGGGGATTCGCGAACGACCCTGGTTCGGAGGGTGGGAACGATGCGACAGTCCCGAGCGTCCAGTCTGGGCCGATCCCCTTGGAGAGCTCGAAGACTGCGCCGAACTGGTTGCAGTTTGTGTCGACGGTCAACGTTCCTCCGTACAGGTTTCCACCGGCATCCACTACGAGATCGGAAAACGGGTTGGGCGATGAGGCGAGGGTGCTGAAGGTCCAGCTCGAGCCGCGCTGCCGGGATAGCTCGAAGATCGTGTAAACCGGCTTGTCGCTGGCGTCGACGGTGGACGTGGTGCCGTAAAGGTTGCCGTTGGCATCCATCGCGCTAATGGGTCCTGCCGAGACGATGGTCGTCAGCGTCCAGCCCGTACCGCTCCCCCTGGACAGCTCGAAAACCGTGTCGCCCGCGGCTGTGGACATGGTGCCGTACAGATTGCCGCTGGCGTCCACGAGTAATCCGGACACGAGCAGGTTGCCGCCCGTCCAGTTAAAAGTGGCCAGATTCGCAAGCGTCCAATTCGATCCGCCGGACTTCGATAGCTCAAACACGGTGTCGACGCGATTCCCGTTGTCGTCGAGCGATGCGGTGGTGCCAAACAGGTTCCCGTTGGCATCCGTCACCAAGCTGGGGCTGGGTAGCTGTGACGGATCGAAATACGGCAGCGTTGCGAGCGTCTGGATCGATCCCCTCCCTTTTGGGAGTTCAAAAACCGTGTTGACGAAATTGTAATTCACGTCGAGGGTTTGTACGGTGCCGTACAGGTTCCCGCTGGCGTCCAGGACCAGGTCGGGACCGACGAAGCTTCCACCGCCGAATGAGACCAGGGCGGTGGGCGATTGGCTCCCCCTGGCCAGCTCGAACACCGTACCTCCCCGGTACACGAAGCCGATGGAGTTGTCGTGTCCGTGCTCGGTGGTGCCGTACAGATTCCCGTCGCCGTCGCGGACGAGGCTGCCGTGGAATGCGTCAACCGGGACTGAAAACGACGCGACGGTACTGAGCGTCCAGCTCGATCCGCTCCTTTTTGACAATCCGAAGATAGTGCCGCCGCTTGTCTGGCCATATTCGGTTATAGTGCCGTACAGGTTCCCCGCGGCGTCGAGTGTCAGGCCGCCCTGGGCGTAGCCCACGCTGCCGTCGAACGGCGCGATGGTGCCGAGCGTCCAATTCGACCCGCCGCCCTTGGACAGTTCGAACACACCATTGTAATTGGTGCCGTACAGGTTCCCGCTGGCGTCCACGACCAACGGGCCGCCGGGCACTCCCCCCGTGGGATCGAGCGACGCGATGGTGTTCAGCATCCAGCTCGACTCGCTCGCCTTGGATAGTTCAAAGACGATGGTGCCTGCGTTGCCGTTCACATCGACTTCCGCGGCGCCGTACAGGTTCCCGTTGGCGTCCAGAGCGAGGCCGGGGCTTACCACCTCATTGGAATCGAACGACGCGAGGGTGCTGAGCCTCCAACTCGATCCGCCCGCCCTGGACAACTCGAATATCGTGCCGGTCTTGTTGGCGCCGCCGCCAGACGTGATGCCGTACAGGTTTCCGCTGGCGTCCGCAATCAATCCGCCGATTGGGTATGCCCCGTTAGAAAAAGCGGCTCTAAATGAAAATGACACCAGCGTGCCGAGCGTCCAACCTGGTCCGCTCCCTCTGGACAGCTCGAAGACCGTGCCGTAGTCGTTTTCGCCACCAAGGGTGGTGCCGTACAGGTTCCCGGCCCCGTCCAGCACTAAGCCAGGTTGGGCATCGAAGGATGCAACGGTGCTGAGCGTCCAGCTCGATCCGGTTCCCTTTGACAGCTCGAAGACCGTGCCATTGACGTAATAACCGTTTGAATCGGTGTAGGAAGGCGTGGTGCCATACAGGTTCCCGCTGCTGTCCCTCACGAGGCCGGTCCCAAAACCCTCGGCAGTGGCGGCCGAGGCCAGGGTGATGATCGCCCCGGTGGCGTGATCGATCTCAAAGATGGTGCCGTGGCCTGTGGCGCCGCCGCTGGAAGTGGTGCCGTAAAGATTCCCGCTGCCGTCCAGGACCAGCGGGGAATTGGGACCGGACCCGGTGTCATTGGTGCCGAACTGCCCGAGCGTCAGCGCAGTCGGGGCATATCTGAGGGCGAGCGTACCGGGCGTGGCGGCGCTGCCGGGGTTGAAATTGGCCGGCACGGCCGAGTCGCTGTAGCTGGCCTGGATCGAGTAGTTGCCAGGGGGCAGGCCGGCCAGCGAAAAGCTCGCCTGGGCCGTGCCGTTGCTGACTGGAACGTCGCTGGCCGCTCCCACGCTCTTGTTCCGCGCATCCAGTAGGTTGAACTTGACGGTCCCCTCGTTGACTGTAGCGGTGGAAGGGCTCCGGGCCGTGACGTGGGCAGTGAGTGTGACACTGCCGGCTTGAGGGAAAGCCCCAAAGACGTTGTCGACCGCGATCGCAGTATCGGCGGGGCTGACGCTCAGATTGCCCCGTGCGTTGACTGGAGCATACGTCGCGTCCCCTGCGAAGCTGGCGATAACGCCGTTCGCGAGTTGGCCGGTGGGGACGCCGATGGGGAGTGGAGAATTCAGCGTCGCCTTTCCGCTGGCGTCGGTGATGGCCCCGCCGACGAACTGACCGGCGATGCCGAACTGGACGAGCTGGCCCGACAGGCTCATGGCGGGCGATGCGGCGTCGATGAGCGTCGCCGTGAGCGTGATACCGCCGCCGGCGCCGTAGATGCCGCTGACATCGCCCAGCGTCAGGTGCGCCGCTTGCGTGCCGACCGGCGACATGCCGCTGCCGCTCAGCGCGAAGATCGCCGTATGGGTGTTTTGCGATTGCCCCGTCCACTTGAGGTCGATGCTGGCAATCGGATCGGCGATGTCGGCGACCGGCACCGTCTCCATCAGGAGGCGGGGATTGTTGCTGTTGACGTTGTCTAAGCTTGCGCGACTCGCGGCGACGCGGCCGTTGGCCGTAAACGCGATCGGCATGTTCTGGAACCAATCCGGCGAGCTGAAGCTGCCGATCGCATCCGGCGCCCCGTGGCCGAAATGGATTGTGACGCCGATCTGTCCTTTTCCGTTGCCCGAGCTGGTGATGAACCGCAAAGAGGAGTAGCCCGCCGGGGCCGCCAGCGTCAGTGTCGCGGTCGGGTGCTGCACGTCGAGCATGGCGGCGTTATTGCCGGTATACGGCTGGAGGACAAAGGCGGTACCGGGGTCATCCTGCGCCAACAGCACCGTGCCGGCTGGTGGAAGGCCAGTGGTCGGGGCCGCAGTGTTCAGGCCCCGTTCGTACCAGGTGTCGCCGACCTTAGTGAGGCCGCCGTCCATCGACGCGGTGATGTTCGAGAGGTAGTGGGTGGTGGGATCGTTCACCGCTCCCGCCTCGACCACCATGTCCTGGGTGTAACTTTGTGGGGTGAGGTTGATCGGCAGGTACGTCGTCGGCAGCGTCGCTGCCGGCACGGTCACCGCAGGGGGGCCGTAGACAGCGTAGGTGCTCAACAGCACCCGCGACTCCAGTCCCTCGGCGACGCTTGGGACAGCGCGCCCGAGCTCGTAGGGCGATTCCCGTCTCAGCGACGTGCGCTGTGCCCGTAGGGATGTGAGAGGTCGAACGCGTCGGCGGTATAATAATGCGCACGCGACGATGCCGAGGAGAAACCCGTTGACATCAGTCCAATACATGTACCCGGATCGGGCCTGGCCCGCGGCCATAAGGAGCACGGCCAGAGTCGCCCAACCGCAGAGAAATCGCTTCATGACATGCTCCTCCCAAAACTGAGTTTGGCCGCACCGAATTGTGACCCCCTCAAGATAAAGGCGCGAACGGTTGCCAAAACCGGACACGATTTCGCCGGAATCATGTCCGGACCGACCAAGGGCCTTCTCAGCGGCGACGCCGGCCGATCAACGCGCAACCGGCGACCCCGAGGAGCGAGACGCCGGACCGCTCGGGGATCAGCGCGATGCCGGCGGGGTTATTCAGGCCGCGGACGAGGGTCTGCTGCGCGGAGCCGTCGAGGTTGGCCACGCGAATGTCGTTGCCGAAACCATCGGTCCAGTACATTTTGCCGGCGGCGAGATCGAGTGCGAGGCCGTCAGGGCCGGGCAGGGTGCCCAAGACGGTCTCTTGGCCGGTGCCATCCAGGTTGGCCCGCCGAATGTCCCCGCCTTGGCCATTATTGCCGTAGTGAGAATCGGTCCAGTACATCTTGCCGTGCGGAAGATCAAGGGAAACACCTAAAGGGAAATTCTGTCCGCTGGTGAGCGTCGTCGGGTTACTGCCGTCAAGGTTGGCCCGCCGGATCAGCCCGTCGTTGAAATCGGTCCAGTACATCCTGCCGCCCGCGACGTCGAGTGCGAGCGATCCATTGCCGATTTGCACCGGCGTGTGGACGAGGGTTTCGTTGGCGGTGCCGTCGAGGTTGGCCCTGTGGATGTCCAGGCCCTTGGGCTCGTTTTGCTGA
>Ga0073928_10009699_pt1 | contig 11656 bp, 7 predicted proteins | sample PaiPotPPA55metaG_FD_76969 | JGI IMG/M metagenome (GOLD analysis project Ga0073928, IMG submission 76969) | Iron sulfur acid spring bacterial and archeal communities from Banff, Canada, to study Microbial Dark Matter (Phase II) - Paint Pots PPA... ...
ACAATCCCAATCTGGTCGGCGGCGACATCAATGGCGGCGCAGCGTTGCTGAGTCAATTCTTCCTGCGTCCGACGTGGCGGCTCTATCGCACCCCGTCGAAAGATCTCTATATCTGTTCAGCCTCGACGCCTCCGGGCGGCGGCGTTCACGGTCTGTGCGGCCATTTCGCGGCGCAAGCTGCCCTCCGCGACGGCCTTTAGAGGTTTTTCTGGGGCGGAGCTTCAGCTCCGACATTGAGGCTCTCTTTTTCATCAGGGGTTTTAACCCCTGAGGCAATCACCTCCTGCCCAAAGGAGCTCTGTCAAAACTCGCGAAGGATGAAAAAGAAACTTCAATCCGCCGCAACTTCGCTGACTCTGATTGTCATCGTTGCACTAGCCGTGCGCCTCGCCTTCTTCTGGAGCTTTCAGCACAACAATCCCAGACAAGCGCTCAGCACCATCCCTTTTCTCTTCGAGTCCGGAAACATCGCGCACTCAATTGCGACTGGCCACGGATTCAGTTCGCCTTTTCACGTGGACACGGGCCCCACCGCGTGGATGACTCCGGTCTACCCGTACCTTCTCGCCGCCATTTTTCGAGTTTTCGGCGAGTACACATTTGACTCGTTTACGGCGGCCGCGCTCGTAAACATTCTTGCCACGGCGTTCGCGTGCCTTCCGATTTTCTACACAGGGAAACGAATGGGAGGCGCTGGAGTGGGCGCTGCGGCAGCCTGGTTGTGGGCCGTCTTCCCCAACGCGTTTCAGCTACCCACGGAGAGCATGTGGGAAGCGTCTATTGCAGCTCTTCTCGTCGCCACCATCGTGCGGGTGACGCTCGAGCTGCCCGAATCTCAACGCACCATCGCATGGACTGGCTATGGGCTCCTGTGGGGCCTCACCCTGATGACCAGCGCGACGCTCGCTTCCCTGCTGCCTTTATTGCTCGGCTGGCTCGCCTATCGGAGGCACAAACAAGGTCGTCCGTGGCTGGCAAAGCCGTTGCTCGCGGGCGTCGTCGCGGCGCTGTGTTGCGTTCCCTGGACCGTGCGCAACTACGAAGTGTTCCACGCCTTCGTGCCGCTCCGCTCGATTCTGGGGCTGCAACTATGGGTGGGAAATAATCCCGATGCTCAGGACCGCTGGCTAGGCACGCACCACCCCATCCATGACGCCGGCGAGCGCGCCAAATATGCGGACATGGGCGAAATCGCCTACATGCAAGAGAAAAAAGACGACGCGATGGATTACATCCTCACTCACCCGGGTCGGGAGGCGCACCTCATCGGGCATCGAATCCTCGCTACGTGGTCGGGTGGAACGCCCAATCCCGTGAGCGATTTCCTTCGCACTCGCTCGTCGTGGTTCCGATTCGTGCTTCTCTTCAACATTCTCGTCGCGATCGGGACTCTCGTTGGGTTGGTCGCGCTGATTCTAAGGCGCAGCGAATACTGGTTTCCGCTTGCCGTTTTTCCGGTTGTGTTTCCGTGGGCCTACTATCTGACGATCGTCCAGCCTCGCTACCGCCTGCCTATCGACCCCGTCCTGATGTTGCTGACGGCAATCGCCATCGACGAAATCGCGCGAATCGCGAAACGGCGAAGCACGCGGCGCGAAACTGCGTCGATTGCTCGACCAGCCTAGAATCGCGCGGAGACGGAAGCGCGTCTCGCCGCCAATCTATTGCCCTGTTTCGATGAATGTCGCCACAGGATGCCCGTGCCCGTGCGGCCCTTCGGCTGGTCGTCTTCGCTTGGGTCTGCCCTGGCGGCGGCTTTGTTGTATGCAGGAGCCGGGGGGCGTAGGATGCGCTTGCCGGAGGCCCAAATTGGGAATACCGGCATCAGCACATTAAGGAGGAAGACGTCATGAGCGCTACATCTGTGGGCTCGATCGTGAAAAAGTCCCTGGGGTGGTCCATTGGGCTCAGCGTCCTGTTGATCGTGGCGGGTTTGGTGGCTATCGCGGTACCTCAGGCAGCGGGACTCGCCGTGAGCGTATTCGTGGCTTGGGTGCTCCTTTTCAGCGGCGTGATCCATCTGGTGTTTGCCTGGCATTTGCGCTCCACCGGCGGAGTCTTGTGGGAGCTGCTCGTAGGCATCGTCTATATTTGCATCGGCGTCTACCTGTTGCGTCAACCCGTGGCCGGCTTGGCGACGCTAACCCTCGCAATCGCAATCTATTTGTTTGCCGAAGGAGTCTTGGAGCTTATCTTGGCGTTTGGGATGCGCCCGAGGCCGGGCTGGGGCTGGCTGCTATTCGACGCAATCGTCACCCTGATCCTCGCCGTGATGATCTGGAGAACGTGGCCGTCGAGCACCGAATGGGTCATCGGCACCCTTGTAGGGATCAGCATGCTCTTCAGCGGCATCTCGCGGCTGATGCTCTCGCTGGCCGCGCGCGGCCTGGTCGCCAACGCAGCTTAATGGGGACACGGGTCAACTCCCGTGTCCTTTAGGAACGAATTCGTCGTTCACGAGTGTGGGCTCGCGGACGGCGACCATTCCCCGCAGATCCAGATGTGGAGCGCTGGAAGACTGCGTTCGATTGATTTGTGCGGACTGACGTTTGCTTCTGCTAGGCCTTCTCGGAGTCCTGGACTGCTTCCTTGACAGCTTTCTTCACCGCTTTCTTAATCACTTTCTTCACCGTCGACTTCACGATCTTGTCGTGCAGCACTTCCTCTCCCGCCTGCGCTACCACTTTCTTCACCGCCTTTTTTACCGTGCCGGTAAGCGGACGCAGCTCGCGAGCGAGGACGGCGACGGCCTTTTCCGCCACTTTCTGTGACGTAACCGAGGGCGCTTCTTCTTTTGAAGCCTCTTGCGCGCTGCCGCCATTCATGGCGTTCCAATCGGATTCGAAGGTCTCAAGGAACTGTTTCACCACTTTCGGTTCGCGAACAATGAGCCCCACTTCTCGCCTCGAATCCAGTTCCGCCGGGCGCAAGCTCTGGCTCCCGATGAACGCCTGATGGCCGTCGCGAATAATCGTGCGCGTGTGCAGTCGCATTCGGGTCAATTTGCGTACCATTACGTTGGCGCGCCCGCTCATCTTTCCAATCACACGGATTTCCACTCCGGCCTTGGCTCTTCCCTGCAAGGTGGCGATCATTTCCTTGTCCGAAATCTGAGGATCGTAGATCAGCAATTGCTTCTTCGCACGTTCCAGGAACGTCCGCAGCACTTTTCGCGAGTTTGCCGGGCTAACGACAAAGCTATCGGGGCCCGCCGTGTAAGGTCGCCGCGCGCAATCGGCCTCGAAAAGCTTCACGGCCTCTTGCACCAAGGTTGCGTTCTTCGTCAGGATTCCGAATCCACGACTGTGATCAATATCCAGGTGCGTAAAATTGAATGACAGTATGAATAGAATGCGCCGATCGATAACGATCAGCTTGTCGTGATACCGGATCAAATCGTTTGCGCTCCGCGCCACCGTGATCCCTGCCTGCAGAAACCGCATCTCGAGTTGGCGTAAATTTTTTTCCCCGCCCCGGTTCACATCCGCGATCAACGCCGTCACCTTTACGCCCCTGCCAACCGCCGCTTTCAATGTCGTTTCGATATCGTTTCGGTCGAAACGAAAAATGGCAACTTCCACGCTTTTCTTCGCGTTCTTGAGAGCCGAAAGAAGTACCGTCGGTCCGTCGTCCGGCTGGATGATTAGCTTCACGTTTAGGTGTCCACCTTTCGCAATGCGCCGTCCCTGTTTGTGTCGAAGCGCGGAATTCCCGCCGCCGCGAAACAGGGCAGGCTCACAGTGCGTTCAGCGCCGCAATTCTTGCCTGCACTTCTTTGGAGTATCCTCCTACTTCGTCGGGGGAATAGCCCGCGGCGCGAAAGCAGTCGCGGATTTGCTCATCCGAAAGTTGACCCAGCAAGTGGCCCAGCCATTTGGCGTCCTCGCGTGGAATATGTTTGGTCACATTTTCCATTTCAGTGCGCTTGTGGTAGTTGGGAACGTCGACCGCGGTCAGAAGAAAGGGGCGGCTGTGCATCGCGAAATCCACCTCGGCGGGCGTCTCTTTCTCGACGAATTTCGATTCTTCGTAACCCTTCAAGTCACTCTTCGACCGGCTGATGCTGCTCCCCGTCTTGCCGAACGTCGCGCCCACGTCGCTCACCACGTATCGCCGCTCGCCGTCGACCACGTAAACCGAATTGTTGATGTCTTTTAGATCCCAGTTGTTGAGAAGAGACATCATCACACGCAGCGCGTTCAACTCCTTCGTGCCGGCAAAAGGGTTCTTGAACCAGTCCCAATTCCCGATCTTCTTGATCTCTTTGTCTTTGCGCTCGAGTCGGACGCGATGGACCACGCCGCCTTCCGAGACAAAGTTTTGCCCGCGGCGAAGCTTAGGCAGGCCCTCAACTTTCACCTCCGCCAAATAATAGTCTTCATCCACGAAATATCCTGCGGCCCACAATAGGCGTGTCGCTGCTGTTTCGGCTTGGGGTTCCTGACCTAACTTCACCCGCCATTTCACCCCCTGTCCGTCCTTCACATCGAATTTCGGGCTCGTCCCGTTCATGTCCTCTTTGTCGAACGTGTATGTGCCGTTGGGATCGGGCGCATGTTCGCTTCCCCCGGCGCCGTAAACTAGATTTAGGGCGGAGATATCGCCTGGGTCGCGCCAAATCACAGCCGGAAGATCGGCTGCCTTCTTTTTTGCTTTCTGCTTCTCGTGCTTTTGTGCTCCCGCTGGTATCGAGATACCGAGGAAGAACAAGATTAGGATAGGTTTCGAGATCCTTCGGAATCGCTGCATTCGCGCTCCTTTCTATGAGAACAAAATCAGATCGCCGCAGTCTGCTCCGCCAGCTTTCCGTCGTTTTCCGAAGTCTGGATTTTGTACAGCTCCGCGTACAGCCCTCCGGCGGCGAGCAATTCTTCGTGCGTCCCTTGTTCCACCAACTCGGAATCCTTCACCACAAGCACGACGTCGGCATGCCGGATTGCGTTTAGATGGTGAGCGACGACGATACACGTCTTGCCTTCCATGAGGCGGTCCAGCGCTTCGATGACGGTTTGTTCGGAAGCGGAATCAAGACCAGAAGTAGGCTCGTCCAGAATTAGGAGGGGCGTGTCGCGAATGATTGCCCGGGCGATCGCGATCCGCTGGCGCTGCCCGCCGGAAAGTGTGGCTCCGCGCTCGCCCACCATGGTGTTGTAGCCCTCGGGCAATTTCTCGATGAACTCGTGCGCATTCGCTTCTGTCGCGGCGCGCATGATTTGGTCTCGGGTAGCATCGGGCTTGCCGTATGCGATGTTGTCCCAGACCGAAGCGTGGAAAAGCAGCGTATCTTGCAAGACGAAGCTGATTTGCTCCCGCACGGACTTCAGCTTGTAGCCGCGAATATCCGCTCCGTCGATTTTTATCGCCCCCGACTGCGGATCGTAGAATCGGGGGAGCAGGCTGATAATCGTGGTCTTGCCGGTTCCGGATGGCCCGACGATGGCCGCCACCTGGCCTGGCTCGATCGAGAAACTGATATCCTTCAAGACCGGTGATTTTTCGTCGTAGGCAAAGTTCACGCGGTCAAATTCAATCTTTCCCTTGAACCGCGGCGCGCGTCGCGAACGCGGCAAATCGCGGACCCCCGACTCGATTTCCAGCACTTCCTGGATGCGCTCATAGCCCACCATCGCTTTCGAAACTGTGTCGGTCATTTTCGAAAGCTCGCGCATGGGCTTGTACATCTTGCCCAAGTACAGCAGAAAAACGATCAGGACGCCGGCGCTGAGCTGGCCTCTTAGCGCCAGACGCGCGCCGTATCCCAACACCAGGCAAGTGCCAATCGCCACCATCACATCCACGATCGGCGAAAGTTTCGCTTTTATGCTGCGAGCCTCCAGCGCCGTCTCCACATTTTCCAGGCTTTGCGATTCGAATCGCGTTACCTCGAAATCTTCGCGCGCGAAAGCCTTCACTACACGCGGTGAACTCAGCACTTCTTGCACCACCGACACCAGTTCGCTTTCTTTTTTCCGTACGGCGCGCGACGCCTTCTTGATGCGCCGTGTGAAGGAGTACACCACCGCAAACAGCGCGGGAGCGATCGAGAGCGCGATCAGGGTGAAACGCCAGTTGATATAGAGCATCACTCCGGTCATGCCGATCAGCGTCAACACATTGACGAGGATGCCGAGCAATGCCGAATTGACGAAATCCTGAACGGCGCCGATATCCGTCGTAACTCGGCTTATAAGGTCGCCGGTCTGCGCCTTGTCATACTCCGCTAGGGACAGGCGCTGAATGTGGTTATAGAGTGTCCGCCGGAGGTCGTGCGTTACCCACTGGCTCACGCTCGTGGTGAGATACTTTTCGATGTAAGAACTCACCGCGCCTACCACGGCGATGCCTGCCACCGCGGCCACCGCGAAGTTCAAAATTGCCAGTTTGTTCTGTCCGAACAATCCCGACACAAACCCTGCCAGCCAGCCTGGCAGCTTTTTTGATTGCAGGATGTTGTCGACGACGACCTTGATGGGCCAAGGCTCGAGAACGTCGCTGAGCGTTTCGCCCAAGACTCCGACGAATGCTAACGTCAAAGCCTTCCAGTAAGGGCGAATTAGGCCGGTGATGCTCAGTTTTCCGCGCCGATTCGAGGGCACAGTTTTTGTGGAACTTTCGGGCATGGTCTTATGTTTTCCCCAACGGTCGATCCAAGTGTCGCCGGTTAAGACATCGGGGGCTCGCCACTCTCCTCCCTCCAGGCTCACCGCATTTTTGAACCACCCAGGATCTGAATCTAATTCTGAATCTAATTATGTTTGTGACGAAGGGTCCCGCGAATATCCGGCCAAAATTCCTCGAAAACGTGCCATCCCACGATCGACAACAGCGCGGTCGAGCCTCGTTCGAGCGCATGACCGTAGCTGTCTTGGCTCGGAGGCTCCCAGGCATTGGCAATAAAAGCAGCGCTATAGACGCCCGTAAAGCGGGAGATTGCAGGCATAGTCCCGCCGCTCGCCGTGCGCGAAACGAAAGTCCCCACCACAGCGTGCCGGGTCCGTTTCCAAATCCCGCTTTCGTGTGACGGTGTAAAGCGAGAGTCCTCGCCGTCGACACTGGCTACCCCAAAACTGATGGTGCGCGATATCAGGCTTCGCCCGAAGCCGGACGCCAGACGCAAGCCGAATCCGTCCGCTCCGCTTCCCCATTCGCGCGGCGTGTCGCGCAGTTGACCTATACCCGCCCCAAGTACGGGTCCGACTAAACTCTCCGGGTTCGTGAACGAGTGTTCGTAAATCTTTAGCCGCTCGCCAAACGTCAAGGGTCCTGCGGAAATAACATCGGCATCGTCCGAAGACGCAACGGGAACTGAAATGTTTTGCTCGCTGACGGCAGGGGTCGGCTTCGAAGGTAGATCCGACATTTGTTGAGCGCGCAACTCGCCGCCCGCTGACAAGAGGACGAATCCAAACACGAGAACGCGTACAGCGATGACCTTACTTATCCCCGGATTTTTATTTATGCGTTCCACGTCCGTCTCTGTACCTTGCCGTTCAACAGTCGGCAAGTCTCGAGAGCAATATGCCGTTCTCGCGGCTTTTCAGGAATGCCATACTGCATTTATATTTGGATTCGGAACGCGGTATTCGATTTAGCTAGGCGTCCTAGAACCTGTAGGCATGAATGAATTTCGCGGTGCCCAACCGTGAACCTCTTGGGTCCAGGAGTTATAGAACTACTATAATATCTTTGTTACTACCCATCCGACGAATTCCGTGCTACCATGGCGCGTTTTTATGAGCTGCGAAATCGACAGTACGAGGTGAAGCGGGGGCCAGAATTCAAACTATGAAATTCAGAAACAAAATCCTAATAACGGGAACGCGATTAGAAATCGCTATAAGCCTATGAAAACATTCAGTCGGAGATGGTTCTAATAACCGTAGAGTGGGGGGTATTTTTGCTCACGCGATTAGCACCACGGCCGCCACGACAAAAAACTGGAGAAGAAGCCGGCTCTGAGGGTTTCTACTCGGAAACCCGGCGTTCAAAGACGGTCAGGGTCCGTACCAGCGACGCCCATCCCCTCCCGAGAGCGAACCGCGCGAGCCGAGGGCTCTCTCTTGCCTCACCCCACGACGCCCCTCGCCCCTCACTTCAACCGCCTTCGCCTCATTTTCGTCCCCCAGCCTGCATTCGAATTCGGCACCGGGATTAGAAATCGACGCAAATGACTGAAAACACTCACCCGCCACCAGTTCTAATATACGGTAGGGGTAGGGGGGTGTTTTTGCCTCAGCGAAGGCAAGGCGAATACGCCTCCTCTGTCCCCGGGTCCCGTGGCCATTCTAAAAGAACGCTGTCTTTTTGGCGGAAGCGTGTGGGAGTCGAACCCACCACCCGACTCGCGAAGAGCCGGATCAATGGCTTTGAAGGCCACGAGGATCACCGGACCCCTTTCGCCTCCGATTTCGCAGAAACTTCGCGGCAGGATTATAGCAGCAGAGGGAACCACCAACTGATTTCGGGATGGGGAGCGCGGTCAGCTCTTCGGCGTGGGCGAGGCGCACTTCTTGCGCGCAAGTTCGAGGAGCTTCGCGTCGGTGCACACTTCGTAATACGGACGGTTGCCTTGCGCGCCGATTTTTCCACCAGCCAAAATCTGCCGGACGAATCCTTTGCGAATCACGATCGGCTCGATCGATTCGCCCAGGGGGACTTCCCCGAAAAAGAGTTGCGCGCGCTCCTTGCCCCACGGCATGGGAAAATTCCCGCCCATCGGCGCGAGCGAAATCTCGGCGCTCAACTTCTGAAATCCCTCTTCGTTCAGCTCGATGCCGTTCAGGTTGTATCGGATCAGAAGTTCTTCGCCTTCATCCGCGGCGGCGTCCTCCATCAAGGTCTGCAAGACGTAGACGTTGAACGGCGCCGGATTCTCCTTAAACAGCCTCTTCGCCATCTTCGAGCAGCTCGACAGGCGGTCCGAAAGGTTCAGCGCCCGCGAGATCATGATCTTCGATTCGCCGTCCATCCAAAGCGATGGCGCCGAGTCCTGAAACGCCACGCCCACCCCAAGTTCGAGCGGCGGCAGATCGGCCGTTTTGGCGCGGTTGTTGTAGCCCTGCGTCACAGCGAGAATTTCACGCGCCAGCACGCACGCCCGGGCCACGGCTCGGCGCGTCGCGCGCGTGGACTCGTTTTCGTAAATCGCCAGGATGATCGCGTCGCCTTCGATGAAGACCGTCGCGGCGCCGTAGCGTTCGAGCATCCGCTTCACCGGCTCGTGCAAAATCATGCTGAAATGGGAAGCGGGATTCATGCCCCGCGCCAGCAAATCCCGGGTGATTCCCGTCGAGCCGCGAACGTCCGCCTTGATCACCGTGTGGTTGATAATCGGGTCTTCGGCGGGACGCCCTTCGTCGGGATGCAGGAATTCGTACAGGCTCTGATTGGCCCGCGACAGTTCGCGCGCTCGCTCCGACCGCACCAGGCTGATCCGTTCCATCCACGCGGCCACGTGCTGGTAGTTTCGCCGGTCACGCCGAAAACGCATCAAATCTTCCGCAAACTGCAGACACGTGACGAGAGTCTCTTCGTGGGAGCGCCGCCGGATCGCTTTGGATGCCTCGTCCAGTTTCCTAATCGAAATCTTGCGTGCAGGGAACTGCTCCAGAATCTGCTCCACGCGCTTCGTTTCGTCGCGATTCACCAGCGCCTTCTTCAATTGCTGCAAGTGAACCGGCGGGCAGTAGTCCGCCTGGATTTTCTTCAGCTCGTATCCTGCAAGCACGTGAAACAGCAGGTCGCACTCCTCGAGCCGGTGCATCCATTCCTCGAGCAGTTGCGCGCGAGTTTCAGGCCTCGCTTCGCCTTCTCCGGACGGCGCCTGAGCGTCGAAAAGCCGCCGCGCGTTCTGCGGTTGGTTCAGGTAGTCGCCGAGGCGGCTCTGGTATTCCGAGGCGAGGAAGTCCATGCGCTGCTTGGCGGAGTCGATCTGCGGCGCGAGTTCCTCCAGATTCATTTCGAGCGACGTAAACTTCCGCTGCAGATCGGCCAACTCGCTGGGCGCTTCCGTCTGACCCGGGCTCTTGCGCCGGAAGAGCCACGGAAAAGCGTCCTCGTTCGGGGCAACGCGGCCGGCCACCTCCTCCATTTCCTGCTCGAGCCGCGCCAGCTCGGACCGCAAGGATCGCGCCTGCTCCAGCAACCGCTCGTGCGACTTCCGGGCTTTGCTCAAATCCTCCGCGTTGTCGTCAGCAAGCACGAACTCACGCACAAAATCGAGCAGAAGCGCGTCGAACACGTCGAAGCGGTCGGGGTCATTCATGAAGTTCCCGAGCAGGACGTAGTGCTCGAGGAACATATGGTCGTCGTTCCCGTTGTCTACAAAGAGGAACCGGTTCTGCAACAGGTCATACGTCTCGCGAAATTCGTCTCCAAAAAGTGCGCGCCGCGATTTCGCGATCGTGCCTTCCTCCACTTCGCGCCAGATTCGGCAGATCGTGTCACCCACCTGTCGAATCACGTTCTTTCGGCCGGCCTGGGCTTCGGAAATTTTCGACCGCACAACGTGCGCTTGCTCGCTATGCTCGAAAAGCTCGCCGCGCCCGCGAATCCAATCCTTGCACTCCACCAGAATGCTCGCAAACTCGTTGCTCACTTCCTGGCTGATGTACTTGAGCAGAGCCAGTTGGTGCAGGATGTCGGTCTCGATCGACTGCTGAAATTTCGCGCGTGTGAGCGATTCCTGCAGAACATCGGTCAGCACGCGGCGGAAGGCGGCGTGTTCCGGCGAACCGCTCGGCTGCTTGCGGTCCTTGCCGTACGCCAGCGGAAGATTGATTGTCTGGCGAACCAGCTCGAGAAGGTATTTGCGGCTGAGTTCGAGGAACTTCGGGCTCAGATAAACGTCGTAATGGATGTTGTCGACACCGAGCGTCAGCTTTTCGAGCCTAATTTCGGCGGAGTAAGGCTCAAGCTTCATCCGAGCCGGATGGGCAGACGACGGCGCAATGCGGATTTCCGACATTCCCCAGGCCTGCGATCGATAAACTTTGACTTTACTGACGCTGAAAGCGAGGCGCAATGGAACGGCGCGAAAGGGTTAACGCTTGCTGGGAATTTCTGGTATCCGCCGCCCGGAGGCCGGGTTTGTGGCGGCTTCCCCACAAAGTTGGGCCAAATTCCCGGTCGAATTTCCGGTAGAATGACGGGCCATGCCCAAACTTATGGAAGGCAAGACCGCAATCGTGCTCGGAGTGTGGAACCAATGGAGCATCGCGTATGCGATCGCGCAGGCGTTCGTTCGCGAGGGTGCAACGCTGCTGCTGACGCACCAAAACGAACGGGCGAAGCCGGCGGTGGAGGAACTCGGCCAGCAAATCGGCTGCGCCGCGCTGTTTCCTTGCGACGTCCAGGTACAGTCCGACATCGATCAGCTCGCCGAGGCGCTGAAGGCTTCGGGGCGCAAGCTCGACGTGGTGGTGCACTGCATCGCGTTCGCAAACCGCGAGGATTTGGGCCAGCCGTTCGTCAACACATCGCGCGAGGGATTCAAGCTTGCGCTCGATGTGAGCGCCTACTCGCTCGTGGCGGTTACGAAAGCCCTTGCGCCGCTGATGACCGACGGCGGATCGATTATGACGCTGACCTACCTGGGCTCGACGCGAGTGGTGACAAACTACAACGTGATGGGTGTCGCCAAAGCGGCGCTCGAAGC
>Ga0073928_10009700_pt1 | contig 11655 bp, 10 predicted proteins | sample PaiPotPPA55metaG_FD_76969 | JGI IMG/M metagenome (GOLD analysis project Ga0073928, IMG submission 76969) | Iron sulfur acid spring bacterial and archeal communities from Banff, Canada, to study Microbial Dark Matter (Phase II) - Paint Pots PPA... ...
GAGGTCGCGGCTGCCGCAGACGTAGCCGCCGAGCGCGCCGATGGCTTTTGAGAGGGTGCCGACTTGGATGTCGACTTTGTCGGTGACGTGGAAGTGATCGACGGAGCCGCGGCCGTTGCGTCCGAGGACGCCGCTCGAGTGCGCGTCGTCGACCATCATGATGGCATTGTATTTTTCGGCGAGGTGGGCGAGTTTGTCGACGGGGCCGATGTCTCCGTCCATGGAGAAGACCCCGTCGGTGATGAGGAGCTTGTGGCCGGGTTCGTTTTGGACTTCACGGAGGAGTTCTTCGGCGTGGGCGACGTCCTTGTGGCGGAAGACTTTGATTTTGGCGCGGGAGAGGCGGGCTCCGTCGATGATGCTGGCGTGGTTGAGCTCGTCGGAGAGGATGAAGTCTTCTTTGCCGAGGATGCTGGAGACGGTGCCAGCGTTTGCGGTGAAGCCGGACTGAAAGACTACGCAGGCTTCGACACCTTTAAATGCGGCGATCTTCTCTTCGAGCTCCATGTGGATGCGCATGGTGCCGGCGATGGTGCGGACGGCGCCGGAGCCTACGCCGAATTTTTTTGTGGCGGCAATGGCGGCTTCTTCGAGCTTGGGGTGGTTGCAGAGGCCGAGGTAGTTGTTGGAGGCGAGATTGATGACACGCTTGCCATCGTAAGTGCAGACGGGGGCCTGCTGGTCGTCTAATTCGCGCAGTTTGAAGAACGTTCCGCGCTGACGGAGGTCGTCGAGCTGGGCGGTGAGGTGGGCGAGTTGGGGGCGTTTGGCGGCTGCGGTGGTCATGGGAATCATCTTAAACCTTTGTGCCCGGGTAGTCTTTGGAGGGGAATAAGCATCTTACGGTAGGAAGCAGTTGGACCCGAGTGGGAGCGACCCCACTGGCAGAAAATCAGAACGAAGAACGAGGATTCAACAATGACGTTTCAATACTCAGGGAAGACTGCGGCAGCGATGATGCTGGCCTTAGCGATGCTGGCTGGCTGCAAATCAAAAGAAGATGCGGCGGTCGATAAGGCCAAGCAGCAGGCAGCCGCGAGCGGGCAGCCGCAGCAGGTTGTTTCGACGGACAAGAATGGAAATGTGACGACTACAACGGTACAGCCGCCTGCTCCCGGACAGAAATCGCAGGCCGTGACGACGACGGTGACACCGGCGGCGGGTGTGGCGGCGAATGCACCAGCGACCGCGCCTGGGACTACGGGACAGCCGGCGCCCGCCGGGCAAACGGTCGGCCAGACAGATGCTTCGGGTCAGCCGGCGGCGGCGCCTCAGCCAGGAGGGACGCCGATCGTTCGACCCGCCGACGTAAGTATTCCAGCGGGAACGAATCTGACGATCCGGATCAACCAGCACATCAGTGTGAAGACGAGCCGCGCTGGGGACGAGTTCGACGGTGAGGTGGTTGAGCCGGTGTTGGGAGACAGCGATCGCGTGGTGATTCCGAAGGGTGCGCCGGTGAGCGGTATTGTGGTTAAGTCGCATCGGCGGGGACACTTTAAGGGCAGCTCGATTCTGGAGCTGCGTTTGACGCATCTTACGTTGAACGGCTCGCGCTATCGGCTGGATACGGGTGATCTGACGCGGACGAAGAAGGGTAAGGGCAAGAGATCGGCAGCGTTCATCGGCGGGGGTACCGGGCTGGGGATGCTGGTCGGCGGCGTGGCCAGCGGCGGTGTTGGATTGCTGGTTGGCGGTTTGGTCGGCGCGGGTGGAGGAACGGCGCTGGGTGGGTTGACGGGAAATCGGGATATTGAGATTCCGGCTGAGTCGATTGTCCGCTTCAAGCTGGCGGAAAATCTCGTGGTCCGGCCTGCCTGATTTTGCTTTTCGCGTGGCAGTGGAGAAGCCCATCCTTGTGGATGGGCTTCTTTTTTGGCATCGGAAGAGGTCGTTTCAGTTGGGGTGGGTTGGGTCTCTTCTAGAGAAACCTGGCTGTGAGGTGGAGGGCCTCGTCTATGATCTCCTGATCGCTGCCGCAGCCTTCGAGCCAGTGCATGTCTGTTTCGCGGCGGAACCAGGTGAGCTGGCGCTTGGCGTAGTTGCGGTGGCCCTGCTGGGCCTGGGCTACGGCTTGCTCGCGGGTCAGTTCATTTTGCAGGACTGCGACGGCCTCGGCGTAACCGAGAGAGGTGAGCGGGCGGCAGTCTGCGCCGTAGCGGGCGATGAGGCGGTCGGTCTCTTCGATGAGGCCACGATCGAACATTGCGGCGGCCCGCTGGTTGATGCGTTCGTAGAGGCGTTCGCGAGGGGGATTGAGGCCGAGGCGCAGGATGCGGTATCCGGTGAGGGTGTCGCGGCCCTTCTGCCACTGCTGCGTGAGCGGTCCCTCTGCGGCGAGGGAGACTTCGATGGCGCGGATTACTTTGGGGACGTCGTTGGAGTGGATAGCTGCTGCGGCGGTCGGGTCGAGGCGGGAGAGGAGGCGGTGGAGGTAGGCAGAGCCTCGGGTCGTGGCGAGTTTGCGGAGGCGTTCGCGCTGGCCGGGTTTCCGGGGCGGGGCAGGGAAGAGGCCATCGATGAGAGCGCGCAGGTAGAGGCCGGTGCCACCGGCGACGATGGGAAGGTGGCTTCGTCCTGTAATGCCGGTAAGGGCTTCGCGTGCCTGGCGGCTGTAGTCGCCTGCGGTACAGGCTTCGTTGGGCCACGCGATGTCGATCATGTGGTGCTGAATGAGGGCGCGCTCTTCGTGCGTGGGCTTGGCGGTGCCGATCTCCATCTCGCGGTAGACAGCTACGGAGTCGCAGCTGACGATTTCTCCGTTGAACGCTTCGGCGAGGCGGAGCGCGAGAGAGGTCTTGCCGCTGGCGGTAGGGCCGACGAGGACGATGAGAGGTTGGTCAGTGGCCGTCAACATGCTGTCACCATCGCGATGGCACCTGCGTCACCACAGACGCCACCAGCCGGGCGTGAAGATGTTGTGCGGTCCGGCGACGAGAATGCTGACGATGAGGATGACTATGGCCAGAAGAAGGAGGCCGCGTATCTGCCGATGGCGTTCGGTCTGCCGGCGAACTGCTGTTGTAGGAGCGGGCGGTTGTGGCATGAGGTGATGAGTCTGAAGTTCGTCGCGGTAAGTTTGAGCGTTAGTTCCGACGCAAACCGAAGAAAAAGCAGATCCCTCCACTTCGCTGCGCTTTGGTCGGGATGACACATTTATATGGCGAATTATCGACTCAGCATACTAGATGGGGCGAGCCGTTGTTGGATGTGCGTTCGCGGGATGATTTTGAGGCTGGGTTATGGAAGCGGCTTGTTGGTAAAGAAGTCTACTCGAAGTTCGAGGCTGGGGCCCTTGAAGTTTGCGGGCAGGGGCGGGAACTGTCCGACGCCGGTGATGCCGCCCCAGCAGGCGCGGTCGATGGCGGTGTCCTGACTGGAGCCGTCGAGGTTCATGGCGGTGATGTGGCCGTCGGAGCTGATGGTGAAACGGATGAGGGTCTCGCCCTGCTTGTTGAGGGGCGGACGCGCCTCCTCGGGGATCAGGGGGATCCAATTGCGCTTGATGTCTCCGAGGATCTTTCGGATGTAGGGACCGAAGTCGACGCCTTGCATGTCGGAGAGAACTTCGACTCCGGCACCCATGCCTTGATGGCCGCCACCGGGAGCGCTCGGCGGGAAGTCTCCTGAGCCGCGATCGTGGGCGGCGTCCTGGGCGGCCTTGCGAATGGCGTCACCGGGACTTTGATTCGGGTTGCCGAAGTTTGGGCGGGTGGGCGGCGCTGGCCGGGGCGCTTCGACCAGGGCCTGCTGGGTTGGCGGCGGAGCGGGAGGCGGCGGTTGAGGAGTGGGCGGAGTCGGCGCGGCTTGCGCGGGGGCGGGCTGAGCTGGCGCTGGTGCTGGAGCGGGGGCCTCCGCCTTGCGCATGGCGCGCAACTGCTGGAGCGTCTTCTGATCGAGCTGCTGCGTGTGGCTCTTCTCGGGAATAGGCTTGGGCTTTGATGTAAGCCGGGACAGATCCTTGGGCGTGTCGAGGAAGGTCAACTGCTTGTCGCGCTCCTTGAGAACGTCAACGGGGCTGATCAGACGGGGCTGGTGGAAGAGCACACGCGGACCGTAGAACAGGAACCAGACGATGCCCATATAGATGATGATCGAGATGTAAATGGACTCGCGGAAGCGTGCTTTGGAGCGTTCGTCGTCGAGCGAGTCAAGCAGATGGATGAGCTCGTGCTCTTCAAGTTCGCCGTAGCGGCCGGTGCGCACCTTGATCGGCTGGGTGGGCGGCGCGGAGTTGGGCGGTGTCTCGAGGGAGGGCATGGGCTATGTGGTCTGACGGGTGCCGGATGCGAAAGTTGCGTTACAAACTGGCTGTGAATCTCCGGTTGAACACCCGGTTTGCATAGACTCTTTTATTTTCTCATTTTTGGGGGCTACTTAGGGTGTGGAAGTGACGGAGCGGAAGTTTATGAAACTGTGGACGAAACCCGTAGACTGGGAGACGTGACTCCCAGCTTTTCTTCCGATGTTCGCGCCGTTGTGTTGACGATCAGCGACCGCTGCTCGCGGGGGGAGCAGGTCGACGTCTCGGGACCGGCGGTCTGCCAGTTGCTTGAGGCCGCTGGCGTGAGCCTATTGATGTCCGAGATACTGCCCGATGAGTTGGATTTGATTGCCGCCGGATTACGGCGTCATTCTGCCAGCGCGGGTTTGATTGTGACCACAGGTGGGACGGGGCTGGCGGCGCGGGATGTGACGCCGGAGGCTACGAGGCTGGTGTGCGAACGGATGGTCGATGGATTGGCGGAGCGCATGCGCGCCGAGGGGCTGCTGCATACTCCGCTTGCTGCGCTCAGCCGTGCGGTGTGCGGGACGTTGGGAGGGACGCTGATCGTGAACCTGCCGGGTAGCCCCGCCGGGGCGAAGAGTTCCCTGGCAGCGATTCTGCCGGTGTTGCCACATGCGCTTGATCTGCTGGCTGGGCGCACGGAGCATCCGGCGGCCTCCGATGGCAGTCAACATGGAAGAGGGGACCGCAGGTAGAATGAGACAGACCCCGTGAAGATCTCTCCTGTTGCTCTTATCAGTAAATGGAACGCGATAATGCTCGCGGCGCTGAAGCCGCTTGGCGTGTGGGGGATCGGCGGACTGGCGGTTATCGATTCGTCCACGATACCGGTACCGATCGACGCTCTGCTGATCGACTATGTTGCGAACGATCATAAGCGGTTTTTGCTGTATTGCTTCATGGCGGCGTTTGGCTCGGCTATTGGCAGCATGTTGCCGTATTACCTGGGGCGCGCGGGTGGAGAGCTGTTTCTGCTGAAGCGAATCAACCGGACGCGCTACGAGCAGATGCGCGACAGGTTTGAGAAGCAGGAGTTTCTCGCCATCATGGTTCCGGCGATGATGCCGCCGCCCATGCCGGTGAAGCTGTTTGAGTTCGCCGCCGGCGTGTTCGAGATGAAGCCTCTGTGGTTCTTCAGCGCGATCCTGGTGGGCAAATTTATACGGTTTCTGATCTGGGCGATCATTACAATCACGTACGGACCGGCGATTCTGGGAACGATTACGCGAACCATTCATGCTCATCGGCATTATGTGCTGTGGGTGAGCGGACTGGTCATGCTGCTGCTTCTGGTCTATGTTCTGCGCAAGGTGTTCGACCACCGGCGGGGAACGAGTCTGCCGGTTGAAGAAGACTAGCTGGAATCTTGACTTAGTGCTGGATTCGGCCGTCCATCTCCATGCGGACGACGCGGCGGTCGGCGTCGACGTAGACCGTGCCTGAGAGCGGGGTCTTCTGTCGGCCGGATAGGAACGGTGTGTCGTAGAGGAAGCGCAGGTCACGGAAGGACACGGTGGTGAGGCCGTCCGGATCGGCGCCCGTTTCGGTGACGACGGGATATTGGGACCAGTCGAGGTAAACCTCGCCGAGCCAGCTGCGTTTGGCGACGAGCGTTGCGAGCGTGGTGGGCGGTTTGTAGATGACCTCTGCCTGATCGCTGGTTGCTAGGGTGTTGTTGAAAGTGTCCGCGCTGGAGATCCGGTAAGACTGCGGGGTTTCGACGATGGTCTGCCAGAGGAATGGATTGATCGGGTGAGGGTCAGCTGCGACGCGCAGGACGGGTGCTCCGTTGTAGTCGCCGGCCTGGGCGATTTGGAGGGCTTTCTGATGCTCGACGAAGCGGATAGTCAAGACTGTGGCCATGGCGAGGAGAGCGGCGATGGCCCAGCCTTGTCCGCGGAATGCTGGTCTGCGTGCGCCTACTTCGCTGCTGATGAGGCCGAAGAGCGACGGGGCGATGAGAGCGATCAAGAGGATGAGAAAGAGAACAGGCTCGAAGATGAAGACGAAGGAGCCGGCGTACCAGCGCGGATTGAACGGAAAGAAGGGGCGGAGGCCGTAGTTGTTGGTCCAGTCGAGCAGAAGGTGACTGAGCAGGGCGATGAGAGAGAAGCAGTAGAGCAGACCCCAGCGTATGGGGGCTTTGAGGGGCTTGCTGGAGGTGGGTTGACGAGTGCGCCAGCGGTGGAAGAGCCAGACCCCACCGACGATGACGGCGGCCTCGAATGGAATGCCGAGGAAGGTGTGGGTCCAGCCGCGATGATGCTGGAAGGCGGCGATGGGGCCGTTGATGGCCCAGAGGACGTCGAGGTCAGGGGCTTCGGCTGCGAGCGTCATGGCGACGGCGGCGTAGGCTGCCTTGCGGTTGAATCCGGCGCGGGCGAGGCAGACTCCGCTCATCAGGTGGGTTATGGGGTCCATAGTTTTGCGTGCTTTCTACCGGGTTAGCTTACTGTTGGAATCGGTTCTCGATCGAAGCGGCCGATAACGAGCTGACTACCGGCGATGCGGTAGAGCGGGAGCGAGTGGCGAAGCTCGGTGAGGTACTGGCTGACGCCATCGATGAACCAGGCGTAATCGTCCCAGACGATGACGCCGTTGGGAGCGAGAATTTTTAGTGCTGTCTCGGTGTCGGCTTTGATGCACTCGTAGGAGTGGCCGCCGTCGATGAAGCAGAGGTCGGTTCGGGCGAGGAAGGCGGGCGGCGGGTTGAAGGTGAGGGAGTTGCCGCGGAGTTGATGGATGCGGGTGGCCGCGGGATGGCCGAGGAAGGCAAAGCCGGTGGAGGCACGGGAGAGGCGAACCCACTCTCGGTCGCCTTTGCTGAGGGTTTCGACCTCGACGTCGGTGTATTGTTCGGGGAGATCGAGGGTGTAGATCTCGGCCTCGGGGGCGTTGAGCGCCATGGTGAGGGTGCCGACGCCGCGAAACGTTCCGGTCTCGTAGATCTTTTTGGGACGGAGCGCGCTGACGATGGTTGCGAGAAGGGTGTAGGGAAGGACGAAGCCGAGGCCGGAGAGGCTGATGGTATCGATAGGCGGGAGGATGATCTCGCGGGGCTCGTTGCAGCCCAGGAATGCTGCGAGATCTGGGTGATCGATGATGGGGAGCGTATCGCGGGCGTCGAACGCATGCTGGCGGACGGAGCGGCCTAGTTGGATTACGTGGCGGCGGGTCTTGCCGTTTGCGAGGCGAACGGTTGCCAGTTCCAGGAGATCGCGAAGCATGGGAAGGAGGTGCCGGGGGTCGACTCCATAGCTGCGCGTCTTTGGGGGAGGTTTTTCTTTCATTTGATGTTATCTACTCATGAGCGCGCTGTGCGGATTTTCTCATACCTCATGGGCGTAAGAGGCGCAGGGCAGCAGGGTAAGGGCAGACGCTTGGTAGAATCGAGGTGCCGATGTCCACGATGACTGCCATTACGCCAGAGATTCTTGCCAAGTATCAGCCCGTGATTGGGCTGGAGGTCCATGTTCAGCTTTTGACCGCGTCGAAGGCGTTTTGTGGTTGCGTGAATAAGTATGGCGGGGAGCCGAATACGCATATCTGTCCGACATGCCTGGGGCTCCCCGGGGCGCTGCCGGTATTGAATCGGCGGGCGGTGGAGTTTGCGCTGCTGGCGGCGAGGGCGATCAACTGCGAGATTCGCGAGACCAGTATTTTTTCGCGGAAAAACTATTTTTATCCGGACTCTCCCAAGGGGTACCAGATATCGCAGTTCGATAAGCCGATTGCGGAGCATGGGTGGATCGAGGTTCCTGCGCTCGATGCGAACGGAGCTGCGATAACGAAGCGTATCGGCGTTACGCGGCTTCACCTGGAAGAGGATGCGGGCAAAAGCTTGCACGACGGTTTTGCGGACTCGGTGTCGAAGACCTATATAGACTTGAACCGTTGCGGGACGCCCTTGGTGGAGATTGTGAGTGAGCCTGATCTGCGGACCGCGGACGAGGTCTTCGAGTATCTGACGAAGCTGAAAGAGATTCTGCTGTATACGGGCGTGAGCGACTGCAACATGGAAGAAGGTTCGCTGCGCTGCGACGCGAATGTGAGCGTGATGCTGAAAGGAGCGAAGGAGTTTGGGACGAAGGCTGAAGTGAAGAACGTTAACAGCTTTCGCTATATTCGCGCTGCGGTGGAGTACGAGATTGAGCGCCAGATCGGCGTGATCGAAGACGGTGGACGGGTGGTGCAGGAGTCGCGGCTGTGGAACAGTGCGGAGGGACGCACTTACTCGATGCGGAGTAAGGAGCAGGCGCATGACTATCGCTACTTTCCTGAGCCGGATCTGCCCCCGCTGGTTGTGGGTGCGGAGTGGCAGGCGGAGATTATGAAGATGTTGCCGGAGCTGCCGGAGGCGCGGCGCGCGCGGCTGATCGCAGAGTATGAGATCAGCGCACAGGATGCGGCTACGTTGACGGCGACACGGGAGTTTGCCGATAAGTTTGAGGCGGCGGCGAAGAAGGCGAAGAGTCCTCGCCGCGTGGCCGCGCTGCTGACGAGCGAGTTGACAATGCGGCTGCGGCTGGCGGGGCTCGCGCTTGACCAGTCGCCAGTATCGTTGGCGGGGATTGTGATGGCGGCGGACCTCGCTGAGTCGGGCGAGTTGTCGAGCAAGATGCTGAAGCAGCTGCTGGATATCAGCTTTGAGAAGAAAGAGGATTTTCCGGTCGTCTATGAGAGGGAGAAGCCGCAGCAGATCTCCGATACAGGCGCGATTGAGGCGATGATCGACGAGGTGATCGCGGCGAACCCGAAGCAGGTGGAACAGTATCGCGGCGGGAAAAAGACCGTAGCGGCTTTCTTTGTCGGGAATGTAATGCGGCTGTCGAAGGGGCAGGCGAATCCGGTGCTGCTGAACGAACTGGTGGCGAAGAAGCTGGATGCGCTATGAAGGTAACGAATAGATCGAGCTCGGCAATACTCAGCTAGATATCTCCTTATCCAAACGTGTTTGTCGCGGGGCATGTGTGTATTCTGCTTGCTCTGATCGGGTGCTGGAGAGGTGCTCCATAACGGCCAACGGATCTCTGGAGCGGACGCGATTGTTGGTGGAGACGGTGACGTTGCGTATGGCGGTTATGGCGGTGACAACGCTGGCGGGCATCATGGTGTGGAGATGATCGCCACTGGTGGTCGCTTTCGATGCAACTCGTTTGCGGGGTTGAGGCTTCCTATACGAGAGGGAGAATAACCATGGCGACGAAGAAGGCAGCCAAAAAGTCCACGAAGAAGGCAGCATCGAAGAAGAGCAGTGCGAAGAAGTCGAGTTCCTCGCGCAAGTACAGCCCGTCGGCAGGCAAGAATGTCGAACGCGAGATGAAGGAGATGAAGCAGGGCAAATTGAAGAGCGGTCGCAGCGGGAAGAAGGTGACCAGCCGCAAGCAGGCGATCGCAATTGGACTGTCTGAGGCGCGCAGGGAAGGAAAGAAGGTTCCTGCGAAGAAGTCTTAATTGTTGCGTTAGATTTGGACGCGAAGCAGCCCAGCCAAGACGGTGGATTGCTTCGCGTTTTTATTTCTTAGCGGATGAGGCTGTGGCTGGGGCGGCAGCCGGGGCTGTTGCGGCTGCGGCGGGAGCGCTATCCTTGCCGGGCTTCGAGTCGGTGGTTGGTTTCGAATCGGTGCTGGGCTTGGAATCGCCGCCGGCTTTGCTGCCGTTGTCGCCGGAGGATTTGGGTTTGGCGTTGCCGTAACCGTCGGCGTACCATCCGCCGCCTTTGAAGCTGACGGCGGGGGCGGAGAGGACGCGATCGAGCTTGCCGTCGCAATGAGGGCAGGCGGTGATCTCGGGGTCAGAGAACTTCTGGATCTTTTCTGTGTGCTTGTGGCAGGCGGTGCATTTGTATTCGTAGAGCGGCATGATTTTCTTTCTCTGTTTCTACCTTATTGTGATGCGGGCCGAAGCGTGGCGATTCAACGGCGTGCTACATCCGGACTTTGAGACGGTCATAGTTTGCCTAATTCGATGAGGCGGACACTGGCGATGGCCTCTACCTTGCGCAGGGCTTCGACCGCCGGGGTGGCGGAGGCGGCAGACGGGACGTCGATCTGGACGACCGCGATGGCCTGGCCTTGGGGGACACGCTGAGAGCGGGCAGACGTTCCGGCTGCGCGGCCGAGGGCGAAGTTAGCGATGTTGACGGAGTGCTCACCCAGGATAGTGCCGATGCGACCGACAACGCCGGGGACGTCGTGGTTGCGGATGGCTACGAGGGTGCCGTGGAGGGGGGCCTCGATGTCGATGTCGTCGTAGCTCAGGAGGCGTGGAGAGGTTCCGTGGAGTACGGTGGCCGAGGCGCTGGTGTCTCCGTCGGAGGAGTGGAGGACAAGCTTGAGGACCGAGCCTACGCCGCCTGTGGTGAACTCCTTCTTGTCTTCCTGGATGCGAATGCCTCGTTCGTGGGCAATGGCGGCGGCGTTGATGCGGTTGGCTGTGGTGCCCTCTCCGTCGGTGCCATTGAAGATGCCGGCGATGGCTGCGTTGCGGATCAGGTCGGTTTTGCCGCTGGCGATGCGGCCGGTGTAGGTGATCTGGATGTTCTCCAGATTTCCCGGCGTCGCGTGGGAGAGGAAATGTCCGAGGCGCTCGGCCATCTCGATGTAGGGGGCTATCTCGATGTACTCCTCGTGCGAGAGCGAGGGGAGATTGACGGCGTTCTGGACGACACCGAGCTTGAGGTAGTCGCGGACCTGCATAGCTAGCTGCATGCCTATGGCCTCCTGGGCTTCGTCGGTTGCGCCGGCGATGTGGGGGGAGAGGATGACGTTGTCGAGGTTGAAGAAGGGAGATTCTTTGAGGGGTTCCTGGTGGAAGACGTCGAGGGCGGCGCCGGCGACGTGGCCGGATTTGATGGCATCGGCCAGGGCTTGTTCGACGATGAGCTCGCCGCGGGCGCAGTTGATGATGCGGATGCCCTTCTTCATGATGCGGATGGAGGTCTTGTTGATGAGGCCTTCGGTCTGGGTGGTTAGGCCGACGTGGAGGGTGAGGTAGTCGGAGGATTTCAGGATCTCGTCGATGGGGACGAGGGCTACGTTGTTCTCGCGGGCGATGACGGGGGCGACGAAGGGGTCGTAGCCGATCAGATGCATGCCGAAGCTGGCGGCGCGGCGGGCGACTTCGAGGCCAATGCGACCGAGACCGATGATGCCCAGGGTTTTGCCGCGGAGTTCGGAGCCTTGCAGGGATTTTTTCTCCCACTTAGCCTGATGCATGGTGGCGTTGGCGCGGGGGATGGCGCGGGCGAGCGAGATCATGAGGCCGATGGTGAGTTCGGCGACGGCTACGGCGTTGGCGCCCGGGGTGTTCATGACGACGATGCCGCGATGGGTGGCGGCGTCGGTGTCGATGTTGTCGACGCCTAC
>Ga0073928_10009701_pt1 | contig 11655 bp, 10 predicted proteins | sample PaiPotPPA55metaG_FD_76969 | JGI IMG/M metagenome (GOLD analysis project Ga0073928, IMG submission 76969) | Iron sulfur acid spring bacterial and archeal communities from Banff, Canada, to study Microbial Dark Matter (Phase II) - Paint Pots PPA... ...
ATCAACAACGCCGCCGGCAATTTCATCTCCCGCACCGAGGACCTGACGCCGCGCGGCTTCGACGCGATCGCCAACATCGTCATGCACGGCACGTTCTACGTCACCCACGCCGTCGGCAAGCGCTGGATCGCCGGCAAGACCCGCGGCAATGTGGTTTCGATCGTCACCACCTGGGTTTACAACGGCTCACCCTTCGTGGTGCCGTCGGCGATGAGCAAGGCGGCGGTGCATGCGATGACGATGTCGCTTGCGACCGAATGGGGCCGCTACGGCATTCGTCTCAATGCGATTGCGCCCGGCGAAATTCCGACCGAAGGCATGAGCAAGCGACTGAGCCCCGCCGATCAGCCCGGCGAACGCACCAAGCGCATCAATCCGCTCGGCCGCGTCGGCACCATGGAGGAGCTTGCAAATCTCGCCACCTTCCTGATCTCCGGCGGCTGCGACTGGGTCAACGGCGATACCATCACGCTCGACGGTGCCCAGGCGCTGGCGACCGGCGCCGGCTTCTACGAGCTGCGCAACTGGACCGACGCCGACTGGAAGCGGGCGCGGGAAGCGATCGAGACACAGAATCAAAAAGACCGCGCCCAGCGCGGATAATTCCGGAGGAAATCTCATGGCACCACGAATTGCGGTTGTCGGCGCCGGCGCCGTCGGCGGTTATGTCGGCGCGCACCTCGCCAAGGCCGGATACGACGTCACCTTCATCGACATGTGGCCCGACAATGTCGAGGCGATGCGCAACAAGGGCATCCACGTCACGCACTTAAAGAACGTGCCGGAGTTCACCGTGCCGGTGCGCGCCATGCACCTCACCGAGGTGCAGGGCCTGATCAAGGAGGCGCCGATCGACATCGCCTTCGTCTGCGTCAAATCCTACGACACAGCGTGGGCGACCGCGCTGATCAAACAATATCTCGCGCCGAAGGGCTATGTCGTCTCGCTGCAGAACTGCATCAACGAGCCGGTGGTCGTCTCGGTCGTCGGCGAAGATCGCACGGTCGGCTCGATCGCAAGCTCGATCACCGTCGAGCTGACCGCGCCCGGCCAGGTGTTCCGCGCCGCAGGAAAAAGCGGCGAGTCGCACACCGTGTTCCGGGTCGGCCAACCCGACGGCAAGATCAGCGATCGCGTCAAGCAAGTGTGCGAGCTCGTGGCGCTATCGGACAGCGCCAAGGTGACCGACAATTTGATGGGCGAACGCTGGAGCAAGCTCACCATCAACGTGATGGGCAATGGTTTGTCGGCCTGCACCGGGCTGAAATCGCGCGACGTGCTCGCCGACGAAACGCTGCGCCACTTCGCAGCGAAACTCGGCAGCGAATCGGTTCGCGTCGGCAAGGCAAAGGGATTGCAGCTCGAAGAGATCTTCCACCTCGATCCCGACGTGATCGCGCTCGCCGGCACCGGCGACCACAACGCGATCAAGGTCTATGATGAAAACCGGCTGGCCTCGATCGCCAAGCCCGGCGGCGGCGAGCACCGCCCGTCGATGGGCCAGGACATCGTCAAGGGCCGCCGTACCGAGATCGAGTTCATGAACGGCCTGATCGTCGCCGAAGGCAAGAAGGTCGGCATCGATGCGCCGGCGAACGCGGCGCTGACCGAGATCGTCAAGAAGGTCGAGCGCAAGGAGATCAAGCCGGACCGCGCCCACATCGCGCGGCTGAATATGGTTTGAGGCGTGCCCTGACAGCATTGCCGCTCGGGTTGTCATGCCCCGCGAAAGCGGGGCATCCAGTAATCCGTATCGCCAGTTGATCTGCTGTCGCCTGCGACACGGAGTACTGGGTCGCCCGGTCAAGCCGGGCGATGACAAATCGAGAGGGCGAAGTAGCAAGGAGAACGAGTAATGCGTGAGTTGATGCCCGTTGCAGAAAAAGTCGCAGCAAAACTGGTCGAGGCCAAACAGACCATCGCGGTCGCCGAATCGTCCGCGGGCGGATTGATCTCGGCGGCGTTGCTCGCGGTGCCCGGCGCCTCGCGCTACTTCATGGGCGGCGCCGTGGTCTATACGCGCCATGCGCGACGCTTGCTGCTCGATCTCGAAGGGCTTGCACCCGGCATGCGCTCATCGACGGAACCCTACGTGCGCCTGCACGCCAACCGCATGCGCGAACGTTTCGAGACCACGTGGGGGCTTGCGGAAGCGGGCGCCGCAGGGCCGGTCAACGCGCAAGGCCGCGGCAACAGCTATGGTGATGCGGCCGGCCACAGCTGCCTTGCAGTCGCGGGCGTCACCCCGCGCGGCAAGGTCGAGGCGTCGATGACGCTCGAAACCGGCAAGGGTGACCGCTTCGAGAACATGTTCCTATTCACCAATGCGGCGCTGGAATTTCTGCTGAAGCAGCTAACTGCCTGACCACTGGTGGCGGCTAATTCCCTGAAATCGTGAAAGATTTGCACGGAAAATGCGCAGTTTTCGAACTCGGTCTATTGGATGATGATTATCATATAATGGCCAGACTACGACATAATCGGTCGTCGGGCTGCCGCAGGCTAGCCCGCTCAAAACACCGCGTAGCCGCCGTCGATCAGGAAGGTGTCGGCGGTGTGGTAGGACGACGCCTTGCTCATCAGGTAGACGGTGATGCCGGAAAAATCCTCAGGCTCACCGAAACGGCGCATCGGGATGCGCGGCATCACGTTGGCGACGAATTTGTCGTTGGCAAATGCTGGTGCCGTCATCTCGCTCCTGGTCCAGCCCGGCAGGATGGCGTTCGCGGTGACGCCATAGCGCGCGAGCTCGACTGCGAGCGCCCGCACCAGCGCGTTCGCCGCCGCCTTGGCGCCGGCGTAATGCTCGTTCTGCGCGGTGCCGGAGATCGCGGCGAGCGACGAGGTCGCGACCAGGCGGCCGAACGGATCACCGGCCTTGGCGCGCTCGGTCATGTGGCGCGCGGCAACCTGGAAGACGTGAAACACGCCGTCGAGGTTGGTGGAGAACATTCGCCGCCATTCCTCTTCGCTGCGGTCGATGAAGGGCTTGCGGCCGCCGCCGCCGATGCCGGCATTGGCGAAGCAACCGTCGACGCGACCGAATCGTTGCAAAGTCGCGGCAAACGCCTGCTTGATCTGCCCTGGGTCGCTGACATCGCAGAGCTGGGTATCAACCTTGCCGCCCATCGCGCGGAGAAACTCGGCAGCCCGCGCGTTCTTTTCCGCGTTGCGCGCCCAGATCGACACCGCGCAGCCGGCTGAGACAAGTCCCTGCGCCATGCCGAGCCCAATGCCGCCATTGCCGCCGGTAATCACCGCCACCCGGCCATCCAGATCAAACAGGTCCATTGTTTCCTCCCACGCCGACGCGCCGTAGATCGCTTAACAGTTCCGACCACCTTGGCGAAAACCCGCAACGAAATCAAATGAGCCGAGCCTTTTTGATATGATGATCATCTTGCAATGCGTGCAATAACCGCTTGTCAAACCGGATGAGTTGGGATCGAGTCAATCAGGCTCAGTATGGCGGCGTCATCGCCCGGCTTGACCGGGCGAACCAGTAATCCGAAGCGCCCAGGATCAATCGAGACGTTTCGGATTACTGGATGCCCCGCTTTCGCGGGGCATGACGGAAAGCCAGACGCATCGTTATAAACGACCGAAACGCCGAAGGACCAAAACCATGGATTTCAAACACTGCACGCTCGACACCGATGGACCGGTCGCGACGCTGACGCTCAATCATCAGGAAGTCATGAACGCTGTTTCCGTCGACATGCTCGGCGGTCTTGGCGAAGCGCTGAACCATATCGACGAGAGGCGCAGCGAGGTGCGCTGCGTGGTCCTGACCGGCGCCGGACGGGCGTTCTGCACCGGCGCCAACCTGCAGGGGCGCAACGATAACCCGGTCAATCGCAGCGCCGGAGCGACGCTGGAAACCGCGTTCCATCCGTTCCTGCGTCGCTTGCGCAACCTGCACTGCCCGCTGATCACCTCGGTCAATGGTCCGGCCGCCGGCGCCGGCATGAGCTTTGCGATGATGGGCGATTTGATCCTGTGTGCGAAGTCGGCTTACTTCCTGCAGGCGTTCCGGCGCATTGGTCTCGTGCCGGATTGCGGCTCGACCTGGCTGCTGCCGCGGCTGGTCGGCAAGGCGCGCGCGGTGGAGCTTTCGATGCTCGGTGAGCGGCTGCCGGCCGAGAAGGCGCTGGAGTGGGGCCTCGTCAACCGCGTCTACGAGGACTCGCAGCTCGCCGCCGAGACGAAGAAGCTTGCCCACGAGCTCGCCAACGGCCCGACACTCGCACTTGCGATGATCCGCAGGCTCTATTGGGAGAGCGAGCACAACTCGTTCGAGGAGCAGATCGATTTCGAAGTGCAGAGCCAGAAGGCGGCCGGCGCCACGGAAGATTTTCGCGAGGGTGTTGCGGCCTTCCTGGAAAAGCGCCCGGCGAAGTTTCGCGGGCGGTGAAAACAACGCTCGCACTGAAGACTTGCTCCTCATCCTGAGGAGCGCTTGCAACGCAAGCGCGTCTCGAAGGATGAGGCCACCGTGCGGGCCTCATGGTTCGAGACGCCCCGCTCCGCTCTTCGAGCTTCGCAGGGCTCCTCACCATGAGGGTTTAGTTTTGCCACGGCTGAGCTGTCATGCCCGCGCTTGTCGCGGGCATCCACGCTTGGCATGATCAGCAATGTACAAAGACGTGGATGCCCGGCACAAGGCCGGGCATGACTACTAAAAAGAGCCCTTCCTTTCGAGGTTCCACCCCATGGCCAACGAAACCGCAACGCTCGCCGCTTATGTCACCGGACTGAAATACGAGGACATTCCGCCCGCTGTCATTGCACGCGCGAAGCTGTTGATCCTCGACTTCCTTGGCAGCGCCGTGCGGGCGCGGCAGGAATCTGAATCGACGCCATCGATCCTGAAGATGCTGGCAACGCTCGGGCTCGACGCAGAAGGCAACGCCACCGTCTGCGGCGACGCCAAGACCTACACGCCCTCGGTCGCCGCTCTCCTGAACGGCGCGCTCGGCCACTCGCTCGACTTCGACGACACCCATGCCGACTCCTCGCTGCATGCGAGCGCCCCGGTGGTGCCGGCCGCGTTCGCGGTCGGTGAAATCGTCGGCGCATCGGGCAAAGAGGTGCTGACCGCCATCGTCGCCGGCTATGAAGTGTGCTGTCGGCTGGGCAACGCGCTCGATCCGACCTCGCACTACGCCAGGGGCTTTCACCCGACCGCCACGGCCGGCACTTTCGGCGGCGCCGCGGCCGCTGGAAAGCTGTTCAAGCTTTCGACCGAGCAAATGATACAGGCGTTCGGCGTTTCCGGCAGCCAGGCTGCGGGCTCCTTGCAGTTTCTCGTCAACGGCGCCTGGAACAAGCGCTTCCAGGTTGGTGCCGCCGCAATGAACGGCGTCGTTGCCGCGTCGCTGGCACGCGAAAATTTCCGTGGCGCGATCGAGGCGGTCGAAGGCAAGCACGGCCTGCTGGTCGGCTACAGCGACGATGCCCATCCCGAGAGGGCGACCGCCGGCCTCGGCGCGGTCTACGAAACCATGAAGATCGGCGTCAAACCCTATCCGAGCTGCCGCTACACCCACGCCGCAATCGATGCGCTGATCGCGATGCGGCGCGAGCACAATCTGGTGCCCGACCAGATCAAGCGCGTCGAGGTCGGGCTGCACCGCAACGGCAACACGCTGACCGCCAACTCGCTCGACAAGCGGCGGCCGAAGAACATCGTCGACGGCCAGTTCTCGATGTATTTCACCGGCGCGCTGGCGCTGGATCAAGGCAGCTTCGGCTGGGACGACTACAAGCGGCTCGGCGACGCGGCGATCGAGAAGCTCTCGGACCGCATCGACGTGGTGCAGGACGCCCGCCTCGAAGGCAAGAGCCACCCGTTCGGCGCGCGGATCACGGTGGAGACCGCCGACGGCACCCACGAACGCATCGTCGCCGATCCCTCCGGCGAGCCGGCGTCGTTCCCGGATCCGCAAATGATGCGGCAGAAATTCCTCACCCTAGCGCGGCCGGTGCTGGCCGACCGCGCCGAAAAATTTTCCGACGCGGTGCTGGCGATGGAGACGTTCGGCAAGTTTGGTGCGGTGACGGAGCTCGCGAGGCTGTAGACAGTAGTTGTCGTCTCCGCGAAGGCGGGGACCCATACTCCGCAGCAGAATTGAAACGGCGGAGCGATATGGCCTTGGATTTCTCGCGTTCGCGCAAGCCAATCTGCACTGGGGTTATGGGTCCCCGCCTTCGCGGGGAGGACAAACGCCCGCTTGCGCGGGGGCGACCCCGCGGGCGGTCATTGATCAGCCGCGCCGATGCCCTATCTGTAGAATCTCACTACAGTCCAGCGAGCAACGGGGCGATACAATGAGCTGGCAACCTTCCAACGATCCCGAACTGGGCAATCCGAAATCCTGCGACGCGCTGGAGCTTGTGATCGTGCCGCGGGTGCGCGACCTCGGCGATGGCTTCAACGTCCGCCGCGCGCTGCCGCACGGCAAGCGGCAGATGGTCGGCCCCTTCATCTTCTTCGACCAGATGGGCCCGGTGCAGATGATCGCGGGCTCCGGCATGGACGTGCGGCCGCACCCGCATATCGGGCTTGCCACCGTTACCTACCTGTTCGACGGCCGCATCATGCACCGCGACAGCGAAGGCAATATCGAGGAGATCGAGCCCGGCGCGATGAACCTGATGACCGCGGGCCGCGGCATCGCCCATTCCGAGCGCACGCCCGATGTGCAGCGTCGCGATGGTCAGGGAATATTTGGCATCCAGAGCTGGATCGCACTGCCCAAAGACAAGGAAGAAATCGCGCCGAGCTTCCAGCACTATGACGCGGCACGGCTGCCTGAGGTCCGCGACGGCGGGCTTGAGGCGCGCATCATTGCCGGACAGGCGTTCGGCAAGAGTTCGCCGGTAGAGAGGATTTCCGACTGGTTCTATGTCGAGGTGTTGCTCAAGGCAGGGCTCACCGCGCCGCTCGACGCCGACCACGAGGAACGGGCGATCTACCTGGTGCAGGGCGAGGTGGAGAGTTCCGGCGACGTCTTCGAGGGGCCGCGCCTTCTGGTCTTCCGTCCCGGCGATCGCATCACCGTGCGAGCACGCAACGATTCGCGCATGATGTTCCTGGGCGGCACCGCGCTCGAAGGCCCGCGCCATATCTGGTGGAATTTCGTCTCCTCCTCGAAGGAGCGGATCGAGCAGGCGAAGGAAGACTGGAAACGCGGCCGCTTTGCGCCGGTGCCCAATGAAACCGAATTCATTCCGCTGCCGGAGCGGTGATGGATGCGTGATGCTGTGGCCGCTCGATTCGTCATGCCCCGCTTCAAGCGGGGCATCCAGTACACCGCGGTGCTGATTTGTCTCAACAACGTTCGACACGGAGTACTGGATCGCCCGGTTGAACCGGGCGATGACAACAATGGGCGATAGAGACCTGAAATGAAGCCTGAACGCTCTACCAGCTTTCTCGGCGACCTCCTGAATACATTGACCGAGCGCGGGCGCGCGCTGCTGCGCGGCAAGAACGGCAGCGAGCTGCCAAAGCTGTCGCCGGCCGAACTCACCGATCTCGGCGAAACGCTGATCTCGCGGCGCGGCGAGGTCACGGGCGCCGCGCTGGCGCAAGCGCTGCTCGCAGGCTACGCGTCGGCTGTGCCGGCAAGCCGCGTCGCGTTCCTCAATGCGCTGGCCTCCTCATTCGGGCCGGATCGCGCACGCGTCGAACAGGCGATCGAGGCGTTGCAGCGCGATGGCTTCTCCGCGGAGGCCGCGCATCTTCTGCACAATGCGGCGGAGCCACGGCGCCAGGAACTGATCCGCCGCCTCAACCAGGCGCCGGGCGGCACCGCAGCGCTCATTCACATGCGCGAGACGCTGCTCGACAACCTAAGGGATCATCCGCAACTCAAACCGGTGGACGGCGACTTCGTGCATCTGTTCGCCTCGTGGTTCAATCGGAGTTTTCTCGTGCTGCGACGGATCGACTGGACCACGCCGGCCAACATCCTGGAGCAGATCATCCGCTATGAGGCGGTGCACGCCATCAAGAACTGGGACGACCTGCGCAACCGCCTCGCCTCACCCGATCGCCGCTGCTATGGCTTCTTCCATCCCCAGCTGATCGACGAGCCGCTGATCTTCGTCGAGGTGGCGCTGACCGAGGAAATTCCAGAGGCGATCGAACCGCTGCTGGCGCTGGACCGGACGCCGATCGCGGCCGCAGACGCAACGACGGCGGTGTTCTACTCGATCTCCAACACCCAGCGTGGACTCGGCGGCATCTCGTTCGGCAATTTCCTGATCAAGCAGGTGGTCGAGGAATTGAAGCACGAGCTGCCCAACCTCGAAACCTTTGTGACGCTGTCGCCGGCGCCGGATTTTGCCAAGTGGCTCGACGATGAGCGTGCCGCGGCGGGCACGACTGTGCTGACGGCGCAGAGCAAGGAGGTGCTGGCGGCGCTCGATCGTCCCGACTGGTTCAAGGATGCGGACACCACAGAGGCGGTGCGCGCGATCCTGATGCCGCTTGCGGCGCATTACTTCCTGAAGGCGCGCGGCCCGCGCGGCCGGCTCGTCGATTCCGTCGCGCGCTTCCATCTCGGCAACGGCGCGCGGCTGGAGCAGCTGAATTTCCTCGGCGACATTTCCGAGAAGGGATTGCAGCAGGCCTACGGGTTGATGGTGAACTACCTCTACGACCTCGACGAGATCGAGACGAACCACGAAGCCTTTGTCGAGAAGGGAACGGTCGCCGCGTCATCGGCGGTGAAGAAGATGCTGCGCGCGAAGGCGGCGGCGGGCGTGGCGTAGCTGTGTGACGGCTCTGCCGGCCAGACAACCGTATTTCAGACTCAGCGTTACCGCGACGATTGCTCACCTCCCCCTGCAAGGGGGAGGTCGGCGCGCCAGCGCCGGGTGGGGGTCACACCGGACTTTCCGAGCTCAGCGACTTTTGTAGCGATCGCTTCAAGAACTCCAGTCAGATTTTGAGAAACATCCGAGTTCCAAAACCTCAACACCGTAACGCCATTCTGAACCAGCCAACGTGAACGGCGCTCGTCGGCGTTTGCATTCTCGGGCTCTGCGTGCTGGCCGCCGTCGAGCTCTATAGCGAGCCTGATTGCCGGCGCAAAAAAATCCAGCACGAAGCTGCCGACCGGATGCTGTCTGCGAAAATCCACACCCAATTGCCGATTTCGAAGCCTCTGCCACAGCTCCATTTCCACATCGGTCGAGTCGCGACGAAGGCGGCGAGCGCGGAATGTCTTCAACTTGGTTCGATTGAAGCGAGATGGCACTTGACCCCCACCCGGCTCGCTTTGCGAGCCGACCTCCCCCTTTTAGGGGGAGGTAACAACAATAACCGATGGACGACGGCGGAGCTACACCCCGGCCATCATCACGTATTTGATCTCGACATATTCCTCCATGCCGTGATGCGAGCCTTCGCGGCCGAGGCCGGATTCCTTGACGCCGCCGAACGGCGCGACCTCGGTGGTGATCAGGCCGGTGTTGACGCCGACCATGCCTGATTCCAGCGCTTCGGCGACGCGCCAGACGCGGCCGAGATCGCGCGCGTAGAAATACGACGCGAGCCCGAACGGCGAGTTGTTGGCGAGCGCGATCACATCGGCTTCGTCCTTGAAGCGGAACACCGGCGCGATCGGGCCGAACGTCTCCTCCTGCGACACCAGCGCGTCGGGCTTGACGTTGGCAAGAACCGTCGGCTCGAAGAAGGTACCGCCGAGCGCGTGACGCTTGCCGCCGACGACGACAGTCGCACCGTGTTTCACCGCGTCATGGATGTGCTTCTCGACCTTCTCCACGGCAGCCATATTGATCAGCGGGCCCTGCACGATGCCCTCCTGCGTGCCGTCGCCGATCTTCATCGCCGCGGCCTTGGCGGAAAGCTTCTTGACGAAGGCATCATAGATGCCGTCCTGCGCATAGATGCGGTTGGCGCAGACGCAGGTCTGGCCCATGTTGCGGTATTTCGAGACGATGGCGCCCTCGACCGCGGCATCGATGTCGGCATCATCGAACACGATGAAGGGCGCGTTGCCGCCGAGCTCCAGCCCAAGCTTCTTCACGCCGACCGAGGCCTGCTGATAGAGGATCTTGCCGACCTCGGTCGAGCCGGTGAAGCCGACAAAGCGCACGGCCGGGTGCTCGCACAACACCTTGCCGATCGCCGACGAATTCCCCGTGAGAATATTGAAGACACCCTTCGGAATGCCGGCACGCTCGGCAAGCACGCCGAGCGCCAGCGCCGACAGCGGCGTCTCGTTGGCGGGCTTCAGCACCACGGTGCAGCCGGCCGCCAGCGCCGGCGATACTTTCCGCGTGATCATCGACGAGGGGAAGTTCCACGGTGTGATCGCGCCGCACACGCCGATCGGCTGACGGATCGCGAGCAGGCGCGCGTCGGCGCGCTGCGAAGGTATGGTCTCGCCGTAGACGCGGCGCGCCTCCTCGGCGAAGAACTCGACATAGGCGCCGCTGATATCGACCTCGCCGCGGGCCTCGGCAAGCGGCTTGCCCTGTTCGCAGGTGAGAATGAGGGCCAGGTCTTCGCGATTGTCGCGGATCAACTCGAACCAGCGCCGCAGCAGGTTGGAACGTTCCTTGGCGGTTTTCTTCGCCCAGGCGGGGAACGCGCGCTCGGCGGCCTGCACCGCAGCCGTTGCTTCCGCGGCCGCGAGCCGCGGCACCTTGGCGAGTTCCACCCCGTTGACCGGGTTGGTGACCGGCGTGACCGGCGTTCCGGTCCAGACGCCGTCGATCAGGCATTGCTCGCGGAGCAGGCCCGGATCCTTCAGACGCGAGGCGAACGAGGTGGCGTGCGGCTGGCCGGCACGGGCGGCGGACGTTGATGGCGTCATGGCGAGACTCCCTGATTGATTCTTTATGTGAATGTGGCGGTTTATGCCGGCGCTTCAACGCGGAACACGCCTGAAAGAACGCCGCGCTCGGATCTGTTCCAGACGCGAGCTTACGCCGAAGGGTACAGAGATCAATGATGTGACGGAGCAACACCGATCTATCATGCCCCGCTTCAAGCGGGGCATCCAGTAATCCGTATCGTCGGTTTATGAGCACAACGCGCGACACGGAGTACTGGATCGCCCGGTCATAGGCGAGCGAAGCGACGCCGTTCTTCGAACGGCTATGCCAGGCGACGACGGCAGAGAGTGTCGCGGTGTACTTCGCTTAGACGGACGGCGGTCGCTCAAGCCGCGCCGCGGAAATAATTGTCGCGGCGGCCGATCATGCCGTCGGCGGCGGCCTTGGCCTCGGCTTTGGTCGAAGTCGTGCAGGTGCGGTACTCGAGGTCCGGCGGCGGATCCTGATCGCGTTTTGCGAACCAGCCGCGGAACGATCGCGGCTTCAGCGGCAACCCCGACAGCGTCTGCGCGACGTTGTCCGACACGCCGAAGCTGAACAAGGCGCCGCTCGACGCGATGCGAATTTCATAGATGCCGGGGCAAATCGGCGCTTCGATGTTCTCGCCGCGATGCGCCCGCGGAAACCGCTTCCAGCCACTCCAACGCGAAATCATTTGCGACCCTTTTTTGCTTCTTCGTACTTCTTGCTGCGTCGTACTTGTTCGTTTTGCCAAACACTCGAACTACTCCGCGCTCGTCAAACCGAACGCGAAACCACGCTCCTGAACTTTACTGATAC
>Ga0073928_10009702_pt1 | contig 11654 bp, 10 predicted proteins | sample PaiPotPPA55metaG_FD_76969 | JGI IMG/M metagenome (GOLD analysis project Ga0073928, IMG submission 76969) | Iron sulfur acid spring bacterial and archeal communities from Banff, Canada, to study Microbial Dark Matter (Phase II) - Paint Pots PPA... ...
ACGGTTTCGGGTCGATTGGTGTGCCACGCAGAATCGCCCATGCGCAGCAGCAGTTTTCCGCCCGGCTCGAGCGAGACACCTAGCGGCGGCGCTTTGTAAATCATTGCCAGGGCTTTCGCGCGCGCTTCCGAGTTCCACCACATATTGCCGAAGAATAAAATTCCAAGGACGACGACTGCCGTTCCAACCATCACCCATCGGCCGCGGCGTTTCTGGTTCGACTGGGGGCCTTGGCCGGGCTCGAGTGTTCCTTCGCGGCGGGCGGCTCCAAGGATGGAAACAATGGCGCAGAACAGAAGTGTCATCAGCGCGAAGAGCAGCACACCCAGCGATCTCTGCATGGGCAATGTGTTGCGCGCCGCCGCCGGAACCGGCACAGCAATTTCTCCCGCGCCTTGCGCGCCGTTTGCCTGCACGCGCACTTGCCAAGAACCGGATTCCATCAGCCAAATTTTCCCGGAGAAAAATTGCGGATCTTCCTTGGATCGCCTGAGCGGGTCGGGCGGCGGAGGGTATTTCGCGCCGGGGCCGACAATGTATAGCGGAACCACTCGAATACTGGAGATGCCGGGGTCGGAGCTGCGAATTTCTACGGAGGCGACGCCGGGGATCATGGCTGGAGTGCGTATGGTTACAGTCAGGTGGTAGGGGCCGGCGAGGCCCTGGAAGTAAACGTCAGGGCTGCCCACGTGGGCCCAGCAAGGCGCCAGCGCGAGGAAAATTACGGCCAGCGCTGCAATCCAACGGCGCATGCATTCTCCAAATTTTAAATTTGTGGTGCGTTCACCGGCGGAGACGGCGCAACGCGTCGCCACCCGCCAGACCGATGCGCGACGAAAGGATAGCGATCGAGAGCGCGATGGCAACCCCGCGGAAGAAAAGAGCGGAAGTTGCTTCGCGGTCAACGAATTCGAATTGAAAGTGATAATCCGACGGCGGAACCGCGTACGCAAAATAGCTTTGGCCAAACATCCAATTGGTCGCGGCCGGCGAAATTAGGAAATTTCCCAGTGGCCAGTGCACCACGAGCATCGCTGCGACATAGGCCGTGCCCAGCATCGCAGCCAGCAGCCATTTGTTTTTTTGCCCGAAACGATTCAGAAGAAAATCGATGATGATTGCGGGAATTACGATCAGCACCGGGAATTCCAGCGGAATCATGTGCGTTACATTGGTAAATACCGGGCCCAGCTTTGGCGTGGCCGGGAATAGCGGCATGCCCCATAGCTGCGCGAGCTGGATGACGGTGTAAATCGAAGCCATCACCGTAGCTCCCCAGCGGAATCCGCTGCCGCGCGCCAGCGCTACCAGGATGAGTGGCACACCAAGCGAGAGCGCGCGATAAAATTGCGCGCCATGCATCTGATTCCCGCTGCTGTACTCGGAGAGGAAGAGCAAATGCAGAGATAGCAAGACGCCGCTGAGATAGAGATATAAACGAAGCAGATTTTTTCTTTCTTGGCCTTGCGCGCGGTTCATTTGGCTGACCAGCAGGAGAAGCGCTCCTATTCCAACTCCCAGAATCCCGATGCCGAGGACGAGGTGAGGCGGGCTGACAATCTCGACGTCGAGACCGAAGGAGTTGTGCCACCAGTTGTCGAAGGGCGCGGAGGTGACCATCACCACGCCGCCCCAGCAAGCCAGGAAGGCGCCGAGCGGGCCGCGGAATCCCCAAACCTTTACCGAGGCTGCTCTGGCAACCGGGTCGTGTCCCCAGCTAGTAGCGAAAATCAAATAGGCGCTGGTGAGACACATCAGGATTCCGCCGAATTGGATGAGGAGATGGGCGGGAGTCCAGAAAGTGTCGCGGCCGATAGTCATGTGCCAGGAGATATCCCAGTAGAGTCCGAAGACAATTGAGCTGGCGCCGACCAGGCCGCACCAGATGTACCAAGGAGCGACGCGCCGGCCGGTTTTGTCCCCGGCGGCGTAGGCGACTGCTGACGGTGCGCTCATAGCAGTCTCGCCGGGGACGGGGATAATGAGCAGCGCACTGACCGGTTGAGATGCCGGGTATCGAGCTTCATTTTTCGAAATGTTGTTACTTCAAATAGGCAATTCTGGTTTCGGTTAGAAATTCCATCTCCCCGGCGCCCCGTGTAACTGATCTTGCTGAGAGCGAAGGGGCGGAGAGGGGGCACTGAGTGATTCATTGGCCAGCATCTGAACCGCTGAGGATACCTGGAGAGTTGATTTAATTCATACAGTCTTGAGCGGGAATCTCCCGCCATCTGGTCGGTCCCGTCAGCTCCGAATGGGCCAAAAATAATCACGATTCACGCTAGCACGAAGGCGGACGGTTTGGAAGGACCTGTGTGCTGTAGACGCTCTCCGGAATTCTATTTTGTGGGCGACGTCTGCATGCGAAAATGCGAGCCCCAGTAGACTCCGCCGGGCATCATGCCCGGATCGTTTGGGATGGGCGCGGAGGGGATTCTGAGGCACAGAACTGATTGCTGGGTTACGGGAGCGACGAATGACAAAGAAATCGCCTGCGGCCGTGCCGGTGTATTTTCGACTTCGGATTCACGCTGTGGAACGATAGAAGGAACAGAGTGGAGGACCGAGAATGAGATTGAATTCACGCACAGGATTTCTTTTGATTCGCTTGTCTTTTGTCCTGAGCCTGTTGATTGCGATAGCCGCCTCCACGCCTGGCGCGGCCCATGAGGAGAAAGGAGAGGTGTTCGACGGGCCTGGCGGAAAGCTCTATTACGAAGTAACGGGGAGCGGAACCGAAACGCCGCTCGTGGTGGTAAATGGTGGACCGGGTTTTGACCACACCTATTTGCAAATTGCCACGACGGCGTGGACATCCTTGGCACAGAAACGCCGCGTTATTTTTTACGATCAGCGGGGAGTGGGACGCTCGGAACCACTGAAGGCCGGACAATCTTGCACCCTCGGCGATCAGATCGATGACCTGGAAGCGTTGCGCGCACATCTGGGCTACGAAAAAATCGATCTGCTGGGACATTCCTGGGGTGGTTTCTTGAGCATGGCGTATGCCGCGCGTCACCCTGAACACATTGTCCACCTGATTCTGGTTGACTCTGCAGCGCCGAAGTGGAGCGACACCGTGTTTTTGTTCAGCCAGGTTTTTCCGCAGACTACGGAGAGGCAGGACGCGCTCGCCTTTGCGGATGAATTGGGAGACAAAGCCGCCTCGGACGCATCGATTCACGAGTATTTGACCATGCTGTTTTATTCTCCGGAAAAACGCGATGTATTTGTGGCGCAAATGGGGCCAGGGGCATACAACAAAAAGATCAACCAAGCCCTCAATAGCGACATCGGGCGATTCGATCTGAATCCTGAAATCAGAAAATTTCATTTCCCCGTAATGATCGCTACCGGCCAATTCGACATGAATGTGGCGCCCGTGGTTGCTTACAAGATTCACCAAGCAATCGCGGGATCGCGCTTTGTGATCTTCGGACGCAGCGGACACCTTCCTTTCTACGAAGAGCCTGAAGCGTTTGATAATGCGGTGGAGGACTTTTTGCATTCCAAATAGCAGGTACCGCGTTGTTGCCTGTCGTTCAGCAAAAATATCCGCAGGCTGTCGATTTCGCAGGCGCTCGTTCGACTCATAGCTAGAAGAGAACGACCATGACTGTTACAACAAGCGTGAAGGGAGACGTTAAATTGGAGGAGGTCTCGTGACGGACGAAAGATCGACAGGTGCCAAGAGCCGCAAGGGAATCAACGTGGTGTTATGGGTAGTTCAGGTGCTGCTGGCGCTCGAGTTCTTGTTGGCGGGCGGGATAAAGCTGGCGATGCCGATTGAAGCAATGGCCAAGCAAGCGGGGATGCCCGGACCGTTTCTGCGGTTCATCGGCGTAATGGAATTGCTAGGCGCGATCGGACTGATTCTGCCCGGAATTCTGCGCATCCGGACCATTCTGACGCCGCTGGCGGCTGCCGGACTCGTCGTGATTATGATCGGTGCGACGGTGATTATGTTTCGCATGAACGGTGGTGTGCAAGCGCTGACGCCGGCGGTGGTGGGAGTTCTGGCGGCCTTCGTTGCGTACGGGCGCTGGCGGTTAGCGCCGCTGCGCGACTCGTCTCAGGCGTCGCAACTCTAACTCGCGATTTAACCGAAAAATTCGTCGAGCCTGTCGATTTCGTAAGGCTATGTTCGACCTAAGTGCAGAGGTCAGGACCGCCGAAATAAGGCATCCGAAAGGACAAAATCAAAAGGAGACCTAATTATGCGAGTGCTGGTGATCGTGAAGGCGAATAAAGAATCAGAGGCGGGCGTTCTTCCGAGCACGGAAATTCTAGCGGCCATGGGGAAGTACAACGAGGAGTTGGTAAAAGCAGGCGTGATGCTGGGAGGGGAGGGCCTGCATGCGAGTTCCAAGGGCAAGCGCGTCAAGTTCTCGGGTGGGAAGCACACCATCACGGATGGGCCTTTCCCCGAAACCAAGGAACTGATCGCTGGGTTCTGGCTGTGGCAGGTGAAGTCGATGGAAGACGCGATCGAATGGCTCAAGCGCAGTCCTTTTGACGGCGGAACGGAAATCGAGATTCGGCCGGTGTTCGAGGCGGCAGACTTCGGCGAACAGTTAACTCCTGAGCTAAAGCAAAATGAGGAGCGTTTGCGGAAGCAGGCGAGCGCGAACAACTGGAAATAAAAGCGGGTCCCTCAAACCTGCGCGAAAGACGCGGTTCGGGATAACACCGGAAAGCCAAGATAGATATTGAACTGCGGAGGGCGAATAGCTAGCCGCAGCGGGTTTGCGCGCAGATCCAGCGGGAGACTTCCGCGCTTAGGCCTGGTTCGTAGGGGCTCTGTTTGTGGTCTTTCATGCGCAGATCCCAAGCGGCTTGCGGAGAACCGGCGGCCCCCAAGTGATGGTCCATGCCCTCGATGGTGTGAAGCGCGGCGGAGCCAGGATGGTTCGCGTTGACCATGGAGACGACGCGACGATGATCGGCTTCAGCAGTGACGAAATCGCCAGTGCCGTAGATTGCCAAGACCGGGACAGCGATGTGGGCCCAGGGTTCGGCGATGTTGAGCGCGGCGACCTGTTGCATATAAACATTGGTGACGGGATAGGGAGCGTAGTCTTTGCAATCGGGCGTGTCGCGCTCGATGTCCGATTCGTTTTGGCGTTCGATGAGCAAGCGATGCATGCACACTTCCTTGGTTTGGAGAGTGGCGTCGACTTCCGTCGGAGTATCGCCCGCCAGCTCGGCCTGCCTGCGCAGATTCCACAGCTCGTATTCGAACCAATTTCTGCCAACTCCTTCAGAAAAAATAATGCCAGCGACGGGAATCTCCAACGCTAAGCGCGGACTGATCACAGTTCCGATGCTGTGACCGAAAAGAAAAATGCGTTTTGGATCGACGTGAGAATCCGATTGAAGCACTTGCAGAGCAACTTTGTAGCTGCGAGATTCGGCGTTGTAGTCGGTGTCGAAACAGGGGGCCCCCTGGCTGTCTCCCACGCCGCTTTTTTCTAGGCGCATAGCGACGATTCCTGAGCGAGCAAGATCATGGGCTAGGTAACGATATGCGTCGTACGGATCGTTGGGATTATCAACTGTGAAGCAGCCGATGCCGCCGACGATCAGCACGGCGGGAAGTTTTCCCTGCGCTCCTCGTGGTTGGGTGGTGAGCGTGCGGCGCAGGGTGCCGTCTACGGTGATGGAGGAGTAGATGGTGTCTACGTTCGGATCGGATTCTTTCGGAGCTGAAATCAAGGTGACCAGGAGGGTTTGAGCTGTGCCTGCTCGTAGGATTTCCATGGGCTTGGGTTGAGCCACGGGCGTCGCGCGAACGGTCGAGACGAATTCTGCGGGGGTGGAAACCGGATGGACAGCGAAGCTGGTGATGACGTCGTCTGGCTTCAGGCCGGCGCTTTCGGCGGGGCTGCCGGGGCTTACGGCGGTGACGCGGACGCCGGAAGGATTGGCGACCACAGCTGCGCCGAGGACGGGGCGTCTGGGAAGATCATCGGCTGCGACACATCGGATACTTGCAAGGACGGTGAGTAGTGTGAATCCTACTGCGCGGCATACCATTCTGGGCCTGCGCATGCGTTTCCTCCTAACGCCCCGGTGGGAAATTACATTATTGCTAAAATGATGTCTAGCGAGTTGTCGGACTGCCGGCCCATGGAGCCAGAGTGAAAATTATTATTTTTGGCGCGACGGGAATGGTGGGGCAAGGCGCTTTGCGCGAGTGTTTACTCGATGGCGCCATTGAACATGTGCTGGTGGTGGGGCGGAGCGCTACCGGTGTGAAGCATGAAAAGTTGCAAGAGATCGTGCACCGGGATTTGTTTGATTTTTCGAGCATTGAAGAAAAGTTTTCGGGATACGACGCTTGTTTTTTCTGTCTGGGGGTGTCCTCAGCGGGGATGAACGAGAGGGACTATACACGCATCACGGTTGACCTAACGCTGGCTGTGGCGCAAGTGCTGGCGACACAAAATCCGGGGATGACCTTCATTTATATTTCGGGGATGGGGACGGACAGTTCAGAGCGCGGTCGGAGTATGTGGGCGCGTGTGAAGGGCAGGACTGAAAACGCGTTACTGCGATTGCCGCTGAATGCGTACATGTTTCGGCCGGGATATATTCAGCCGCTCGATGGGATTACCTCGAAGACCAAGCTATACAGCGCGCTTTACGCGGTTATGACTCCCCTGTACCCGTTATTGCGCAGGCTTGCGCCAGGGTCGGTGACGACCACGAAGGAACTGGGCCGGGCGATGATTTGCGTGGCGCAGCGCGGGGCCGCGAAACGGGTGTTGAAGAACGAGGACATCCATCATTGCTGCGGTGAGGCATCCTGAGCGCGGGCCGTCGGCATCCTTTTGGACACTTGGAAATTCGCGGGGATAAGCGGGATATAATTAGCGAATTATGGCGGTGATTATTTGTATGCTGCGCGGCGTGAATCTTGGCAAGCGCAGGATGAAGATGGATGCGCTGCGGGCGTTGTGTGAGTCGTTGGGACTGCGCGACGTGCAGACTTTTGTGCAGAGCGGGAATGTGGTTTTCAGGAGCGAGCAGAAAAATCTGGGCACCCTGACAAAGAAAATTGAGAGTGCGGTGGAACGGGAATTTGGGTTTCATTCCGACGTGATTTTGCGCAGCGCTTCGGAAGTACGGGACACGATAGCGAGAAATCCGTTTGCGAAACGGTCTGGTATTGAACCTGGCAAATGTTTGGTTTGGTTTCTGGTGAGCGATCCGGGCGAGGAAATTCGGAAGCAAGTTCGCGCGGTGAAGACCGAGCCTGAAGAATTGCGCATCGAGGGGCGCGAGGTTTACATGTATTTCCCTAATGGTATGGCGCGCCCGAAAATGAAGTGGGCGGCGATTGAGAAGATTCTTGCGGTACGCGGGACCGGGAGAAACTGGAACACGTCGAGAAAACTGCTGGAGATGGCGGAGAAGTTGGAAGCGGCGCGTTAGAATTTGTGATTGACCTCATCGCTCGCCGGGCGCGAAGCTTTTTGCGCGGCTGTTGCATCCGACACCATAGCAAGACCTGAGCTGCGATTTGTTTTAAAATGGCGCTTTCCCCGGCCAAGGAGCTTTAGATTAATTAGCGAGGAGGCTGACGATGGCAAAGAATGATGCGACACAACTGAAGGGACGAGAGAAGGAAGCGATACAGACTCCGAGCGACCTTGCTCGCAAAGGGGTCGAGGAGATCACCATTGAACTGCGGGAGCTGCTTGCGGATACCTTCGCGCTTTACGTGAAGACAAAGAATTTCCACTGGCATATGAGCGGGCAGCATTTTCGCGATTACCATTTGCTGTTGGACGAGCACGGTGACCAGATTTTCGCTATGACGGATGACATCGCGGAACGCGCGCGCAAGATTGGTGGAACGACGATTCATTCGATCAGCGAGATTTCGAAAAATCAGCGGATTAAGGACAACAACGAAGAATTTGTTGCGGCCAAAGATATGCTTGCGGAACTTTGCGAGGACAATCAGCAGCTGACGCGATCGTTCCGAGCAGCGCATGATGTTTGCGATAAGTACAAGGATGTAGCCACTACGAGCTTGATCGAGGTGTGGATCGATCAGACGGAACGGCGGACGTGGTTCCTGAACGAGATCGTAAAGGCTCCGGAAGGGGAGGCTGTGCCGCTGCGGAAGGCTGCCGGCGCTAGTTAGTCTTGTAAAGCAAGGCAAGATGCAGCGCTGAAGCCCGGCCCTTCGGCCATGGCCTGCGGGGCCGAACCGGAACCCGAACCAGAGGCTGCCAGCTGCCGGATTTAGTCTTCTTCTTCGGCCGCCTGGGCTTTTGCCAGACGGTCGATCACGGTCAAGTCTTCGAGGGTAGTTGTATCGCCGGAGATGCCGCCGTTTTGCGCAAGTTCGCGGAGGAGGCGGCGCATAATTTTTCCGCTGCGAGTTTTGGGCAGGCCCTCGGCGAAACGAACGTCCGCGGGGCGCGCGATGGATCCGATGTTTGACGCTACATGATCCATCAGGGCAGTGCGCAGCTCGGGGCTGGGAGTTTGTCCGGTGCGCAGCGCGACGAAGCAGATGATGGCTTCACCTTTAATGTCATCGGGACGGGCCACTACGGCGGCTTCCGCCACCGACGGATGACTTACCAAAACGCTTTCTATTTCCATGGAGCTTAGGCGGTGGCCGGCGACTTTGATGACGTCATCAACGCGGCCAAGAACCCATATGTAGCCGTCTTTGTCGCACTGAGCGGCGTCACCGGCGAAATACACTCCCGGGATTTTCTTCCAGTACTCGCGCTCGTAGCGCTCGTCGTCGCCGTAGATTGTGCGGAGCATCGAAGGCCACGGCTTTTGAATAGTGAGGTAGCCGGTTTCCCCGGGCTTGACTGGTTCATTCTGCATATTTACAACGCGCGCGAGGATCCCCGGTAGCGGCAAAGTGGCGGAGCCGGGTTTTGTGGGCGTGGCGCCGGGGAGCGGAGAAATCATGATCGAACCGGTTTCGGTCTGCCACCAGGTGTCCACGATCGGGCAGCGATTTTTGCCGATGGCTTCGAAATACCATTTCCAGGCGGCGGGATTGATGGGCTCTCCCACGGTACCAAGAACGCGGAGGCTGGACAGGTCGTGGGGCTTGATCCATTCCATGCCCCAGGCCATGAAGGCGCGGACGGCCGTGGCGGAGCTGTAAAAGATTGAAACTTTGTAGCGATCGACAATTTCCCAGAAGCGATCGCGGCGCGGGAAGTCGGGCGCACCTTCGTACATGACGATGGTGGCAGCGTTGGCCAGCGGGCCGTAAACGACGTAACTGTGACCGGTAACCCAGCCGATGTCGGCAGTGCACCAATAGACGTCGTCGTCGCGCAAATCGAAGACCAACCGCGTGCTCCACGTGCATTGCAGCAAATAACCGGCGGAGGTGTGCAGAACACCTTTGGGCTTGCCGGTGGTGCCGCTGGTGTAGAGGATGTAGAGCGGATGCTCGGAATCGAGCTCGAGGGCGGGAAATTCCTTTTCAGCTTTTTCTTCGAGCTCGTGCCACCATAAATCGCGCCCCTGTTTCCAGGCGACCTTTTCTTTGGTGCGGCGAACGACGATGGATTTTTCAACGGTGTAGCATTTTTTCAACGCTTCGTCCGCGGTTTCCTTCAGCGGGACGATTTTTCCGCGACGGTAGCCGCCGTCGGCAGTGATCAGGATTTTTGCTTTGCAGTCGGCGATGCGGTCGGCGAGAGCGTTGGCGCTAAATCCGCCAAAGACCACGGAATGAACGGCGCCGACTCGCGCGCAGCCCAGCATGGCGATAGGGAGCTCCGGAACCATAGGCATGTAAATCGCGACGCAATCGCCCGGCAGCACGTTCAAGGAAGCGAGAACATTCGCGAACTTGCATACTCGTTCGTGCAGCTCAGCGTAGGTGAACTGGACGGTAGAACCATCTTCGCCTTCCCACATCAACGCGGGCTTATTTGCGTTCAGCTCCAGATGGCGGTCGAGGCAGTTGTAGGAAACGTTGAGCTTCCCACCGCTGAACCATTTCGCGTGAGGCAAATTCCATTCGAGGACTTTCTTGGGAGGCTGGAACCAATGCAGCTTCCGAGACTGTTCGCCCCAGAATTCTTCGGGGTTGTCCACGGACTTCTGATACATCTCTTGATATTCCTTGAGCGACTTGAGGTGGGCCTTCTTGCTGAAATCTTCCGGCGGCGGGACGGGCTTTTCTTCTAACACATGGGGGTCGAATTCTTGCATGGCTCCTCCGGTGGCCGGGCGCGCGCCGAAAGCCTGCCGCGGCCGGTGGCAGGGGAATTCCAGAGGGCCGCTCGCCCGTCCCTACGTTATTGAAGAGCGACGGTTTGGTCAAGAACGCTGATGACTCGAGGCGGGAGAGGGCGGAGGTGGTATCGACCCCTACTGGGTAGGAGTCAGACCTTTGGACATGAAACAAGCTGCCGCCTAACGAGCGGCACTGCAAAAGCCCACAGCGAAACAATCCAGGGGGCGGAGGATCCTCATCACAGCTAAAACGCCAAGAAGATTTGGGAACCTTTGTGGCCGCGCGGGGGAATATGTAACGTGAGTTAGGCCGGGCCGTCCAATAGCTCGAGATGAAAACTGAGGCAGTGTTGATAGACGACGGACTGTTGCTCCGCCGGATGATGGCCGGCGATGAAGAATCGTTTACGTTCCTTTACCGCCGAAGGCATCCGGCAATTTACCGGTTCGCTCTGCATATGAGCGGTAATGTGGCGTTGGCGGAAGACGTGACGCAAGAGGTTTTCATGACCTTGATTCGCGATGCAAAGAAATTCGATCCTGCACGCGGAACGCTCAGCGGCTTTCTCTTTGGGATCGCGCGGAACCATCTGCGCAGGCGGTGGGAACAGGACCGCTATTCGACGTCTCTTCCGAACGATACGGACGAGCTGGATACGCTTCTGGCCGCCTGCGCAGGGGCTGGCAAGGGCTACCACTCGAATGGAAACGGAAATGGGCGTGGGCCGTTTTTGGTGAGCCGGGATGAATTTACGGTGCTAGAGATTGTGGGGCGAGTGCGCCAAGCCATCGGAACGCTGCCGCAGAATTACCGCGAAGCTGTCATTCTTTGCGAGTTGGAAGAAATGAGCTACGAAGAAGCGGCGTCGGCGTTGAATTGTCCGGTGGGCACGGTGAGGTCGAGGCTGCATCGCGCGCGCGCGTTGCTGGCTGAGAAATTACATGACCAGCAGCCCATGCGTCGGGCGTCGGCGGTAGGCGAATGAGAAACGAGGGAAAGCGAATGGATTGCGCTGAATTCATAGAAATTTATCACGAGCTGGATCGCCCCGACACGTCGGGATTCCTGTTTCGCGAGCGAGCTCTGGCGCACGCGGAAACTTGCGCTTCGTGCGGCGCACTGCTGACCGACGGCGAAGCGCTGGATTTTGCTTTGCAAAATTTGGCCGAAGGTAGCAGCGGGCGTGAGGCCTCCCCGCAAGTGGAAGCCGCACTACTGCGGGAATTTAAGCGAGTAAAGAATGCCGGATCGCAATGGAGAATTTACAAGCAGCTTGCCATGCTGGGTACTGCGGCCGCGATTTTATTGGCGCTAGGACTGGGTGTGCATCACCGAGTTGAGTCTCGGATGCGGACCACACCGCCTCAGGTGGCCAGCGGGACGGGCGCTTCTGCGGCGGGGACGTCGGTGGTTCCCG
>Ga0073928_10009703_pt1 | contig 11654 bp, 10 predicted proteins | sample PaiPotPPA55metaG_FD_76969 | JGI IMG/M metagenome (GOLD analysis project Ga0073928, IMG submission 76969) | Iron sulfur acid spring bacterial and archeal communities from Banff, Canada, to study Microbial Dark Matter (Phase II) - Paint Pots PPA... ...
CGACGAACGGATCTGATCCGAGTTCGGGCACACCACCCCTACTTCAGTGCTCACGGGCTTGCTCGGCGCGGGAGGTGCCGGCGGTGCGGGCGGAGCCACAGCGGGTGCCGACACGACCGGCGCGGCCTGGTGCGTGATGGTCGGTTGGGGCGGCGTTTGCACCTGCACTTCCGGCGGCGGCACGAACGGCGGCGGCGGCGGTGCGAACTTCGGCGGCGGCAGTTGCACGGTGGGCAACGGCGGCGGCGGAGGCGGCTTCACCGGCTCGATGATTTTCGTTTCAATGGGATGCTGGATGACCTGTACGACCTTGGTGGCAAGGCCGTTGATAAGTGCATAGATCAACACGATGTGCAGGAGCAGAACAACTGCGATTCCGCCGAAGCGGCGCACAGGGTTTTGCTGCTTGCGCCCGAACTCACGTGGGCGTCCCGGCCTCTCCATGCGGGCCGTTGCTGCCGGGAATTGCCCTTCGACTTTCGTACCCACCTTTACTCCTCCGGCGTGAATCGTTCATTTCTGTAACTGCAATGCACTGACATAGGGCAACCAACGTTCACTTCGGACAACCGCCTGCGTCACTCCGGCCCTTGATTTGCACTCCGAATTTATAGGCAGCGTAAACCCTGATGCGTTGACGCGGATACGGCTGCGAGACGCCCCAGCGGTACGTCAAACCCACCGAAGAGCATCTAAATGAAACAACGATGGATTAAATCCGGCTGACTCATTCCGACCTGCCTTGAATACCCGGGGACAATTTAAACGAAGCGCTCTACGGCTCCTGAACTTTTTGCGCGATTGTCACCGGCGTTTCATGGGATGCGAAGATAGCAGGACAAAAAATGCGCGGTCAAACTTTATTTGACGACAGCGTATTTAGTTTTAGAGAGAACACTCTAACTAACGCCGTACTCGCGTCGCTCTAAAAGAATAAGCGTATGCCGCAGCGGATACGCGCGAGCCTTCGACAGCTCGTTAATTGGGATTCAGCCGCTATTGCGGCTTTCGATGACACGCCATGAATTGTCGGCGGATAGTGGGAGGTGCATGGCGAAAACGCCCTCTGGTCGGGGCTTTTCGGTGTCTGCGCGGCGTCCCGGGGAACTCCCCGGCAGTAAGTTTGACGCGACGATCGAGAGCCGGCCAGAGGTCAGTGTCAAAAACCAGAAAATAAAAGAGCAGAATCAGTGTTTGAAATTTGTTTAGCGGTATTTACGACACTCTAAATGCGTATTTTCAATGCGTCATTTAACAAATTACAAAATATATTCTGAATATTTACATATAGCCAACAGCGGCAATAATGATCTTCGCGATTTTTAGCGAAGTCGGTAATTAATGCTCATAGATCTCATTTTTACTATTCCATCACATCCTGTTATACAGAATAATTAATCCACCATCCGTATAATATCTTGTTATACAGGATAATAAACCTGTATTCATTGGAGTATTGGGAGTTAAGCCTCGTTGAATGGAATTGAAAAATCCCGCTGTGCTCTATTAATTAAGATTGCTAAGCAATTTTGATGACTCATTCTCACCGCTCTTCCCGTTACCAGCCGAACTCGATGTTGGCGATGTACAGCTCGGTTAGCGGCGGCTTCCGTGCATCAACGCAGGTCGAAAACCCGCAGTTGAAGGCAACAGCCTGTGATCCGTCGCTGTACTCGGACGTCGGCCGCTTCTTCCACATTGCCGCAACGCACAAGTTCTGATCCGTCGTGGATGGCTGTGGGGTTGCGCACTGTTTCTCTGGAATAACATTCGGATGCCGAAGCATACTTGCGGGACTTTCATCGGCGTAATACGGGTGCCACGCTGGCTACATTTTCACGCTTACCCGGCGCATGGGCAGCAAGGACTGTCTCTCTTCGCATCACAGGCTGGCGTCGTGTGTAGCACCGTGCTCTCGATCTGTACTGCGCGGCGACGGCACCCTGCATCGCCTGCTGACTGAACGTGCCACGCCACTGCGTCTGATGATCGATGTGGATTTCAGCCCTGCAAAACTCGCCACCGCCCATACGGTGCTCCGTCCTGATGTGCTGCTGGTACGGCAACTCGCCCAGCCAATCGGGCATCGTGAATGGCCTTGCTGCTGCTCCACGATATCAAGTTCGCACTAGCTTATTTCGCGCATGTATTGCGGACCGGGGGGGGCAGCTTGCCGCGATTGCGGGAAGTGCTGTGCCGCGGTTTTCAGAGCGTCGACTACGCGCAAGCCGATGTCCTTTGCCATCAGTCTCCCGAGGAACTTTGGCAGGACTCACACCTGAGCCATGACGTCGATCGTTTGTCGACCCACGCCCGAGCCCTTTTGCGCGGTCTCGCTCCATTGATACATCCCGACGGGACCGTGCATGCCTGCTGGCGCTTCGCGCTGATCCCCGCTGTTATCCGCCACACCCAAGTCAGATTCGGACAAGCGCAGCGAGCGAAGCCCTACAGAGCGTGATGCGGGCGCGGGGAAGCGTCGCCGATATGCATCAATGCGGTCTACAAAACATACCGGGGTACTAACTTCTGAATTAATTGCACTATTCTTATACGAACGATCCGGCTGCGTTACGAACCGGCGTCGACACTTGCCCGAGGGGTTCGGCATGAACCTGTTATCTTTTCGCACGCCTGTCCTTTACGCAGCTTGTCGTCGCTGCGGCAACGCGTTGACGCACGGCGAAGAAGAATGCCCGCATTGCGGCACAAATCAGTCCCGGGCATTGGTCGCACCGAACTCCGTCGACTTCAATAACAGCAACGTCATGATGATGCCCGGGCGCATGCTCGTGCCGTATCCGAGCGTGCCGGAGGAAGTCGACGCGGCAATGAATATTGCGCGGGAGCGTGCCCGCGTCGTCCGGCGCGTGGCGTTCGGTGTGGCGGGCGGCGGACTGCTCGCGATCGCGCTGGCGCTGACTTATGCGCCCGGCCTGAGATCACCCGTGGTTCAACGGCTTGCTGCACTGCCGGAGCCTGCAAGGACACCCGCGTTTGTTCCGGTAGCAACCGACAATGCGCCGAAAGCCGCCGCACCGGCAAGCGCAACGACGGTCGTTGCGGCAGCAAAGCCCGCGAACCCTGTCTCGGTGACCACTGCTACCCCCCCTGCGGTAACCCACGTGGCGCCGCCAGTACTGGCGCAAACTCCGACGCAAATTCCAACGCAAATTCCGACACCAGCACCAACACAAGCACCAACGCTCGCACCAGCACCGAACCCAGCGGCCGAGATGATGGCGTCGATCAGGAATAGGCTGACAGCTGCCATTGCGACCCTGCGCACAGAAAGTTCAAAGATCGCATCAGGCTGGGCAACGGGAGCCGTTTCGAACGCGACACCGAGCACCGAGGCGCCGATAGTCGCAACGACAGCAGGAACAGCAACGACAGCAACACCCGTGACTACCGCGCCAACCCCGGTAGCAGCACCCCTATCAAAGAGCCTGACGGACGCGCCGGCTGTCACAATCGCACAGAGTCCTCTGACGGCTGCCGCACCGAAGATCTCACCGGCCCGGGCACCCGTTACGCTTGCGCAGAACACGCCTTCTGCACCGCCACTGACAACGGCCACGACCAACGCGCCGGCTCAAACACCTGCCGTCGACACTCCTGCCCCGCTCGCCGCCTTGCCGCCCGCGCCAAGTCCCAGCGCGACCGCCGACGTGCCTATCGCCAGCCACGCGCCGCAGCCGTCCATGCCCGCTGAAAAGGAATTGCCGAAGCTGTCGTTGCCGCCGGTCTCGCCGGTCATCGCAACTGAGCGTCCGCCATTGGGCAGTCCCGGGGAAAGCCTCTATTTCGCGCGCCTCGCACTGGTCACCAACGACCTGAGCGCCGTGCGGAAGAACCTGGCCAACGTACCCGCGAATCAGGTCAACAGCCCCGAGGTCCAGCGGGTCCGCGACGACCTCGCCCAACGCGAAGCTGCACGCGACACCGCCATGCAACACGCCCGCGCATGCGACCAGTCGGCTTCATGGCGATGCGCACGGCGTTATGCAAAGGACGCGCTTGCTATTGACGCGAGCTACACCGACTCGCGCGTGTTCCTCAAGCATGTGGCCATCAAGATTGCTGAAGCGAAGAAAGCGGCCGAAGGCGCGCAGGCTCAGGCGGCCGCCATCATGCAACGCGGTCCGATGCACCCGGCGCCGATCCGCGAGGCCGTTGCCATCCCGCGCACAGCCGAGCGCCCAGCCGAGATCGCGAGCACCGGTGGCGCTCCCGCTACGGCCAGCAGCGTGCCGCACCTGTTCACCAACCCGGTCGCGCGTGCGCCGCGCGAAACCCACGTAACGCATGAGGTGCGCGAGACCCATGTGGCGCCGGAAACACCTGAGCCAGTCGTGGCGTTCCAGCCCGTGCGGAACGCGGATGCAGGCCCGTCCGAGTCCAAGGCGCCGGACAACGGCGCACCTATTCGCCCTGCCGGTCGCGGTGAAGCACATTGAAGCGCATCGAGGCTTGAGCGGAGACCGTACTCCGCATCAAGCCTCGCCGCCGATCATGCCTGCTTAACCCCGCCGAAATTGTCTCGATCAGCGTCTTCGCGTCCTGATTGGTTGCGACAGTTGCGGCAAGCCATGTCGACATAATCGTCGCCCGGACTATCGCGGCTTACACTGCATCGGGCATACATGGAACGACGGCATGCAGCCCAGCCCCCAACGAATTCCTGGCCTGTGCCGCTTTTCTATCGGCTTTGCGTTGCGCTCTGCGCGCCTGCCTGGACATCGGTGAAGGCGGCGATGGCGGCAATGGCGGCCCGGCCGGCATTGCCTTGGCGCTCCGGGCAAATGCGTCGGGCGTCGCGCCCAGCACTATGCCGAGCGAGCCAAGAACCGTGATCGAAGCAACCCGTATGCGTGGCATGGCACTCGCCTCCTGTCAGAAGCATGCCCGCCGAACCGAGTTACCGCATCGGCGCTGCGCCGGGCTTGCTACCCATTCAATCGAGCCGCAGCACGTTCAACGATTGCTGCACGCTGAACACGCACTGCTTCGGCGCGATTCCACACCAGATCGACCACGGCCTTCGGCGCCGTCTCGGGTGTACCTGAATTAAAGGGCGGAGCGGGCGCATATTCCAGTTGAAGCTGAATTGCCTGCGCTTCGGCTTCGCCGATCAAGCCGATAAGAAGTGTCAGCGCAAAATCGATGCCCGCTGTCACGCCGCCGCCCGTCATCAGATTGCCATCCTGGACCACCCGTTCCTTCACCGGAATCGCGCCGAAGCTCTCCAGGAAATGATGGGCCGCCCAGTGTGTGGTAGCACGCCGTCCGCGCAGCAAACCGGCGGCGCCCAGGACCAGCGCACCCGTGCAGACCGATGTGACAAAGCGCGCCTGCGCGGCCTGCCGCCTGATGAAATCGAGCGCGGTGTCGTCCTCCATCAACTCGCCCACCCCCACGCCGCCCGGCACGCACAACACGTCGAGCGCGGGGCAATCGGCGTACGTGATCGTGGGCGTCAGCGCGAGGCCACTGCTCGCCTTGATCGGATCGAGCGTTTTTCCAATCAGGTGGACGGTTGCGCCCGGGACCGACGCGAATACGTCATGCGGGCCGGTCAGGTCGAGCTGCTGAACGCGCGGGAAAACAAGAAAGCCGATATGCAACGTCATGGCGATGAACCTTTAAAAGGAAGTGGACTCTCTAACGATACCTCGCTACGATTTGGCGAACTTGTCATTCAACCCTCGTTTCACGCCAACCCGCCCCAAACCCATGAGTGACGCTCCTCGCCGTATCGACATCCTCGCGTTTCCGGACGTCCAGTTGCTCGACGCCGCCGGGCCGCTGCAGGCCTTCGCCTCCGCCAATGAAATCTCGCTGGCGCGCGGAGGAAGCGCGCCCTATATAGCGCGTGTCGTCTCTGCTACCGCGGGGGAAATTCAAAGCACAGCGGGTCTCGGACTGTTCGCACAGCCCTTGCCCACCGCTCAACAACCGACCGACACGCTGATCGTCGCGGGCGGACGCGGTGTTCATGCGGCATCGAAGGATCCGGCGCAGGTGGCTTGGGTGCGGGAGCGCGCGGCACAGTGCCGGCGGGTGGCGTCGGTATGCACGGGTGCGTTTTTGCTGGCCGCCGCGGGCTTGCTCGACGATCGCCGGGCGGTCACTCACTGGGCGCATTGCGAGCATCTCGGGCAACGTTACCCGGCCGTCCACGTGGACCCATCGCCTATTTTCATTCGCGACGGCGCGGTCTGGACATCGGCGGGCGTGACAGCCGGCATCGACCTCGCGCTTGCGTTGATCGAGGACGATCTCGGGCGCGCGCTCGCGCTCGACGTGGCGCGCGAACTGGTCGTGTTTCTGAAGCGGCCGGGCGGCCAGGCGCAGTTCAGCGCGACGTTGTCGCTGCAAAAAGCCGGCGACCGTTTCAGCGACCTGCACGCGTGGATAGCCGAGAACATGGCGGCCGACCTGTCAATCGCGACACTGGCCGATCGCACCGGCATGAGCGAGCGCAGCTTCGTGCGCCACTATCGGGCGCAAACGGGCGTTACGCCGGCCCGCGCAATCGATCAATTGCGGCTGGAAGCGGCGCGCCGCCTGCTCGGCGATACCTCGTTTCCCGTCAAGCGTGTCGCCGCGCGCTGCGGGTTTGGATCGGAGGAAACCATGCGGCGCAGTTTCCTGCGTTCAATGGGTGTCACACCGCAGGCTTATCGTGAACGTTTTTCGGCCGGTGGCGATGCCGAAGACACGAACGAGCCGCGTCACACGGCAGTCACGCAGGACTAGCGGCTACGGCAGCGCAGCAACGCGGTTCAGCACGGCCGTTCGAGCCTTCGCGCATGCGGAAGATTAATTCTTTCGCGATAATGCTGCATTGCGCTTCGCTCACACCCCACAATTTTTTCTCAATGTCCATTATCGATGTCCCCAACGACCCGCTCACCCGCGTGATTGCGCCCTATGGCGCGGGTCCCGCCGAACTCGCGCTCGCCGTCGGCGGCCTGGCTATCGGCACAGGTGAATTCGCGTCCATGACCATCCTGCCGGTCATCGCGAACGGCCTTGGTACGTCGCTGCCCACCATGGGTCACATCATTAGCGCGTATGCGCTGGGTGTGGTGATCGGCGCGCCGCTCATCACGATTTTCTTCGCGAAGATCCCGCGCCGCGCGATGTTGATCGGCCTGATGCTGATGTTTGCGTTCGGCAATCTGCTCAGCGCGCTCGCGCCGAATTACCCGCTGCTGCTGATCGCGCGCTTTATTTCCGGCGTGCCGCATGGCGCGTATTTCGGTGTGGCCGCGTTGACGGCGGCGTCGCTCGTGCCGCCCGACCGGCGCGCGCGGGCGGTCGGACGGGTCATGCTGGGCCTGACAATCGCGAATATTTTCGGCGTGCCGCTGGCGACCTGGCTCGGTCAATGGCTCGGCTGGCGTGCGGATTTCCTGCTCGTCGGCACGCTCGGCATTCTTACCATGATCGGCGTGCGCCTCTTTCTGCCGCCCATTCACGCTGGGGGCGCCACGCCTCGCCGCGAGCTTGGCGTTTTCAGGCGCTTGCAGGTCTGGCTGACGCTGTCGGTGATCGCGGTCGGCTTCGGCGGGCTGTTCGCGGTGTACACCTACATCACCCCGACGCTGCTGAACGTGACCCACGTGGCGCCCTGGCGCGTGCCGCTGCTGCTCGGCGCGCTGGGTGTCGGCATGACAGCGGGCAGCCTGATAGGCGGCGTGCTGGCCGACAAGTCGCGGCTCTGGACCATCTTCGGCATGCTGATCTGGAATGCCGCCGCGCTGGCTGCTTTCGCCTATTCCTCGGCCAACGAATGGACGGCCACGCTCAACCTGTTCGCGATGGGACTCGGCATAGCCGTGGTCCCGGCCGTGCAGACCCGTCTGATGGACGTGGCCGGCGATGCCCAGACCGTCGCGGCCGCGCTCAATCATTCGGCCTTCAACATTGCGAATGCGCTCGGTGCGTGGGCGGGCGGCATCGTGGTCGCGATGGGCTTCGGACTCGAGGCCACCGGCTGGACCGGTGCGCTGCTCGCGAGCGGCGGGATCGTGCTGCTGGGTGTTTCGGTAGCGGTGGAGCGGCGCTCACTGGTGTCCGGCCCTGAAACGGTATGCGGTTCGTCGGGTGCATGAGAGTTGCTTGTAATGCACCGCATTGAACGTGCACATAAGCGCAAAGCCAGGATCCTGACCGGCTGAATCCTGACGATAGCGCTCAAGCCCCGGGCCGCGCTGCCGTTATAGTGCTCAGGTGCGTACACAACCGAAGGAGCGGGCTCGTTCAATCCCTCCCGTGTCCGGATTAAGAGCAGATAACACCGACATCGAACGAGATTGAATCAGGAGCCGGGGTGCAGCCTCCGGCTCGGAGCGCCGATGAACGTCTTTCCCGCGAACCCTGCCACGCCAATGGCCGACGACAGCAGCGACAACCCCGCTGCGGACCTCGCTCGCGTGATCATCGACCCGGCGCGGGTGACCCACGCGGGCAGTTCAGTCGATCTGCTGTTGCACCGCGCCCGCACTCAAACCGATACCACAGCCTGGGCGTGGTATCGGGTCGGCGAGGCCCTGCATCTGGCAGGCCAGGGCGATGCAGCGCAAACCTGGCCCGCCCTTCTCACCGCCGACACCTTCCACGCCTTCTGCACGTCCCGGCGCCTGTGTCTCTGGCCTACGGGCAGCGGCGAAAGCATCCTCGGCTGGCTCCTCGCGCCCGCCAGCCACTCGGGAAGCTCCACGCTGTCCGACCTCGCCCGCAGCCTGGGCGAAGCCATGCAGACCGACACGCTGGCGCGTGCGCAAAACACCCAGCGCGTGCTCTATGAAATCGCCTATCTCGCGAGTTCCGTGCGCGAACGATCGGCGTTCCTGCTCGGCGTGCACCAGCAACTCGCCACGCTGATCGACGCGGAAAATTTCTATCTCGCGCTTTACGACTCGTCGAACCGCAGGATCACGTACCCGTATTACGTCGATGTAATCGATACCTCCGCGCTCGAATGCGCGATCTACGACACCCTCGATCCGTCACGCCTGTCGCTGACGGGCCAGGTGCTGACCACGGGCCAGCCGCTCCTGATCGACGCCGACGGCATCCGCACGGCGGAAGGCGAAGGCCGTTTCTTTTGCGTAGGCGAGCGCCCCGAATTCTGGATGGGTGCGCCGCTCAAGAACGCCTCGGACGAAGTCTTCGGCATGATCGCCATGCAGGTGTACGACGTCTCGCGAATCTACAGCGTGGAGGACCGCGCGCTTTTCCTGGTCGTCGCCCGGCATGTAGCCATGGCGCTGGACCGGATCCTGCATCGTGATGACCTGGAAGAAACCGTATCGCGCCGGACTGCTGAGTTATCCGAACTAAATCGTGCATTGAGACTGGAGATCGCGGAACGCAAACGGGCCGAACACCTGCAGGGGGCGTTATTCCAGATCGCCGAATTGTCGAGCCGGCACGGCGACATGATGGAGTTTTTCCAGAGCCTGCACGGGATTGTCGGCGAGTTGCTGTATGCGGAAAACTTCTACATCGCGCTGGTCGAAAATGCGACCGCGACCGTGTCCTTCCCCTATTACGTCGACGAACTGCTGAACGACCATCCCACACCGCGACGTAACCGGCGCGGCCTGACGGAGTATGTGATCAGGCAGCGCTGTCCGTGCCTGATCGACCTCGCCGAAGCCACGCGGCTGGTGAAGACCGGCGAAATAGAACGCTCGGGCGAGAGCATCAAGCTGCGTTCGTGGCTGGGCATTCCTCTGTTCGACGGCGACGTCGTGCGCGGCGTGCTCGCGGTGCAAAGCTACACCACGAGCGTGCGTTACTCGCTGCGCGACCAGGAACTGCTGACGTTCGTCTCGCGCCATATCGATACCGCCCTGTCGCGCCGCAGCGCCGCCGAAGCCTTGCATGCGGCCAACCTTGAACTCGAGGAGCGCGTGCAGAACCGCACCCGCGAGCTCGATCTCGCCAACGCCCGGCTGCAGCACGAAAATTCACACGACGCGCTGACCGGGTTGCCGAACCGCAGCCACCTGCTGCAGCGGCTGGAGGAGGCGTGGCTCGATCATCATGGCGAGGGCGAACAGCTCGCCGTGATGTTTATCGACCTCGACCGCTTCAAAGTGGTGAACGACAGTCTCGGCCATCATTTCGGCGACATGCTGCTGGTGCAGGCCGCGGGCCGCCTGCGAAGCTGCCTGCGCGACGACGACCTGCTCGCGCGGCTCGGCGGCGACGAGTTCGCAGTACTCTCGCCGGGCGCGTCGCTGGAAACTGCCGTGGCAATTGCGGAACGGATCCTGGCGGCGTTCGACCTGCCGTTTCATATAGACGAGCACGTGGTGTTCTCGTCGTGCAGCATTGGTATCGTCAGTCCCGACAGCCAGTTCCACCGCGAGCCGGCCGACCTGCTGCGTGACGCCGATACCGCGATGTATCGCGTGAAGAACGGCGGCCGCGACAGTTTTGTCGTGTTCAATCATGAGCTGCGCCGCGAGGTCTCCGATCAGGTGGAACGCGAAGGCGCGTTGCGCAATGCGCTCAAGCGCGACGACGAACTGGTGCCGTATTTCCAGCCTATCGTCTGCGTGAACAGCGGTCAGCTGGTTGCGCTCGAAGCGTTGATCCGGTGGCGCCAGCCCGACGGCCGCGTCATCACGCCGGGCGAATTCCTGCCGGCGGTGGAAGGTTTGCGCCTGATCGGCCGGCTCGATCTCTACATGCTCACGCGCGTCGCGATCATCCTCGCGCAGCCGCAACACGCCGACTGGCCGCCGGTGCATGTGAACTGTTCGAGCTACAGCATGACGCGCCCGGAGTTCGCCGACGACGTCCTCGCCCTGTTCGCGCGTCACGGCGTCGCGCCGTCGCGGATCTGCCTCGAACTCACGGAAGGCGCACTGGTTGCCGAGCCCGATCTGGCCAGGCGTTCGATGCAACGCCTGGCCGATCACGGCATGTCGGTCGTGCTCGATGACTTCGGCGCCGGATTTTCGTCGCTGAGTTATGTGCATCAGTACCGTTTCAGCGGTCTGAAAATCGACCGGTCGTTTATCTTCGAACTGACTACCAGTCCGCGCAGCAGCGCGATCGTACGGGCAATCGTGCGGATGGCGGAGTCGCTGGACCTGACGCTCGTGGCGGAAGGCGTGGAAGACGCCGCCACGCTCGCGGCACTGCGCGAAATGGGCGCGGCTCAGGCGCAGGGGTATTACTTCGCCCACCCCATGCCGCTGGAAGAGCTCTTGCTGACCACGCTCGCGCCGCGCTTGCAGGCGCTGACACAAGAGCCGTGAGGGGTTGATCACTGACTGGCGCGCTCACTACGCGCCTTCGTGACTTCGCCTATCCTGTGAGCTGATCCGTCACGGCGAGACTGCTTATGCGCCCCACTTCCGCCGACGCCCGCCGTCGACGCCTCCTCCTTGCCGCCGGCAGCGTCATGCTGCCTTTGAGCCTGCCTGTGGCATTCGCGCAAACCCCTGCCACCGGCACACCGCTGCCGCGCATGAACACGCGTCCTGTTCCGTCCACGGGCGAAGCGCTGCCGGTGGTCGGCTGCGGCACCTGGCGCACCTTCGATGTCGGCGACAATCCACAGGCGCAAGCCGAGCTTGGCGACGTGCTGCGCATCCTGTTCGACAATGGCGGTTCGGTCATCG
>Ga0073928_10009705_pt1 | contig 11651 bp, 10 predicted proteins | sample PaiPotPPA55metaG_FD_76969 | JGI IMG/M metagenome (GOLD analysis project Ga0073928, IMG submission 76969) | Iron sulfur acid spring bacterial and archeal communities from Banff, Canada, to study Microbial Dark Matter (Phase II) - Paint Pots PPA... ...
CGCACCGCGGGTCCGGGATTCTCCGGTGTGCCCTCCAGTGCCGTCGGGCCCGGCGCCGGGGCGCCGTTCGCGAAGCGCTGCCCGTTGGGATCGGGGAACCGCCAAGCCGGCAGGCCCGCATCGCCCCAGAACTTCTCCGGGTCGATGCCGCGCTTCTTGAACGCGGAGTCGACGAACGGCTGCAGGATCTGACCCGGCAGCAGGTTTACCAGCATGACTTTGAAGTACGGGCCGGAGGCCACCGCTTCACCAAGCGAGGCAACGAATTTCGCCACCGTCGTCAGCGTCGTCATCAGATCGGTTCTGCGATCCTTCAGGATGTCGCTGATCGTGCGCAGCTGCTCGAGCACCCGGTTCAGGTTCGGGTTGTCATCGATGAAGCCCTTGACCTGGTCGGAGAATTTGCTCACCCGGTCCAGCAGCATGCTGACCGCGTAGTTGCGCTGGTTGATCGCCGAAAGCAGCGACTGCGCGTTGACGAGCAGTTGGTTGACCTGCTGACTGCGGTTGCCGAGGATGCCCGCGATCTTGTTGGCGTTGGCGAGCAGTTGTTTGATCTCGTCGTCGCGCTTGCCGATGGTGTCGGAGAACCGGGCCACCCCGTCGAGCGCGGCGGAAAGGTGCGGATAGGTCTGGTCGATGGTTTCCGACAGCACGTTCAGCGATCGTTTCACCGTCTGGGTGTCCCAGCCGGACGCCGCCTTCGTCACGTCGAAGAACGCGTCGTAGATCTGGTACGGCGTGGTGGTCTGGCCCAGCGGCAGAACGCCGTTGGAGCGCAGCGGGTTTGCTCCGCGCGGCTCGATCTCGATGTCGCGCCGGCCAAGGATGGTGTCGGTACGGATGGCCGCGCGACTCTCAGTGCCGATCTGCGTACCGGCCAGCGAGTAGCCGATCTTGACCTTGTCGCCGTCGATCTCCATCGATCGCACCCGGCCGATGTCGACACCCGCGATGCGTACCTTGTCGCCCGCGTTGAGGCCTCCGGTGTCGGAGAACTCCGCATAGTAGGTCGGCGTCGCGAACAGCATCGGCACGCTGGCGAAGCTTTGGCCAACGCCGAGAACGATGACCAGGATGATGATGCCCATCAACCCGTTTCGGATACGGTTCGAACCCTCGAGCGTCCTCATTTCGGCGTGCACCTACCCGACGGCTGGCTGAAGAGCCTGACCGTTCGGACCGGACCGCCAGGCTGCAAGCCGTTCAGCTTCAACGAGATATCGCAGGCGTAGAAGTTGAAGAAGTCGCCGTAGATGCCACCCGCCCGGCCGATGATGTTGAACGCGGTTGGCAGCCGCACCAGGATGTCGTTGAGCTGAGCCTTCTGATCCACAAGCGGCTGCTGGACCCCCTCGAGATAGGTGACGGTGCTCTGCAGCAGCGGCCGGTTGTCCGAAAGCAGGTCACCGATCGTTCCTGCCGCGTCGCTGATGTTGGCGACCGAGCTTGCGATCGGATCCTCGCGGTTCTTCAGTCCGGTGATGAGTTTCTCGAAATTCTGCAAGGTGTCGTCGAACTGCTGCTGATGCTTAACGGCCGTGTCGAGCACCGTGTTCAGATTCTTGATCACCTCGCCGATGGCCTGGTCCTTGTCGGCCAGCGCCGACGTCAGCGACGCAGTCTGGTCGAGGATGTCGTTGATGGTGCCCCCCTGGCCCTGGAAGATCGTAATGATCGACTGGGCGATGTTGTTCACCTTGTCGGGGTCAAGTGCCCGAAACACGGGCCGGAATCCGCCGATCAACGCATCGAGGTCGAGCGCGGGCTGGGTGCGTTCGAGCGGGATGGTGCCACCGGCAGGCAGGCGTTTGTCGCTGTCGCCGCGCTTGAGCTCCATATACCGGTCGCCGATCAGGTTCAGGTACCGGACGGCGGCGGTCGTCCCGTCGAACAGTTGCAGCGAGCGCTCCACGTTGAAGTCGACCCGCACCTTGGATCCGCCGTCGATGAGCTCGATCTTGGAGACCTTGCCCACCTCAACGCCGGAGGCTCGAACGAACTGGCCCTGCCGAAGGCCACTGGTGTTGGAGAAGATCGCCGAATACCCGGTGGTGCGGTCGAACCGCATCTGGCCGAACACCACGATGATGGCCGCGGTGAAAAGCAGCAGCACCAGTGAGAAGACGCCGAGCTTGATGGCAGTTCCGGTGATTTTCATGGGTTGATCGTGTTCTCCCCGATCTGGCGCCCCCACACGTATTCGATCAGGATCGGCTGGCCGAGTCCGAAGTGGTTGTACGGCGCGATGGAGGCACCGTCGTCCATCACCAGGTAGGGCGCAGGCCACAGATCACGCGTGATCGGCTGCCAACAGCCCGGTCTGCCCTCGGGCCCGCCCGATGCATTCACCCGCGGCAAGTTGTCGGGATAGACATAGGGGTTGCCCGCACCCATGATTTCGGAGAGAGTCTGTAGCGAATACCCGTTGCCGCCAAGCGATGCGGCGACCTTGGGGTCCACGTCGTGGAAGTTGCGGATGGTGCAGGCCAGTGCGGGACTGTACGTGTCGAGCAGTTGTGAGGTGGGAATCAGGTCTTGGGTGCCGCGGACCAGATATGGCCCGCCGCGTTCGAAGATGTCGCCGCCGGTATTGCCGAACCCGACCGCGGCCATCAACGCCTGATCGGTGTTGCTCTGCTGCTGGTTGAGTGTGCGGGCGGTGGTCACCGCGTGGTCCAGGCCGTCGAACAGATCCGGTGCCGCGTTGGCGTAGGTGTCGCCGAGGGCGGCAAGCAGTTGGTTGTCCTTACGGATCTGAGGCATCTGCGGATTGACGTCGGCCAGGATCTCGTTGCCGCGCACGATCGACTGCCCGAACCGATCCCCCAGTCCGCCGAGTGCTTGTGCCGTCGCGGACAAGGTTTGGTTCAGCTTGATCGGGTCGACCTGCTTAGACACGTCCACAATTGTCTCGAACAAGGTGTTGAACTCGGTGGTAACCGACGTCACGTCGATCAGGTCGGACTTCGTGATCCGTTGCGGCGTGGGGTCTTTCGGCGACGTGAACGAGATGTACTTGTTGCCGAACACCGTGGTGGCGGTGATGTTGGCCTCGACGTTCTTCGGAATGAGCTTGAGGTACTTGGGGTCGACGTCGAGGATGATCTTCGCCCGCGGCTGATCGCCGACGTTGACCTCATCGACCTGGCCGACCCGGCCGATCTCCACGCCGTTGTAGGTGACCTTCGCGCCGGGGTCCATCGACAAGCCCGCGCGCGACGAGATCATGGTCAGCTTTTCGCGTTTCAGGAAGTCGCCGCGGAACTGCATAAACGCCAGCACGATCGCGGCGATGAAGATCAGTGCCAAGACCAACCCCGCCAGCTTGTACGGCGGGGTTCGGGACGTGTTCAGCGGTGCGGTCATTCGCTACACCGTCAGGTTGAAGTTCGGGTCGACGCCGTAGAGCGCCAACGCAACAAACAGAACCACCAATGCGACCGCCACAAGTGAGGCTCGCATGGCTCGGCCGACGGCCTCGCCGACGCCGACCGGGCCACCGCTGGCGAAGTAGCCGTAATAGCAGTGGTTGAGCATCACGATGACCGAGATGATGATCGCGTCCATGAACGACCAGAACACATCCTCCGGCCGCAGGAACGTGCTGAAGTAGTGCTGATAGGTGCCGGTCGACTGGCCGTAGAAAGGTGTGGTGGTCACTTGACCGGACAGAAACGACAGGATCATCGCCATCGCGTACAGCGGGATGATCACCACGAAGCCGGCCATGATTCGCGTCGACACCAGGTACGAGATCGACTTGATGCCCATCACCTCGAGCGCATCGATCTCCTCGCTGATCCGCATGGCCCCGAGCTCGGCTGTCGCGCCGGCGCCGACGACCGCGGCAAGAGCGACACCTGACACCAATGGCGCGGCAGACCGCACGTTGATCATCGCGGCGAAGAAGCCGGTGAACGCCTCGACGCCGATGTTGCCCAGCGACGCGAACCCCTGGATGGCGACCAGCGATGACCCGGACAGGCTGACGAAACCGACGATCGCGGAAGTACCGCCGATCACGGCCATCGCGCCGGTGCCCATGCCGATCTCGGCGATCAGCCGCAGCGTCTCCTTGCGGTAGTAGCGCAGCGCATGCCCGATCGAGCCCATCGCCAGGATGACGAACCACGCGACGTGACCGACGCTGTCGAGAACCCGTGTTGGCGCGCCGACGAACTGTTGGGCGCGCGCAATTTGCCGCGGGAATCGAGAGCGCAGGACCTGGGTCGTCGACACGTCAGCGCCCCGTTCCGAACCGAACACCGATCGTGGTCAACACCACGTTGACCGCGAACAGTGCGATGACGCACAGCACCAGCGTCTCGTTGACCGCGGTGCCAACGCCCTTGGCGCCGCCCGAGACCGTGAGACCGCGATAGCATCCGACCAGGCCGGCGATCAGCCCGAAGACGGTGGCTTTGACCACCGAGATCAGGACTTCCGGCAGGCCGGTGATCAGAGTCAGCGTCGAGACGTAGGCGCCGGCCGAGACGTTCTGCAGATACACGCCGAAGACGAAGCCACCGACAAGGCCGATGGTGATCACCGCTCCGTTGAGCAACAACGCGACGAACGTCGAGGCGACGACGCGGGGCACCACCAGCCGGTGAATCGGGTCGATGCCCAACACCTCAAGCGCGTCGATCTCCTCACGGATGGTCCGGGCGCCGAGGTCGGCGCAGATGGCCGTCGACCCGGCGCCGGCGACCACCAGCACGGTCACCAGCGGGCCCAACTGCGTCACGGCGCCGATCGCCGCGCCCGCGCCAGAGACGTCGGCCGCACCGAACTCAGCCAGCAGGATGTTCAGCAGGAAGATCAGAAGCACCGTCAGCGGGGCTGACACCGCGAGTGTGGGCAAGAACGAGACCCGGAACAAGAACCAGGCCTGCAGGATGAACTCACGCCACTGGAACGGCGGCCTGAACAGGGCCTTGCCGGTGAGCACACACATCCGGGCGAAACCGCCGACAGCCGTTAGCGCCGGCCGGGTCTGGTCACGGACGTAATCGACCACGCCGGTCGACGCGGTCATCGGAGCACCCCCACGACGACATTGCGACCGTCGTGGCGCAGCGGCAGCCCCTGTCGCACGCACCCTCCTTGCCCCAACCCCGTGTGTGTGACCACTGTCTCCCTACTCGCGGGTAGTAAGACAGACCACAGGACTGTACCCGATTGATATCCGCGAATGCACCGCATCCGCAGGATTGTGCCAGTAACCGTTAGCAAACCAACCCCTGTCCGTTAAATGTCTTGCGCCGCAGCAGAAACCGTTGGCGGAGTGGTACTTTCGCCGGCGTCAATCAATACCCGCGCGCCGAAACGTGCCCGCAGTTCCGTTTTCAGGACTTTGCCAGCCGGGTTGCGCGGCAGCGCGTCGACGATCTCCAGCGCCTTCGGATGCTTGTACCGCGCGAGCCGTTCGGTGAGGAATTGGTCGAGATCACCGAGGTCAAGATCGGTATGGACCGCGGCCACCGCCACCGGAACCTCGCCCCACTTCGCGTCAGGGCGCCCGATCACCGCCACCTCGACGATGGCGGGGTGACCGGCCAGAGCGTTCTCGACCTCGGCGCAGTAGATGTTCTCGCCGCCGGAAATGATCATGTCCTTCTTGCGGTCGACGACCCAGACGTAGCCCTCCTCGTCCTGGCGGACCAGGTCGCCGGAGTGGAACCAGCCGCCGGCAAATGCCTCGGCGGTGGCCTTCGGGTTGTGCCAATAGCCGGCCATCAGCGTCGGCGCCCGGTAGACGATCTCGCCGACCTGGCCGACGGGGACGTCGTTCATATTCTCGTCGACGACCCTGGCGGCCACCGTCGGGATCACCTTGCCGACCGATCCGAGCTTGCGAATTGCGTCTTGCGCCAACAACATACAGGTGACCGGCGACATTTCGGTCTGCCCGAACGCGGCGTAGATCTGGGTGCCGGGGAAGGTTTCGGACATGTCGCGCAGCAGTGTGTCCGACGCAGGCGCGGCACCCCACGACAGCACCCGCAGCTGCAGTTTCCTGGGATTTGCGCGCTGCTCGGCGCACACCACCTGCCACTGCGCGGGCACAAGGAACACAGAGGTGACCCGCTCGGTCTCGAGCACGTCGAGTAGCGCACCAGGGTCGAACGCCCCAAGGGGATAGATGACGGTCGGCAGGCCGAGCTGTAGTGGGGTGATCGTGTTGCCGACGCCGGCGATGTGAAACAGCGGGACCCCGATGAAGCCAACGTCTCGGTTGATGTCGGCCCCGACCGTGAACAGGTTGGTCATCGCCTGGCCGGCGATGTTGGTGTGGGTGAGCACCGCGCCCTTGGGCCTGCCGGTGGTGCCGGAGGTGTACATGATCAGCGCGGGCGAGTCGTTGGGGATGTCCACCGGCTGCGGTGTGTCACCTGGCTCGGCGATCAGGTCGTCGTAGCCGATGACCTCATCATCGGTGCCGCCACCGGCGACGATGACGGTCGCAAGCGTCGGGTCGGTGTCACGCACCGCGGTGGCCACCTTGGCCAACACGGCCTCGGTGATCACAACGCGGCCCCGGCAGTCGCTCACCAGGAAGCCGATCTCGGCCGGGGTCATCCGGAAGTTGACCGGAACGGCGATGGCGCCGAGTCTGTTGGCCGCCAGGAACGATTCGATGAACTCAGGGCGGTTGAGCATCAGGATCAGCACCCGGTCGCCCAAGCCGACACCGCGCCGGCTCAGCGCGCCCGCCAGTGCGGTCACCCGCCGGTCGAGCTCGGCCCATGTTGTCGTGTGACCGAGGAACCGCAGCGCGGTGGCGTCGGGCTGCATCAACGCGTGCCTCGCGAGCTGGTTGGTCCAGTTCTGCCTGCGCGCCAGATACGGCTGCTCGGTCGGCTCGGTCAACGGCTAGTGCTCCATCGGGTGGGTTGCGCGACGTTGATATTTGATCAAACATTGTGTTGCCCCGGTCACAATATGGCCTCGGCGGCTCGGGGACAACCCCACGCCAGAGCGACCGGAGAGAATCGTGAACGCACCTGCCAGGCCCCGCCCGCAGCGGCGGCGGGCGGTGCGTCGCGAGCAGCTCTCCGACGAGGTCGCCGCCCGTCTGCGCACCGACATCGTGACCGGCACGCTGCGGCCCGGGACATTCATCCGGCTCGACGAGACGGCCGCTGCGCTGGGCGTGAGCATCACGCCGGTGCGTGAGGCGCTGCGCACCCTGCGCGGCGAGGGCATGGTGCAGCTCGAGCCGCATCGCGGGCATGTGGTGGTGCCGCTGACGCGCGCCGACATCGAGGACATCTTCTGGCTGCAGGCCACCATCGCCAAGGAGCTCGCAGCGACGGCGGCCGAGCGGATCACCGACACGGAGATCGAGGAGCTGGAGCGGCGCAATGATGGCCTTGCCGCGGCGGTCGATCGCGGCGACCCCGAGGAGGTCGTCGCGGCGGAGTTCGCGTTCCACCGGGCGTTCAACCGGGCGACGGGCCGGATCAAGCTGGCCTGGTTCCTGCTGCACGTCGTGCGTTATCTACCGGGACAGATCTATGCCAGCGATGCGGCGTGGGGGGCCGCGGCGGTGGCCGGCCACCGAGAGCTGATCGAGGCGTTGCGCCGCCACGATGTCGACTCCGTCGTCCGGCTCACCGGTGGTGAGTTCACCGACGCCGCGCAACGGTTGGTCGGCAGGCTCGATGAGATCGGGCTGTGGACCTGACGCGGTCGAGCCGCCGCCGGCTGCACGCACCCCGCCCATCACATCTCCATCCGCCCGGCTCTCGGCGACTTTGTCGCCAGTGACGACTTTGTCGCCACGAGGCGGGCAAACGCTAATGGTGCATCGCAGACCCCGGCAGCGATGTCGGTCACCCCTGGCACCGTGAAGCCCATGACCCACAAACGCCAACTGCGGGGTGTCGAGCTTCGCTATGCGCTCACTCTGTATCTGTTCCAGCATGGTCCGAAGACCGTCGCCGAGCTCATCGATGCGCTGGAATATCAGGGCTTCGATATTCCCGGACGGACATCGAAGGTGATCTCGGACGCCTTGCGCCGGGAGATCACCCACGGCAGAGTCCTCCGACTCAAACGCGGCCGTTACGGCCCAGGTGAGATGCCCCGCGCAACGGAGTATCGGATCCACCAGCGCGTTCTGGCGCTACGTGACGAAGCAGCGGTGATCACAAGCCAGTCCAGCGACTCGTTCTGGCACTCGCTGGGCGTATGAGACCTCAAGACCCGGCCAGTTGCTCCGCCCGGGCCTTGAGGTTGTCGGCCAGATAATCCAGGGTGTCGCCGATCGCCTTCTTCACCATCGGCTTGGGAATGGGCAATTTGGTCTCGACGTCCATATCGACCGTCAACAAAGAGGTCGCGCCGATGGGCACCACTGAGAACTTCTGTTCCTGCTTCTCGAAGTGATCGCCCTGCTGCAGCACGGTGTGGATCTGGTTCTCGCCGGGGTAGTAGACCGCGGTGATGAATGTGCCCGCCTGGCCCTGGACCACGACGTCGAGGCGCAACTGGCTGGGCCGGCCGTCCGCGTACCGCGCCAGCACCCAGCAGCCCTTGATCTCGTCGTTCCACAACGGATACGACTCGAAGTCGGCGACGATCGCCATGATCGACTCGGCGGAGGCCGAAACCTCGACGGTCTTGCTCACCAGCGGCATTGGCCGAGCATATCGACTACTCCACGCGCGCCTTTTCCAGCAGCGCGCGGACGGCGGCGGGAATCGGCACGGGGCGGCGGCTGGTGCGGTCGACGTACACATGCACCCAATGACCGACCGCGGCGACCGCGGCGGCCGGCTCCTCGAAGATCGCCAGCCGATAGGTGACGCTGCTGTTGCCCAGCCGGGTCACCGCCAATCCGACGACCAGTGGGTCGGGGAACTTCAGCTCGGACAGGTATTTGCATCCCGACTCGGCGACCACCCCAAGCCACGACGCCGTCAGCGGGTCGATCCCGCAGCTGGTGTTGATCCACGCATTGATCGCGGTGTCGAACAGCGCGTAATACACCGCGTTGTTGAGGTGGCCGAACATGTCGTTGTCGGTCCATCGGGTATGCACCGGCCAGTGCACCGGGAAGTCGCGCCCGGTGAGCGATTGCTCGCTTGTCATGGCAGCAGTCTCCCAGTCACGGCAGGCTGGGCATCATGAGGATCCGCGGCGCCGTGCTCGAACAGATCGGTCGGCCCCGGCCGTACGCCGAATCGCGGCCCCTTTCCGTCGGCGATCTCGACCTGGCGCCGCCGGGCGACACCGAGCTCCTGATCCGCATCGAGGCCGCGGGCCTCTGCCATTCCGATCTGTCGGTGGTGGACGGCAACCGGGTGCGCCCGGTGCCGATGCTGCTCGGGCACGAAGCGGCGGGGATCGTCGAGCAGGCCGGCTCCGCCGTGCCGGACATGCCCGTCGGGCAGCGCGTCGTCATGACGTTTCTGCCCAGGTGCGGCCACTGCCCCGGCTGCGCCACCAACGGCCTCACCCCGTGTGAACCCGGCAGCGCCGCCAACGGCGCAGGCACGCTGATGGTCGGCGAACGGCGGCTGTCGCGCGACGGCCAACCCGTCAACCACCACCTCGGGGTTTCCGGCTTCGCCACCTACGCCGTCGTCGACCGTCGCTCGGTGGTACCGGTGCCAACCGACGTGCCGCCGCCGGTCGCGGCGCTGCTCGGCTGCGCCGTACTCACCGGCGGCGGGGCCGTCATCAACGCCGGACGGCCGCAAGCCGGCCAAACCGTCGTGGTCGTCGGGCTCGGGGGCGTCGGCATGGCCGCGGTTATCACCGCGCTTGCGCACCACGACGTCGCGGTCATCGGCGTCGACCAACTCGCCGACAAACTCGAGCTGGCGCGGTCCATGGGCGTGCACGAGGCGTACACGCCCGACGAGGCGCGCGAACGCGGAGTCAAGGCCGCGGTGGTGATCGAGGCCGTCGGCCACCCGCTCGCCGTGCAGACCGCAATCGACCTCACCGCACCCGGCGGCCGGACCGTGACCGTCGGTCTACCCTCACCGGACGCACGAATCAGTTTGTCGCCGTTGGGTTTTGTCGCCGAAGGCCGGTCGCTGATCGGCAGCTATCTCGGATCGGCCGTGCCGTCACACGACATTCCGCACTTCGTCGGGCTGTGGCGGGCTGGCCGGCTGCCGGTCGAGTCGCTCGTGTCGTCGACGATCACCCTCGACGAGATCAATGACGGCATGGATCAGCTGGCCGACGGCCACGCGGTCCGCCAGCTGATCAGTTTTGACTAGCCGACATTTCAGAACCACTCGTCGCGCATCTCGAGCGTGGTGCGGTCCACACTCTCCAGAAGATCCAGTTGAGCTGCCGTTTTTGGCAGTTCGTAGCGGTAGAAGAAGCGGGCAGCCTGTCGCTTGCCGTTGTAGAAGTCTCCGGTGCGCCCATTCGCGGCGAGCAGTTGCTCCAGCCAGATCCAGGCGACCACGATGTGGCCGAAGGCCTCGAGGTAGACCGCGCTGTTGGCCAACGCGGCCTCGACATCGCCCGAGCCGAACATCGTGGTGGTGACGCCGACGAGCCGCTGCCACGTCGAGTCGAGCTGTGCGGCCAGCTCGGCCGCCTCCCAGCCGGCGGCATTGGCCGTAGCGATCGTCTGGGCCATCGCCGCACCAACCGCGGCGAGACTCGCGCCGTTGCGCTGCGTTACTTTACGGCCCAACAGGTCCAGGCTCTGGATTCCATGGGTGCCCTCATGGATCGGGTTGAGTCGGTTGTCGCGGTAGTGCTGCTCGACGTCATACTCGCGGGTGTAGCCGTATCCGCCGTGCACCTGGATGGCCAGGTTGTTGGCTTCGAGGCACCATTGCGACGGCCAGCTCTTGCCGACCGGCGTCAGGATGTCCAGCAGCAGGCCGATCGAATCCCGTTCCTCGTCGGACTCGGCGCTGTGCGCCAGGTCGACGAGCTTCGCGCAGTACAGCAGCAACGCCATCCCGCCTTCGACATAGGCCTTCTGCGCCAACAGCATTCGCTTGACGTCGGCGTGTTCGATGATCGGTATCTGTGGCGTAGAAGGGTCCTTGGCCAGAACCGGACGGCCCTGCGGTCGTTCCCGCGCATACTCGAGCGACTTGAGGTAGCCGGTGTAGCCCAGCGACACCGCGCCGATCCCGACGCCGAGGCGCGCCTCGTTCATCATGGTGAACATGTAGGCCAGCCCGCGGTGCGGCTCGCCGACCAGATAGCCAAGCGCGCCCGGCTTTCCGCCGGGCGAGAACTTGCCCTCACCGAAGTTCAGCACCGTGTTGGTGATGCCTCGCTGGCCCATCTTGTGGTTCAGCCCGGCCAGCACCACATCGTTGCGCTCACCGATGGAACCGTCGGCGTTGACCACGTATTTCGGCACGATGAACAGCGAGATGCCCTTCGTGCCCGGTGGTCCGCCGGGGATCTTGGCGAGCACGAGATTGACGATGTTGTCGGTCAACTCGTGCTCCGCTCCAGAGATCCACATCTTGGATCCGAACAGCCGATAGGTGCCGTCGTCCTGCGGCTCGGCACGGGTGAGGATGTCGGCGAGCGACGAGCCGGCCTGGGTCTCCGATAGCGCCATCGTCCCGGAGAACCGGCCGGCCAGCATCGGCTTGAGGAACGCGTCGACCTGCTCCTTCGTGCCGAACTTGGCCAGCAGGTTGGCG
>Ga0073928_10009708_pt1 | contig 11649 bp, 10 predicted proteins | sample PaiPotPPA55metaG_FD_76969 | JGI IMG/M metagenome (GOLD analysis project Ga0073928, IMG submission 76969) | Iron sulfur acid spring bacterial and archeal communities from Banff, Canada, to study Microbial Dark Matter (Phase II) - Paint Pots PPA... ...
AGGGCGGACGCTACAGTCCCTGGGTCAAGAATCCCCAAAACCAGGCAAAATTCCAAGCCGATCTGACGCGCATGATCGATCTGGTCCTGGCGGGCAAGAAAGACGAGGTAAGCCGCGAACGACCTGATACCACAGGGCAATCGGATCAGATAACCGCCCTGCCCAATTTCGCGTTAACCGATTTGTCAGGACATCCGCTCAGCCAGGAACAGGTTGCCGGACGAGTGGTGCTGGTCGAGTTCTGGGCTACCTGGTGCCCACCGTGCCGCGCAACCCTAACTTGGCTGGGAGGGTTGAAGCGTAAGTATGGCGATAACGTCGCGATCCTGGCCCTCGCCGTCGAGTCGCCCGAGGACAAAGTTCGCGCCACTGCGGGCTCTCTCAGCCCGGAGATTCGCTGGGCTATTTCCGATGCGAAGACAGCGCGCGCGTTCGGTGACATCGTCGCCGTGCCCACCATGCTTCTATTCGACCGCTCCGGGAAAACCGCTCGTGCGCTCTATGGTGCACCTCCCGACCTTCATGAACAAGCTGAGAAGACATTAGACGTTCTGGTGAAATAGGCATCCATGCCAGCCGGACAGGGGTGTCTCTTGAGATCACGGTCCTCTCCATAGATGACCGTGGATTCGCGGGGCGCATTTGTTTGCGCCACTTTCTGTCGCACAGGCTCCTTCGCTGGAGAGGGGCCTGGCCCCGGCCGCAGCGTGCCAGGCCAAAAGTAAGCGCCACGAACGCTGGTTTGTGAGACCGGTTTTGGCAATTCTTGCATGCTGGGGAAGAAACCGGAGCAGCGGTGTTTGATGAGCCATGTCCATCAAATACGGCCTGGGGAAATCACGAGGGACGGTTCGCGACTTCAATCTTGGATATCTCCCGAGCTGGGCATCGTCCTGTCTTGGGCATCTCTCAATTGGGATGAGAAGTCGTATATCGTCGACGACAGTTGGCCTTCCTGAGTACCGCCGAGCGGTGATGTTTCTCCCGCAAAGAAGGGCAGCCGTGCTCGATAACTGCGGCTTAGAGTGAGTTCCTTACCACTTCGCATCAATACGACGTATTCACCCGTGGGCCAGGGCCTCAACTCTCGTATTTTGTCGATGTTGACAATTGCCGATCGATGGATCCGAAGAAACCTCGCGGGATCGAGGTGCCGCTCAAGGCTAGCAATAGTTTGGCGATGGAGGTAAGATGCTTCCCCTACGTGGATGCGCACATAGTTACCATTGGCCTGAATCCAGTCAATTTCCTGGGTCCTCAGAAATATGAAACGGCCTTCGGTCTTGATCAGGATACGGTCTTGATTCACATCTAAGAGCCTAAAGAGGCGATTGGGATCGGTTCCAAGAAGACGGCGCCCCTTGATATAGGCTTTGGCTTCCCGGAGAGCTTCCCGCAAACGGCCGTCTGTAATCGGTTTCACCAAGTATCCAAAGGCTTGACCATCAAATGCTTGCATCGCATAGTCTCCTGGAGGCACCACAAAAATAGTTGCCACCACGGTTTCGGCACCGAGGGCCTTGACCAGAGTGAGACAGTTCAAGTCGGGCATCTGAACGTCGAGAAATAGGAGGGAGGGGCAATGATCGCTCAACGCCAGCGTGACCTGGCTACTGGTGCCACATTCGGCCACCAACTTAACTTCGGGGTCGGCTACGACCACAGCATGGAGACTCTGACGAGAACACACGTCACTGACAGCGATCAGAGCGCGAATGTGCATCCAAGACCTCAGAAGTCCCTGACGGACGAGTTGTCAAAACGCTCAGAGCAGATGATGCTGATTGGATTATGTTCCAGAAAGCGGCCACTGCAAGAGCCACTTTCGCTGTTTGCAATGGAGCCAGTTGGCCGATAACTGGCTTCGCGGCCACTCGCGGTCGGGGGGCGACAGGATCCCTCCTTACTGCACCGGCTAATGATCATGGGTAGTGTGCCACTGGTCTCCTAGCTGATCCTGCGGTTGCCCGACACTTGCTGCGCTTGGTTATGGAGTTTCCGTTTAGCAGACTATGAAGACTCGACTAAGAACGGCCCTTCCGACGCTTGCGCTGGACCGCCATTCGACTATCCCGATTTACCGACAGGTCTATGAGGGCTACAGGCAGGCGATTTTGACCGGACAGCTGCGGAAGGATGTACAAATGCCATCCACTCGAGAACTGGCAATCGAACTTCGAATTTCAAGAAACTCGGTGATGAACGCGTTCGATCAGTTGCGCGCCGAAGGGTACATCCGCGGTGAGCATGGCTCCGGAACTTTCGTCGAGGGGGGCAGCCTCTCCGACGAGGAATCGCATGGTAAGAGGACTACCGGGCTTCGGATTCTTCCCGCAGACGTAGTGTCAAGAGAGGCCACGAGAATTGCAAGTGCCAGCTACATGCCTGCCTCGTCGCCTCCTATTCCATTCCGTAGGGGTCTCCCAGCCCTGGATGAGTTTCCGCTCGCTCTGTGGTCGCGAATTGTTGCCCGCTGCTGTCGAAAGACAAAGAGTGAAGACCTTAACTACACCGAACCTCAGGGGTCTTTTGCTTTTCGATGTACGATCGCCGAATACCTTAGAAACTTTAGAGCCGTAAAATGTGATTCCGAACAGATCTTTGTGGTCTCTGGATCACAACAGGGCCTCCACTTGATTGCTCACACTTTGCTTAACGAGGGTGACCCGGTCTGTATGGAAGATCCCGGCTACCCTGGAGCTCGTTCTTCCTTCTTGGCCGTCGGCGCCGAGGTCATACCCGTGCCTGTCGACGATGAAGGCATAGAGGTGAGCAAGGTGATTCGGTTCGGCCACGGGCCTAAGCTCATCTACGTCACACCATCCCATCAACTTCCTCTGGGTGTCACCATGAGTCTTGGGCGGCGTTTGGCTCTGCTAGACTGGGCCGAACAAACAACTGCGTGCGTGATAGAGGATGATTACGACAGCGAATTCCGATTTGTTAGCCGTCCATTGTCGTCGCTCCAGGGTCTAAGCCCCAACCGCGTTATTTACGTAGGCACGTTTAGCAAAGCGATGTTTCCTTCATTGCGCCTGGGCTACATTGTTCTTCCGAAGAACTTAGTCCCAGCGTTCTCAGACTCGCGTCGTTCGAGTGATTTCTGCGCTCCATTCTTAACACAGGCTGCGATGAACGAATTCATCGTGGAAGGACACTTTGCTCGCCATCTTCGGCGAATGCGACTGCTGTATGCCGAGCGGCAATCCGCCCTGCTCACCGCGCTGCGCGGAGAGTTCGGAAACCAATTGCAAATCTCAAATACCGACACTGGAATGGATCTTATCCTCTGGCTTCCAAAGTCGATTAGCGATACCAAGGCCTCGCAGCTTGCTTCCAAGGCCGGAATCCTAACGATGCCGATGTCCTTTTTCAATTCCGTCTCATCTAGGGGCGGTGGTCTGTTTTTGGGTTTCGGGGCCATTAATGAAAACCAAATACGGGAAGGGGCAAGAAAGCTTAGCCGCGCTCTTCTTCCGCTTCTGAGTCACGGTTAATGTCCCCTGATCCTAGATGCTGCCATTCCAACACTGTCTGGTATGCAAATCACTGTCCCTATAATGAAACTGACGGCAGCGATAGAAGACGGGAGGTCTTCTGCGCAATGTATTTCATCCAAAAAGCAGTCGGCCCAGTCATCGATAACAGGCGCTCACACGACAACACAATTGACACAGTCATAACAATCGTATCGGAACGAAGGGAACGTTTCATGTTTATCGGACCGCAGTATTCTGTCACGGCTGGCCGCAACTGACGAATGTTTTCAGAACACTTGTCCCCGATGGAGTCCTCTGGCACGAAAGTTAGGTAGATAATATGCGAGTCATTGCAAGGACCTATGGGCCAAGCGAGCATTCTGCTGGATCGCGTTGTGGAGGACTATACATCCGCAGTGTCAACGACTGCCGCGCCTATTCCCTCCCAGAAGACCGCCTCCTGCGACTTGAGTGCCATCTTAGACGTAATGAAGAAGCAACTCCTGTCACTAAAGCAGGAGCGTACTGTAATCCAAAAGCGGATAGCGATGATCCGGCAAACAATCGATGGACTCGTAACCGTGTTTGGTCGAAACGCGATCGGCGAAGATCTGCTCGGCATGCTTACAGACAGCACGAGGAAAGGTTGCAGGTCGGGCCTTACCGGAACCTGCTCCCAATTGCTAACCGAGTCATCCCGAGCGCTTACTGTGGCCGAGTTATTGACGGTAATGCAAGAGAAGCATCCCACCCTCTTCGCGCACAACAGCAATCCGAAGGCATCGCTAACAACGGTGTTAACCCGCCTTTCCAAGTACGGTACCGTTCAACGTATTTCTAATGAGAAAGGAGCAATAGCCTGGCAGTCAACCATCCAATTGGCGGCCGCAGAGCCTTCGCCATTTGGGACCGAGATTGAGGCGACCAAGACGGCACAGCCCGCTCTGGGAAAACAGCGGATATTTGTCGGTTCGCGTACTCAGGTGATGTCCGAGTTGACACGCGCGTGTCGCATTGCACTCATGGAATCACGAGAGGTACCTTCTTTGGAGGAGATATACGCCAGAATCGTGCGACGGGCATCTTTTTCGTTTGAGGGTATTAAACACCCGCTTGAGGCGATAGCTGGAGTACTAGAGCTTTTGGCTGAAGACGCGAGTAAGCAGAATCCTGGTTGAACGCGAATCGGAGCGGATTTTTAATCCACCACCTTTGGCGCATTCCCTGGAATTATCCTGCTAACGTACGCCTGTTCAGACCAACGTCTTGACGGACCTTTGAAATGGTGCGTGAGTTGCCTCGCCCAGGCGAGATGTTTGCGAAACCTGGACGCAAGTAACCCGCGGCTTCGCAGCGAGTCCACGACCCGCTCCTCAAGCCATCCAGGCGGCTTCGGACTTCGACCGAGTCTGTAGAGCTCTTTACATACAGATGCTTTGTGAGTTTGAACATTGGTTCTTCGACGTACGGGATGGTTATGTGGATGAATATCTAAAAATGCGGGACAAGCAACGGCTGCGGTCTGCAAAACCCGTTCGCCCGTGATCATCCCCGTTGCGTGGGAAACTATGTGTTGAAGCTCAGACGATCCCGAGCGCGTGAGGACAATGCATAAGCACACCATTGACCGCCCCGGGTTCTCCCCGGTTACGAATTTGATCGTCACTCGTCTAAAAACTACATGACATTAAGTCTCCCGGTTTTCTTGCTTCTAGTCAACCTCGGTTTAACGCAGACCTCCTCCTCTCCAAATCCGCAGAGTCCGGCCACCCATTCATTGGAGCAGCAGGTTTCGTCCGGCCAAACAACGGTCGTCGGCGAATTCTGCTCCCGGAGTATCGATGTGGATGTAGGTTACTTCGCAAGACGCTAAGGAGAAACAAATGCCCCGCCTCATCAGTGTCGCGCTTTTGCTAAGCTTAGGGATTGGAATGACCGCGTATGCCGATCAGGAGCAACCAAAGGTAATCAAGGTCAACGACTCGATCTTTATGGCCTCTGTGATAGGCAATGTTTATCTGGTCACAACGCCGGCCGGAAACGTTATTATAGACACGGCCAGTGCAAATGACGCTCCAGAAGCGAGAAAGCTTCTAGGAGCGGAAAGCCATAGGCCGGTGAAATTCATCATTCTGACGCATGGTCATGCTGACCATATTGGTGGGATTCCACTTTGGAAAGAAGCTGGGACGCAGATCATCGCCTAGCGGAATTACGTTGAGTTTGTCAATTACGTCACCCGACTTGAGGGCTTCTTTGCGCCGCGCAATGCAGCCGCGTTCAACCGTCCCTCGAAGGAAGTAGGGCCATGGGCAGGCAACTATGGCGCCGAAATCGACCCGACCATTTTTTTCGACGAGAAATACGAGTTTACCTTGGGGGGGGTCGATTTCCAATTATTCAGCACACCAGGTGAGACGCCAGATCATCTGACCGTGTGGATTCCCGCGTATAAGACTGCCTTCATTGGAGACAATTATAATGGGGCAGGCCTCCCTGAACCCATGTCCTTCCCGAATCTCTATGCGATAAGGGGCACCAAGCCGCGCTGGGCTCTCGACTGGATCAGTTCGATTGACAAGGTCCTGGCGCTCAAACCTGAGGTGGTGCTTTCGGGTCACGGTGATCCGATTCTTGGGAACGCGGAAATTACCCGACGACTCACACGGTTTCGTGACGCGATCCAGTACGTGCACGATGAAACAGTTAAGGGGATGAACTCGGGCAAAGATGTGTTCACCCTGATGCAGGAAATAAGACTTCCGGCAAGTTTCAACCTGACTGAATCGTTTGGAAAGGTGAACTGGTCCGTGCGGGGCATCTACGACGGATATGTAGGCTGGTTCGATATGAATCCGTCCACAATGTACGAAACGCCCCCGTCCTCGGTGTATCCGGATCTCGTTAAGATGGCCGGGGGACCGGAACCCGTGGTGCGGCTGGCGCTGGAAAAGCTGCAAGCCGGGAAGCCGGTCGAAACTCTGCACTTGACCGATATTGTTCTTGCATCCGATCAGAACAATCGAGCTGCGCTGGAGGCGCGCCTCAAGGCGCTGAATTACCTGCGAGAACACGCTGAGAATTACGTCGAGTCTGGCTACCTCGAATACGGGATCGGAAAAACGAAAGAGAAACTAGCATCAAAGTAGCGCTTCATGCCTCGCACAACAACGTTGCGCTCCCGATGACTATCGGTGGCGTGTCCTTTGATCAGGTTCGGTAGCTGCTCACCACTTTGACACCTGTGCGTCTTAGAGATGGAGATTTGCTCATTCGCAATATGAGGACATTTTTGATCGCGCTAGTTGTCATCCACTTAGGCCCCCAACTCGGCATTTGTCAGACGCCCGACGTATTGGTTATCCGGAACGTAACCGTAGTGCCAATGGACAAAGCAGGAACGCTTCCGCATAGAGACGTGCTAGTCCAGGGTGGCATGATCCGTGGTGTGGATCGACATCGACCCCAAAGGCGCTGGCCAGCCCAAGCTTCCGTAATAGACGGCACCGGCAAATATTTGTTGCCCGGTTTCTCGGATATGCACATCCACACGTATTTCGGGGACGAACAGCAACTTAAACTGTACGTCGTTAACGGAATAACAACGGTTCTCAATTTAAGTGGTAACCCCCAACGACTCGGCTGGAAACAAAAAATAGCCTCGGGCGAGATACTGGGCCCTGCGTTCTATACGTCAGGTCCGATTGTGGATGGGAATCCACCGACCAATTCGTCCCACGTAGCGGTCAACAATAGAAGAGAAGCCGAAAAAGAGGTCGACGAACAAGCACGCCAAGGCTATGACTTCATAAAGCCCTATAGCGCATTATCGCCAGACGCTTATCGTGGCATTATCGACGCCGCAAAAAGAGATCACATTCGCCTCGTCGGACATGTGCCGTGGAGCATCGGCGTTCAAGGTACCATCGACGCGAGTCAAGATGCCATCGCGCATATCGAAGAGCTATACAGTTACTTTGTTAATCGACACCTGAAGCTTCCCCCTGATACACAGCCGGATCCGACAAAAATCGCAAGGCTTGCGGGAAGTCTCAGGGATCACAACATCTCGGTGATCACCACGTTGTCCGCCAATGCGAATATTCTCAAGCAGGCGACTGACCTCAATCAGGTTCTCGACTCTCCGGAGACGAAATTTATTCCTAGGACAAACTTGGACGAGTGCAGAAGAGACGATCCTTTTGCAAACCGCAGCAGTGATTGGGTGTTAGAAAACAAGATCATGGTGCCATTTCTCTTTAAGATCGCCGCAGGGCTGCAGGCGGCAGGGGTGCGGATGATGGCGGGCACAGATGCAACCAATCCGATGATGGTACCGGGATTCTCGCTGCACGACGAACTGGAGCAATTGGTCCAAGCGGGATTGACGCCGTTCGAGGCCCTGGTCACCACTACGCGCAATCCACAACTTTTCCTCGGGCGGTTTCAAGAAACCGGCACTGTAACGCGTGGCAAGAGCGCGGACCTAGTGCTTCTCGAGGGCAACCCCCTGGAGAGCATCTCAAATACGAGAAGAATAGCTGGAGTCGTCATCCGGGGACGCTGGCTGGATCATCGTCAGCTGGAGGCCATCAAAAGGGAGTTGGTCGCACACTTTGCCGCCGAGTGAGCGCTCGCAACCTAGTTAGTGGCTTCCGTCCTTGATTTTTCGACATTCGTCACGTTTTTCGTGTCGACTATCCCGATGTGATGACTCTGCAATTGGGACACGTCTAACTTATTGTCGCATGCGAATAAGCCATGCACGAGCGTGGCGGACGTGAGAGGAAAAGGAACACGATCAAGTGCATTGGTTTGCACATAATCGCGGTCGGCGTGGTCGCTTCGGGCACCTCGAAGTATAGGAAACTCAAGATCTTGTGTTCGGCCTGAACAAGGGGATCGTGGCGGGCGTGGTCTTTTGGAAACAGCTCAGATCGCAGCGCGAGGCAGCTTTGCGGTTGTTTGGGGCTAGAGGCTGACTCAATGGGTCAAGAAATCTGTATACGTTTCTTGATGCCAAGTCCTAACCGCCAGATTCCGACATCGTCTAACGATGGCAACAAGATTTCGCACAGGAGGCACTTTGTGCATCGAGATGAGATCAACAGCCACAAATTTTCCCAGCAAGGGCAGGCCTGTTTCAGATCAAGAGATAAAAAGTGTCGGAGGTCATTAGTTCTTTCACTAGTGTCTCTATTGATCGCCGCGGCTCCTGCCTTAGGCGAGTCTGCGGACACCAACCAGCGACGGGTCACCAAATTGGCGGATGGGGTGTACTCCATAGAGCACAAGTACTTGAATGACGGCAACTCCAGCGGCAATACGACCGTGATTATTGGAGAGCGAGAGGTCTTCGTCGTTGACTCCTGTTACCGTCCATCGTCGGCGCTGGAAGACATCACCCAGATTCGCGAGTGGACGAACAAACCGGTAGGTTTTCTGCTCAACACCCATTTCCACAACGACCACAACAATGGGAATAAAACCTATATGGATGCCTTCCCTTCCCTCGCCATCATCGCTCAGGAAGAGACCAAGAAAGACATGGACCTCATCCAACCGGGCAACGTCGAGCGCGCCCCCAAGGAAATTGCGGAGTTCATTACTGCCTTCAAACAAGGAAAAGGTCAGGATGGCCACACTCTATCCGAAGATGAAAAGAAGCTATACCAAGCGATTGTCCCCAATATGGAACCGTTGCTGGCGGAATTCAAAACGATGGTCTATCAACCTCCCACTCTCACCTTTACCGATAAACTCGATATCAATCTGGGGAACCGGGAGGTGCAAGTGAAGTACCTAGGGCGGGGCAATACTGCGGGAGATGCCATCGTCTACCTACCCAAAGAACAAATTTTGGTCGCGGGCGACTTGCTAGTAAATCCCATTCCATTCACCTATGATGGCTTCCCAACGGAATGGGCTGCAACCCTCCGTAGAATGGCCGGTATGGACGCAACAACCATTGTTCCCGGACATGGCCCCATCATGCACGACAAGATCTATCTCAATCTGGTGGCCGACCTTATGCAAAGTACGGTAGATCAAGTAAACGCCCGAATTCGGCAAATTGGTTTCCCCGGAGGCCACACGTTGGCCGAAGTAAAAGGCTCAGTGGACATGACGTCCTTCCGGCAAAGATTTGCCGGCAACGACAAGGACCTTCAGGCGCAGTTTGACGAAATGGTGGGTGAGTTGGTGAAGATCGCGTTCAGCGAAGCTGCCCAGCGCTAGAGAACATTAAATGGCGAGCGAGAGAGGATATTCTCCGTCGCGCTTCACAGACGAGGACACATTTTCCGCGACAACAGTATTGACAATCCCGTCGATGCCTTTTACGGAGCGAAGGACTTACTAGCAAGGACAGCCGAATCGAGAACCACGGTATCAACCCTAGGTCGCAGGAGGAACTTGTCGCAATGAATAGGTTGCACTCGTCTCATCCGTTTTCCTCAGCGCAAGTCTATTGGCGACAATCCTGCCCGCAGGCTCAAGCAAACTGTTCGGCCACGAACGAGGAGCTTTCACGGGTGCCATCGGGACCAAGGACCGAGTCTTTCATTCGAGCGACGCCGGCGACTAATACGGACGTGTCCACCACGCCCCTAGACTTGCCCCGCTTCTGCGACAACGGTTATCTCCGGCTTTGCCTTCTTCGAAGTGCGGTATTCCCGAACAGCGCGCTGAACATCCCGAAGAGGAATGTCGCCGATATCTAGCGAAGCCTCTTTCAAAGTGGCCAGAAACTCTGCTTTCCAATTTGGCCGCTTTCGTCCCCGCGGCAAATCACGATACAGGTCAACTCGTTCCAGTCTCGCCTCAAGGCTTTCGCGTAGCTGCTTGAGAGGAAGTTTCACTTCCACTGGCCGTGTCCAGTACTTCGAGGACGATCTGAACACTAGCACGTCGGGAAGCTCATTCTCGTCTCTCTTCAGAAACTCGGAAAAGGCCTTCACGAATTCCGTCAGCTTATTCGCAGGCGTACCCAGCGCGAGTTTGAGATGACCGGCGACTTGCGCCTGGTAGAGGCATACCATGTCAAAAAGGTAGAGTCCCCTTCGGCGTTGTGGCTTGACGACGCCGAACTGGACCAAATTCTGCAGTTCCTTCGTGGGCATGCCCAGTACTGCGCTGGCCTGTTTCAGTTTGAGCTCGACTACCCGCACCGGTTGTCACTCGATATACAATCTAAATGTTAGACGGTAAAAGAGTTCGAGTCAAGATATCTCTCGCCAAATCGGATCCCCGGTCAGCAAGTGTTCCTATAATCAATGGCTTAGGCGGAACATCTAGAATTTGCCGACAATCTTCCTTTTATTTCGGCTGACCCGACGGACACCGATGGGTTTGACTGTGACGAAGTTCTTTCAGCTCGTCGAAACAGGGGGCACACTGTCTGATGTGAGCCAATGTAGAGGCAGAATGGGAGGCCTCAGGTTCGGCTGCCAGTTTCCGGAGGATGGAGTGCCTAGGGCAGTTGATTCGTTGCGGGTTGGGATAGTCTTGATGCACAACCGCCTCGAAGGCATCGAATAGCTCGTTCTCCAAATTCATCGATTTCCACAGTCCTCTCTGGCATGAGTCCACAACTCTGGGTGCTGCTCCCGCGCAGGCGATCCTATCCTACAACTCTTTTTTGGGCAAAACCGAGGCAGTTTTTCAACAGCTTGAACCAGAAACGAGAAATCCAGGTGAGACCGACTTCGAAGTTTCTCGGCGGGCCCCGGGCACCCTCCCATGGCAGGTTGCCATGGGCACTTAGGCCTCGCAAGTTCAGCATAAGAATTTCCGCATTGTGGATGAGATACATTTCCGTTTCGCTGCCATGTATAGATAGAGGGGACTGTGGGTCTGGATTCCAGATCTGATCCAACATGGAAGAAGGCAATCAGTCGAGGAAGCGCCGCGCATTCCGTTGGTCAGGGGCTGCAAGAGAAACTGCCAGGGCCTACCTGAATGCCAGGAGGCGCTCGGAAAACTCTCGACAAGGCATCCCACCCGATTTGAAGTCACTCATCGCGAGGCTGGTTGAAGTCTCTGGAAACCCCAGGGACGCTTGCCTGAGATTCGTGCGCCAATTCGGCATTCGAGAGAAGCAATCGTATCGGGAATGGACCAACAAGGAGCAACAGCAGCTGCTCGACTTGATAGTCTCTCATCCCCTGCA
>Ga0073928_10009709_pt1 | contig 11648 bp, 13 predicted proteins | sample PaiPotPPA55metaG_FD_76969 | JGI IMG/M metagenome (GOLD analysis project Ga0073928, IMG submission 76969) | Iron sulfur acid spring bacterial and archeal communities from Banff, Canada, to study Microbial Dark Matter (Phase II) - Paint Pots PPA... ...
CGATCGGCTTCGATCAGGCAGATTTCGTTTGCGAATTGATCCAGCGCATCCTTCAGCGCCTCGCCGATGGATTGGTACCTCGCAAGATCCAGCATTACAGGCGGGATTGTATCCGCGAGGCCAGGGTGCGGAAGTCGCTCACCCCTTGGACTTCGTAATCCGGCAGCTCGATGTTGAAATGATTTTCGATGCGGCTAAGAAGTTCGAGGGTCTGCAGGCTGTCGATGCCTAGCTTTTTGAAGAAGTCATCCTCGGGCGCAAGCGTACCCGTAGGTACATTGAAGTGCTTCGCCGCCAGCTCAAGAATCTCCTGCGTAGTTTGATCAATCGTTCTCACAGAACGTCAATTTATCATTAAACCCCGTAGGGGCACAGCACCGCTGTGCCCGCCGAGCCAAGCAGCCGTCCAGGCCCAATCCTAGAGAAGCACCAGACCGCGCCGAATGCCCAGCGCCACCGCTTCGGTGCGGCTGGCGGCGCCCAGCTTGCCCATGATCGACCCAACATGGAATTTTGCAGTGTGATCGGAAATATTGAGCCGCGAAGCAATTTCCTTATTGCCTAGACCGGCCGCCAGCATTTGCAGGACTTCGCGCTCGCGCCGCGTCAGCGGCTCGGCGAGTTCGGTTAAGGGCTGCGATGTGGCCGTTGCAGCATGCGCAAGCACTTCCATTTCCGCAGGATGCAGCACGAGAAGACCTGCGGTTATCGCTTGGAGCGCGGCGATTAGTTGGGTGGGAGCGGCATCCGCAGGCAAAATCGCCCGTACCCCCGCGCGAAACGCGTCCCGGGAGTTGGGGCGAAATTCAGCGTTAGGAGCGTCCGCCGGCCAGCGATTTCCGCCGAGAAGCAGTACCGGGATTTCCGATGCGAGATCGGTGCGCGCCAGGGAATCAATCACGGATTCGAAGTTTTCGCCGGACGCCTCGATGATCAGCGCGTCGGCTTCGCCGTCGGGAAAGATCCCGGCAAGCGCGTCGAGATTGGACGCGCTGCCGACGACTTCCACGCCGCGGTCCACAAGAAGATTTTGCAGACCGGCCCGAGCCAATGACGACGCACCGACGATGAAGACGCGAATCACGCCGCGACGCCACTCCTGGTGTTCTGGTGGCCCAGTTGAATGGTGACACGGCGGATGCGGGTGTAATCTCCGCGAAGAAATTCGAGACGCAGGAGACGTGGGCCCTCGCCGCGGAGCGCTCGGGACAAATCCTCGATCAGGCCGAATGGCTTGCCTTCAGTGCCCAAGAAGATGTCGCCGGGAAGGAGCGAGGCGCGTGCGGCCGGACTGCCCGGCTCGATTTCGAGCACCACAAGGCCGAATACCTTTGCGGCGCGACTTCTGGACCTGGGGACTTCCACGGGATAGAGCGTCACGCCGAGCCAGCCTTCATTCGCCTCACGATTTACATGCGCGCCGGAAACAAAATCGATAACTGCGTTGCTGGGGATCGCAAGAGCTAGCCGGCCGGCGACCATGGTGTTAATCCCGATCACGCGGCCGGCCGCGTCAGCCAGCGGACCGCCAGAATTTCCGGGAGCGAGACGCACGCCCGCTTGCACCCACGATTGCGGCCCAAGGCCAGGAATCGGGCCGACGGCGTGAATCACTCCGGTAGTGAGCGCTCCCACAAAGCCGAGAGGGTTGCCGATGGCGATCGCAAGTTCGCCAGGCCGCACGCGCGAAGAATCAGCGGCTGATGCGGCGGGCAGATACTTCGCCTTGACGCGGAGCGTTGCGATGTCGCGAACGGGGTCGGACGACAGCACGGTTGCATCGAGTTCGCGACCGTCCCAGAGTTGCACACGGAGTTGTGCGCGACACGCGACGTGTGCATTGGTGACGATCACGCCGTCGCTCGACCAGATTACGCCAGAACCGTTGCCGCGCGGACCCGCGTGGACCATAACTGTGGAGCGACGCAGATTTTCCGCGATTTCGCCGAAGCCGCTGATAGGCATTTTATTCGCGCCCTCCGTGCGTGCGTTCCCCGACGACCACGCTCGCCTCCTGCAGTGCGCCGCCGCGGACGAAGCCGAGCAACAGTTGTTTGCCAATGGTCGCGCCGTGGAGTTGAGAATGGATATCTTCGAGGCGTGCGATCGGTTGGCCAGAAAGAGAAACGATGATGTCGCCGATGACCAGGCCCGCTTTGTGTGCTGGACCGTCAGGTTCTACCTCCAGGACGATCGCGGCGGTTTTTGCGTCGCGGTGCAAAGATTGTCGTAGCGTGTCGGGCAGGCGCACGGGTTGCAATCCAACACCGAGATAGCCTCGCGGGATGCGGCCCTTTTGCAAGAGCGTGTCGACGACGGCGTTGACCGTGGATACAGGAACAGCGATCGCACCGAAACGCGCGAACCGCGGAGTAGCGACGCCGAAGACTCGGCCGTGTGCGTCAACCGCAGCTCCACCAGACGCTGTTGGCTGGATCGCGACATCCAGGCGAATGTAGGGTGCGAGCGACGTGCCAGTCCAGGTCTTGCGCTCGGTGGCGACCAGGCTGACTACACCGAGCGCGGCCACCGGCCCGCTGGCGCGCGTGCGGCCAACGATCAGCGTGAGAGCGCCAGGCTTAATCTGTGCGGCGTCGCCAAATTCATTTACAGATGTCGTGGCTTCGGCGCACTTCAGGACCGCGAGATCGGTTGAAGGATCGCGCCCAGCGAGTGTCGCGGGGGCTATGCGACCGCCTGCGAGTGTGACGTGAATTTCCTCGTCGCGGCGCAACGCGTGTTCCGAGGTGACCACAATGCCCGGCCGCCAAATGACGCCACTGGACGAGCCGCGCGCTTCGGCGTGGACGGCAACGGTGTTCGTTGCCGTGCGATCGGTGGCTTGCGCCAACGCGTCTGAGAGTTCAATAAGTTGAGTAGACATGTACAACCTCCATGAACAAGATGCCAAAGTCGAGGAGGCGTCTACATCCACCGATTGGCTAGGTCCGAGCCTGGAGGAATGGGGAGGTTTTGCCCGACAAGCGGATCAACATGCAGCCGTGAAGGCCGTCAAGATCCATGCATATTGGTTCGCGCCTCAGCAACTAAGTGGCGCAAACGCACGAATGTAGTGGCCGATCTTTAGATCGGTCCTCAATCCACTGTTGAGTTTAATGGGTCTACGAATCTCGTTTGTGGCTGGGTCTTACGGAGCTGTGTTTTCCATTAGTTCGAGGCGGTTGCCGAAGGGATCGAAGATGTGCACGCGGCGGAAATCATTGAAAGAAGTGTCGGGCTTTGTCGCGAGACCAGCGCCTACGCAGGCGGCAACGATGTCATCGAGATCATCGACAATCAGCGCGGGATGAGCACGCTTTGCGGAGTGAAAGTCGGCCTCAATTCCAAGATGAAGACTCACGGGGCCCGAGATGAACCAGATGCTGTCGCGTCCTGCCATTTCAGCCGGCTTTGCGACTTCAGTCAGGCCGAGGATTCCACTGTAGAACTCGCGTGCGCGCGTTTCGCCGCCCACAGGAATGGCGATCTGCACGTGATCGAGTCTAAGGATTGGCATATGTTGCTGGCTGTTCCACGGGTCCGTCACCAGCCCAAGGCGACACGCAGAAGTAGCTACCATGCTGGCCGGAGGCGAGGAACATCAGCGCAGCTAGCAGGAACAGCAGGACGATGTTTCTCGAACGCGCGGTCATCTTTACGCCGCCTGCTTTGTGCGTCGAGGGTGAATCTTTCGGATCGTCGCACGAAGACGGCGACGAGCCTCGCGGACCTCGTATTGTAATTGCAAATTCATCCAGAATTCCTCGGTCGTATCGAAAAAGCGAGCCAAACGAACCGCCGTGTCCGCAGTGATCCCTCGCCGTTCGAGCACGATGTCATTGATGCGTGGAGCAGGCACGTGGATACTTCGCGCGAGTTCGTTAGCTGTCAAGGCCATGGGCTTGAGGAATTCTTCGCGGAGAATCTCACCGGGATGAATCATCCAAACAGGAGTTGCATTCTTCTTGGGCGACATCTTTGTGAACACTCCCTCACTGGCGATCGACATCAGTGATAGTCGGTGATCTCAACGTTCAGCGCATCTCCATCGTTCCACGCAAAGCAGATTCGGAATTGATTGTTGATCCGAATACTGAACTGGCCCTCGCGGTCGAACTTCAGCGCTTCTAGCCGGTTCCCGGGTGGCACGCGCAGATCCTCGAGACGCCCAGCTGCGTCAGTCAACAGTAGTTTCCGCAGCGCCGGCCGAATCAGATTCGGAGGGAATCTCCTGGATTTCCCGGTCAACCAAAGCCGACGTGTCCAAGAATCCCGGGAGCTCCTGATCACGAGGATAGTTTAACGCTTGCCGTTAATAAGACAAACGCGAAGTTGCGAAGATGCTAGGGCAAGTAAGGCATGGCTTCGGAAGATTCGACGAACTTTTTCAGAGCGGCCATCACTTCTTCGCGGGTCAAGAGATCGCAGAAGAGATCGATTTCGCGGCGAAGTTCTTCGTGAGGTATGGGTTTGATGAATTTCTTGGCGGCCGCGCGGGTTACCGCATCAAATTTTGTGATTTGCGCGGCGGTGGCGCGAGCGATTTTTGGGGCTTCACCTTCGGCGGCGAGTTGGGCGACCAGGCCGATGGCGTGTGCGCGTGTGGCGTTGACGCTGCGGCCAGTTAGCAGCAGGTCGCGGACGAACGCGTTCCCTAGATCGCGCTTGAGGCGCGGGATGCCGCCGAAGCCGGGGATGAGCCCGAGGCGAAGTTCGGGGAAGGCGAAGCGCGCCATTTTGTCGGCGACGATAATGTCGCAGGCGAGCGCGAGTTCCAGGCCACCCCCGAAGCAGACACCGTGAACCGCGGCGATGGTCACGAACGGCGCGGCATCGATGGCGTTCAGGACGGCGTGAATGCGTTCGAGAAATTGGCGGACGCCCGCGAGGCGCGCGGTGACGGAAAGCGGGGCGGCGGCATTGTAGAGTTCGCGTAGATCCGCTCCGGCGGAGAAGCCGTGTTTGCGCGCGCTGGTAATGACGCACGCGGAGGTTTCCGGAGCGAGCGCGGGAAAGGCGGCGGCGAACTTTTCTAGCTCTGCGAGCATCGCGGTGCCAATTTCATTGGCTGGTTCGCGGTCGAGGGTTAGCTCGAGGACGGAGTCGCGCCAGTCCCATCGGAGATTTTTGCCGGTGAACGATTTCATTTTCGAGAAAGCACGCTTAGCCTTCGCGAGCTTGACCGCAGGACGAAACGAAAGCAGCCAAGCTTACTACACTCCGAAGTTGGGCTTTCGGCGGGCCTTTAGCGTTACTCCGAGTGTGATGACCCCTCCCCGCCCTTTTGCATAAGTGTTCATTCTAGAGCATTAAGTCCCCTTTGAAGTCTGTAACTTACAGATTTCATGGGCGATAGATTCTAAGAATTCAAGCAATTCGCCGCTGCGTACGCCAGATGTACCAGCGGTGGCTCGCGCAAGTGAACGCCGCGAAAGTCCGATTCGCGCACGAGCCATGGCGTCGATACCCTGTAGTCCGGTACTCAAGGTAGGTGGAACCAAGGAGACCGCCAGCAACAACTACAAGGTTCCCCTGAAGGCTATGGCCCTGGCCCGACAAACGGTTCGAAGACAATTTTGAATCGTTCCCATATATACGCTCCTCTGCGGCACGCCCTCTCGCCTGGGCGCTGCTTCAAGTCGCAGCTGCGTGGGATTCTTCTCACGAATATAACGGAATCCGTGGATGGCCTCGCTTGCGGGTCCGTGTTCAAACGTCGTCGAGAGGTGAAGACGAGGGGCCAACGCTCCGGTAGCTAGGTCGGCCTCTGCTCCGGCTCGGACGGCGATCGTCTCCAATCTTAGAGCTGACCCTCCGCGACCCACGATTCGCGCTGTCGTGGGTTCTGACGCGAGAGAACTCGTAATTGTAATCTTGCGGTTGTCACTCATCGCTTCGCCCCAAAGTCGGAGAGGCGCTCACATCGACAGGAAGCCCGCCCGGATATGCTGACCGCCATTCCCCTGTGCGGAATACCACGGGTTCTTAGGCGCGCGGTACCGTATGGAGGAAGCAATTTTAGGGCTTTACGCCGTCGAAACGCCGTATATGATTACGAGTTTTTCATAAGTACAAGTGAGTTATAATAACCAATTGCAGCGGTGCAGGCGTGGCGATCGCCTCCGCTCTCGGCTAACCCGCTCTAAAGCGTCGGGAAGTCCACGCAGGGAGGCTGTAAAGGTCAGCAAACGTACCGGAAGCGCCGACCCGCTTTAAATCGTCCGCGATTAGATCGACGCTCTTTAGGAGGAATCTTAAACACCAGTCTCTGATTTTCTAGCAGCGGTAATAGCATTGCTAGCGACTATAAGCCTTCTGTTTGTTTTTTTCTCCCCCGAGTGGGAGATGAATATGATGAGTGCTACCTGCTGCTCCACCAGACCATGGTGACACCGAGACAGACGACAGCGATTCCGATCCAGCGATTTCGGCTGACGCGCTCACCCAAGAAGGCTTTCGCTCCAAATGCTCCCGCAGCATAACTTAAGGCGCTGACCGGCACCACAAAACTCACTTCCTGAAATGAGAGAATAGCGAGAAGGGAGAAGAACCCCAAACTCATCAGTGCGATGCCTAGCCACATCCAGGGCAACCGCAAGGATTGCAGAGCGAAACTCAGAATAGATTTGGGACTAAAATCGTGGACTTCTCCGATGCTTTTCATGGCGCGACTAACACATAGCTCTCCGGCAGTTCCCGCCACAACAATGAAAAAGAAGAGGGCCGCTTCAAGCACGTTCGGGTGCTCCTCCTGTCGTGCTGGGCGATGTCCGGCCCACGACAAAAACGCCCAAGCAGATCACGATCACGCCAAGCCAGCGCAACGGGGAGATCGCCTCTCCAAGAACGAGGTAGCTCAGCATGGTGATGGAAAGGTAGGACAATGACGTAGCAGGTTGCACGTAACTGTAGTCTGCCCAGGTCAACAACAACATGTGCACGATAAAGAACACCAGCAAGCAAGTTATGCCTAACCAGATATAACCGGACCCCAGCACCCGAGAGGCGACTGGCACAAGATCGAGGATTCTCGCCGAAGTGAGCGATCCAACGCGCTTCATGGCCTTGCCGAGAAATACGTTTCCAAGAGGTCCCAAAATGATGCTGATCAGAATCAGGGGAATCGTTTTCAATTGGCGTCTGCGAGTATGCGTCACTTATTTATCTCAACCGGTGGTTCAGGATAACAAAAATCAGCACGAGAAAACGGCCCCATAAATCGATAAAATCCGCCAGAGAAGTCACGCGAAATTCAATCTCGCGAAAGCAGAAACTCGCAATCGAATGGACCTTCCCGGGAGATGTGACGATCGCATGTGCTCAGTATCCACCCTTACAGCAATCGAGCCCAAACGTCCGGCGGCATTCGGAGATTCTTCTCGATCGGGATAGAATCTCAGGGCGCGCAGCGCGCCTGCCGTATGGCGGAATTCAGGGTCAACTTCTACTGGCCGCACTAGAATCAGGAATGAGGTGCCGTGCCCCCAAAGATCCTAGAGTACGTTGTCCTTTTCGCGGCGGCGATTCCGTTTATTTTCTACTTTCTGGCGATCTATAGTTCCAGTCGCTATTTCTGGCACTCCAGAAATCAATCTGAAAAAAATCTTTCTTTCACTCCTCCGATAAGCAATCTCAAACCGGTTCGAGGTTTAGATCCTGACACGTATGAAAACTTTGCCAGTTTCTGCCGCCAGGATTATCCCGAGTACGAGCTCATTTTCTGCGTGACGGACCAGACCGATCCTTCCGTGCCGGTAATCCAGAAACTGATGCAAGACTTCCCGAAGCGAAAGATCCGGCTGCTCTACAGCGCCGGCCACAACGCCATCAACGACAAGGTCGCCAAATTGCGATTGATGGAACGCGAAGCCCAATACGAGTACCTTGTCATCAACGACTCCGACGTGCGTGTAGATAGCGGATATCTGCGAAGAGTGGTTGAGCCGTTCCGCAATCCTCATGTCGGAGGGGTGACTTGCTTCTACGTTTCACCGCGAGAAAAATCCTTCGTCGAGAAACTTCAGACGATTGGGATGATTTCGGACTTTTATGCGGGCGTACTGGTTGCGTGGCAGCTTGACGGTGTGCATTTCACGCTTGGGCCTACAATGGTGTCAACGAAGCAGCGTGTCCGGGCCTTCGGGGGATTTCAGGTATTGGAAAACCGACCAGCAGACGATCTGCTCTTTGGGCGCCTGATTGCCGAACAAGGAGTTGAAGTAAAGCTGTTGCCGTGTGTAGTGGAAACGGTTCCTGATTTCAAGGGAATGCGTGAGCTTCTGGCGAAGCGCGTGCGGTGGATGACCGTGATGAGAACAATGCGGCCATGGGGGCACTTTGGCCTGCTTTTTACGTGGGGGTTGCCGTGGACAACCCTCGCTGTTTTGGTCCACCCTACGTTAGGCGTTGCTGGGGCGTATTGGGGTTCGTATCTAGCGTTTCGCGTGGCTATAACGTGGCTCATCGGAATCCGAGGATTAAAACAGGCTGGACTTTGGAGAAAGATGCCACTAATTCCGCTTTGGGATGCCATGGCCTTTCTAATCTGGCTGGTGAGTTTCACACGAACGTCAATCCGCTGGCGTAACGTCGATTACCAACTCCGAGACGGCCAATTTGCTTCGACCGCGAATACTTTCGCTCCGGATTCCTCCAGCAAAAGCGACTCCTAGAACGCGATCGTCACAATCGGCCGCGCTGTCGTGATCGTGCACCGTCCAGTATGGGCTTCAGCGGTTCTTTTCTCTGCTATTCGCCACGCGGTACTCGCCCATTTGGGCAGCGCCGACGGAAATTCCAGCGGCGATGGTGGTTTGCAGCCGGCGCTCATTACGTGGTTCACGCCAGTTCACTTGTGGCAGCATCATCGTGGGATCGACACGGTCTCGATACTTCAGGGCGATATTCATCAGTGAATCGAGAAGAGACTCCGAGAGATAATGGGGTTGTAAACCCAGATCAAGGAGCTTGGAGTGCTTCGCGTTGTAATAATGATGTTCGGCCTCGACACGCGGATCCGGAATGTGGTCGATTTCCACCTTTATCCCAAGATCCTTTCCCGCTTCCCGCACATTCCTTGCGAGATCGAGAACGGAGAATTGTTCCGTGAATTGGTTATAGACTCGGCATTCGCCCTTGGCCGCAGGATTAAGACAGGCCAGTTCAATGCACTGAACGGTGTCTCGGATATCCAGAAATCCTCGGGTCTGGCCGCCCTTCCCGTAGACGGTTAATGGCTGGCCGATGGCCGCCTGCACGCAAAAGCGGTTCAGGACTGTGCCAAACACTTCGTCGTAATCCAGACGATTGATCAAGGCTTCGTCCAGCCCTATTTCGTCCGTCATGGTGCCATAGACCACGCCTTGATTCAGGTCTGTGGCGCGAACTCCCCAGACATTGCAGGCAAACATCATGTTGTGGCTGTCGTGCACCTTGGAGAGGTGATAGAAAGAACCGGGTTGTTTGGGGAACGGTAAAAGATCGCTCCGGCCGTTGTGCTCGATATTGATGTACCCTTCTTCGATATCAATGTTTGGTGTCCCGTATTCCCCCATCGTGCCGAGCTTGATCAGGTGGCAATCCGGTTGCACCTCTCGAATTGCGAACAGCACATTCAATGTTCCGACAACGTTGTTCACTTGCGTGAATACAGCGTGCTTTCGGTCGATCATTGAATAGGGAGCCGATCGCTGTTCCGCAAAATGAATGATAGCCTCCGGCTCAAACTGCTTGGCCGTGGAGAGCAAAAAGTCGTAGTCGGTTACATCTCCTACAAAAAGCTCGATGGATTTGCCTGTCAGGCGAGTCCAGGCCTTCAGACGGTCGCTCAGAGGGAGGATGGGCGTTAGAGTTTGCGCACCCAGTTCGTGATCCCACTGGCGGCGCACGAAGTTATCCACAATTGCAACAGAGTGACCTTTCGCTGAAAGATAAAGCGAAGTCGCCCAGCCGCAGTATCCGTCCCCACCGAGAACGATTATTTTCATACCTTCCCTTCCAAGAAAGCTCTATCTACCAGTCCAGGTCGCATCAGTTCGTTTCCGAACCTAGTTCCCAGTGAGAGCAATTTAAGTTCCGGTGCCCAGAAATCCATTAGCCAGGCCCATTCGTATTTGAAGCGGCGGCGAGCTTTTTCGTTTCAGTCTAATTTGCCGATTCTATCTCAACATACCCGACTTCTGCTTCCTCAGGCATTTCCTCGTAGGGATACACGACGCGACGCATCCCAAGTAGGTAGATAACCAGGCCAAGTGAGCCTACAAGAACATTCCATAAACGGAGGCAGAGTAAGGCTTCCGCTCCGCCGCTCATTCCTGTCAATTTAAATAGAGTATTAAATGCCGTCTCTCCAACGCCGATTCCCCCGGGAGTTAAAGGCAGGCTATTCACCAAATGGCCGGTCGGAGCAACCAGCGCAAGTCGCATCGAGAAGGAACCGGGATTGACGGCATACAGACCCAAGGCCGTTACCAGGATGAGCGCCAGATTTGCCAGAAGCGAAAGAAGGAGTGCCGAGAACAACGCACCTTGACCCTTCCCGTGCATTGCCATTGCGTCCAGCACGCGAAGAGCAAGGCTCTTGACTCCCGGCCATCTGCCCAATAGCCAGGCGACCCAGGAACGTGTGGGCGCAAAAAACATGACTAGAGCCGCACCGACAAGCATCAATCCTGCCAGCAGGCCATCGAGATATAGAAGGCGCCTGAGCACGGAGACGGAGCGCAGTAGATCGGGAAAGAAAGGGGCAAACAAAAGAGGGAGCAGAACGAGTGAAAATAATCCGACGAGGCGATCCAAAATCAGAACTGTTGCGACCTCCGTACGCCTACCGTGATTCTCTCGGGTCGCATACACAAGCTTGGCAATATCTCCTCCCGCCGCCCCGGGGAGAAACGTGGAGAAAAGAAACCCTATCAGGTTTAGTTGTATGGAATTCCCCAGAGAGAGAGACAGCCGTGCATTACGGAACAACAGGGACGCTCGAATGGACATCATGAAAATGTCCAGGAGCAACAACCCCACCGCCGCCACAGTTATTCGCCACTCATGAAGAAGCCGAATCAGGGAGGACAAATTGATCTGGCCCGATTTCCCAAGATAGGCAAGGATTCCTACGCCGATGGCCAGCCGCAGAACTAATAAAACCGTCTTTCGAAGGGCGCCCAGACGGGGATTTGCGGCAGGCGGCTGCAAGGCGTCAGTGGGGAACATTGTTTCCCAGTGATGAGGAAGTGAAAGAGGGTTCGACGGGCCGGATGGGTCCGGTCGGCGTGCTGGAAGAGCTCTTGGAGGCTATGTTGGTCAACAGGAATTTCCCTCCGCTGGTTGAAACAGTCTCAAACTGGTCTCGGCCGAGAACATGTTCGATGCGATCTACTCCCTTCTGTGATGCCACCAAATAGTATCGATTCTTGCTGCTCCACAAGGTTTTGAATTCCGAATCGTTCATAAATACCGGCGGAGCGCCCGGCGCAGCCGCGCCATATTCCAAATTATTGAACTTGCCATTCAAAAGCAAAGGGTCCTGATTCGTATAGAAAATAACGGACGAGAATGTGTAGTAGTGGTGATCGACGATGAGCTTTCCCGGAGGCGCCGAAAGGAATGCGTTCGCCAATGGACGAGAAGAGAGGTAAGGATCGAAAACG
>Ga0073928_10009711_pt1 | contig 11646 bp, 7 predicted proteins | sample PaiPotPPA55metaG_FD_76969 | JGI IMG/M metagenome (GOLD analysis project Ga0073928, IMG submission 76969) | Iron sulfur acid spring bacterial and archeal communities from Banff, Canada, to study Microbial Dark Matter (Phase II) - Paint Pots PPA... ...
CGAGCTGATCGGCTACGGCGACCCAGCCGGATACCGGCCGCTGCGCGAGATCATCGCCGCGCATCTGCGTGCCGGCAAAGGGATCGCGTGCGGCGTCGAGCAGATCGTCATCGTCGGCGGCTCGCAACAAGCGGTCGATCTCATCTGTCGCTTGACGCTCGATCCGGGCGATCAGGTATGGGTCGAAGATCCGGCGGCGGCCGGCGTGCGCGCGACCTATGCGGGCGGGGGCGCGGCGATCGTGCCCGTGCGGGTGGATGCCGAAGGGATCGACGTTGCGCACGGTCGCGCGCTCGCACCGCGAGCACGGCTGGTCCACGTGACGAGCGCCAACCAGTGGCCGCTCGGCATCCCGATGTCGGCCGCGCGGCGGCGCGAGTTGCTCGCGTGGGCCGACGAGGCCGATGCGTGGATCGTCGAAGACGAGTACGACGGCGTCTTTCGGTTCGACGGTTGCAAGCCTGAGCCGCTGCGTGCGCTCGACCGTAACGATCGCGTGCTGTGGACCGGCTCGTTCAGCGTTACGACGTTCCCGGCGCTCCGGATCGGCTATCTCGTTGCGCCGCCCAAACTCATCGACGCGTTCGTCGCGGCGAAGGCGACCGCTGATCGGCAGTCCTCGACGTTCGAACAAGCGATCCTCGCAGATTTCATGTACGAGGGTCACTACGCACGCCACGTGCTGCGCATGACCGACGTCTACGCCGAGCGTCAAGCCCGCGTCATCCGCACGCTGTACGAACACACGGGCCTGCGCGCCGCCGCCGCGAGCGGCGGCCTGCACGTCGTCGTTCGCCTCGACCCCACCCCCGCCGAGGCCCGCCTCTCCGCCGCTTCCGACGTCCGCATCTCCGCTCGCGCCGCTGCCGACGGCGTCGTGGCGCCGCCGCTTTCGCGCTACTATGCTGCGGACACCCCAAACCGTGGCCTTCTGCTGGGCTTCGGGCTTGCGAGTGCGCCCGTCACCGACGCCGCGATCCGCCGTCTCGCGCGCCACGTCCCGCGCGCCCGAACGCTCCACCGCGCCGCCCGCGACCTCCCCGGCTAATCCTGATCGCGTTAGCCAATCGCTGTCATCCTGAGCGAAGCGCCCGCAGGGCGCGCAGTCGAAGGACCACCGCAACGCGCCGATTGCAGTGGCTGCAAACTTCGCGCCAACTGGCGCTGGCGCCCGGAGCCGCGATCGGCGAAGATCGATGCATGATGCAGCTCGACGACCTCATCGTGTACCACCGCGGCGAGTTTCGCCCCTACGGCGACGCGCGGATCGGCCTCATGACGCACGCGTTTCTCTACGGGACCGGATGCTTCGAAGGCATTCGCGCGTTCTGGAACTCAGAAGCCGAGCAGCTGTACGTGTTCGAGCCGCGCGCGCACTACGAACGGCTCGCGCAGTCGGCGAAGATCCTGATGATGGATCTTCCGTACGACGCTGACGGCCTGGGCGAGATCACGGCCGAGCTGTGCCGCCGCAACGGTTTCCGCGAAGACGTCTACATTCGGCCCGTCGTGTACAAGAGCGAAGAAACGTTCGGCGTTCGGCTCGACGATCTCGCCCACGATTTCTTCATCGTGGCTTTTCCGAACAGCAAGTATCTCGACAGCAACGAGGGCCTCGAGGCCTGCGTCAGCTCGTGGCGGCGCGCCGACGACAACGCGACGCCGCCGCGCGCGAAGATCACCGGCAGCTACGTGAATCCCGCGCTCGCCAAGAGCGAAGCGCGTTCCCACGGCTTCGATGAGGCGATCGTTCTCGATGCCGATGGCCACGTTTCGGAAAGCTCGGCGGCCAACGTCTTCGTCGTTCGCGGGGGCGTCGCCGTGACGCCGGATCCGAGTCAGAACCTCTTGGAAGGCGTGACGCGCCGCATCGTGCGCGAAACGCTCGAGCGCGACCTCGAGATGCGCGTCGTCGAGCGTTCGATCGATCGTACCGAACTCTACGCGGCCGATGAAGTGTTCATCTGCGGCACGGGCATCGGGATCGCATGGCTGCGCAGCCTCGACCGGCGCACGATCGGCGCCGGTACGGTCGGCCCGGTCACGCGCGCCGTCACCGATACCTATCACGCCCTCACGCGCGGCCGCCTCCGCCGCCCTAGCGTCGAACTCCGCGACGTCTACCAACTCGCGGCCGCGAGTACGCGCTAGCGCTCAGTAACGCGCCTTCGGGTTGACACGGCGGCTCGCGGCAACCGGGACCTGACCCCAGCGCGAGAGGTAGCGGCCGCACCAGCGCGCGAGCCGCGCGCGGTCGGCGATCGAAAGCTCGGCGATCTCGCCGAGCACGGCGACCAGCGACGGCGAGGGTTCCGGCTGCGGCTCGGTCATGCACCCGAGTAGGCCCGCAAGGCGGCGCCGGTCCTCGTCGCTCAGATCGTCGAGGATCGCATCACGCAGCGCTCGGAATTCGGGTGAGTGCTCCAATCGAACGTATGTTCGGTCGGCAGGCCACCGCGCCTTCAGGTCGCGTGAGTGCTCGTAACGGCAGCCCGGCCGAAGGGCGCCCGGCGCGCATGTTAAACGAAGTCGGACCCGTCCCGCCGATTCGAAGGAGGCTCGCAGTATGGCGCTCGATCCGCGCGTCAAGCTCCTGATGTGGATGGCGGCTCGCATGGGCCGCAGCTTCCGGCCCGACCTGACCGTCGACGCGATGCGCGCCGGTTACATTGATCTGAACCAGCAGTTCGGCCTCAAGGACACGGGCGGCGTCCATACGAGTGACGTTTCGATTCCGACCCCCGACGGTTCGGCGATCCGGGCGCGGCTGTACCGGCCGCATTCGGCGACGCCGGGTCCGCTGCCGGTGCTGCTCTACTTTCACGGCGGCGGGTTCGTGATCGGCGACGTCGCCTGCTACGACGGCCTCACCCGGTTCTTCGCGCGGGAGGGCCGCATCGCGGTGCTCTCGGTCGATTACCGCCTGGGACCCGAGTACCGCATTCCGCGCGCCTATGAGGATGCGTTCACCGCGTTCGAGTGGTTGCAGAAAAACGCAACCAGTTTGGCGCTGGACCCGCAGAAGATCGCCGTCGGCGGCGACAGTGCGGGCGGCGCGCTCTCGGCGTCGCTGTCCGCGTTCGCGGAATCGCGCGGACTCGAGCGGCCGGCGTTCGCGTTCCTCATCTATCCCGCCGTCGATGCGACCGAGCGCTTCGAATCGCGGCGCAAGTTCGAAGGCGAGAATCTCCCGCTCACGCCGGCGACGATGCGCTGGTTCGGCGAGCGCGCGTACGCGAGCGCCGAGGATGCGAAGAATCCGCTGCTGACGCCATACGACGCGCCCAATCCGGAGCGCCATCCGCCCGCATACATCTTAGCCGCGCAGTACGACCCACTCGTCGACGAAGGCAAAGCCTACTACGAGCGCTTGCGCGACGCGGGCGTCGCGGTAACCTATGATCTGCGGCCGACGCTGCCGCACGCATTCGTCAACCTCGCGGGCACGGTGCCCGAAGGCCGGCGCGCGCTGCTGGCCGGCATCCGCGCGACCGCCGCTGCGCTCGGCGTGCGGCCCGTCGTCGCGCTCACCGGCGCCGCATCCGGCATCGGCCGCGCGCTCGCAATTCAACTCGGCGGTCTCGGCTACGCGCTCGCGCTCGCCGATCGCGACGCGGGCGGCCTGGCCGAAACCGCGCGCATGGTCGGCGACGGTACGAAGGTCACGACGCACGTGCTCGACGTTTCCCAAAAGGGCGCGGTCGATGCGTTCGCTGCCGACGTGCTGCGCGAGCACCGGCGCGTCGACGTCGTCATCAACAACGCGGGCGTCGCGATCGCGGGCGACGTCGCCGAACTCGCGATCGACGAGATCGAGTGGCTGATGAACATCAACTTCTGGGGCACCGTGTACGGCGTGAAGGCGTTCTTGCCCGAACTGCAGCGCGCGGGCGAAGGCACGATCGTCAACGTATCGAGCGTCTTCGGCATCTTCGCGCCGCCCGGAAATTCGGCGTATGCGGCGAGCAAATTCGCCGTCCGCGGATTCACGGACGCGTTGCGCGAGGAACTGCGCGGAACCGGCATCCATGTCGTCACCGTCCATCCCGGCGGCATCAAGACGAACATCGCCCGCACGACGCGCATCGCCGCCGCGGCCGATCAAGACCTCTCGCGGCGCCGCTCGCAGCTCTTCGACGAGATCTTCCTTACGCAGACGCCGGAGAGCGCGGCCAAGGCGATCATTCGGGGCATCCTCGAAAAGAAGGACCGCGTGTTGATCGGCCGCGACGCGGTGCAGATCGACGTCCTCACGCGCGCGCTCGGGCCGGCCGGCCCGCGCCTCCTCGCCGCGCTCGCGCAACGCAACCTTCCCGACGAACTCAAACGCGAAAATCAACGCGCCCCCAAGAAACCGTCCGCCGCACCGGCCCCTCAGGCCGCACCGGCACAGCCCGAAACCGCCGCCGCCGGCGTACACAACGGCGCGGCGGTCTAACGCCGGTCACCCTGAGCGTCGCGCCCGCCAGGGCGCGCAGTCGAAGGGCCAACGGCGCGAAAGATCGTAGGCCGCCGCCGGCGTAAGCGCTACTGTCCGGGAATCGCGACCGGAACGTCCTTGATCGTCGCGCCGTCCGCGGCGGCCGCGCTGCTGACGCCCGTCGTTGCCCCGTTGAGGCCCTCGATGTCTTTGGGATCGAAATTCCCACCCTTCAACTTCTGACCGATCGTCGCGAACTGCGTCGAGAGGCCGCCGAGCGCGCCGTCGAGCTTTTGCAGGAGCGGGTCGTTGCTGGTCTTGGCGATCTTGTCGGCAACCTTCACCTCGTGAACCGCAAACAGCAGCGCGACGCCACCCTTTACGATCGTCGAGATGCGATGCGGTGCGCCGTTATCGAACTCGCCGGCCTTGTACGGTTTCCACACGAAGTGATGGAAGGCGAAGTACGCGACGCCGAGATGCGCGACGAACCGCGTCTTGTCCAGGAACGCCGACGACGGCGCGATCGTGCCGGCGATCAGGGCGGCCGCGAACGCGAGCGCGCACACGAGCGGGGCGCGTTTGGAAGCTGTGGTCACAAGACATCCTCCCAAAGAAGAAAGCGTGGGGATCGTGCGGCTCGCTTAGCCGCACCGTACGGCCGCGCCTTGCCCACGGCCGGTGAACCGGAGGCGTGCGGATGGTCTTGACGGCTTGACGGCGTAGCCTGCGCCGATGGCGGAATCCGAGCTGCCGGAACCTCAAGACCCGGCCGGCGATTCCTCGGCCGCGCCGGCCACGCAACCGAGCGCCCCGGAGGCGCCGCGTCCGGTCACGGCTGGTCCGCGCACGATTGGATTCGATCCGTCCGTCGCCGAACGGCGGCAGCGTGCCGAAGAGCATTGGGAGCGCGTCGTGGCGGCGCGTGAAAACGGCGAAATCTTCACCGGACTCATCAGCGGCACCGTGAAGGGCGGTCTGCTCGTCGACATCGGCGGCGTCGCCGGTTTCTTGCCCGCATCGCAGGCGCACGTGCCCGACGGTCAGTCGCTCGACGCCCTCGTGAAAACGAAGGCCTCCCTTCGTATCATCGAAGTGGACGCCAAACGCCGTCGCGTCGTCGTGTCGCACCGCCGCGCGCTGGACGACGAGCGGCGAAGAAAGCGCGCCGAGCTGTTGCGATCGCTCGCCGTCGGTCAACGCCACGAGGGCGTCGTCGTTCGGCTCGCACCGTTCGGCGCGTTCGTCGACATCGGCAGCGGTATCGAAGGGATGATTCCGATCAGCGAGCTGGCGCTCGAACGCGTGGAAAACGTCTCCGACGTCGTCACCGTCGGCGACCGCGTGCCGGTTTCGATTCTTCGCGTGGAGGAGGGCGGCAAGAAGATCGGCCTTTCGCGCCGCAACGCGATGCCCGACCCGTGGCGCGATCATGCGAGCGTTGTGCGCCCGGGCGCGGTCGTCACGGGTACGGTCGTCGCGAAAGAGCCGCGCTTGGTCGTCGAGATCGCACCGGGCGTAACGGGCACGGTTCGTGAGGGCGATGCCGACCCCGCGCAGTACGAGATCGGCGAAACCGTCGAAGTTGCCGTGCGAACGGTCGACCGCCGCAACCGGCGCATCGGCCTCTCGACCGCAAACGCCGCCGCCGCCGCGATGCCGCAACGCACCGGCTTCGCCCCCCTCGGCGAGGAGCTGCTGGCCAAGAAACCGTCACGCTGAGCCCGTCCCCCGTGACACGCTGAGCGCAGGCGCGCAGCGCCGCAGTCGAAGCGCCGCCGAGCGATTCGCCCTCGGCCTCAGCGTCTTTTCATCGGCCCTTCAGGACGTCTGCGCGCGCTAACCCGTTATGATGGCAATCGTCTTCATACCATCCCGCGGAGGTCGCCCTTGAAATCTTTCCTACAAATGCTTCCCCGGATCGCCGCCGCCGCGGCATTCACCGCCGCGACGACGATCGCCGTCGTACTTGCCGGCGCCGCAAACGCGGGCTCCGCGCCGACGGCGCCGTTCAGCGCTGCGCCGCAACGCGCCGATGCTGCCGTCTTCGTCGGCGTCGCCTTCGGAAACTATCCACGTTGGCGCTGGGACGGTTACCGCCGCTCTTGGGTCCGCTTCGGCTTCGCCTACGGCGCGCCGGGCTACGTCGCCAACGTCGGCTACGTCGGCTACGCGCCCCCGCCCGGTCCGCCGTACTGGGCCGCGCCGGTCGTGTACTCGCACCCGTACTACCGTCCAGCCTGGCATCCGTACTACCGCCAATACTGGCATCCGTACTACGGGCCGGCGTGGGGCTGGCATCGCGGCTGGGAGCGGGGCTGGCATCGCGGCTGGCGCTAAACCCTCGTCACGCGCTACGCGCGCTCGCGCGTTCGCGTCGCGATGAACGTTGCGAGTTGGGCGCGCGAGCGTAGTCCCAAGCGCGCGTAGATGCGCGAGAGGTGCGTCTCGACCGTCTTGACGCTCAGGCCCAAACGCTCGGCGATCTCGAGGTTGCCCAGACCCGCGCCCACGGCCACGGCGATTTCGCGTTCGCGCGCGCTGAGCGCGGGGAAATCGGCCACGATCGCGGCGGTTCGTGGCATCCGCTCTGCGCCGCGCGTCAAGCGGCGGACGTTGCGCACGCTGCCGCAGCGCATGTACAATTCGCGCGCGGCCGGGCCGTCGCCCGCGACTTCGAGCGCTTGCGCCTGCAGGATCGGCCAGCCCAAGGCTTCGTACTGCCTCACGGCTTCGAGCGCGAGTTCGCGCGCGTCGTCCGCGGCGTCGCGGCGCGCGAACGTTGCCCGGACCATCGCCGCGGCAGCGAGGCCCGCGCGGTCGCTCGGGTGGATCGCCGCCAGAAGGGCATCGATGTTGGCCCGCGCGTCTTGCGAAACGACGTGCCGAGCCGCGAGCGGCAGCAGAAACTGCGCGCCGAACAGTGTCTCGAGCGCCGCTACCGCGCGCTCGAGGAGGTCGACGGCTTCGCCGTCGCGCCCGAGCGCGACCAAACGGGCGGCGACGCCGCCGGCGGCGAGCGCGATGCTGTTCGTGCGAATTCGTGACGACATCGCCGCGATCAACGGCGCATCGCTCGCGAGCGACACCAAGTCGGAATCGTCGACGTCGAGGCCGATGAGCGGGCCTACGACGGCCATGTTGGCGCGTTGGTTGGCGTCGTCGGCATCGGCGAGCGCAGCGTGCGCGGCATCCCGGGCGCCGCGCACGTCGCCGTGAAGATAACGATCGAACGCATCGCACGCGTACACGTACTTGCGTACCGATTCGAGCCCGTTGCGTTCGCAAAACGTGTGCGTTTCCTCGAGCGCGGCGCGCGCCTGCGACGCATCGGCTCCATCGTACGCGAACGTCAGGGCGAAGGCGAGCAACGAGAGCGCGCGATCGAACGTGCTGCCCTCGCGCACGAACGGCCGCAACCGCTCGAGCGATTCTCGCCACGCATCGGTGTCTCCGACAGCCGCGTGCGCGTTGACTTCGAGCAAGAGGAGGCCCCACGCGTTCCAGCTCGACCCGGCGTCTGCGCCGCGGCTCGCGGCGAGTTTCTCGCGCCACGCGCGCGCGCCGCCGCCGCCGAGATCGATGAGAATCGGCCACCCGTCGATGAGCAACGCGTCGACTGCTTTCAGTTGCCCGCCATAGGCGCGTAAGAACGCGTCGAGCCGCGCTCGTGCTTCGTCCTCGCGGCCCGCATAGACCAGGCGACCCGCGATCCGGCGCACGATCTCGCCCGCGCTCGCGAACCGCCGCGCGTCGATTTCGAACCCCAGTGCGCGTTCGTAGTACGCGATCGCGTTCTCCTGATCGCCCTGCACCGCGGCCGCGACGCCCGCGCGCACACACAACCGGCTCTGAGCGTCGTCTTCGACGGCAAGCGCGAGCGCGCGCTCGTAGAACATCCCCGCATCGTGGTGCGCGTGCATCCCCATAGCGGCGTCGCCGGCGGCTTCGTTGGCGGCGACCGCATGCTCGAGGTCCCCCGCCCGCCACCAATGGTACGCGATTTCGCCGAGGCGTTGAGAGGCATCGGCTTGTGACTCGAGGATTCCGGCGACGCGCGCATGCAAGGGGCGTGCCTCGAACTCGAGCATCCGGCCGGCGATTGCTTCGTGCGTGAGCGCATGCCGGAATCGCAGTCGCGGCGGCTCTTCGACGACGAGGTTCCGGTTGCGCGCGGTGCGCAAGGCGCGGCCGAGCGCGGCGTCGTCGAGCGGGAGGATGGCGCGCAAGTGCTCCGGATCGAAGCGGTAGCCGAGCACCGCCGCGTGCTGCACGACCGTTTGCTCGGTCTCGTCGAGCGCGGCGAACCGTTCGAGCACCAACCCTTCGAGCGATTGCGGCAGCGCACCCGGGGCGCCGCCTTCCAGTACGGTCTTGAGCAGTTCCTCCGCGTAGAACGGATTGCCGTCGGCGCGCGCGATCAACCGGCGCACGATCTTCGCGGGCGGCTTCGGGTGCGCGGCGAGCGCCTCGTCGACGAGCGCGCGCATCTCGTCCTCATCGAGCGGCGGGAGCGCGATTCGATGCGTCGCCGAGGCGCGCGCGATGCGGGCGATGGCGGCTGCCGCGGCGCTCGCGGGCTGCGCCTCGATCTCGTCGTCGCGATACGTCAAGACCAGCAGAATGCGATCGGTTGCGATGCGCGGTGCGAGGAATGCGAAGAATTCGAGAGTCGCGGGATCCGCCCAGTGCACGTCCTCGATGTACACGACGATCGAGCGCTTCTGCGCGGCGGACCGCACGATCCGTTCGATCGAGCGAAAAAAGGTGCCGCGTTCGAGTGCCTCGCGGGCGACGGCGTCCAGAGCCCTCTCGTCGCCTCCGGTTAGCCCGGCGACGATGCTGCGAACCGGCTCGAACGTTCGCGCGCCGCGCTCTATGCACTCCGTGCGTACGAGCACCGGTGCGCGCCCCCCGCCGATCGTCGCGCAAAACTCCGCAAGCAGGCGCGACTTCCCGATTCCCGCGGGTCCGCCGACGAGCGCCACGCTCCCGCGGCGCCGCGCCAGGTCGCGCCGGCGTTCGTGCAGTGCCGCAAGCTCCGAGGTCCGCCCGATGAAGCGGCGGCTCCCCAGCGGCGATGCGCTCATCTCGCGACCCGTTTCGCCCCCCCGGTGGAGCCCCGCCTGTCGGGAAGTTACGAAGCTTCAGGGTTCCGCCCGACAGACAAACCCCTCGCGACCGTGCATGCTCGGGCTATGAACGCCCGCTCTTTTCGCGACCGGCCGTTTTCCCGTCGCGATCGCTGCAGCTATGTCACCGATTCAACGGCCGCACATGGCGCGGTAGGGCCGGATTCGGGGTTTCCCCCGATGGACACGCGCCGCGCGAAAACCTAAGATGAGGCCCGGGCCCTTTGCCGCAGAGGATGTTCGCATGTTTTCGTACGCGCGTGCCTGGTTCACCTTACTCGCGACGGTAACGGTCGCCGGCTGTGGGACGGCCGGGACGTCGGTCGCGCCGATCCTCCCGCGACCAGGCGTCTCGGGCGCGCCGGTGAGAGGCGCCTCGCCGACGCCGGCGCCTTCGGCGAGCGCGGTCCCGACCGCCACGGCGACCCCGTCTGCCAACGGTTGCAGGACGGCTCCGCCGTCGGCGATCTACGTCGCGGACGCGGGCAACAACAGCATCACCGTCTACCCGGGCAATCCGAGCGGAACTCTCAACGAAGCGCCCCTCGCAACGATCGCCGGGAGCAACACCGGCCTCAATGTGCCCGTCGCAATCGCCCTCGATGCGAGCGGGAAAATTTACGTCGCGAACTACGGAAGCGGCAGCGCCGCCGGCAGCATCACCGTCTACGCGGCGAATCCATGCGGGACGCTCAACGAGGCTCCGCTCGCAACGATTGCCGGAAGTAGCACGGGATTTGTCGGCCTCGTGGGCATTGCCGTCGATGGAAGCGGGAAGATATTCGTCACCAACCAGGTCACGGGAACCATCGGCAGCGGTACCGGCACGATCGAGGACTTTCCGGCCAATCCGAGCGGCACGCTCAACGAAGCGCCGCTCTCGAGCTTCTCGCTGCCCGCGCCCGAAGACGTGGCCCTCGACACGGGCGGCAACGTCTACGTCGTGATTTCGCAATCGACCAACAACAGCATCGTCGTCTTCGCGGGGAATCCGAGCGGGACGCTCACGCAGGGTCCATTCGCGACGATCGCCGGAAGCAATACGGGACTCTTCGGCAACGCCGGCATTGCCGTCGATGCGAGCGGGAGGATCTACGTCGTGAACCCCGTTTTCAGCTCCAACTCGCCCCAGAGCGTGCGGGTCTACGCGCCGATTACGAACGGCGGGGGCAACGAAGCTCCGCTCGCGACGATCGCCGGAAGCAACACGGGGCTCTCCGGCCCCAATGGCGTTGCCATCGACGCGAGCGGGAAGATCGACGTCGTCAACTTTGCCGCCTTCAGCGTCACCGTGTACGGCGCAAATCCGAGCGGGACCATCAATGAAAACCCGTTCGCGACGATTGCCGGCAGCAATACCGCGCTCAACCAGCCCCAGGGCATCGCGGTCCGGCCGCCTTCGGCCGTGGTCGGCGCCCCGGGCGCGACGCCCACCCCGTCACCCACGCCGACCGCGACCGCGCCGGGTGCCACCCCCACTCCGACCGCGACGGCCGGCCCGACGGCGACGCCCACGCCGACCGCGCCACCGGCAGGCCCGGCTATGTACATCGCCCAGAGCGGCAACAATAGCATCACTGTCACTTCGCTCTCGAGCGGTGGCGGCAACGTCGCCCCGTTTGCCACGATCGTGGGCAGCAACACCGGGCTCAGCCAGCCCGGCGGCGTTGCCGTGGACGCGAGCGGGAACATCTACGTGGCGAACCCGGACGCCAACGGTTCGGGCCCGCCCCCGAGCCTCACCGTGTACCCGGCCGTCCCGGCCCCGACGCTCGCCAATCCAAGTGCGACCTACAACCAAACGCCGCTTGCGACCATCTCCGGAAGCAACACGGGCATGAGCTTTGGCGAGCCGTCCGCCGTCGCGGTCGACGCGAGCGGAAAGGTCTACGTCGCGAACCAGACCGGCGGCGGCAGTCTCGTCGGCAGCGTGACCGTTTATGCGGCCAATCCTAGTGGAACGCTCAACGAGACCCCGCTCGCGACGATCGGCGGAGGCGCCACCGGGCTCAGCTATCCCGTCGGCATTACCGTCGACCCAAGCGGGAAGATCTACGTCGCGAACGCCTCGCTTGCCGGCAGTAGCGGCGGTCC
>Ga0073928_10009712_pt1 | contig 11646 bp, 11 predicted proteins | sample PaiPotPPA55metaG_FD_76969 | JGI IMG/M metagenome (GOLD analysis project Ga0073928, IMG submission 76969) | Iron sulfur acid spring bacterial and archeal communities from Banff, Canada, to study Microbial Dark Matter (Phase II) - Paint Pots PPA... ...
CGGCTGGCGCGAGCGCTACGATTTGGAGGACGAGGCGCGCGCCACCTGGCTTTCTTCCTCCCACCCGCGCGACGGCTTCAAGGACTTCCTCGACCGCAAAAGTTCCCGCGTCTGATATTCACCACCAGGGGCACAGAGAACACCGAGAACGGAAACAGTTTCTCAGTGTCCTCTGTGTCTCTGCGGGTGTTCATTCCCTGTAGTCCGGGAAGTCGAACACCGCGACCTCTTCGCTGGCGGTGTCGAGCACGGCGCAACTCAGCTGCATGCCGTTGAGGCTGCCGCGCGCCTCGCCGGCCGAGCCCGGGTTGACGACCAGCACATGGCCGGCGCGGTGCACCAGCGGGCAATGGGTGTGGCCGTAGAGCACGAAATCGGCCTCGGCTTCGGCGAACCGGGCCAACAGCGGGCTGTGCGGGAAGACGTAGGTGCCGCGCGGCTCCCACGGGGTCGAGTGGACCATAAGCAATTTCTTGCCGCCGAGGCGCAGTTCCAGCCGGTGCGGGCGGCGCGCCAGCCAGTCGACCAGCGATCGGTCGACCCAATCCGCGCCGCGCGCCCGCGCGCCGTGCGGGCCGAGGAACCCCTCCTCGTGGTTGCCGAGGATCACCTGCGCTTGGCGATCCTTCAGCATCTGCACCACCTCGTTGGAAAAGCGGAAATCGTAGATGCTGTCGCCGAGGCATAAGAGCTCGTCGACATCGCCCATCAGCTCGAGCGCGCGCCGCAACGCCCGCTCGTTGCAATGCAGATCCGAGACGATGCCGACCCTCACCGGCCCCCTCCCATTCTCTCTTCCGCGAGCGGGGGAGGGTTGGGGTTGGGGCTGCGGCAGCGCAGGATGTTCATCGGCTTCAGGCTCATGACTACCTCGCCCTCCTGGTTCAGCACCTCGACCAGGGTGCGCACCATGCCGCGGTCCGGTTTCGAGCGCGAGCGCGTCGCCTCGAGCACGGTCACGCGGATATGCAGGCGGTCGCCGGGCCGCACCGGCCGCGGCCAGCGCAACTCGTCGATGCCGGGCGAGGCGAGGCTCGCATTCCTCGGCAGGAAATTGTCGGCGAAGAGCCGCATCATCATGCCCGCGGTGTGCCAGCCGCTGGCGATCAGCCCGCCGAAGCGCCCCGCCGCCGCCTTCTCAGGATCGACATGCATGTCCTGCGGGTCGTAGCGCCGGGCGAACTCGACGATCTCCTCGGCGCTGACCTGGGTCTCGCCGTACTCGTAGACGGCGCCCGGCGGGTAGTCCTCGAAATAGCGGTCCTCGACCGGCATCGGCTAACCTATCGTCGTTGCGAGCGCAGCGAAGCAATCTCGCGCCGCTCCCCGGATCGAGATTGCTTCGTCGCTGCGCTCCTCGCAATGACAGGCTGCGGCGGCTCGATTAAGATCGCCGGGAAAGGCATTGCATCGCTGCCGTGCGTGCTTCGAGACGCGCCTCGTGAGGGGCCGCTGCAAGGCGGTGTCTCGAAGGGCAGGCGCTCCTCAGCATGAGGGGCGTCTTTGATGGCATCTCGGAATGTCGTCATCCTGAGGGGCCGCGGAGCGGCCGTCTCGAAGGACGCACGGCGCCGATCCAACGCACCGAGGGAGGGGAGCCCATGGACTACGATTACATCATCGTCGGCGGCGGCTCGGCCGGTTCGGTGATGGCCAACCGGCTGTCGGCCAAGAGCAACAACCGCGTGCTGCTGTGCGAGGCCGGGCAGGACACGCCCGACGGCAAGGTGCCGCCGGAGATCCTCGACAGCTACCCCGGCACCGCCTATTTCGACCCGCGCTTCCACTGGACCGAGCTGAAGGTCCACACCGAAGTCATCTCCCACAACCGCCCCGAGGAAGACCGCCCGCCGTTGCGCAAATACGAGCAGGCGCGGGTGCTCGGCGGCGGCTCCTCGATCAACGGCCAGCTCGCCAACCGCGGCGCCCCCTCCGATTACGAGGAATGGGCGGCGAAGGGCGCCCAGGGCTGGGACTGGCAGAGCGTGCTGCCGTATTTCAAGAAGGTCGAGCGCGACATGGATTTCGACGGCCCCTACCACGGCAAGGAGGGCCGCATCCCGGTGCGCCGCATCTTCCCCGACATGTGGAACGGCCACGCCAAGGCCTGCGCCGCCGCCTTCGAGGCGGCCGGCTTCGAGTACCTTCAGGACCAGAACGGCGAGTTCAGGGACGGCTATTTCCCGATCACGATCTCCAACCTCTACGACCGCCGCGTCTCGGCGGCGATCGGCTATCTCGACAACGGCACCCGGCTGCGCCCGAACCTCCAGGTCTCGGCGCAGACCCAGGTCCAGGGTCTCCTGTTCGAGGGCACCCGCGCGGTCGGCGTCAAGGCGCTGGTCGACGGCAAGCCGACCGAGTTCCGCGTCGACAAGTCCCGCGGCGAAATCATCGTCTCCTCGGGCGCGATCCACTCGCCGGCGCACCTGCTGCGCGCCGGCATCGGCCCGGCGCCGCACCTCAAGGACCTCGGCATCGAGGTGCGCGCGCATGTGCCCGGCGTCGGCCAGCGCCTGATGGACCACCCGTCGGTCTCGGTGTCCTCCTTCATCCGCCCCGAGGCGCGCCTCAACGGCCTGACCCGCCGGCATATCCTGTTGGCCTTGCGCTATTCCTCCGGCATCGGCGGCGCGCCCGCCGGCGACATGTTCGTCGCCGGGGTCAGCAAATCCGCCTGGCACGCCGTCGGCGACCAGATCGGCTCATTGCTCGCCGCCGTCTACAAGACCTATTCGGAAACGGGGCAGGTGCGCCTCGCCTCGGCCGACTGGCGCGCCGAGCCGGTCGTCGAGTTCAACCTCCTCTCCGACCGGCGCGACCTCGAGCGGCTGATGGACGCCTTCCGCCGCCTCGGCATGATGCAGGCGCAGGCGGCGTTGCGCGAGGCCACCAGCGACCCGTTCCCGGCCAGCTACACCGAGCGGGTGCGCAAGATCGGCGTCGTCAACCCGAAGAACAAGCGGATCACCGACGTCATCGCCAAGCTGCTCGACGGCCCAAACTGGCTGCGCCGCTGGCTGATCGACCATTTGATCGTCGAGGGCTACCGCTTCGACCAGCTGATGCGCGACGACGAGGCGCTCGAAGAGTTCATTCGCAAGGCCTCGATCGGTGTCTGGCACGCCACCTGCACCTGCCGCATGGGCGCCGAGGACGACCCGCTGGCGGTCACAGACAACCAGGGCCGGGTGCGCGGCGTCGCCGGTCTGCGGGTCGTCGACGCCTCGCTGTTCCCGACCGTCCCCTGCGCCAACACCAACTTCCCGACCCTGATGACCGCCGAAAAGATCGCCGACACGATGCTGCGGGGGTGAGCCTCGAGGACACGACCATCCCCAATAAGACAGGCGTCCCTACGGCCGCCCGCAGCGGCCTTATGCTCGCTGCTGCACAGCCATCCTTGGCGCTCTGCCAGATTTTTTCGGTGCGGTTATGTTGTCAGGGAGCGAGAGGAATTGATTATAAAGCTCGCGTGCGTAGTGAACCCCAAAGCGTTGCATCCTGTATAGGTAAATGGCGCTTAGGATGAGCAGCCCGAGGCCGATAAACCAACGCTGCCGGTCTATAACGACGCTCACAATTGCGAGCGCCAGCATCGCAGCGCACAGCCCTCGATTTAGGCCGTAGTTACCATTGAACGCCTTGACCCGAGCCGTCCTCCCGTGCCGCTCAACATCCGTGTATATCTGCCGCGAAATAGAGAACCACATCGCAGCGTCGCAAGCGGAAAGAGCGGGAACCGAAAGCCCAAGGCGCTTATTCACCTTCGTCTCGATATTCAAAACCTGCGGACGGGAAAGCAAGCGGGGCGTAGGGCCGATGATCCAATTGGTGGGCATTCCGCCTCTTGCACGCCAATATAGGCTTTCAATCAGATTGCCCAGGGCAGCGAGCAAATGGCCCGCGGAAAATGCCACTAGCAAAAACAAGCCGAGGCCACCGATGTTGATCCCGTCCTTCCCCAGCACGTCCCGCAGCTCGGGAGCGTAGAACAAGATACCAAATAAAAATGCGGCGCCAGGAATGACGATCCCAAGCTGTTCATAGATCGAGAAATTACGCATGGTCTAGCCTGGGTTGCGATCTACAAACCAGCGGTGAGAGGCGTCATCGTAGATTTCAAGAGATATGTTCCCATGATAACGCGTTGAGGCTACTCGGTCACATGAGTTGGCTCACGGCAAAGTTCCGATCAATACCGACGCTTTCCACGCGAACCGGACTGTGGCCTCCGCGCCATCCATCGATCCGAGAGCTTGCGTCCGAGTTTCGTTGCAGGGTCACCATAAAAAAATCATAATGTTGTGATAGAAGCATCAACATCGACCATTGGAATCGAATTGGTGGAATAGGGATGCCTGATATTTTCCTGCAGGAACAGGCGGAACAGGAGGTGCACGAGAGGCCGGGGCGGCTTGCGACGGGAGTTTCCGGGTCCTCGTCCGACATGCCCGCCCGGCAGGTGTTTTGCTGTTTTTTCGCTGCAGGATCAGCAAACGGTGTCGGCCGGCGACAAAAGGGCCTGGCGCCGGCGTCAGCGTTGCGCCTGGGCGACGGTCAGGCCGACCTCCTGGCCTTGGGACAGTTCGAGCGAGTTGCCGGCGGGGTCGGCGGGCCGCGGTCGATCGCGGCGCGGCGCAGCCGGCCTTCGCGCGCTCCGATGCGTCGCGGCTCAGCCAGGGACCAGGTTCGGCGTCGTCTCCAATGGCAGCCCCGGGTGGCCGGTCAACCGCTCGCCTTCGGCTTGCATCTCGCGGGCCTTCTTTTTGACGGTCGGCAGCACCGAGGCGATCTTGTCCAAATCCAGGTCGGCCGCGATCCCGGGGTACCCGGCGCGCTCGATCATGGCGCCCAATTTCCGGTTGTCGAACTGCTCGAAGACCCAGCCGAGCGGGTCCTCGACCAATGTCTTGTCCCAGAAGATGCGGTGGTTCTTGTTGCGCGGGCCATAATGGTAATGCGGGAATTGCCAGAAACAGTCGAAGGCCAAGAGCTCGGTTTCTTCGACGTAGGACTTGCCCGGCGTGCCGCCGATGTCGGCCATCACGTGGACGGCGAGGCCGCCGTCGCCCCCTTGCTGCCGCCGCATCTCGAGGCCAAACCGGATATTGCCGGCCTCGAAGATGTGGGTGCCCCGGTTGTGCTTGACCGTATTGCGCTTGGCGGCAAACAACGCCCGGGCGCAGGCTTCCACCTCGGGGAGGATATCGCGCACCGCGGCGGGATCGGTGGCCGCGGCGACCTCGGGATACCCGGCCCGCTCCAGCATCTTGGGGAGCTTCTGCTCCAGGGTTCGGATGGTCCAGCCGATCGGATTGCCGTCGGCGATCGGGTCCATCCGGCACAGCTGGCCCGGGCCGCCGCGCGTCGGCGGCGCATCGCCCCGCTGCAGATCGGGATTCTCCGGGCCGTAGATATAGCTTTTCTCGAAATCGAAGCAGTTGAACCGCAATACGGTCGTCTCTTTGCCGGCGACATCCGCCGCCACGGCGATGACGACGCCCTGGTCCGCGTGGTCTTGCAGGTTGCCGTCCCACAGCTCATGCCGGACGCTGAACGTCAACGGATCTGCCGTGAACCTGGTTTTCTGCCTTGCTTCACTCATCTCGGAGCATTCCCTTCTTGAACGATTGGTCGGATGGCCGCGACTCCGGACAAGGATCACGCTTTCGGGCGATTCGCGCAAGAGTGACGCGCGCCTTGGTTGCCCGCGGGAAGTGCCGTTGGCGCCGGCGTCAGCGCTGTGCCCGGGCGACGGTCAGGCCGACCTCCTGGCCGTGCGACAGTTCGAGCGAGTTGCCGTCGGGGTCGGCGAGGAAGGCGGTGTAGCCGATCGGCGGGCCGCGGTCGATTGCGGCGCGGCGCAGCCGGCCTTCGCGCTCGGCCTCGGCGCACAACCGGTCGATGTCGGCGCGGCTGGCGCAGGCGACGCCGAGATGGCCGGCGGGCCCGAGTGGCGTGTCGTGGCGGTCCGGCCCCTCGATCAGCACGATGACGAAGGGCCGCGTGTGGTCGGTGAGCCAGGCGACGCGGACGGCGCCCTCCTGCACGCGGCGGTGCACCACCGCCATGCGCGCGTATTTCTCGTAGAACGCGACGCTCGCGTCGAGGTCGCGCACCGAGAAGGCGACGTGGGTCAGGCCGAGATCCGTCATGCCGGGGCGCGCCGATTCATCCGCCCCGGGCGCGCCGTTATGGACAGGTCTGCGCGGCCAACTGGAACGGCGTGGCGGCGCCGAGCTGGAGCGGCGGGCCGAGGAACGGGAACACGGAGCAATAGGTCTTGGCGCTCGTGCCGTCGGTGAAGCCGGGAAGCTGCAGGATCAGGCTGATCAGGATGTCGGTCGTGCGGTCGGCGAGCTGCCGCCCGTTCGGGTACCCGTCGGGCGCGTTGGCGGCAAACCTCAGGATGTCCGGCACCGCGACCGAGGCCAAGAGCGCCACGTTCGGGTTGCAGGTGCTGGGGTCCGTCGCCGACTTCGGGCAGGTTCCGAACTTTTGGTCCAAGGTCAGGATCTGGTCGAGGATCACCAGGCCGAAATCCTTGGCGTCGTCCTCCGGTTGGCCGAAATTAAACGCATCCTTCAGCGACACCGGGATCAGCGCGGTGTTGACCGCCGGGTTGCCCATCCGGTCCACCTGGCGCAGGTCTCCGGGGTTCGCCTCGAACTTCTCGGCGTCATCCGGGCGGAAGTCGCCGAGATAGGTGACCGCCCAGGCGCCGCACGGCGTCGAGAAGGTTTTCTTGGCCGGCGTCATGCACTTGTCCCCGGGGAAGACCACATCGATCGGCAATTCGACGACGATCGCATTGATGTTCTTGCCCTTGAACGCGTCGACGCCGGTGAACAGGACCGCGGTCGGGTTGGAACCGATCGTGCGGTTGAACCCGACCAGGTCGAAAAAGAACGGATCCTCCCGCGGCCCGGCGAACACCGAGATGGCGCCGACGGTCGTGACGATCGGGGCGTTGTGGGTGGACCCGGAGGTACCCTGCGTCGCCAGCCCGTTGACGACGACGTGGTGGGGGAACATCGCCTGGTAGGTCTGACAGGCCGGTCCGGTCGGGCAAGACGGCCCGTTGCCGAACGGCCCGAAGACGAAATCGATGTGGGCGGTCGGTTCCGCGTCCTTTTTGGTCGTGAAGTTGAGGCGGTACAGCGCGTTTTCCTGGAAGTGATAGGAGGATCCGAACAGCGGGTCGGCGACCGCCTGGGTGCTCAGCGCGACGACCAGCTTTTGGCTGGTGCAGCTTGCCGTCTTGCAGGGCGGGTCGCGAAACATGAAGACGTCGTTGATGTCGATCGCGCTGTAGTCGTCGATCGTCGGCGCGTCACGGTGATCGGCCGCCATCGCCGGCGAGACCACCCCCAGCGCGAGCGCGGCAGCCGCGAGCCGCATGAGTTGAAGCCTCGGCGTCATGATCGCCCCTCCCGTTGCCACACTTGCGGACCGAAACGATCGCATAACGGGGCGATGACCGACAAGGGCCGTGGCCCGGATGAACCGGCTCCCCCACTTTTTGACACCGGTGGGCTGGCCCCACTTCGAGCGTCAGCCGCCCGAGCTATGGATGATGTTCGGTCCCGGCGGCTCGCAGTGGTATTTCGCCGAGCCGGGCACGACCCAGCATTGGCGCTGGCCCATGCAGCGCGCGAAGCTGACCTCGGTCGGAGTGGCGCCGACCGCAGCGGCGTATTGCCGGCAGATGCCCTCGATCATCTGGTCATAGGCCGCGCCGGAGCCGGTTTGGCCGCCGGCCCCGGTGCCCGCAAGCAACCAGATCGAGATCGCCGTAAGGCCGACGCTTCGGATGTCCACCCTCCGAGCCCCTTCCGCTGCCCGGCACGCGCGGGAATGCTGATCATCCCGTATCCGCCGCCCGCGCGCCATCCCTATTGCGGGCTGCGGCGACCAGAGATCGCTTCGCTTCCCGGGCAATCATGGTTAGAACGAGCCCCGAGACCGGCTCGGGAGAAAGCCAATGCGCTTCGGGATCTTCGATCACTTGGACGACAGCGGCGTGCCGTTGGGCCGGCATTTCGAGGAGCGGCTCCAGCTGATCGAGGCCTACGACCGTGCCGGCTTCTACGGCTACCATCTGGCCGAGCATCACAACACGCCCTTGGGCTACGCGCCCTCGCCCGGCATTTTCCTGGCGGCGGTGGCGCAGCGCACGACGCGATTGCGCTTCGGGCCGATGGTGTACCTGCTGCCGCTCTACCACCCGCTGCGTCTGATCGACGAGATCTGCATGCTCGACCAGCTGAGCGGCGGGCGCTTTCTGTACGGGGTCGGGCGCGGCATCTCGCCGGTCGAGGTCGGCTTCTACGGCGTCGATTTCGCGACCGGGGCGCGGCAGTTCCACGAGGCCTTCGAAGTCATCCAGCAGGGCCTGACCGGGGATTCCGTGACCTTCCACGGCGAGTTCTACGACTTCGACGACGTGCCGATCGTCATGAAGCCGGCGCAGCTTCCTTATCCCGAGCTGTGGTACGGGCTCGGCAACCCGGCGAGCGCTGCCTGGTGCGCGCAGCACGGCGCCTGCACGATCACCCGGCGGCCGCCGGCCCAGGTGCGTCAGGTGCTCGAGCTGTACCGCACCGAATGGCGCCGGCTCGGGCGTTCGGAGGCCGATCTGCCGTTGCTCGGGGTCAACCGCCACATCGTCGTCGCCGACACCGAGGCCGAGGCGCTCGATGTCGCGCGCCGCAGCTACCCGGCGTGGCGCCACCATATGGGCCTCTTGTGGCACCGCTACGACGTGCCGTTCCCGTTGGAGGCGGCGCTGCCGGAGGATTGGGCGTTGTTGCAGCAGCACGGCGACGCGATCGCCGGCACGCCCGCGATGGTGCGCGACTACATCGCCGGCGAGATCGCGGCGACCGGCGTCAACTACTATGTCTGCGACTTCGCCTTCGGCACGATCAGCCACCAGGAGGCGATGCGCTCCTTGGAGCTGTTCGTCGACGAGGTCATGCCGGCCTTCGCCTGAGCCCCCACCCCAACCCTCCCCCGCAAGCGGGGGAGGGCGCTTTTTAAAAACCCCTCCTCCGCTTGCGGGGGAGGGCGGGGTGGGAGCAAGGTTCGGGGACACGGCGACATTTTGGGAGGGATGATCCATGGGCACGATGATCGAGTACGCGCGGCCCGACGGCGGCCGCACCAAGGGCTATCTGGCGAGTGCCGGGCAGCGGCGGCCCGGCATCGTCGTGATCCAGGAATGGTGGGGGCTCAACGACCAGATCTGCGGCGTTGCCGACCGCTTCGCCCGTGCCGGCTACAACGCGCTCGCCCCCGACCTCTACAAGGGCCGCCTCACCGCCGTACCGGACGAGGCCAACCACCTGATGAGCGGCCTCGATTTCCCCGACGCGACGCATCAGGATTTGCGCGGCGCCGTGCTGCACCTGAAGGCGCAGAGCGGCAAGGTGGCGATCATGGGGTTCTGCATGGGCGGCGCGCTGACCATCGCCGGCGCCGTGCACATCCCCGAGGCCGCCGCCGCCATCTGCTTCTACGGCATCCCCGACCGGAATTTCGCCGACCCGGCCAAGATCCGCATGCCGTTCCAGGGCCATTTCGCCAACCAGGACACATGGTGCACCCCGGCCGCCGTCGACGAACTCGAAAAGGCCATGAAGTCGGCCGGCCTGCGCTACGAGATCTATCGCTACGACGCGCCGCACGCCTTCTTCAACGAGCGCAGCCCCGCCTATCGGGTGGACTGCGCGAACCTGGCCTGGGACCGCATGTCGGCCTTTCTGAAGGCGCACATCGCCTAGTCCGGCCAGCGGCGGTGCACCCAGAACCATTGTTCCGGGCGTTCGCGGATCCAGGCTTCGAGGGTGGCGTTGACCGCCGCCATCAAGGCCCGGACGTCGGCCTGCGGGTCGCCGCTGCGCGGCAGGGCCAAGGGCGGGTGTACTGTGAGGCGAAAACGCGCGCCCGCTAGCCGCTCGACCCGCACCGGCAGCACGTCGCAGCCGAACCGCAGGGCCAACTGCGCCAGCGCCGGCGCGGTCATCGCCGGGCGACCGAAGAACGGCACCGCGATGCCGTCGTTCATCTTCTGGTCGACGAGCAGGCTCAGATGCCCGCCGGCGCGCAATGCCGCGATCGCACCGCGCGCCGCGAGGTTGCCCTTCGGGATCAAGGCGCCGCCCTCACCGCGCAGCCGCGCGATCATCCGGTCGACCAGCGGGTTGTTGGCTGCGCGGTAGATCTGCGTTACCGCGATGCCGCATTGCGCGCCCGCGAGCGCCGCGATCTCCCAATTGGCGAGATGGCCGGAAAAGAGGATCACCCGCCGGCCGGCGGCGACCGCCCGGTCGATGTGCTCGATGCCGATGGTCTCGACCCGCCCGCCCGGCGCGAACACGCGGATCTGGCGCAGATGCGGGTATTCGGCCGCGACCCGGCCGAGATTGTCCCACATGCCGGACACGATGCGGGCGACCTCCGCTTCCGGCAATTCCGGCAGCGCCGCCACGATGTTGAGCCGCACCCGTTTCGCGATGCCCAGCCTCGGCCCGATGTAGCGCGCGGCAAAGCCGCTGGCCGCAGAGGCCCAATCCAGTGGCAACGCCCCGAACACCGCAAAGAACAGCGCCGCGCACCGGGCCTCGAGACGGTGCCCCAGAGCTTTTATTGTCATTCCGGGGCGGGGGCCCTGCCCGCGAGCCCGGAATCCATGAACACCGGCCAGGCCGACCCGGTCACGCGCCCGGGTTCATGGCTTCCGGGCCCGGCCCTGACGGGCCGTCCCGGAATGGGAATTTGCTGCGTTCGACGATCGGCGCGAGCAGCGCGGCAACACGTGCCGGATCGCGCCAGCGCAGTTCGACCTCGAGCACCTCGATCCCGCGCCGCTCGTCCGGGCGCAGCCGCACGATGTCCTTCTTGGTCGTGACGAGCTGCGCCTCACTCCGGCGGGCGGCGTCGCGCAACGCCGCGATCTCGCCGGGCCGAAACCTATGATGGTCGGGAAAGCCGCGCCCGCCGACAACGCTCGCGCCCAGACCCTGCAGCATCGCGAAGAATTTCTGCGGCCGGGCGATGCCGGCGAACGCGAAAACCCGCTGGCCGGCGAAGCGCTCGCCGTCACATGACAGCAATTCGGCTTCCAGGGTGGGCAAGGTGCCGAAGCGCTGCGCCGGGCCGAACAGCACGATCGCATCGGCGCGGGCGAGACCGGCCTCGACCGGCTCGCGCAACGGCCCCGCCGGCATCACCCGGCCGTTGCCGAAGCCGTATTCGCCGTCGACGACGACTAGCGACAGCGATTTGGCGAGGCCCGGGTTCTGCAACCCGTCGTCGAGGACCAGCACCTCGGCGCCGGCCGCGGCCGCGGCGCGCGCCCCGGCGGCGCGGTCGCGGGCGACCCAGCACGGCGCCACCTCGGCGAGCAGCAAGGCCTCGTCGCCGACCGCCGCCGCGTCGTGCGCCGCCGGTTCGACTTGGACAGGGCCGCCGAGGCGGCCGCCGTAGCCGCGCGTCAACAGGTGCACCGCGATCCCCTGCCTCGACAGATGGCCGGCGATCGCCAGCGCGACCGGGGTCTTGCCGGCGCCGCCGGCGACCAGATTGCCGACGCACACGACCGGTATCTGCGGGTAGTACGGGCGGGCGAGCCCGCGCCTC
>Ga0073928_10009719_pt1 | contig 11639 bp, 12 predicted proteins | sample PaiPotPPA55metaG_FD_76969 | JGI IMG/M metagenome (GOLD analysis project Ga0073928, IMG submission 76969) | Iron sulfur acid spring bacterial and archeal communities from Banff, Canada, to study Microbial Dark Matter (Phase II) - Paint Pots PPA... ...
TCGTTCGGGGCAGATACCTGAGATCGGTAGACCAATCGTTCACGAGCGTGAAAGCTCGGGTTGTTTCCCGCGGGAAGCGGCCGCCTCCGTTCTCCAGGTACTGTGCCCGTAGCCATTCATAATCGTGCGCCCTCGCCCCCCGAAAGGAGCCGAGCATCGCGGCCCGTGCCGCCGGAGCGCAGGTGCTGGCCGTCTCGCTGGTGACGAACCTGGCGGCAGGCATGACCGGCCAGCCGCTGAGCCACGACGAGGTGCTGGAGGCGGGCCGTCAATCCGCGACCCGGATGGGCTCCCTGCTCGGCGCGGTGATCGCGCGGGTCTGACGGCCGAAGCGAAAGCGGGCACACTGCCCCTATGACTTCGCCGCGGACCGGGGCGGCCGCGCAGGAGTGGATCGCTCACGACCCCGACCCGCAGACCGCAGCCGAGCTGGCGGCGCTGCGCGAGGACGAGCTCGAAGAGCGGTTCTCCCGACCGCTGACGTTCGGGACGGCGGGGTTACGTGGGCCCCTGCGCGGCGGGCCGAACGGAATGAACCTGGCCGTCGTGCTGCGCACCACGTGGGCGGTGGCCAAGGTACTCGGGAACCGTGGCCTGGCCGGAGGGCGTGTAGTGGTCGGCCGAGACACCCGCCGCGGATCCGAGGAGTTCGCCCTCGCGGCGGCGGAAGTCCTTGCCGCCCAGGGATTTCCCGTCACATTGATGTTCGCGGCGGTGCCGACCCCCGTGGTGGCGTTCACCGTCCGGCACACCGGCGCGGCTGCGGGCATCCAGATCACCGCATCCCACAATCCGCCCACCGACAACGGCTACAAGGTGTATTTCGACGGCGGGTTCCCGATCGTGCCGCCGACCGACCGCGAGATCGAGCGCGCCATCGCCGAGGCCCCGCACGCCGACGAAATCCCCAGACAGCCCGTGACGCCCTCAGGTGTCGAGCAGGTTCAGCACTACCTGGATCGTGCCGCCCACGTCCGGCACACGCACGGATCGGTGCGGGTGGCGCTGACGCCGTTGCACGGGGTGGGCGGCGAGTTCGTGGTGGACGCGCTGGCGCGGGCTGGGTTCGCCGACGTGCACGTCGTGCAGAGCCAGTTCGCGCCCGACCCGGACTTCCCCACGGTGACCTTCCCCAACCCGGAGGAGCCCGGCGCGGTCGACGCGCTGCTGACGCTGGCCGCCGACGTCAACGCCGAGATCGCCGTCGCACTGGACCCCGACGCCGACCGTTGCGCGATCGGGGTGCCGACGCCGGACGGCTGGCGCATGCTCTCTGGCGACGAAACCGGTTGGCTGCTCGGTGATTACATCCTGTCGCAGGTCGAGCCCGGACCCGTCTCCGAGGCCACCCTGGTGGCCAGCACGGTGGTGTCGTCGCGCATGCTCGCCGCCATCGCCAACGACCACGGCGCCAGGCATGTCGAGACACTGACCGGGTTCAAGTGGTTGTCGCGAGCCGACGTCGAGTTGCCCGGCTGCACGCTCGTCTATGCCTACGAGGAGGCGATCGGCCACTGCGTTGATCCGGGCGCCGTCCGGGACAAGGACGGCATCAGCGCGACCGTGCTGGCCTGCGATCTGGTTGCCGCGCTGCGGGATCAGGGACGCACGGTGCTCGCCGCGCTCGACGACCTCGCCGTGCGCCATGGCGTGCACACCACAACCGCGGTGTCGCGACGCGTCGCCGACGCCGATGAGGCCGCAGCGATGATGGCCCGGCTGCGCGCGGCCCCGCCCGAGCGGCTGGGCGGCTTCGAGATGACGGTGACCGATCTGCTGGCAGAGCGGGGGCACCGGCGAACCGATGCGCTTGTCTTCTTCGGCGGCGACGGCCAGAATTGGGTCCGAATGGTGGTGCGGCCATCGGGTACTGAACCAAAAGTCAAGTCCTACATCGAGGTTCGCTGCGCAGACCTCGGCGGGCTGGAGGCCACCCGAGCCAACGCGCGCGTGGTTCAGGACGAATTGGTCAGCATCGCCCAGCGGTGGTAGCGCCCTAGCGGGGCCCGAACTGCCGGTCGCCGGCGTCGCCGAGACCCGGCACGATGAAGGCGATATCGTCGAGCCGCTCGTCGATGCTCGCGGTGAACAGCCGCAGGCCCGGAGCCAACTTCTCCAGTAGCGCAATGCCTTCGGGTGCGACGACGACGCACACCGCGGTGATGTCGACGGCGTTGCGGGATTGCAGCAGCTCGATGGTGTACGCCATCGAGCCGCCGGTGGCCAGCATCGGGTCAAGCACCATCACCGGCTGCGTGCTCAGGTCGTCCGGCAGAGACTCCAAATACGGCGTGGGCTTATGGGTTTCCTCGTCACGAGCCATCCCGACGAACCCGACGCGGGCCTCCGGGATCAGCGCGTGGGCCTGATCGACCATGCCAAGCCCGGCGCGCAGCACCGGCACCAGCAGCGGCGGATTGGCCAACCGTGATCCGGTCGTGTCGGCCAGCGGCGTTCGCACCGGGACGGTTTCGCAGGCGGCGTCGCGCGTCGCTTCGTACACCAACATCAGGGTCAGGTCGCGCAGCGCCGCGCGGAACGCCGCGTTGCCGGTGCGCTCGTCGCGCAGGGTGGTCAGCCGCGCGGCGGCCAGTGGGTGGTCGACGACGCGCACATCCATGGTGCCGACCCTAGTGGAACCGAACGGCCGCCGCGGCCGCCCTAACCGACCGTTCGCCAACACACTGCGTCGGGCGCGGGAAAGTCTCGCCGTGATGCGCCGGGCGACCCTCGAGCTGACAGGCCTGCAGGGCCGGGCCGCGGCGAAGGACCGGCAGCGGACGACGAAACCCGCGTCGTTAGGCTGTGCCGCATGGCTGCTGACATCGTGCCGATCCGGCTCGGGCTGACCAAGGGCGACCTGTACACCTTGTGGGCTCCACGCTGGCGCGACGAGGGCGACGAATGGGAGGCGTTCCTCGGCAAGGACGACGACCTGTATGCGTTCGAGTCCGTCGCCGACCTGGCCGCATTCGTCAGGACCAACACCGACAACGACTTGACCGACCATCCCGGCTGGGACGCATTCACCGAGGCGTCCGCGCATAAGTTCGATCCGACCGAGGATCGCCAGTACGACCTCGTCAGCCTCCAGGAACTGGTCGCCGAGAAGCCCAGCGAGGAGACGGTCAAAGAGCTGCACCGCACGCTGGCGATCGCGTCGGCCATCGGGTCGGTGTGCGAGATGCCTGCGGTGACCAAGTTCTTCAACGGCAACCCGGTGCTCGGGACGGTCGGCGGGGGCATCGACGCGTTCGCCGGTCGGGCAGGACGCAAGCGGTGGGCAGAGATCGAGTCGGTGATGGGCCGCGGCTGGGACAACGTGGTCGACGCGATCGACGCGATCGTGAGCATTCCCGATGTGGACGCGGCCGCCTCGCAGAAGGCCGAAGCAGAGCTTGCCGAACCCGCACCCGAACCGGAGAAAGACGAGGACACCGCCGAAGCCGACGCCGAGGACACCGCCGACGCCGACGACACCGAAGCAGGGGCCGACGTCGCGGCGGAATCCGACGATCTCGCGGGCCACGCCGAAGGGCTCGTGCTGGGCGGCGACGACGACTTCTGGCTCAAGGTGGGCATCGACCCGGTGCGGATGATGACCAGCGGTGGCACCTACTACACCCTGCGGTGTTATCTCGACGACGAGCCGATCTTCCTGGGCCGCAACGGAAGAATCAGCGTGTTCACCTCCGAGCGGGCAATGGCGCGCTATCTGGCCGACGAACACGACCACGACCTGTCCGATCTGGCCACCTATGACGACATCCGCACAGCGGCCACCGACGGCTCGCTGCGGGTCAACGTCGGCGACGACAACGTCTACATGCTGACCGGAATCGCCGACGACCTCGCCGACCGCCCCGATGCCATCGACCGCGACCAGCTGGAGCTCGCCGTCGAATTGCTCAGGGATGTAGGCGATTACGCCGAGGACACCATCGTCGAGGAGACCCTGGACGCCGATCAACCGCTGGGCCGGGTGGTGGCCCATGTGCTCGACCCTGACACCGTCAGTCTTCCGGGCCCGCCGTACGCAAAGGCCGTTGAGCAGTGGGAGGCACTTGAGGTGTTCGTGGAATCGCGGCTGCGCCAGGAGTAGCGCTACACCCCGGTCGGCGAGGGTCGCCGTCGACCTGATGACGTCGCGATGAGTTCGCGGCCCGGCAGTGGTCTACCTGTCTATGACCATCCCCAGCACCGCCACCACGCGTTCCCTGGCCGTTCCCGGCGCCCGCCTGCATTACGAGATCCGCAGCGCCGCCGACGTCGCAGCTCGCCGCGGTAACCCCCCGCTGCTCGTCATCGGCTCTCCCATGGCGTCGGCGGATTTCGCGCCGCTGGCCGACGCGCTGGCCGGCGACCGCACCGTGATCACCTACGACCCGCGCGGCCACGCCAACTCCACGGTCGACGATCCCGAGGAGGACTCCACGCCCGAGCGACGCGCCGACGACATCGTCGCGATCCTCGATGATCTCGGCGCCCAATCAGCCGACGTGTTCGGCTCAAGCGGCGGCGCGGTGACCGGCCTTGCGCTGGTCGCCCGGCATCCGGGACGGGTGCGCACGCTCGTCGCGCACGAGCCGCCGCTGTTGGAGCTGCTGCCCGATGCGGTCCAGCAACGGGCAAACACCGAAGACATCGTGGCGACCTTCCACGCCGCGGGCCCGCAGGCGGCCTGGTACAAGTTCATGGTCAACGCGGGCTTCGACATGACCTTCGACACGACACAGCCCGCGAAGACGCCTGCCGAGCAGGCGGAGCCGACCGAACGGGACGTTCGTGAGGCGGCGCGGTTCTTCGACCACGAACTGCGACCGACGACGCGGTACCTGCCCGACATCGATGCGCTGAAGAACTGTCCGTCGCGCGTGGTCATCGGCATCGGCGTGGACTCCGGGCGCTTGCTGACCGACCCGACGTCGCGTGCACTGGCCGCGCTGCTCGGCAGCACACCCGTGGAGTTCCCTGGCGACCATGGCGGATTCCTCGGCGCGCCAGAGGAATTCGCGGAAGCGCTGCGCAAGACGCTGATCTAACGCCGCGGGCAGACCTAGCCGATGAGGACGGCGAAGCGCGGCTTGATCACGTCGTCGATGATCGCCAGGCGTTCGTCGAACGGGATGAACGCCGACTTCATCGCGTTGATCGTGAAGCGCTCGAGGTCACTCCACCCATAACCGAACGCCTCAACGAGCCGCAACATTTCCTGGCTCATCGTGGTGTCGCTCATCAACCGGTTGTCGGTGTTGACGGTGACACGGAACCGTAGCCGGGCGAGGCGGTCGAAGGGATGCTCGGCGATGCTGCCGACCGCTCCCGTCTGCACGTTGGAGCTCGGGCACATTTCGAACGGAATCCGCTTGTCGCGTAATAGCGACGCCAGCCTGCCGAGCTGCGCGGTGCCATCGGCGCCGGTGGTGATGTCGTCGACGATCCGCACGCCGTGGCCGAGCCGATCGGCGCCGCAGAAGGCGATGGCCTCTTGGATGGATGGCAACCCGAACGCCTCGCCTGCGTGAATGGTGAAGCGGGCGTTGTTGCTTCGCATGTACTCGAACGCATCGAGATGTCGGGTCGGCGGGTATCCGGCCTCGGCGCCGGCGATGTCGAAACCGACCACGCCCTTGTCCCGGAACCGGATGGCCAGCTCAGCGATCTCGCGGGACCGCGCGGCGTGCCGCATCGCGGTGACCAGGCACCGTACGGTGATGCCCCGATGTTCGGCGCTGGCGGCCTTCTCGCCGTCGGCGAAGCCGGCCAGCACCGCGTCGACGACCGCGTCGAGCGACAGCCCGCGGTCGATGTGGAGTTCGGGCGCGAACCGGATTTCGGCATACACGACGTTGTCGGCCGCCAGGTCTTCGACGCATTCATAGGCCACCCGGTGCAGGGCCTCCGGTGTCTGCATCACGCCGACCGTGTGTGCGAACGGTTCGAGATAGCGGACCAGCGACCCGCTGTGCGCGGCGGTGCGGAACCATGCCGCGAGCTCGTCGATGCCGCTGGCGGGCAGCTCGTCGTAGCCGTTGGCCTCGGCGAGCTCCAGCACCGTGGCGGGCCGCAGCCCGCCGTCCAGATGGTCGTGCAACAGGGCCTTGGGCGCGTGCCGGATCGACTCAAGGGTCAGCGGTGTCGTCACGTCGCGATCCGATCGATGATCAGCGGCCGCAGCGTTGGCGCGGTGTCGCCGACACTCCACGCGCCGGCCATCTCGGCCGTGGCGGCCTCGAACCGTTCCGGGGTGTCGGTGTAGAGCGTGAACAACGTCTCACCGGCGGCGACGGGCTCACCCGGGCGGCGATGGATGCGCAGCCCCGCGCCGGACTGCACCCGCTCACCCGGGACGGAGCGCCCCGCGCCGAGCCGCCACACCGTGAGTCCAACCGCCATCGCGTCGATGAGTCCCATCGTGCCATCGCGCGGTGCCGAGATGGTCTCGGTATGCGCACCGATCGGCAGCGGTCGAGACAAGTCGCCGCCCTGCGCGGCGACCAGCTCACGGAAGCGGTCCATCGCCGAGCCATCCCGCAGTGTCTCGGCGGGGTCGATCCCGTCGAGCCCGGCGGCGTCAAGCATCTCGACGGCCAGCGCCAGCGTCAGCTCAACCACATCGGCAGGTCCGCCGCCGGCCAGCACCTCCAGCGATTCGTCAACCTCGACGGCGTTGCCGACGGTGCGGCCCAGCGGTGTCTCCATGTCGGTCAGCAGCGCTCGCGTCACCAGCCCCTCCGCCCGGCCCAGCTCCACCATGGTGCGGGCCAGCTCACGAGACTCCGCCTCGGTCGCAAGAAACGCCCCGCTGCCGACCTTGCTGTCGAGCACCAGCGCGCGGGTGCCCTCGGCGATCTTCTTGCTCATCACGGAGCTCGCAATCAACGGCAGCGACTCGGTGGTGGCGGTGACGTCGCGCAGCGCATAGATCTTCCTGTCGGCAGGGGCCAGCTCGCCGGCCGCGAAGATCGCCGCGCCGAGATCGCAAAGTTGTTGCCGGATTTGGGCTTTGGAGATCTCGGCGGTGAAACCAGCAATGGACTCCAGCTTGTCGAGGGTTCCGCCGGTGTGCCCGAGGCCGCGCCCCGCAGCCTGCGGCACCGCTCCCCCGCACGCCATCACCACAGGAACCAGCGGGATGGTGATCTTGTCGCCGACACCGCCGGTGGAATGCTTGTCAACCAACGCCAGTGGCTTGCCGTCGCGGCGCAGATCGGTGAAGTCCAACCGCTCACCGGAGTCCACCATGGCCGCCGTCCAGCGGGCGGTTTCGGCGCCGGTCATGCCCCGCAGGAAGATGGCCATCAGCAACGCCGACATCTGCTCGTCGGCGACCCGGCCGTGGGTATAGCCGTCGATCACCCAGTCAATCGCCGCATCCGACAACACCCCGCCGTCGCGCTTTGTTCTGATGACCGTCGGAGCATCAAACGGCGACATCGAACCTCAATTCACTCACGGTGTTTCCTCGTGCGCCGGCTCTCTTGTGCGGGCCAGGTCCAGCGGACCAAATGCGTCGGGGAGCAGCTCGCCCAATGGCCGGGGACCCAACGGATGGTCGATCAGCAGCGTCGGACCGCCATGCTCCAGCAGCACCTGCCGGCAGCGTCCGCACGGCATCAGCACCGCTCCCGTGGCGTCCACACACGACAGCGCGATCAGCCTGCCGCCACCGCCGGAATGCAGTGCGCAGACCACCGCACACTCGGCACAGAGACCAAGGCCATATGAGACATTCTCCACATTGCAGCCGGCCAGCAATCGGTGATCGTCGACAAGCGCAGCCGCCCCGACGGCGAATCCCGAGTACGGCGCATAAGCGCAAGTCGCAGCCTCAGTTGCCTTGTGCCGCAACATCTTCCAATCAACTTCGGAAGTCACGTCGACTCCACCAACCGGATTCTGAATGCATTCCGAAGCCTCCACTCCGCAGCCCGGCCACCAAGATAGGTAACCCTAATTTTTCTCGTTTCCCGTGCGCCGACGGCTAAACGGTAGTTCGTTAAGCAGTACAACTGGGTTTAGAGTCGCCCCGAGGTTTGGGCAGGTTCTCAGCCGAGCCCAAGCGTCCACCGATGGCGTTGGAGGCCAGATGAGTACTGCGACACCCGCGGGCCCGGCGGTGCCGGCGCCGCGGCCTCATCCGTCGCGCAGACGTTCCCTCTACCGCGGTGACCCCGGCATGTGGTCCTGGGTGCTGCACCGCATTACCGGGGCGACCATCTTTTTCTTCCTGCTGGTGCACGTGCTCGACACGGCGCTGGTGCGGGTCAGCCCGCAGGCCTACAACGAGGTGATCAACACCTACAAGACGCCGATCGTCGGATTGATGGAGATGGGCCTGGTCGCGGCGGTGCTCTACCACGCGCTCAACGGCATCCGCGTCATTCTGATCGACTTTTGGCAGCACGGCCCGCGCTATCAGCGGCTGATGTTGTGGATCGTCGTCGGCGTCTGGCTTGCCGTGATGATCCCCGCGCTGGGCGTGCTCGGCATGCACATGGCGGAGCGATTCCTATGACCGAACCATGGACCCCCCACCACCGCGAGGGCCGGCTGGCGCCCGTGCAGGAGAAGGAGCACGACCGCCCGGCCAGCCTGGATCATCCGCGCGCACCCCGACGCCCAAGGGGTATCCCGTACTTCGAGAAGTACGCCTGGCTGTTCATGCGGTTCTCCGGCGTCGCGCTGGTATTCCTGGCACTCGGGCACCTGTTCATCGGGCTGATCTGGGACAACGGCGTGTACCGCATCGACTTCAACTACGTCGCTGAACGCTGGGCCTCGCCGTTCTGGCAGATCTGGGACATGGCGTTGCTCTGGCTGGCGATGGTGCACGGCGCCAATGGCATGCGCACCATCATCGGCGACTACGCCCGCAAGAACATCACCAAGTTCTATCTGAATTCGCTGTTGTTGCTGGCGACGGGGTTCACCTTGGTGCTGGGCACCTATGTGCTGGTGACCTTCAACGCGAGCATGGCGTGACGGGGAGCTGATCAATGATTGTTGAACATCGCTACGACGTCGTGATCGTCGGCGCAGGCGGCGCGGGCATGCGCGCCGCCGTCGAGGCAGGGCCAAGGGCGCGCACGGCGGTGCTGACCAAGCTCTACCCCACCCGCAGCCACACCGGCGCGGCCCAGGGCGGAATGTGCGCCGCCCTGGCCAACGTCGAGGAGGACAACTGGGAGTGGCACACCTTCGACACCGTCAAGGGCGGCGACTACCTGGCCGACCAGGACGCCGTCGAGATCATGTGCAAGGAAGCCATCGACGCGGTGCTGGACCTGGAGAAGATGGGGATGCCGTTCAACCGCACCCCCGAGGGCCGCATCGATCAGCGCCGGTTCGGCGGGCACACCCGCGACCACGGCAAGGCGCCGGTGCGGCGGGCCTGTTACGCCGCCGACCGCACCGGCCACATGATCCTGCAGACCCTGTATCAGAACTGCGTCAAGCACGACGTCGAGTTCTTCAACGAGTTCTACGCCCTCGATCTGGCGCTGACGGAGACGACCGCAGGCCCCGTCGCGACGGGCGTCATCGCCTACGAACTGGCCACCGGGGACATTCACGTTTTCCACGCCAAGGCCGTCGTCCTGGCCACCGGCGGCTCGGGCCGGATGTACAAGACCACCTCCAACGCCCACACGCTCACGGGTGACGGTATTGGCATCGTGTTCCGCAAGGGACTTCCGTTGGAGGACATGGAGTTTCACCAATTCCACCCGACTGGCCTGGCCGGGCTGGGCATCCTGATCTCGGAGGCCGTCCGCGGCGAGGGCGGTCGCCTGCTCAACGGTGAGGGCGAACGCTTCATGGAGCGCTACGCACCCACCATCGTCGACCTGGCGCCCCGCGACATCGTCGCGCGCTCCATGGTTCTCGAGGTGCTGGAGGGCCGCGGCGCAGGCCCGCACAAGGACTACGTCTACATCGACGTGCGCCACCTTGGTGCGGACGTGCTCGCGGCGAAGCTGCCCGACATCACCGAGTTCGCCAGGACCTACCTGGGCGTCGACCCGGTCACCGAGCTGGTGCCGGTCTACCCGACCTGCCACTACGTGATGGGCGGCATCCCAACGACGGTGAGCGGGCAGGTGCTGCGCGATAACACCACACCCCTGCCGGGGCTGTACGCCGCCGGTGAATGCGCCTGCGTCTCTGTGCACGGCGCCAACCGGCTGGGTACCAATTCACTGCTGGACATCAACGTGTTCGGCCGCCGCGCCGGCATCGCCGCGTCGAATTACGCACTGGGCCACGACCACGTCGACCTGCCGCCGGAGCCCGCCGGGATGGTGGTCGGCTGGGTCGGCGACATCCTGTCCGAGCACGGCAACGAGCGCGTCGCCGACATCCGCGGTGCGTTGCAGCAGTCGATGGACAACAACGCCGCGGTGTTCCGGACCGAGGAGACGCTCAAGCAGGCGCTCACCGACATTCACGCACTCAAGGAGCGCTACGCCCGAATCTCGGTGCACGACAAGGGCAAACGCTACAACAGCGACCTGCTCGAGGCGATCGAGCTGGGCTTCTTGCTTGAGCTCGCCGAGGTGACCGTCGTCGGCGCGCTGAACCGCAAGGAGTCTCGTGGCGGCCATGCCCGCGAGGACTACCCCAACCGCGACGACACCAACTACATGCGCCACACCATGGCCTACAAGGAGGGCACTAACCTGCTGTCCGACATCAGGCTGGACTACAAGCCGGTGGTGCAGACGCGCTACGAGCCGATGGAACGGAAGTACTGACGTTATGACCATCACCCCTGACTTGGAAACTCCCGCAACCCCGGACGCGCCTCCGGTGCCCGAGGGCGCCGTGATGGTGACGCTGAAGATCGCCCGCTTCAACCCGGAGGATCCCGACGCTCACGCCAGTTCGGGGGGATGGCAGAGCTTCCGCGTCCCGGCCCTGCCCACCGACCGGCTGCTCAACCTGCTGCATTACGTGAAGTGGTACCTGGACGGCACGCTGACCTTCCGGCGGTCCTGCGCGCACGGAGTCTGCGGCTCGGATGCGATGCGCATCAACGGCGTCAACCGGCTGGCGTGCAAGGTGCTGATGCGCGACATGCTGCCGAAAAAGCCCGGCAAGCAACTCACCATCACCATCGAGCCGATCCGCGGGCTGCCCGTCGAGAAGGACCTCGTCGTCGACATGGAACCGTTCTTCGACGCCTACCGGGCGATCAAGCCCTACCTGATCACCACCGGCAATCCGCCGACGCGGGAACGGATTCAGAGTCAGACCGACCGCGCGCGGTACGACGACACCACCAAATGCATCCTGTGCGCGTGCTGCACGACGAGCTGCCCCGTCTACTGGAGCGAGGGCAGCTATTTCGGCCCGGCCGCGATCGTCAACGCGCACCGGTTCATCTTCGACAGCCGTGACGAGGCCGCGGCGGAGCGGCTTGACATCCTCAACGAGGTCGACGGTGTCTGGCGCTGCCGGACCACGTTCAACTGCACCGAGTCGTGCCCGCGGGGCATCCAGGTGACCCAGGCCATCCAGGAGGTCAAGCGCGCGCTGATGTTCGCGCGCTAGGCAGAGATTTTGATTCAACGCTGCGGGCCGGAGGTGGTGTCGTCGCTGTGCCCGCCTACGCAGCGACAATAGGGTTCATATCGGCA
>Ga0073928_10009720_pt1 | contig 11639 bp, 13 predicted proteins | sample PaiPotPPA55metaG_FD_76969 | JGI IMG/M metagenome (GOLD analysis project Ga0073928, IMG submission 76969) | Iron sulfur acid spring bacterial and archeal communities from Banff, Canada, to study Microbial Dark Matter (Phase II) - Paint Pots PPA... ...
GATACAGGCCAACGGGTCATCGGGGACTCAGTAATGGGTGAAAAACGTCAAAATCCGCTTGAGCGACTTTTCCTCACTCTATTAAGCACGTTTGATATCAATTATCGCACGCTTAGCAATGCAACTCTCGTCACACCAACCGCGGAAGGGCTTTCTTCACCCATTCTTCGCCAGCAAGTGCATTGGTCTCGTACTGGCTCTTGACGCGGTCGCTTACTATGTCAAAGAAGTCTCGCGACCTAAGCAGAGTAGCAATCTCTTGGCCCCGATTCTCGGCAGCATCCTTAACGGCCCTCAGGTAAGACTGCAAAGCATATTCCGCATACTTCCGTTGCCGGGCCTTGCCCAAGTTGCTCGTAATTTGCTCTTGACTGAGTTGCGTGAGGTAGGCATTCCCGTTTCGGAGTTTAGCGACTAAACCTAGAACGGCCATCGTAAAAAGGTGCCCACCTTTTGTGAGGATCTTCGCCTCTTTATCGTCGGCTTTGTTTCCTCGGTATCGAGAAACGACTTCTTTGGCCTGCTCACCGCAAACATAAGCGAAAAGAACCTCTTCCACCTTTATGTCAGCCGGGAAAACGCGATCGTGCTTGGAGGAAAAGATTAGCGCCTTATCCTTGTAGGCAAGGACCGGATCCCCAGCAAGAGCGGCAACATATTGGCCAACTTCCGCCAGCTTGATTTGTCGCGGTTTACCGCCATTCCGAAATTTGGCCAGCTCCGGGGACTTTGGTTGATCTCCCCGCCTGGTGACGTACATGTATGGTTGGGGTAAATCTGCGAACTCATTTCTGAGTCTTCTCTGGGTCTTGTGCTGTGAAGCGATATCCCAAGCTCGAATCGGGTTTTGCGAATTGGTAAATCTGATTACGGAATCCACAAGATCGTTTGATACGGCCAGAACACGCACCAGAACATTTACCGACTCATCTATTTCGCCCCTGTTGTCTACGAGCGACCGCGTGGATTGGCATCCGTTAACGATGCAAAACTCCTCTACCCTCACTCTGCTATCTCTCACGCTGAAAGTGCTGCAAACGAGCGTGAGGCCATTGTTGTAAGCCCAAAAGTTTACCCTGTCGGAACTCCTGAGGGTTTCCGCTATTCCTGCATTGATAGAACCCTTTCGAGCGCCCAGAAAAAGCCTTACGTTTCGGTCAAACAGACGGTCTTCATATTTCTCATAAATGCGGACAAGCTCACTGGCAGGCATCGTGCCGATCAGAGCCTCGCCAAACTCGGCGTCGTACTCGAAGTGCCGCCCGTTAACCAGAACGATGGTTTCGGACTCAAGCCTTTTTGCTTTTCCGATTGTCTCGTTATAGTTGCGTTCAAGCAGACCGACGTGGCAGTGGTTGCAAGTCTTTGGCGGCTCGGAAGTCGCGTTGTCCGTATTCTGGTTGTAGACCTCAATGTGCTTATCTACGTTAGCACATTTCGGACCAGCATAAGCAAACCAGAACTCGACGCTGTATCCCTCCCTTACTGCTTCAAGATACTCTTTCGCAGACTCGGCCAAGTCTGCTCTGCCTTCACTAACCAGACTTTGCGGACTTGCGAGCCAGTTAACGGAACTCAACAAGGAATCGACCTGCGATACTTTGGGACGAAAATCTCCATCGCCTTTGCCGTATTTCCCTTGCGCGATGATGATTTTCTGTCGTTCTTTGTCAACCTGGAAAAGGTCAATGCCCTTATCGTTGGAGCCATCAATGCCGCTTGCGTCTATCGCCTCCTCTTCATCAAGTTCTAGTGCGATTCTGGCAAACCAGATATTGAAAGCACGGGGCCTCGATACCTTCAGCCGTTTAGCCAAAGAATTGACTTCCCTCTTCATGGAGGGCAAAAAAGCCGCCACGTTGGAACTCCATCAGCGCTGCAAGAAAGCCACTGGTTTTTGACCATTTTCAAGCTCCTCTCTCGCGACCCGTCGCAGACGGTCGCGAATCCAGACGGAAAGAGCTTGACCAGCAAGAATCGCAGCTTCTTTGAAGCTCTCTTTTTCCAAGACCGAAACCCGGATAATAACATTCGCGGATTTGGCCGGAGGAACCGCGCCACCATTCTTGCTACCGGGCCTTTTCCTCATCGCGGGGATTGTAAATACACCCCGAATACATGTCAAGAGCTCTGGGATGAGTATTCGCAATGTATATGCAATACGAATACACCAAACAGCGAGAGGCAATCGAGATGGACGCCCGCTTTTTATCTTCATGCGCTGCGCCCATACGACGAGATCCATAACGTGTGCCACGCCGTGTCTGATAGAGCTACAATAAGGCATGTAAGGGATTGGCCCATGACTGTTAATACCTCTTTGCGCCATCGTATGGCTCATGAGGCCGGGTGGTGTAATCCGCGCCCTGGGCGCCGCCTTCCAGGTTATTGTTCGCATCGTAACCGACGTCACGAGGGAGTTAGATGGCCACCGCTTCGCCTACCGCATCGCGAAATCAATCATGGTTCTCGACGTTGTGTTTTCGATTGTTCCGAAAGAAGCATACCAATCTAAGCACTCTTTACTGGACAGGCCAATTAGGAACAGAGGCGATTGCAAGGCTTCTCACGGGGAAGCCGGCGACAGACCTTGCAGTGGCGCACATTCCACCGGCTGCGTTCGTGGCGACCAAGATTGACGACACGGTAGCCAGCCTGACCATCGCGCTGAATGAACGTCGTGGGATCGAGCGACTGCATTTGCTCGTGATCAGTTCCGCCAACCTGGAGTCGTACCTTCAGGACTCAATCAGGCTCCACGTCGCTAATCAAGGCCATCATACGGAAAAACCAAGAAAACTAACTCCTGTTGGTGACGCGATCGCTAGACCCGTTGTCAATCGCTCAACGATTCCTGCCATGCTGACATTCATCGAGGAGCTGTTAGGCATTAAATTCGGTATTCACCTGGCTCGCTGGAAAGATGCGTATCGCCTGCGCTGCGCAGCAGCACACAACGGCGGCGTCGTGACGTCGGAGGTTCGGAATCTTTGCCCTGGTCAAACGATTGGCGACAATATCACGTTGGACTGGAAAAGACTGTGGGACTATCTGGCGTCAGCGGATGACATTGCTTCTTTGATCGACCGCACCATATCAACAGACTCTCTACGAACCCTAGAATTGCTGTGGTTCTTTCAAGAAATGCAGCAGACCAAGACCCTCCCCGCAAGAAAGCCTGCCTGGAGCTTAGCTCATAAACTCGGCTTCACCATTTCGCGAAATGGCAAACGAACCATTAACCGCAAGATTTTTGGAGAGTAAGCCGGCAGGTCGAGTCAACCCGAAGCGTGCGAGGACGCTGCACTTGCCACAAATGCATGACATGGGCCGCGCTGAGTTTCAGCGTCTGCGTGGCAAACGCCTGTAGCCCCATGCCAACCCGAAGCGGAACGAAGATGGATTTCGGGAATCGGAGCAATCTTGGCCCGGCCTTTTCTTGGATTGCCAAGCACGGTTTGATCATCGCTCCCCATCTGGCCGTGGGGCCGACATGCAAGCCGTGCTCATGAGCATCTTTCGGACTCTCAAACAGCGTGGCCATAATCCGCTGCAAACCGTCGTGTCCGCTCTCCGCACTTACTTGCAAACCGGCTAACTACCGCCGCTGCCCAACAAGATTGCTGCAAACAGCTAAGGAGTTACGAAGTTTTCAGTCTTCAGCGGCAAAGTACTTTTCACTAGTTTGAAGTTTTCAGTGGCAGGGGGGTCGGTTCTTACTGAAAACTGAACACTGAACACTTCAAACCTCCTCGCTTGGGCCGAGGATGTCATCGGGGTCGCAGATGATGTCCTCTGTGCGGATTTCGGCCGGGAGGGTTTGGCCGGGGAGGACGAGGCAGTCGACGGGCGCCGTCGAAGCGAGCGAGCTTTGGGCGCCGTAAGAACCTCGAACGTCCCGGTCCTCTGCGCGGTTCTCTGCCGAGAGTCCCTCAAAAATCCCTGCGCTGGCGGAGCCCTGGTTCTTGAATTTGCAAGCGGACTGCAAGTTCCGCATCGTCATGACGCCGGATGACCTGAAGAAAGGCCGGACTCGATGAACTGGGGAAGAAGTGGGGCTGAGAACTGGCCGGCGGCATGCATAAGCCCCTCATCGCGTCGCAATCCGCTGGCTACCCGGTATCCGCCCGCTCCAATAAGCGACGGAGCCGGGGGGCGATGGATAAGAAGCGGCCGCCCGCGCAAATGTCCAATTGGCGCCGCTAGACGATCCCACCATTCCAAAAAATATGACCACCGGCTCGCGGCCAGCTGTGCCCCACTTGCTTCCTGGCGCTGCGACGCTCACGAAAAATCAATTTAATTTTAAGTCATGGCAGTATTTCATTTTGCGCTGCTGCCTCTTGCGCCATGGCGCCCGCACTGCGCGCTCTGTTGACATGTCCCAGCGTTAAGCCTTCTGGAGTAACATCGGGCATTCCCGAGGCGATGGAAGCTTACACGTGAATATCGTTGGCTTAATCGCAGTCGTAACAACCGCTTCGGAGGCGGGGAACCCTTCAAACGTAAGCATGAACTGGCTCGCATTCTGGGCGTCCGTCATCGGATCGCTGGCATGGCCGCTGGCGGTGGTGGCCGTCGTGCTCGCACTCCGCGGGCATCTCAAAGATTCTTTGCCCGGCTTGAAAGAGCTCCTAACTGATTTGAAGATTCTCCGGGTGGGGAAGTTTGAGCTTGAATTCGACAAGAAGGTGGCAGAGGCAAAAGTCGCGATCAAGGCCACATCGGAGTCAAGACCCGGCCAGGAGCGGCAAGTACTTCCACCAGATCATGCCGCATACTTCCGGGATTTGGCGGAACTCTCGCCACGGGCCGCGGTGCTCGAAGCATGGCTCCCTTTCGAGGTGGCTGCATTTCGAGTGGCTGAGAAACTTGGTATTAAACAGCGCGGCATCCTTCAGGTGATCGATGCTCTCGTGTCTCAGCACATATTGACAGAGGATCAAGCACAGGCGGTGTATAGGCTACGTGAACTGAGAAATGCAGTCGTGCATGCGCGAACGGTGGATCTGCCAAAGGACTCAGTCGTAGATTACGCAGTGGTTTTGGCAAGTCTCACTGCGGCGTTGGAAGAACGGGCGTAACAGAGTCCGACTGACGGCAACCCCGACGCCAAGCAGCAAACCATTGCAGATTGACGTGCATGTCCTTTACGTCAATTAAACCTCCGTGCCGGTTGGTCCGCTAGACTAAATGACCGTGCACCAACCTGACGCGTAAGCGAGGAAACGTGCTAGTTCATGTCGCTGCCCAGCGCTGATCATCTTTGGCCATGGGCAGCGTTAATTGACGGGCAATCGTTGCACCGGCTAGTCCTAGTGGCAAGGCTACCGAACCAAGGGATGCGGTCACCGCCTCAATTTTTCGCATATCGGGACGGCGCCCTTACCGCTGAACCAGGCTGCGCCACAACATTTGGATGGCGGTCCGGCAGTCGCGATGCCCCGGCCTGCTTGGTGGCAGATGAGTTGGGCTCGCTCGAAAGTGCGCGAGAAGAACTGTGTCACCCCATCGCTACGGCGGCGGCCACATGCCCGCAGCCTCCAATTTCAACCGGAGCTCAGGGTACGCGTTCCACTCGTCAGGTTCTTTCCCTACCAGCATGCGCGTCATGAACCTCTGCCACGCTTCCCGCGTCTGGGTACGAAGGTCCGCCGTGCGATCGAATACCTCTAGCATGAATGCTGGCGTTCCGCCGGCGTCATGAATCTGCCCGTTTTCCTCCGCAGCTAAAAGGATTCGCTGGACGTGTTCGGCGTGGAGTATACCGCAAAGGGGAAGCAGTATGGCTTGCTCTACTAGCTCTGCTCCGCGGTAGCTGCGTGAGGTCGCGAGAAGCTCGATGGCCTCGGGTACGAATTCTAGCCGATGGTGAGACGAGAACACCTTTTCTTTCTCGGCTTTTGCAAACCTTGCGATGCTTTCTAGAACTAGTGGCTTCAATTCGTCGATTTCCAGCCCTTGTACTACACAATCCATGTCAGCCGGATCATAGCGGTAATCTGTGGCGATTTGGCTAATGCGCAGTCGGTTTGCTTCACTCAACCAGCCCCAGCAGCGTTTGTCCGCCCTGAACAGCCGAAACACTCGTTTAAGCTCCGTGTCGTTCGAGCCATCTGTGAGGTGCGGCAGCTGGTCCGACATCTGTCGTTCGTAAATGGCTTGATGGCTTACGCCGACCGCGACCAAGGACATAAGCACGATGTCTTCTTTGCCAATGAGGTCACGTTCTGACTGTTTAATGAGGATCTTTAGGAACACTGAAACAAGGCTCTCAATCAACGATGCTTTGGCGTAGTTCAAATAACGTGATCCGAGAAAATCAGACACGGCCTTCTGCGTCGCGGGGAACGACGGCCGTAGCAGGTCCTCCTTTAGCCGCTTGAGGGCATGGCTGCCTTGTACTGGCGGGTGGCGCAGCAGGTGACAGACGGCGTGGGTGATGTGGGCACGCACCAACTCCGCGCTGGGCTGGAAAAGCGATGCGTCTTTAGCGAACGCTGGGTGGGCGCAGAGATGTCGATCACTTTTCAGGCGATCGAGATCCTTATGCTCCTGAGCTGAAAGGAACTCAAAATCCTTCAATGCCTTGTCGAGTAACTCATTCTCAATAATCTGTAGCCGCTTAATGCCACCGGGATCACCGCGCTCACTTGCTTCGATTGCGTTGTCCAGATTCGTGACAAAGGCGCCAGCAGCTGCGTCCCCTTGTAGCTGCAGGTCGCGGATCTTGCCAATGATGTCGCAAGCCACGGCGATCCACGTCGCGAGCAGTGCCGACCGGTATGCCCGTGCGCGGTAAGTGGCAATCGCTTCGCCAATGTAGGCTCTACAGTCGCGAGCGCGAACCATGAGCACAAGCTCGTCAAGGTCAATTAGATTGCTCTCGAACATGCCGACGTCCTATCCGCCGCCAAGGTGATTGCCCGTCGTAGGCGGACAAGAGATTGGTTACTTCCTTTTAGTCGGTGGCATTGACGGCTTTCGTTCGAAGTTCGTCCGCGACGCGATAGCCTTCGGCAGTTACCGCAAACACTTCACCTTTGCTGCCACGGTTCTCGAGTAGCCTATTCTGTACGAGTAGCCGGATTGCCGCTTGCCATGTCGCGGCAGCCCGAGCGTCCTGCGAGTTCGCGAGCTGTTTACCGCCGACCTGCACATGAAAGCCTTGCATGCTCCGAATGGCGAGAACGGTACCATGCGGATCCGACGCTGCCGCAAGTAGCAGTTGGATTGCTTCCTCCGAAAGCTGATAGGCTTCCCGAGGTGCTGCAGATGCCGGCACCTCACGGACCGAGACATCCTTGTATTCCGCGACTGCCGCATCCAGCACCTGTTTAAGCAGCGGCCATTTTTGCTCGAAATTGTTTTGCAAGAGCATTTCATTGTGTGCGCCGCTCTGCAAGTGCTTATTAATATCTCGGACGAGATTCCAGGTATCCGCTTTATCAGCGATAGTGGCTTGGAACTGGCCGAGCGGTCCATTGGATAGCTGATTGGGTCCCAGCCCGATTAGGTACGAGCAGACCCTCGCGTCGGTATTTTTCCCCGCGATTGCCCCAGCCTCGAAGAATAGCCATGGTGATCGAATGTTTTCAGGCGTTACACAAATAATGCAAAGCCGCGCCGCTTCCAGCCGCCCAAGTAGCGCTGGGAACCAAGCCGAGCCCTTACTGATGTCTTCTGTTGAGATCCACGGCTTAATGCCGGGGAGCATCTCTTTCAGCCAACTGTTCAGTGCCTCGCCGATTTTCCGGCTTTGTGACCCGGACCAGCTCAGAATGACATCCATCCCGACCCCCTAAACGTGAACACGAACTGTCCGATCTCCAACTTCCAGCTCCACCAGATCCGGTTCACGGCCAGCTTCCTCCGGCCCGTTGATGCCAGCTAGTGGACTTCAACACAGACTAGGGGCGTGCATTGAGACTCAGCGACCTATGGGCAGCGACGCATAAAGACATGCGTCGCCCCGGCGTAGATCATGTCAATTCGGCCGTTTGTGAATCTTACCCGGGTTGGTTCCCGCCGCAAAGGCATCCGGAGGGAGAGGGGGAGAGGCGCTCGTCCGGCCCTCTCTTTATAGCGAACGGGTCATGGCGCTTTCGGCCGCGAATGCGGCTCGGGGTTGGTCCGAAGCATTCTGGGCGCATGAACATGTAGCCGCAGTTCTCGGCTCCGGGCTTTCTCTTCGCCGAGGCGGGCGCAGAGAGATGAGAGACGAGAGCCGGACGAGCATGGCTCAGCCTTCTCACTCCAGGCCGCTGACCTCGCGACTCGGGCCGAAGATGTCGTCGGGGTCGCAAATGATGTCCTCGGTGGGGATGTGGGCTGGGAGGGTTTGGCCGGGGAGAAGCATCGTTCGGTGAGCGGGGCGCGGGGAGCGGGCAAGCAGTGCCCCTCGCCCTGACCCTCTCCCCCGAGTACGAGGGAGAGGGGAGTAATGGTGTCCTCTGCGTGCGGGACAACGCTGTTATCAGTGTGCGATGGATGGCAAAGCGCGCGGTGACTTTTCAAAATGGCATTGTGGGGCATTGGGTGGCAACAACTCGCGGGGGTGGAGTGGGAAACGGGAAGTGGGAAGTCGTTATGAGGCACGGAAGAAAAGCGGGGAGCGAGGAGCGGCAGTGCCCCCTCCCCCTGACCCTCTCCCCCGAGTACGGGGAGAGGGGAATAACGAGGAACTCGACGCGGGAGCGGGGACTCAGGGCAAAAAGTGCTGGGCTACATGACAACAACCGCCCGAAACCTGACCTGCCCCTTTTCGACGCGCTCGTATGCCTTCCCTATCTCGTCGAGCTTATAAGTCTCCGTCACGACCTTCACCTTGCCGCTCGCGGCCATCGCCAGCGCCTCGTATAGGTATTCGCGGCCGTTCTGCTGGCTGCCGATCACCTTGATCCGCTTCATGATGAGGTCCAAAGGCGATAATGCCAGCGCCTTGGCCTCGGCGCCCATGACGACAAGCCGCCCATCGGGCCGGAGCCCCCGGATCGAATCCGCCATCGCGTCCATCGAGTTGCTCGTGCCGAGCACGATGTCCGCGCCGCGCGTGCGGGCCAGTCCCTCGCCGTCGCGGACTACTTGATCGGCGCCGAGCTCGCGGATCTGCCGATCCTTGTCCGGCGAATGCGAGACCGCGATGGTGTGGAAGCCCGCCGCCTTCGCGGACTGGACCGCGAGATGCCCCAGTCCGCCGATTCCCACAACGGCAACACGCTCGCCCGGCTGCGGCGCCGCCCAGCGCAGCCCCGACCAGACCGTGTAGCCGGCGCAGAGGATCGGCGCCGCCTGCTCGAAGGAGAGGCCCTCCGGCAAGAGCATCGTGGCATCGGCGTAGGCGATCATATACTCGGCGTGGCCGCCCGCCAGCTGCACGCTCGTGCCGAGAGAATCGGCGCAGAACATGGGCTTGCCGCGGAGGCACCACTCGCACCGGCCGCACGATGCCTGCACCCAGGGGACGCCTACGCGGTCGCCGACCTTGCGCGCCGTAACGCCCGTGCCGGTGGCCACGATCTCGCCGACGGGCTCATGGCCCAGAGTCTGCGGAAATGGGTTGTGGAACGCGCCGTGCGTCTGGTGGACGTCGGTGTAGCACATGCCGCTGGCGCGAATCTTGATCAGGACCTGGCTCGGCCCGGGCTCGGGCCTCGGTACGTCCCGGATCACCCAGGCGCCATTCACCGCTGGGACTATGGCAGCTTTCATTTCATTTCTCCTGTTGTTCGGCCACTCAAGATCGAGGACGCCGCTACGTTCCGCATGCGTGGACACCTATTCGCATCGCGGTATTGTAGGCCGCCATGCCCCGCCGGTTGCAGCAGCCAATGAAACGGCTGCTACGCGCTCCTCAGTCCCTTCACCTCCCCGCCCTTTGTGCCCGGCGAAGCGGGAAACGAGTCGCCGAACATCGGCCTGCCGCTGTTGGATTGCTCCTCGGTCGCCTCGTCCTGGATGACATCCCAATGTTCGACGAAGACCCCATCTTCGATCCGAAGGATGTCCGCCGCGATCCAGCTCACGGGCTGGAACCCTGAAAAACGCCCGTGGACAATGACGAGGTCGCCGTCAGCCACGATCATCCCCGGCTCGTATTTCAGCGTCCGTGGCATGCTCCTGATGAGGCTGAAGAGTCCATCGCGGCCGGGCGCGATGTGCGCGCTATGCTGGATATAGCTGGGCGACCAATACCGCTCAGCCGCCTCATAGTCCCGCTTGTTAAATAATGCGTCGAAGGCCTCAAGCACGAGCGCCTTGTTCCTATCCTGTTTCGTCTGACTCATTGCCATATCCTCCGTCCACGAGTTTTCGATCATTGTGCGGTGAAGCCGCCGTCGACCAGCAGGCTGTGGCCGGTCACGAATGACGACTTGCTGGATGAGAGCCAGATGACCGCATCGGCAATCTCTTCCGACTTGCCGATGCGTCCGATGGGATGCAAGGCGGTGATCTGCGCACGGAACTCAGAATTCTCGCCGGCGAAGCGATGAAACATGTCGGTGTCGATGACCGCCGGCAGAACAGCGTTGACACGGATGCCTTGTTTGCCGAACTCCAGCGCGACCGATTTCGTCAAGCCGATGACGGCATGCTTGCTGGCCACGTAGATTTCAATGCCCGGCATGGCGATCACACCCAACCCCGAAGAAATATTCACGATGGCGCCGCCGCCCGACTTGAGCATCGCCGGAATCTCTTGCCGCATGCTCAACCACACGCCCTTTACGTTGATGTCCATGACCTGGTTATAGGTCTCCATCGTTTGTTCCAGAAATGGCGTCGGAGTTTGCTCGATGCCCGCATTGTTGACGGCGAAATCGAGCCGGCCGAACTTCTCCAGCGCTCGCCCGATGAGATTCTTGACCTGCGCTTCCTGGGCCACGTCGGTCGGCACGAACATGGCTTCGCCGCCCCGCGCACGGACAAGCTGAACCGTCTCTTCGCCTTCCGCGGCTCGCCGGCCGGCAACCACCACCTTGGCCCCTTCCCTGGCATAGGCCAGGGCGGCGGCGCGGCCAATTCCTGATGTTCCGCCGGTCACCAGGGCGACTTTTCCCTGAAATTCGTTCATGGTCGATCTCTCTTTCGTCGTGTTGGAGTGAAGACGCGCGAAGAAGTCACTGCTTCGGCGAGATCTTCCCCGCAAACGTCTGGGTTACGATCTTTCCGTTCGACGTTTTGATAATCGTCCAGGATGGCAATGCGGATCATCTTTGTCACACTCCTTGCTGCAGGGGCCAACCTGATTCGCCGACTTCCATCCGTACGAGCTTGGCGTCCTGGATTCCGCTTTCGTGGGGAATCAGAAAGCCGCCATCGGTCGTTACATAGAGCGCCTTCTCGTCGCCGGGCGCTCTTCCGAAGGCGCAGGCGGTGCTCCCGACCATACCCTGTTCGGGGCCGGCCAATGTCGTGCGAACGCCTGAAGGATCGAGGCAAACCAGAGTGTGTTCGGGATGCGTGGTGATATAGAACGAACCGGACATGCCGAAGGCGAAGTCGTCGGCACAAAGGCGCGCTGCCGCAATTTCGATGGCGCCGGCGGAGCCATCCGGCTGGATCGGCACGCGGACTAACAACCTGCGTCCAGAGACGGTGATCCACGCCCAGCCCTGGCGGATTTTGATCCCGTTCGA
>Ga0073928_10009721_pt1 | contig 11637 bp, 13 predicted proteins | sample PaiPotPPA55metaG_FD_76969 | JGI IMG/M metagenome (GOLD analysis project Ga0073928, IMG submission 76969) | Iron sulfur acid spring bacterial and archeal communities from Banff, Canada, to study Microbial Dark Matter (Phase II) - Paint Pots PPA... ...
TAACCGAGTCCCATCAACCGGTCATGGACATCCTCGCCCCGGGCGAAGTGTGGGAGCAGATCGGCGACAAGTTCGGCTTCACCGAAGGCCCCGCCGCCGACGCGCACGGCAACGTCTATTTCACCGATATCCCCAACAACAAGATCTACAAGATCGACCCCGACGCGAAGGTGAGCGTATTTGCCGAGAACACCGGCGGCGCCAATGGGCTGATGTTCGGCCCCGACGGCAAGCTCTACGCCTGTCAGATGCACCGCAACCGCGTCGTCGCTTATGACAAGGACGCGCAGGAGGACGTGATCGCGGAAGACATCGAGCAGTGCAACGACATCTGCGTGAACGCCCGCGGCGGCATTTACGTCACCGAGCCGCCCAAGCACCAGGTTTGGCACATCGACCCCAGCACGCATGAAAAGAAAGTGGTGGCGAAGGACCCGGCGATCGCATTCCCCAACGGCGTGCGGTTCACGCCCGACCAGTCGCAGCTTATCGTCGCCGACACCAGGGGAGTTCGCCTGTGGGAATTCCAGGTTCACGAAAATGGTGACCTGGCCAACCGCGAGGCCTTCTTCGACGCCCAGATCCAGCCCGGCCAGATCGACGACGGTGCCGACGGCATGGTCGTGGACAAAGAGGGCCGGCTGTACTGCTGCACGCACCTGGGCCTTCAGGTCTTCGACCCGGCCGGGCGGGTGATCGGAATCATTAATAAGCCTCAGAACAAGTGGCTCGCCAACGTCTGCTTCGGCGGCCCAAATCTCGAGTATCTCTACGTCGCCAACAGCGATCACGTCTACCGCCGCAAGACCAAGACCCAGGGTGTGTTGAGTTGGCAGGCGCCGGCTCCGCCCAAGCCGCCGCGGCTGTGAGCGTCGAAACGCCCGTGGCCCGCGGACGGAACTGGCGCACCCTGACCCGTGTTTTGTCCTCACGGCCCCTGTGCCCTCCAGCCAACAGGCATGACCTGCTCGACCTGCGCGTGCGTCAATGGGCTGCTGGTTAATGCTGGGCGCAATTCGTCGAATCCATAGTCCGCCACCAGGTAGACCACGGCGCCGACCACGATGACGGTGAGGCCCATCGGATTAGCGCCGAGCAGCACCACGACGTACGTCCCACCACCAACGAGACCGGCCTTGGCGAGTGCTTCGGCGATCGCGTCTTGGCTCTGCAGCGGCGTCAGCTCGCCTTCGGCGCAGCGGTACCAGATCGCAACACCGTCCACCGCGAGTACAGCCGCCGCGGTCCCGCCAGCGCCTCTCAACGCGCAGCGCCGTACGCTCCGGCGCGCCGACGCCATGACTCCTCGCTCCAACTCGCCGTACGTTCGCCCCAACGGCCTGACCCGCGCCAATTGGGCCCGCCAGATTGCGCCCGCATCTTCACTACCCTGGCCATCGGCCTTGCCGACCTGCTGCCCAATCCTCTGCATGAGGGGCCCCATGTGATCGTCGGGTACGAAGAAGCCCTCGGCCTTTCCATCCCGCAACATGTCCCGCAAATAAGCGGCCGCATTGCCGCTGGCGTGCGTCTTGATCTGTCCACCTTCCAACCTGCCGCGCGCCCATCGCCATACGTCGTTCTCCGGCGCGTTGGCGGCGGCCGTCTTGCGCCAGACAGGATCGCGCGCAACCAGATCGTCCTCCGCCAAATGTCCGACGGCATGAGAACGCTTCACCGGATCACCCAACAACCGCCGTGCGACCCGCAGCTCGCCTTGCCTGTCCCACAGTTTCGGTAGCGTCCGATACCGGATCGTGTCTGATGCAAGCGTCGGATCGACCACCGGCGGCGCGACCATGTTGATATACACGGGGCCAAACCCCGGGGAAACTGCTGTCGGCACTGCAGCGCGGCCGGACGCCGTCAGCGCGGCCACCAAAGTGGCCGCCGAAAAAACGAGTGCCTTGTGCGTATGTCGGTTCATGGCACAACCTCTGTTTGGATCCAGCCGGCCTCCATACGAAGCGTTTCCCATTCGGCGTTTGCAACCAAAGCCTTGAGGCGGTTGAGCGCCTCGTAGTACCTGCCGATCGCGTCCTTCGATAACGCGGCACCTTGCTCGTCATATACCCGCCGCAGCTCCCGCAGCGCCTCCCGCACCTGGTTTCGGTCATTGGGCTTCCACCAATGGTGGGCCTCGACGGCCAGGCGCACCGCGGCGTCGATGCGCGGGTTGGCGTGCCCGTCAGCGGTCGCCGTGATTTCATCGTGCATCCGCTGCAAGTCACGCTCAACCTCCACCAGGTCATCAGGGGCCGTGGCAGGCGTCTCCGCCTGCCAACGCGCCTGCCGCGCCGCAGTAGCGCGCTTGGACAACTGCGCGAGCAATTCCATCGCTTGAGTCTCATTCCCGCGCCGACACTCATCGGCAGCCTGCGCGCGCACGCAGCGCGCGAGAGCCATCAACGCTCCATCATCACCGCGCGGCCAGCGGTCCAGGTGTCGCAAGAGGTAGTTCAAGGCCAAGCGGAAATCTCCCCGGGCCATGGCGGTGCGAGCGAATTGCAGATCTGTTGGCGTGACCGCGCGAGAGGTGATGGCATCTGTGGAACTGGGCGCTGCGGAGCACTGCGCCGCTGATGGGCCGGCGGTGAGGCGCGCGAGCTGCGCCAACACCACTACGGTCAATGTACAGTGACTGGTCAATCGAGGCATAAGTGTCATGCGTCCCTCTCCTTTACCGTTCTACCCTGTCACGCCTCATTTTCTGACACTTGCCCCAGGCTATCGGGGCAGAGCCTCTCCGCGACGAGCCCCGTGAAACCGACCGATGGGTATGCCAAGACTTGCCGACCACGGACCGGCGGCGGAGAATCAGGCGGGCTATTGGGTTGTCTGATCCCCGAGAACCGCAGGGGCTGCCGGCAATGAACTCGTCCGCGACAACATCATTCGTGACAGTCGTGGAACTGTGCATTGCCCAGAACTCGGATCGCGCGTGGCAGCAGTTCGACGAGATGGTTGTCGAGCGCCTTGAGCACGTGTTCCGTGGAGCAAGCACCGGCGCGTGGGCGCGGCGGTTTCACGATTTTCGACCGTGGTTTATCAACTGGGCCTACCACCGTCGCGTGTTGCACGCCGCGTACCGCAAACTTAACCAAGAGCGCGCCCGCGGCACCCTCTCTAGCGAGGCGGAGCAATCGAGTTTTCTGCTGAACTATGTGGCCAAATCAGCACGGAATAGCGCGTTGCCGGAGTTCATCAAGGAGTCTGCGGGGCTACACGACCGGCTCGACCAGTTCGCCACCTCATTGAGCGCGCCGGCGGCCTCCGGGCCTTCAACTCCCATCGAAGTGCCGACTGATCTGTGGGATCGGCTCGATCCCGCATATCGCGTCCCTTTCTGGTTGCGGCACTTTCGCGATCTGGGCTACCCGGCTCCAGAGGATATCCATTGGATGGCGGCTCAGTCGGGAAAAACCGGCGACGATGTGCGCCGTCTGCTTGACGATGCGATTGCAGCCACCGGTGATGCGGCATTCCCGATCGGGTCTTCACTCATTGCCGAACTGTGCGGTATTTCCGCGTCACCCGATGGCGGCCAAGCCACCGTCGATCAGCGCGTGCGCCGCGCGCGATTAAAGTTGCGGCGACTCTTGGCGGCTGGTGGAGGGGACGATGTTTAATCGGACCCGAAGCTACGACCTACCTGACGCCGATGGCAAGATCGTCCGCACGACTGTCATATTCTTCGGCTCGAAGGACGACGAGTTTTGCTCCAACCTGGTCAGGCATGCCAAGGACCATTTCCTTAAGTCTCGATGGCTGCAATTGTTGCCATTCGATGAGAAAAAAGTGGCGCATCTCCGTCAGAAAGCTGGGTGCGTCGGCGTAACGGTAGAGAGGGAGGTCGCAGACGAGCTGTGGCCGGCGCTGGGGCCGACCCTCGACGGCGGCATACGCTACTCGGTGGAACTGCCGGTGTTTCTGCGGTATGAGCAGGATCGCGAGGCCCAGGGGCGCGTCTTGGAGCGACGCGTGATCGGCTTCTATTTCTTGGCTAGAGAAGGTTTCATCGCGGTCGTGCATGACGGCAGGCTACGCACGGCGTATTTTCGTAAAGACTGGCCGCATGCCGACAGACAATCGGTCTTTGACGAGGCGTGGAACTATCTGCGCCTCCAATGGAAGCGCCACGAGCGCGAGGGAAGTCTCCGGGCGATCGACGCAAAGCACGGGCAAAGTCGTACGTACACAGACTTGCAAGCGATTTCGCTTGTGAACTGGACAATTTGTCCGAAGGTGTAGCGTGACATCGAAGACAGCCAATACCGCAGCGGACCCCGCGACCATTCGGTTCCACCGCGACGCGCGCCAGCGATATCTCGAATCGTGGAACGATGTCGTTGCGCGCAAGGACGATCCAATCGCGCGCGCAGAAGTTGCCTTCCACGTGCTCGAACATACCGAAATGCTCTTCCAGTGCACGGGCGAGCAATGTCTGCGGGCTGAGCTACGCGGCTCGCTGCAGGGCGAACTCGTTCTCCATGCGTGCGACCGCATCAACGCGATGACACTGATTGGGGATACCAGAGCGCTCCTGCAAGCCGACGCCCTTGATGGCGACCAGATCGCTGAAATCGAAATGATTCTGCTACGCCGCCACGCGCTGCAAGGGGTAATCTCGCTCGCCCGGGAGCTAGTCGACCTGGCCGATCCCGGCCAGAGGCGGGCACTTGCAACGGCGGCGAGTGCGATTGCTGAGTTAGACGACGTGCTCCTGGCGCGGCCAGACGCCGTGTCGGTTGCGTCTCGTATTCTTGATCCCGTGCGGGATGAGTTGGTCGTCGAAATGTCGCCGATGGAGTATTGGTGGCTCTTTTGGGCACGTGATCTTGATGCGGCATTCGAAACCGAGCCTGTGCCGTCCGACATTCTGAAGGCCGCGGCGCCCGATCCGATTCGGCTACGCCCTGCGATGGTATCACAGCAACAGAAGGAAGCGATTGCGATCCCGCACGCGAATAAAAGGGCGGCCGGCTACGCCGAGGAGGACGAGATCGCGAACGCCGTGGACAACGGCCATCCCGGCGAATCCGCAGACGTTTTCCTGATCCACAGTCTGGGGGCCGGATTTGCTGGTTCGATCATTGTCAAGAAAGGGACTACGGTCAGCAGATTTCTTTCCGAGCACGTGCCGAAGTTAAAGCTTGGCTCTGACTGCGTTCTCCTTGTGAACCGGCAGATTGTCTTAGGGAGCCGGCTTCTTGAGAATCGGGATCGGGTTGTCATTACCCAATGTGACATCCGTGCAGCGGGTGCGGACGACGTTATGTTTGGCCCGAAAATGGCAGAACAGCGTACGATTGACTATTTGACACAACATCTTTCTGAAATCATTCGGCACGGAACTTCTGACATTTGGTTTGCTCTAGACTCCGCCGGGGCAATTGCGGCGCACACATATGACGCAGAAATTGCCACCGGCTTCGGGTGGTGGAGTGGGCCGCACAATAACCCGATCATGGCTGGTTTTCCGCAGATGATCGAGCAGGACACGCGGGGACTGCTCGACTGGATCACTGGTGAGCTGAATCTTGGTCGTTCAGTGGCAGAACAAGTGTGCTTGAAACTCGGCTGGCCCCGCTAGTCGCGCCGTCTTGGTCAGCGACGCCGAGACGCCGAACGACGGTGTCGCCTACTATTGGTACAACAGGCGACAACGGATTATCAACTATTCCGAAAGCAGGAATCACTAATGAGCGGACTTGAAGCCCTGGGTGCGCTAGTTGCGGCAACGCGAGACCTGGCCTTCGGCAGTGTCTTCGATGTCAACGTAATAGATGCATGCGACCTGGCAAAGCTCACGCCTGAGCTGCTGGTGTCCGTCGGTTTCTCGGAGCGAAACGCCGAACGGGTCAGCTCGTCGCTTTGCCGGTGCGAGATCCTGGAGCTTGGGAGGTGCCTTGGCCTGTCGCTCCGAACGCGGCGTTGGGCTCGCCTTCTTAGCCCGGGCTGAGGGCGTGACAATCGTGAAGAGGGGCCGCGCCCCGCGGCGTCTTCTGCCCGCTCAAGCAGTTCCCGGTAGGTCTCGATGGGAATAATCACAGAGACGGGCTTGCCCTTGCGGGTGACGATTTGAGGCTCGGCCAAAGCTGATCTCATCATGGGAGTATACCATGCTGCGACCGCCGCCAAGCCATGTTCGTTACCCCCGCCCGGCACTACAATTCGCAGCCGCCATGACCTCGGTCCGGCTGGATCACGTCTCAAAGACCTTCGGCGGCACGGTCGCACTGGAAGACATAAGTCTCACGATTGAGGCCGGGGAGTTGTTTTTTCTGCTCGGACCGAGCGGGTGCGGGAAGAGCACGCTGCTTCGGCTGATCGCCGGGCTGCATGAGCCGACTGCCGGATCGGTGTGGTTTAACGATCGCGACGTGACGAGGCTCGCGACCGAGAAGCGCAACGCCGTGATGGTCTTCCAAAGCTACGCGCTGTGGCCGCATCTGACGGTGCGGGAGAACGTGCGGTTCGGGCTGGACGTGCGAAAGCTGCCGCGTGAGGAGCAGGAGCGGCGTGTCGCGGAGGTGCTCAGCCTCATGCGGATGGAGGGGCTGGCCGCGCGCAAGCCCAATCAACTTTCCGGCGGCCAGCAGCAGCGGGTGGCGCTGGCGCGGGCGCTGGCGGTGCGGCCGGATTGCCTGCTGCTCGACGAGCCGCTCAGTAATCTCGACGCCAAGCTCCGGCACGAGATGCGCTCCGAGATCCGCCGGATCTGCAAACAGCAGAGCGTCACGACGATTTACGTGACGCACGATCAGAAGGAGGCGCTGAGCATCGCCGACCGGATCGCGGTGATGAACGCCGGCCGGATCGCGCAGGTGGGGACGCCGTCTGATCTCTACCATCACCCGCGGACCAGCTTCGTGGCCGACTTCGTGGGCGAGACCAATCTGCTCCCCGGTAGCGTAGTCGGCCGAAACGGCACTGCCGTGCGCGTCCGGACGGCGGCGGGCGAAATCTGGGCCACCGTCGCCGACGGCCCGACCGCGGATCGCGTCACGCTGAGCATCCGCCCCGAGCAGATGCGGGTCTCGATCGCGCCGCCCGACCACGCCGGCGACCGGATCAACCGCCTCGTCGGCCGTGTCGTCGAGACCACATTCCTCGGCGAGGCCAGCGAGCACGTGCTGCTAGTAAATGGCCAGCGAATCAAGGTGGTCAGCACGCCGCCGCAGTTTCAGCCGCCCATGGAAATGGCTGTGGAGTTTGCGGCGGAGCAGGCGGTCGTGTTGCCGGAGTAGAATCATCCCCCCCGATCTCCCTCGAGCACCGTCGGGATGTCGCGGGCGCCGTGAACGACACGAATGATCTGTAACGGCCTTGTGTCAGGCCGGTATACGATCAGGTAAGAATAGACCGCCCAGAACCGCAGCGACTCGTCCGCCACATCCTCGCGAAGGTGTCCCATTCCGGGCATGTCAGCGAGCCTGCGCATCTCCTGACGCAGTTCCCGGCCGACTCGTTTGGCCGCCTCCGAGCTACCTCGCTGGCGGATGAACTGCGCGATCTCCGCCAGGTCGGCCTTGGCCGCTGGGGTAAGGACAAAGCGCCCCATGCGATTCCCTCACCGCCTGTCGTCAGCGCCTTGGATCGGTCCGAAGATTTCGTCGAATACCTCTTCCCCGTCGAGCAATTCCCCCCGCTTGGCCTGCTCCAGCCCGATGGCGATCTTCGCCCGGATCTGCGCGTGCTTCGCACGCCGCTCCCGCAATAGCTTCAAGGCGGCTTGCACCACTTCCTCGGCGGACGGATAGCGGCCCGCCTTCAGCTCCTCCTCGATGAACCGCTGCGACTCACCCTCAAGCATCACGTTCATGATGGCGCAATTGTATCATCGGCCTGTACAATTGCCCAATGTGCGCCATGCAAGTCTCATCGCTGATACGTTCCCGGTTTCGGTTCGCCGGCGACCTGGCCCGCGCCGCCGACGTCGCCCGCGTGCTCGCCAAATATGGTCTGGCCGGCTGGCTGTCCGATGTCGAGTGGGGGCCCATTCACAATGCCCTCAAGAGCCATGGCGGGGAGGTGCTGGCCCAGCAGGCCTTCGAGGCGCGGGTGCGGCTGGCGCTGACCGACCTGGGTACGACCTTCATCAAGCTGGGCCAGATGCTCAGCACCCGCCCGGACCTGGTCGGCGATCCGGTGGCGGCCGAGCTGAGTAAGCTTCAGGAGCACACGCCGCCGGATGCGCCGCAGGTCGTCACCCGCACCGTGGAAGCGGAGCTGGGCCGGCCGGTCGACGAATGCTTCAAGGAATTCGACGGGGTCGCACTGGCCTCGGCTTCAATCGGTCAAGTCCATTCCGCCCGGCTCAAGAGCGGGCGGCGGGTGGTCGTGAAAGTGCAGCATCCGGGGATCGAGGGGACGATCCGCCGCGACCTGGACATCCTGCGATTTCTGGCGGAGATTGCCGAGAGAAACGAGCGGCTGCGCGGGTATCAGCCGGTGGTGCTGGTGCGCGAGTTCAGCCGAACCATCCTCAATGAATTGGACTTTCGCCGCGAGATGCGGAACCTGCGGGTGTTCCGCCGAAAATTCGGCGATGACGCGACCGTCGTGTTTCCCAAGCCTTATTCCGAGCTGACCACCGGCCGGGTTTTGACGATGGCGCGATTCCAGGGATTCGGCGTGTCTGACGCCAGGGGCCTGGAAAACGTGAAGATCGATCGGGCGGAACTGGCCAGGCGAGGGGCCAACGTTTTCGTTCAGATGATCTTCCGCGACGGCTTCTATCACGCCGATCCGCATCCGGGCAATTTTCTCGTTTTGCACGATGGGACGATCGGGCTGCTCGACGCGGGGATGGTAGGCAGAATCGACGAGGGGCTGCGAAAGGAGATCGTGGACATCCTGATGTCGGCCGGCGACCGCGACGCCGAGCGGCTGACGGATGCCGTCTTGCGTCTGTGCGGAACGCCGCCCGACCTGGACCGCGGGTCCCTGAGCGCCGACCTGACGGAATTGTTCGAGGAATATGGGACCCAGACGGTTGGGCAATTCAACGTCAGCGGCGCGCTGAACGCCATCAACGGCATCCTCCACGACCACAAGCTGATACTGCCGGGCAACGTGTCGATGCTGATCAAATGTTTGATCCTGCTGGAAGGAACCGGTCGGCTGCTGAGTCCGGGTTTCAACCTGGCCGAGTTGCTGGAGCCGTGGCGAAGGAAGCTGCTGTGGGAGCGTTTTTCACCCGGTGGCCAATTGAGGCGGATGCGCCGCCTCTATTCCGACTGGGAACGAACGGCCGAGGCCATGCCCAAAGTCCTTTCCAATTTGTTCGACCGCCTGGAACGGGGCAAACTTGGAATTCATCTGGAGCACGAACATCTGAAGTCCGCCGCCAACCGGCTGGTGGTCGGCATGTTCATTGCTTCGCTGCTCATCGCTTCCGCCATTCTGATTGCCCGCAACGTTCCGCCGCTGGCATGGGGTCTTTCCGTGCCTGGAGTGCTGGGTTACGCCGCCGCGATCGCCTTCGGGTTTCGAATCGCATGGGTGAATCGGGACAGACTGGTCTCCCGCCGGCATGGGGATTGGGAGTGACGGTTTCTCATGCGATCTCCCTGCGCGTCGGCGGGAAGTCCAACCGCCGCGGCGGCCTGGTATGGTTCTTAACAAAGCCCTTGAGCTTATAACGGCTGAATCGGCCCATCGGCGCGTCGATGATTCTGAGGTCATTGACCGCCTCGACCGTCAGCTTCAGGCCCAAGGCTTTGGCGACTGCTACCAGCGTCGAGAGCCGGGGATTGCCGCGACGCGACAAGGCGCGATACAGACTCTCCCGCTTGATCCCTGCCGCCTCGGCCACCTTGGCCAGGCCGCCCTTGGCTTGGGCGATCTGTCGCAGCGCCAGCAAGAGCACCTTCGGCTCATCAGTATCGTCAATCGCTGCCTTGAGGTACTCGGCGGCAAACTCGGGATCGTCCCGAAGCTCTTGAACAATCGCCTGGTCGTTGGAAATGCTCGGCTTGCGTTTCATGGTTTTCGCGTCCTTCGTTGATAGTCCTCCCAATAGCGCACCGCCCGTTTAATGTCCGCCGCTTGTTTGCGTTTGTCTCCGCCGCACAACAACAGCACGCATGCCTTGCCGGCCATCGCATAGTAGACGCGATATCCCGGTCCCCAGTCGATGCGCATCTCCCACACTCCATCTCTAAGGGGCTTGCAGTCGCCGAAGTTTCCGGATGCCAGGCGCAGGAACCGAGCGGCGATTCTTGCCCGCGCCTGCTTGTCGCGAAGTCCCGCAAGCCATTCGCTGATGACTGCCGTCCCGGACTCCGTTACATACCGCAGCACCTCCACTACTCACCCTTTGTAATCTATATGTCACAAGAGGGCAAATGGGGAAACGGCTAAGGCGGGCTGAACGTCGTCAGACCGGTCAGGCGGAGACTCTTCGAACGGTTGTCCGCCATCGCCCCTGGGCGGCCGACGGAGAGAAGACGGGCCGTTGGATTTCGCGGCCAAGCAGCCGGAGTGCGTGGTCGGCGATCTCAAAGGCCGCTCGCGGCTGGGCGAGCTGGCGCGCGCCGGCGCGCAGGGACTCGAGCCGGCCCGGTGTCGTTAATAGCGATGTGAGCTTATAAGAAAGGGATGCCGGGTTGTTGACTTTCACCGCGGCGCCTCCCTCCAGGAGGTCATCGCTGTTGCGGGCTTCCTGGCCGGGAATGGGGTCGACGATCAGCATGGCGGCGCCGCGGCACAGGGCCTCGGAGGCGGTCAGTCCGCCGGGCTTGGAGACGATCACATCGGCGGCGGCCATGTACTCGTCGATCCGCCGGGTGTACCCCAGCACGATGCGGCGGTGCCGCGGCGGGCGGGGCATCGCTTCGAGCGCCCTTCGCGCTGCGACGTTGCGGCCGGTGACCGCCACGACTTGCAGCGGCGCCGGCACGTCCAGCAGCCGCCGGTGCACGCGCTCGATCCGCCTGTGCCCCGTGTGCTGGCCAGCGCCCGGGCGTTGCCGAGAGCGGCTACAAGCAACTGGCCGGCATCGCGCGTGCTTTTGACTGCGGCCACGCCTGGCCGCACCCGGCGCTGGCAACGGACTGCTCTACTGCAAGGACCGCCAGGGGAAACTTAAGTGCTTCGCGACGGGCGGCACGCCGCCTGCCCATATGGCGGGCACGGTCGTCGGCGGCTGATAGTCCAGTGGTAGTGACGGCGATCAAACAAGATCTTGCGGTCCGCCCCGATGCCGGCCCTTTCGCGACGCGCCGGCAAGTTGCGGGTACTATTCCGCGCTCGATCTCAGCAACGAAGGAATCGCATGAAGTACGCGCTTGTTCTCGTGACGCTCGCCGCTTCGGCCGCGATGGCATTGGCGGCCGGCCCGGCAACGGCGCCCTCCGGTAATCCGCCGGCCCTCGAGAAGGCCGGCTGGGAACTCACCTTCCACGACGAGTTCGACGGCGACAAACTCGACGGGAAAAAATGGTCCGACCACTACTATCACGGCCGCACCCACGAGAACGACGAGCAGGAGTATTACGCCCCCGACGGATACGAAGTGAAGGATGGCCTGCTTCGACTGATCGCCCGACCCGTCCCGCCGGCAAATCGATCCGCTACGGAGGGCAAGTCGTACACCTCCGGCATGATCGAAGGGTCGGGCAAGTTCGCGCA
>Ga0073928_10009722_pt1 | contig 11637 bp, 13 predicted proteins | sample PaiPotPPA55metaG_FD_76969 | JGI IMG/M metagenome (GOLD analysis project Ga0073928, IMG submission 76969) | Iron sulfur acid spring bacterial and archeal communities from Banff, Canada, to study Microbial Dark Matter (Phase II) - Paint Pots PPA... ...
CTGTCGCGCGTCGAGCAGCGCTTCGGCGTGCCGCCGCAGATTCTCGTCGCGATCTGGGGGCTCGAAACCGATTTCGGTTCAGGCGACATGGGCCGGCTACCGGTGACCCGCACGCTTGCCACCATGGCGCATGATTGCCGCCGCTCCGAATTGTTTCAGGGCGAATTGCTGGCGGCTCTTGAGATCGTGCAGCGCGGCGATCTGCCGTTGCGCGACTTGATCGGCGCCTATGCTGGCGAGATCGGGCAGACGCAATTCCTGCCCTCGTCCTACATCAAGTACGGCATCGACTTCGACGGCAACGGCCGGGTCGATCTGCGCCATAGCGTGCCCGACGTGCTGGCGTCGACCGCGAACCTGCTCCGCACCAACGGCTGGAAGGCCGGCGGCGATTACCACGAGGGAAGCGCGAATTTCGACGCCATGCACGAATGGAACCACGCCACCATTTACCGCAAGACCATCGCGTATTTCGCGGATCGACTCAGCGGCGGACAGTGAGGGAAATTTTGGCTGACGAAGGTTCTGCTTGTCATGCCCCGCTTTAAGCGGGGCATCCAGCAATCCGCAGTGGTAGTTGTTTCTCTGGGACGCTTGTGAATACTGGATCGCCCGGTCATAGGCGAGCGAAGCGACGCCGTTCTTCGAACGGCTGTGCCGGGCGATGACGAGGGTCTACCACAAGGACGCCCCCATGCCCGCCGCGCTGTTCCTGCCCGGAAGCCTGCCGTGTGAAACCGCGGAGCAGTCGTTTCGCGTCTTCGGCAATGCGCTTGGGCAGTGGCTCGACTACATGCCGGACGGCGAGGTCGGCACCCGCCGCTACTGGATCGACGGCGTGGCGTTTCGCGTCTTCAACGGTCATCCCGAGCTCGAGACGACCAAAGGTCCCGCGCCAGAGAACGGCGTCGAGCAATGGTGGCCGCGCGGCCGCCACGACGAGTTTGCCTTTCGCGTGAAGAGCGGCGTCAAACAGGTGCGGTTCGGCGATCCCGGCTGGCGGCTTGGCTTTGCGCGCGACGCGGTCAATTCCTACGCGCTGTTTCGCTACATGAAGAAGGACGGGTGATTCCGCAGCGCGTGCGCTTTCAGGTCTGCATGCCGCCGACCTATTCTTCCGTGCGCTATTTCTTTCCGGACGAAGACGTCGAGAAGGTCGCGCCCGGCTACACGCAGGCACTGCGCGCGGAGACCGCGAAGATCGTCGAGATGATTTCGAACGATGATCTTGCGGTCCAGTGGGACCTCGCCGTCGAAAACCGGCTGGTCGATGTGGCGTTGCAGGAGCAGGGCGCCGAGGTCGCCAAGGCCGTGGCGACGCAGGTCTGCGCGCCCTTGACCGAGATTTGTTCCGTGCTGCCGGATGCCACGCATCTCGGCTATCACACCTGCTTCGGCACCTTGAGCGGCTGGCCATCGCGCCAGCCGCCGTCGCTTGGCGGGAGCGTCATTCTTGCCAACGCCGCTATTGCCGCCTCGAAGCGCAAGGTCGATTTCCTTCACATTCCAACGCTCGGCGTGAATGATGAGGCGTGGTTTGCGCCGCTGAAGGAATTGAAAGCGGATGGCGCGCGCATCTACATGGGGGCAATCCATCATCTGCACGGTGCGCGCGGCATGCGGGATCAGCTGCGGGTGATCCGGAAATATCTCGCCGACTTCGGCCTCGGCTCACCGTGCGGCTTCGGCCGTTCGGCCGATCGCTCGGACCGCCTTATCACCGACGACGGCAGCAAGGCGGCGAACCCGATCGAAGTCATCCTCGACGATCACCGCAACGCGGTGGCCATGCTGCGGGAGGCGTTGCGAGATTGACGACCTTCGATCGGCGTCGCTTCGCTCGCCTATGTCCCGGTGACCTCGATCAGGCACGCAGTGCCCCTCTAAGCGAGATGGCCGGCATAAAGCCGGCCATGACAACTCGAATCAAGACGCGCCTTGAACCTGATCGACTTCGCATTCTTGCAGCGACGGACATTACCGACTTCACCCCCGCTGTGCCTTGGCCTGCAGCCGCTCGGCCTTGTCTTTCTTCTTCTTGGCGCCGACCCGGCTGATGCTCTTGATCTGCAGCGGCGCGCGGCCGCTTCTTGCGGCGATCTCGCGGTCCTGCTCCAGGATGAAGCCACGCGCAACCTTGTCGTCGTCCTCGAGCCCGCCAAGCAGCTCGGTTGGCACGCGGCGGTTGGAGCGCAGCGAGCCGTCCTCGTAAGTGACGTTGAAAAAGGCAAATTCGCCTTTGGGATTGGTCCCGGGTTTTTTCGGCATGCGCGGTGTATAGCGCATGTCCCGAAAAAGTGGATACCGGTTTTTCGAAAAGGACATGTGCCAAACAAAGGACTCCGGGGCGTATCCCGAATTCCACCAATCGGGATGCGCCCCAGAGCAAAACCCAAGCAGAACCCAAGCCGGTTTTGCCGGAATGGGTCGGTGTTTCTAGTGCCGAGCGCGCAAGTAACGGCGGTGCATGGCGTGGTGAATCGGCCGGTGCAGCGGCAGCATCTGCGCTTGCGCTGCGAGGATCTTCTCGTCCAGCGCGTTGTCGAAGACGATCGGCGGCACATATGGAAGGTCGATCGCGGGTGGTGGCGTCCCGAGGCTTTGGGCCAGGCCGTCGGTCGTGCCGGCAAGAAGGCCGAGTCCGCCGACCGCGACCGCAATCGTTCTCGCTAAAGTGCGCATCACCCACCTCGCAAGGTTATCGTCGGGCCCCCGTCGCCTCTGTTTTTCCCTCCAATGTGGCCGGTTTCGGGCGGCGGCCCGGTAGACCGAGCGCTGCAGGCGCCGGAACCGCGCCCGTAATGCGACCAGGGCCGCGCAGGCGAGGCCGTTGGGCGTCGCCGGCTTTCGGGCTGCAGCTTGACGCCGATCGCCCCCCAGTCTGAATGATCCTCATGAACCCACTTCGCCCATTGATCACCACGCTGGTGCTCGCGGCATTTGGTGTTCCAGCCATCGCCGATCCCGCCTTCGACTTTGGCGCCCTGGCGCGCGCCAGCGGCACGCCCGAAATTCCGGGGTTGAAGGTTGTGTGGCTTGCGCCGTGGGGCGATCCGGTGAAGGCCAATGCGTGGCGCAACATCATCGCGCATCAGACCGAAGGGCCGGCAGGCTCGGCGCGCGGCGGCGCGCTCGAGCAATCGAAGAACCCGACGCGGCGCGGCGTCACGGTGTGGGTCGAGACCGACGGCACGGTCTATTGGGCGGTCGCGGAAAACCTGATCCCGACCCACGGGGAGGGTGCCGACCGCAACGACAACAAATACATCGACAACCGTCCGACCTACCATCAGGTGGTGAAGACCAACTCGATCGGTGTCGAGTTTGCCGGCAACTATCCGGATGTCACGGTGCCGCCGACCAAGGCGCAGTTCGCCACCTGGGACATTCTGGTACGCGTGCTGCAGGCGCGCTACCACATCGGAAGCGACCACATCTACGCGCATAACTGGATCGACTTCAAAGACGCGCGCTACTGCGAAGGCTGCGAACTCGCCGCGCGCGCCCGTGCGCTGAAGTTTGATCCGGACAGCGTGAAGTAGGTCTCGTCATGTCCGCGCAGAGCCGTTCGAAAGAACGGCGTCGCGTAGCCTGTCATCGGGCCGCGCGTTCGCGCGGCCCCGTTGGCTCGCCTATGTCGCGGTTTCGCACTGTTGCAGCCACACGCCAAAACGCACAGCGCGAGAGGATCACTCTCGCGCTGTGTCGGCAGATGCCGAGAAACGAAAGCTTAGGCGGCGGCCGCTTTTTCCTTGCGCGGCAGCGGGAAATCCGAGCTCGTATAGAGCGCGCGGATGCCGGCCTGGTCGAACCGGCGCTCGTTCACCTCGAGATAGGCGCCGTTCAGGGAATCCGCCGGCAGCTGCTCGACGGCAAACTTCACGGCCTCGGCCGCGGTGGCGAACCGGCGATAGGTGAAGCCCGCGCGGCGCTTGTTGCGAATCGGCGCAGGGAAAAGCTCGGCCGAAAGGCCGTAGTTGAAGGACGACATCGTTGAACCTTTTTAGCGTTGGAAAGAAGTGCGAGCCCAAACCGCGCAACCGGCGCTGGCCGCATCATTTTCGCTCCTTAATATAAGCTATTGCAGCGCAACATGCGAGTCTGGAAGTCATGAATCCGTCAAACCCGGCTCTGCGCTGGACAAGGCCTTGCCGCTAACCTTGTTCGCCCGGTCCCCGGTCGCGTTTGCTAACTAATTGACCCCGCGCCAGAAAACTTGTGTGCGCTGGCCCGCCCACGGCACTTAACCCAAAATCGAGCGCGGGGGGCAGGCGAAGTGGCCCCGGCCAGGAATAAACCCCGCCGCCCCCCGGTCTCCTCTGCAACCCACCACCATGGCTTCACAGAGGGAGATCACATGAGCCACGATGACCAGGGCGGCATCAGCCGCCGGCACGCACTTGAGTGCATGATTTGGGCAGGGACCGGCGTGGTTTGGACCATGGCCGGCGGTGTGCCGACGTCCACCCTGCTCGGCAGCGCCAAGGCGGCCGAGACCGGCTTCAGCTTCCTGCAGTTGTCCGACAGCCACGTCGGCTTCGACAAGGCGGCCAACCCGAACGCGCTCGGCACCCTCGAAGAGGCGATCACCAAGGTCGGAGCGCTGCCCGTCAAGCCGGCCTTCATGATCCACACCGGCGACATCACCCACCTGTCGAAGGACGATCAGTTTGACAACGCCGCGCAAGTGATCGGTAAATTGAAGCTTGATGCGCACTACGTGCCGGGTGAGCACGACATCGTCGACGAGAATAACGGCAAGGCTTATCTGGACCGCTACGGCAAAGGCACCAAGGGCACGGGCTGGTTTTCGTTCGATCAGAACGGCGCCCACTTCATCGGCCTCGTCAACGTCGTGAATCTCAAGGCCGGCGGCATGGGCAATCTTGGCGCCGACCAACTCGCCTGGCTCGCCGACGATCTGAAGGGCAAGAGCCCGTCGACACCGATCGTGCTGTTCGCCCACATTCCGATGTGGACCATCGCGCCGGAATGGGGTTGGGGCACCCAGGATTCAGCGCAGGCGCTGTCGCTAGTGTCGAAGTTCGGCTCGGTCACCGTGCTGAACGGCCACATCCACCAGATCATGCAGAAGGTCGAGGGCAACGTCACGTTCCACACCGCGCGCTCCACGGCCTTCCCGCAACCTGCGCCCGGCACCGCGCCGTCGCCGGGACCGAAGGTCGTGCCGGCGGGTGAGCTGCGCAGCGTGCTCGGCATCACCAACGTCGTCTACAAGCCGGGCACCACCGCACTCGCCATCACCGACTCGACGCTCGCAGGCTAACGGAGAACAACCATGACTACGATGATGCGCGCTTCGCGCCGCGGATTTCTGTTGCTGGGCATGGCCCTGACGCTGACGTCGGCCGGCCAGCTTATTCCGGCACGGGCCGACGATCCGCCGGCGGCGAAGGTGACGATCGACAATTTCGCCTTCACCCCGGCCGAGCTGACCATCAAGCTCGGGACCAAGGTGATGTTCGTCAACCATGACGACATCCCGCATTCGATCGTCAACGCCGCGGGCAAATTCCGCTCCAAGGCGCTCGACACCGATCAGAGCTTTGAATTCACGTTCGCGGCAGCGGGAGATTACGACTACTTCTGCGGCTTGCACCCGCACATGAAAGGCAAGATTATCGTGACACCCGAATAGCTCGGCGCTCACGCGCCTTCGGGACGCCACTAGTGCTTAGGTTTTCGAGGTTCGAGCTGCGTAACGGCCCTCTCCGATACGAACTTCGAAACCACCGGCACCAGCAAAAAAACTCATGATACTAGTGCGTTTTTCGATTTGAAATTCCTGAGGTGAGCATGCAGCAAGGGATGCAGGAATTTCAGATCGGGGGCACTGGCCTGTCGGAACGCCCCCGTGACAACCGATGCCGCGCGCAGCCGTTTCACTGAGATCGTGCTGCCGCACCTTGACGATGCTTATACGCTGGCGCGCTGGATGACTGGCAACGCGTCAGACGCCGAGGATGTGGTGCAGGACGCGTGCATGCGGGCGCTGCGGGCACTCGAAACAACCGCGGTCGAACGGCCCCGCGCCTGGGTGCTGGCGATCGTACGCAACACGGCTTTGACCTGGATGGCCAAGAACCGCTCAAACAACGTGACCTCGATCGATGGAGAGGACGGGACCGCGGATCTGCCGCAACTTGCGGATCCGGCGCCCTCACCGGAGGAGGCAATCATGACCCGTGCCGATCAGGGCAGCGTCAGAGCCGCGATTGCGGCGCTGCCCGATGTTTTCCGCGAGGCGATCGTGATGCGTGAAATCAACGGCCTGTCGTATCGCGAGATCGCGCAGGCCGCAAGTATTCCGATCGGTACAGTGATGTCACGTCTTGCGCGCGCTAGGATGATGTTGATGAATACGCTGGGGAGGCCCGCTTGACCGAGCGCGATGCCCGTTCGGCTGACGACGGCCTGATGCTGCAGGCGATGCTGGATGGCGAGCTTGACGCATCCGGCGCGATCGCCATGGAACGCCGGCTTGCGAGCGAACCGACGCTGGCTGCGGATTACGCGCGTCTCATCGCGCTGCGCGGCGTGATCAAGGGCTCGACCGCGCTCGAGAAGGCGCCCGAAAGCTTGCGCGCCCGTATTGTTGCCGCGACTGGGGTTGCAGCCAACAGTGCCGACAGCAACGTCATCAACCTTGCCGACGTGCCGCGACGCACGATAGTCGCGCGGCCGACGCGATGGCGCAACGCGGCGGCGGCGATGGCCGCTGCCGTGGTCGGCCTGCTCGGCGTCAACGTTTATCTGCTCTCGAGTTCAGGTCTTGACGACATCGAGCGCGCGGCGGTTGCGGCGCATGAGCGGGGTCTTATCTCAGGGCAGCCGTTCGACGTGGTTTCGACCGACCGTCACACCGTGAAGCCGTGGCTTGCCGGCAAGGTGCCGCTGGCGACAACCGTGGTCGATCTCGCCAACGAGGGCTATGCGCTTGCGGGCGGCCGTGTCGATATCGTCGCCGACGCGCCGGTCCCGACTCTGGTCTACAAGCACCGCGAGCACTTCGTCAGTTTGACCGAGCTGCGGCGCGGCCAGTTCCAGATCGCATCGACCGCGCGCGAATCGATCAGCGGCCATTCCGTCGTGGTCTGGACCGACGATGTGCGCCGCTACGTCGCGGTGTCCGACATGCCGCCGCCGGAGCTTGACGATTTCGTCGCGTCCTTCCGCCGCGCCGCGGCCGCCGAGCGCGAGGACACGCCGCCGCCGGCGAAGAAGTGAGCGTGATCGTCATTGCGAGCGAAGCGAAGCAATCCAGTTTTCCAACGTGGCTTCTGGATTGCTTCGGCGCTGCGCGCCTCGCAATGACGAAAAGCCTCATTTCGGCTTCAGCTTCAGCGCCGCCGAGTTGATGCAGTAGCGCAAGCCTGTCGGACCCGGGCCGTCGGGAAACAGGTGGCCGAGATGACCCTGGCAGCTCGAGCACAAAACCTCGGTGCGGATCATGCCGTGGCTGACGTCGCGCTCCTCGTCGACGTGGTTATCGACCGCGGGCGCGGTGAAGCTCGGCCAGCCGCAACCGGACTCGAACTTGGTGTCGGACTCAAACAGCGTCTGTCCGCAGCCGGCGCACACATAGGTGCCCTTGGCGGTGGTGTGCTCGTATTCGCCGGAGAACGGCCGCTCCGTCGCCTTTTCGCGCAGCACCGCATACTGCATCGGCGTCAGCTCCTTGCGCCACTCGGCTTCGCTCTTCTGCACCTTCGCGGTCTTGGTGTCGGTCATTGGCAACCTCGCGTCCAAAAAATCAGTTCGTCGCCTTGGCATCGCGTACCAGCACCGGCTTGTCGCGATAGAGGTCGGCGAACATGCGCTTCAGATTCTCTACCTTCGGAATGTCGTTATAGGCGATGTACGGCTGATAGGGATGCAGCGTCAGGTAATCCTGATGGTAATCCTCGGCCGGAAAGAAGGTCTTGCCGGTCTCGATCGTGGTGACGATCGGCCTGGAATAGACCTTCGCGGCGTTGAGCTGCGCAATATAGGCCTCGGCGACCTGCTTCTGCTCATCGCTCATCGCGAAGATGGTCGAGCGATATTGCGGGCCGGTGTCCGGGCCCTGGCGGTTCAGCTGCGTCGGGTCGTGCGCCACCGAGAAGTAGATTTGCAGCAGCTTGCCGTAGGAGATCTGCGTCGGGTCGAACTTGATCTGCACCGACTCGGCGTGGCCGGTGCGGCCGCCGCCGACCCGTTCATATTCCGCCGTCTCCTTCACGCCGCCGGTGTAGCCCGACACCGCGCTGATGACGCCCTTGGTGTGCTGGAACACACCCTGCACGCCCCAGAAGCAGCCGCCGGCGAGCACCGCGGTTTGCGTGCCTTCGCCGGTCACCTTGTCGAGCGCCGGCGCGGGAATGGTCACGGCATCTTCGGCCGCGGTGGCGGGACGGCCGGCATAGGCCGCGACCAACAGCAGCGCGGCGGCGGAGAGAAGGCGAATGACGGAGGGCAGGCGCATGTCGTGATCCTCGTTGCAGCTTGCGGAATGTAGAGTTTTCCGGACCGAGTGCAATTGGCCGGCAGGTCTCAGGCCCTCAAGATACGTGCGAAAAGCAACGACGTTACGCCCCTTCCGACACGAAAACGTGAGGGGTGCATTCCACTTGTCATCGCCCGGCTTGACCGGGCGATCCAGTACTCCGAGACGTCGGGGAGTATTTCGCAGACGACTCGGATTATCGGATGCCTCTGGCGAAGCAATTGCTTCGCCAGACTTTCGCGAGGCATGACACTGGTGAGTAAAAACACCGGCTCAAACAACCACCACGCTGAGCCGCTTCGCGGCGCGGGTGATGCCGGTATAAAGCCAGCGCGTGCGCGCGTCGGGAAATGCGAAGCTCTCGTCAAACAGCACGACGTCGTCCCACTGCGAGCCCTGCGACTTGTGCACCGTCAGCACGTAGCCGTAGTCGAACTCGTCATAGGGCTTGCGCTGGTCCCATGGAATCTCCTCGATGCCGCCGGCAAAACAGTCGGTGCGCACCGATACCTTGACCGGTTTGCTGCGCACGTCTTCGTCGGGCGTCAGCCGCATGGTGACGATGCGCGTCGACTTCGACTGCGCGCGCTGCTTCACCCGCCACAGCCCGCCGTTGAACAGCGCCTTCTTGCGGTTGTTGCGCAGGCACACAAGCTTGTCGCCGGCGACCGGTAGCGGATCGGTAATGTGCTGGCGCTCGCGCATCCGCTTGTTGTAGGCGCGTCGCGTCGCATTGCGGCCGACCAGCACCTGATCGGCGCGCATCACCCTCGCCGGATCGAGCGCGTCGCGGCCGATCACCTCAGTCTCGCCATACTGCCCCTTCTCCAGTGCGCGGCCCTCACGCACGTCCATCGACAGCCGCACGATCGGATCGTTGCGCGCCTGCCGGTGCACCTCGGTCAACATCGCGTCGGGTTCGGCGTTGGTGAAGAAGCCGGCGCCCTGGATCGGCGGCAGCTGCGCCGGATCGCCGAGCACCAAGAGCGGCGCGCCGAACGACAACAGGTCGCGGCCGAGCTCGGGGTCGACCATCGAGCACTCGTCGATCACGATCAGCGATGCTTTCGAGGCCGGCGCATCATCCCATAGCTCAAAGCTCGGCTGTTCGTCGCCGGTCTCGCGCGCGCGATAGATCAGCGCATGGATGGTTGAGGCACCGTCACAGCCCTTGTTGCGCATCACCAGCGCCGCCTTGCCGGTGAACGCCGCATATTTGATCTCGCCGTCGATGCCCTCGGCGATATGGCGCGCCAGCGTCGTCTTGCCGGTGCCGGCAAAGCCGAACAGGCGGAACACCTGCGGCGTGCCCGACTGACCCGGCTTCGCTTTGAGCCAGGCGGCGGCTGCTTTCAGGGCCTGTTGCTGGTGCGGCGTGAAGGTCGTCATTGCGGGAGCACTGGTGATGAGCAATGGGATACCGACAAAATCTGAGTCAAACAAGAAGACGGGTTCCAATTGCGGAACCGGAACAACCGGCCGCTTTGATCATTTCCGTGCGGCGAATGTTTCGTCTGGAGGAAAACAATGAAATTCCGCTTTGCATCAATGCTCGTGGCCGCGATGGTCGTCGCGCCCGCGATTGCCTCTGCCCAGGATCCGGTGTCACGCGACGTCAACCGCGGTGCGCGCGAAGGCGGCCGGGCTGCCGGGCCGGTCGGCGCAATCGTCGGCGGCACGGTTGGTCTTGCGACCGGCATTGCCGAAGGGATCACCGAAGGCGTGGTCGACTCGGTCCGCGTCGCAACCGCACCAAACGTCGTGATCCAGGAGCCGATCGTGGTCGGCGAGCCACTGCCGCCGCGCGTGCGGCTCTATGCGGTCCCGCGCTACTCACAGTATCGCTACGCCGTGGTCAACAACGAGCGCATCATCGTCGATCCGCGCACGCATCGCGTGATCCGGATCATCGAGCAACCGCGATTGCTGACTAACGCGGAGGAGAGGCGGGCATCGCGCGATGCCCGCTTCTTTTCGTTGATCGGCGCGCTTCGGCCTCACCACCCGTCGACACACGGCCGCCGCTTGCCCTCGCGCACCGGCGCTGGCGGCACGGAGCGCAGGCCCGCGACGATCCAGCGCCGCGTCTCCGCGGGATCGATCACCTCGTCGACGCCAAAGAGACTGCCGGTGTTCAGGGCCTTGCCCTTCTCATAGAGGTCGGCGACCATCCGTTCGTAGGTTTTAAGCCGCTCGGCGGGGTCCTCGATCGCCGCGAGCTCGCGGCGGCGTCCGAGCTTGACCTGGCCCTCCAGCCCCATGCCGCCGAATTCGCCGGTCGGCCATGCGACCGCGAACATGCCGAAGGCCATCGAGCCGCCGGTCATGGCAAGCTTGCCGAGGCCGTAGGACTTGCGGGTCATGACGAAGAAAGTCGGGATCGTCAGGTTGGCGCCGATCAAATAAGTGCGGCAGCAGTGGCGCACCAGCGCGGTCTTCTCCGCTTCCGGCCCGACCATGTTGCCGGGATTGTCGTTCAGCGACAACAGCGGCACGTCGTGGGCATCGCAAAGCTGCATGAAGCGCGCCGCCTTGTCCCCGGCGTCGCTGTCGATCGCGCCGCCAAGATGCATCGGGTTGTTGGCGATCACGCCGAGCGGCCGGCCCTCGACGCGGATGAAGCCGGTGATCATGCCGTGACCGAAGCCACGGCGGATCTCCAGAAACGAGTCGTCGTCGGCGATGGTGCGGATCACCTCGCGCATGTCGTAACCGCGCAGGCGATTTTCCGGCACGATGTGGCGCAGTTTGCGCTGGTCGGGGCAACTCCAGTTCTCGGTGCGGCCCTGGAAGTACGACATGTATTGCCGCGCGACTGTCACGGCTTCGGCTTCGTCCTTGACCAGAATGTCGACGACGCCGTTCGGCACCTGCACCGACATCGGCCCGACTTCCTCCGGCCGATAGACGCCGAGCCCGCCGCCCTCGATCATCGCCGGCCCCGCCATGCCGATGGTCGTGCCTTCGGTCGCGATGATGACGTCGCAGCAGCCGAGCAACACGGCGTTGCCGGCAAAGCAGCGGCCGGACGCGATGCCGACCAGCGGCACGAGGCCCGACAGCCGCGGCAGCCGATAGAAGGTGCTCGAGAAGCTCACCATGTTGTCGGTATCGCTGCCGCGGCCGCCGCC
>Ga0073928_10009723_pt1 | contig 11636 bp, 19 predicted proteins | sample PaiPotPPA55metaG_FD_76969 | JGI IMG/M metagenome (GOLD analysis project Ga0073928, IMG submission 76969) | Iron sulfur acid spring bacterial and archeal communities from Banff, Canada, to study Microbial Dark Matter (Phase II) - Paint Pots PPA... ...
TGTTAGGCTTAACGCCATGAAAGCAACCACGGAAGACGGAGTATTCACGTTTGAGATTGAGCGTAGCAAAGATAAATACGTTGGAACCGTCCAAAACCACAATTCCGGTGCTTATGACACAACGGGGAAAACCAGCCCGGGTCATCAATGGCGCTTCGACTCACTTCAAGATGCGCAGGCGTGGGCCAAATCTCATCTGAATGAATCGGGAGTACCCGGCAAACTCCACTGGGAGAAATAAAGCTATGCGTCGAGTTCAGGAAGAGGCCGATGCCGACTCTCAGGCTTTGGCTTTTCGCTCGCGCTTTGCCGCCGCGGCGGCGATCTTTAACGCGGATTTTTTGGTGGCGGCCGGTGTTTTCTTCATAGCGTCGAATATAGCATGTTTCAAATTCCTTGATTGTTGTAAGGTCTCTATCGCGCGTCAGGGTGACTCCCCCTCGCTTGCCAGGCGGTCCTGTTCGTTGGCCTTCTCCTAGAGGCTCACGAACGGACGCACCGGTGCTCGCGGGCAAGGTCCACTCGCGAAAGCACGAAAGTCGGTTCCGCCTAATTCGCCACTCGAGGGATAGATCGACTGTTAGAGGAGCTACTATATCTGCGTCAGCGGTGGTAGGTCCGGATCGCCTGCGATTTCCCGAGCAGAGTCCAACGCAGCGTCGTACTGCGGAAAGACCCGATGATGCTCGTCTTCATCGACCGTCCAGGTTCCATCGTCGTGTCGGATGATATGACAGATCCGTCCATGCGTGACGCCAATCACCTGTTTACCGTTTCCAGGATCGTGAATCAGGTACGCCATAGCTCAAAGTGTTGCGCGAGAGAGTCTCACGCCATCGTCGCTCGGAGTGCTTCGATTATAGCTTCACGCTTCTCCGGTGGGCAAGGATACTTTCGTTCGCCAACACGATTCGGAGCATGTCGCACCGACATCCCGAGTTGTTCTTTGACGTCCGCGATCCAGGAAGCTCTCGGAACAAACCCAGCGTGCCTACGGACGCGAAACTGAACTTCTTTGTTGAATGACATCACCCCAGCACTCCATTCCCCTTGTGGTGTTATTCTAATCCGCTGCACCCCTCAAATCAATCGGTAGCGCGAATGTGGGGGTTACCGAGGTTATTTCCACCGTCCCGAGGGGGTATTCCACAAGGTTTCCACACGTCGGATACGTTATGGGCTCGCTTCCGTGACTCTGAGTCTCTTTCTCCAATTTCCATTGACAAAAGTGACAAAACGCGACCATTAACGCAAGAGCATGGGGCACACTGTTACGCTTCTGCCAGTCGCCGCCAACTCTGGGACACCCCTTTTCCATCCCGTTTTGCGTCATCCTGAGCAGCGCTTAGCAATGGATAACCATCTGTTATTACATTGGTTTACAGACAATCTAGGTGGTCTTATACTTGAGTTATGAACAGCGTTTCAGGAGTCGTTGCGCTCGCGACGGAACACAAGATCGAGCTTTGGCCGATTGATCGGTTGCGCGAGTATGCTCGAAATCCACGCAAGAACGATATGGCTGTGGATCGTATGTGCTCGTCGATCCGCGACTTCGGATTTAAAATTCCCTGCCTGGTTCGAAGCGACGGGGAGGTCGTCGATGGCCACTTGCGTCTTAAGGCTGCCCGAAAGCTAAACATCGCAAGCGTCCCGGTGATCCTTTGCGACGAGTGGACGCCGGCCCAGGTGAAGGCTTTCCGGCTGATGGTGAACCGTTCGGTGACCTGGGCCGATTGGGACGAGGAACTACTCGCGCTTGAGCTGCAGGAAATCCAGGAATCGGACTTCGATTTGAGTCTCACTGGATTCGACCCAGGCGAGATCGACAATCTGCTGGCGCTCGATGATGAGGAAAAAGCCAACGCCACGCCGCCGCTTCCCGAATCGCCTGCGTCCCGGACGGGGGATCTGTGGCTGCTTGGGCCGCACAGAGTGCTCTGCGGAGACGCCACCAATCCGGATGTTGTCGTCCGGCTCCTGGGCGAGCGCAAGCCGCGTCTGATGGTTACTGATCCGCCTTACGGTATTGAGCTCGACTCCGAATGGCGCGACCGGGCTGGACTCAACGGCGACGGGCCGGCCGAACCCAGCTACATGAAGAAGCGGACTCAGGGGCACAAACGAAACCAGCATCTCTGGCGATACTCGCGCCGACTGGTCGGAAGCGTTCGCACTAGTGCCGAGCCTCGAAGTCGCTTACGTCTGGCACGCTTCGAAATTCACGCGCGAGGTTCTCGACGGTCTCCTGCGCATCGGCTTTCTCCACCATCAGCAGATCATCTGGAACAAGGGCAGAACAGTGCTCACCAGAACCCACTATTGGTTTCAGCACGAGCCATGCTGGTACGTCAGAAAAAAGAATGCGCCGTGGCATGGCAAAGCCGGCGAGAACTCAACGATTTGGGATTCGCCGTCGCCAAAGTTCATCATGGGCAGTTCTGACGAGGATAAATACGACCACCCAACTCAAAAGCCGGTTGAACTGATGCGGCGCCCGATCCTCAATCATCTCCGGCGCGTCGAATTGGTATACGACCCATTCCTTGGCAGCGGAACGACGCTCGCGGCCGCCGAACTGACCGAGCGAATCTGCTACGGCATGGAGCTTGATCCGAAGTATGTGGACGTCGTGGTCGAGCGCTGGCAACAGTTGACCGGCAAGCAGGCCACGCTCGAAGGCGACGGACGCCGCTTCGACGAGATTGCCGATGAGCGTCGGCAGGTGGTGAAGTGACTCGACCGCTGCCGCCGCGAGATCGCGGAAATACAGGCGGAGATCCTGATGGGCAACTCCGACCTCGAGGGACTGTGCCTGGCGCTCGCGGATTGGTCTGCCGAATTGCGATTGGTTCAGAACGAAAAACGCCGCTGGGCGGAAACCCAGCGGCGCAAGGAAAGCGGGAAAGGCGAGAATCAGGCTTTGACGGAGTAGGTGCGCTCTCCGTCTTCCCCCTTGGTGGACTTCACGGTCAGTCCCATCTTCTTGCCCACTGTGCCGGACAGGAACCCTCGGACCGAATGCGGCTGCCAGTCCGTGGCTTTCATCAGTTCCTTCAAAGTAACCCCGTCCGGCCGTTTCAGGAGGTCCAGGACCTTAGCGGTCTTGCTGCCGTCACGGGTGGAACTAGCCTTCTTTCCCTTGGGCGCTTTCTTCGCTGGGCTGGCCTTCTTGGTCGCCTTGCCCTTCTTCGGCGCGACGTGGGCGCCCTTAGGCGCAACACGGGGCTTTTTGTTGGCTTTCGGCTGCCCACTGCCCGCTGTCGCTTGTGCGGTGGCGGTTTCTGCGATCAATTCAGTCATTTTGATTTCTCCTTTGGCGGGTGATTACCGTCACGACATGGATCACTCTGGTGCGCCAGGAAAGCAAGCAGAATCTGCCAAGATCGGGAAAGGCGATGGTTTGGCGATGACAGTTGGAGCGTCGCAGAAGTCCTCAGGTGTCCTCAGATGACCGGACACGGCGCAAAATACGGGCGCAAGAAAGAAGAAGCGATCGTCGCGCTCCTCACTCACCGGAATGTTGAAGATGCTGCCGGGGCAGTTGGGATTTCCACCAAGACTCTTCTGAGGTGGATGAACGAACCGGATTTCGATGCATCGTACCGAAAGGCGCGGCGGGCCGCTTATTCGCAATCGATCGCGCGTCTGCAACAAGCGTCCAGCGCCGCTGTCTCGACTCTCTTGAAAACGATGGTCGACCCGAACACACCACCGTCCACCAAGGTGAGAGCTGCTGACAGCGTATTGAGCCACTCGGCCAAGGCGATCGAACTTGAAGACGTAGAAGTGCGGGTATCGAAGCTGGAACGGACAGCCGAAGAAGCATCGAAAAGACGATGACAAGCGGGCTCGGAGCAAGGAATGGCACGTTTCGAAAGGCGCCTCCAAAATCTCGAAGCACGATGGACGGATTGCAGTGGGCTTGTGCCGCATACCGAGAGTTGGTGGGATTACTGGATGGCAATGGTGGGCAAGTTGATTGCCGGCGAGAAGTTGGATGAGCTGATACCTTTGGAGTTTGTCGACGCTTTGATCGTTAAGGGCGAAAGTGACGCAACCAGACGATGAGGGCGATCAGCCGACGGCTTACAAAGCTTGAGAAGGTCTTTGCTCCCGTGCCTACGAGCGAGGATGCGTGGGGCAAAATGGCCGAATTCCGCGATGAACTTCTCCGTCAAGCGGAGCAGCGGGGCGAACCGGTTGCGGAACTCAGGGAAGAGTTGGACCAGCTTGGCCCAGTGGGGCTCTGGCGCGAAAATGTTCGTCGCTACCTGAGCGATCACGGGTTCGTCCAGAGCGGGGGCGAAAGCTTTGCTGAAACCATGGCGCGAGCACTCGGGATTCGCACGCATGAGTTGAGGGTTTGTATCGGGGAAAATCGAATCGGCACGGCGTTGCTGGAGAGGTTCAGGGAGCCTGAAAACACTACCGATATTGCGACACAACAGGACCCTTCGAAGCTTATTGAACGGGCACGAGCGCCCTCCTACAGGTAAGCGTCGCCTGAAAGTTCGTTTAGCACTGGAACGAGTAGTGCATTAAAAGGGTGTCCCTGGACAAATGGGAGCTAGATGCTTCCGTAGGGCTCTATGGCTCCAAGAGACCTTCGCGGATTAGATACCGTACGAGAAAAATGGCGCCCCTCACTCCGGTGACCTTTTCTATCTCTCGTCGATGGTACTCCACGGTCTTTGCCGTTATATGGAGTCGAGCGCCGATTTTTCGACTTGACAACCCTTCGGCCTCGAGCAGAGCGATTTCAAGTTGACGGGATGTTAGGTTCCGCGAACCATTGGTGCGTGGAGAACGATTGTGAGATTGAGAACTGGGCAAATCACAATCCTACGCAAAATCCGGTAGTACGCTAAAGTTTGGTCGATGGGTCAAGCTACCCGCGCCTTTCCATTTCCTTCATCACGATTTCGTTGTTGGCTAACATCACAATTCGAAGGCGGGTTATCTGATCGCCGGTCAGCGTCGGGCTGAGACCGGCGAGCGCGGCATCAAGGGCAGCAATGCAATCAGGAAAACTGATCCTGCGGGCGAGAAAACGCTTTACTATCTCTTCAGTCTCGCGCTCGTAGACTTCCATGCTAGGTTCTTCCGTCCGCTATGCGAATCCTCGGAATCAATCAAAAGCCGCTCTCTTCCGACGAGAAACCCGCCCCTACGAACGATCGGACGCAAGTGTTGGTGCCGGCGGATATCAGCAGGCTCGGCCAGAACGACCAAATCTTAAGGTTTTGGTTTACGTCGGTTTCGAGCCTGAGCTTTGCTTTTCTTGGCGTCCACAACCACCGGTACGGAGGGGCGCGCGGTGGTCTTCTTCGCCTTCGTGGCCATCTTTAGCTCCTTGTCAAACGTCAGCTTCCCGGGCTGCACCGTGGCCCCGCCCGCTATCCTCGATTTGATATCCTCCGCGCCCATCTGGGCAACACGGTCAGCGGTCCATTCAGCGACCTGAAACGCTGATTGCCGCTTAAGATCTTCTTGAGTAACCGGTTTCGCCCATCTGGCGGCGGCGGCCGTCTTGGCGACTGCCACGCGTTGCTCTGGCGTGAGCTTTTCCATACGGGCCTTGCCGCTGGCTTTCCCTCCCTTGCGGCCGATCCCAGCCAGGTAATTCGATATAGTCGTCTTGCGAGCCACTGATATCAATGCTAGCTGTTTCAATTGCCGATTGACATTGCTGAAGCGGAGTCAGCATAATTGTCCTCTGTGATGCTGAAGCGGCATCAGGATAGGCAAAGGAGAGGATAAAGTAAACCGAGGGCCCTATATCAGAGCAGGGGCTTCCAGTCCTTTTCTCGAAGTTCAGCCTATTCGGTGGCTGCCTGTGAGTGGCCCATGCGGCATAATTGCTGTCTGCCTCGATCCTCCTTTAGCTGCGCGCACGCTCACTTCGCGTGCGGCAGACTTTGTGGCCCTGCTCGAAGCCGAGGAACGGGGTTAGAGAGGGCAGCGGGAGCCGCGATACGGTTTTTTTAGATGCTGTGTGCAGAGCGCGACTCGTTGCGGCACGAGCATCAGGCAGCCGCTCAGAAGGTTGTGATCGCCTCCGATATCCAAGATGCCAATGCCTTGCGGAAGCGCACACACGTCATCGGTCGGATCGAGGCAGGTGTTGGGGCTGTTGTTCTCGTAAACGAAATTGTGATGCAGGCGATTTCCATGGCTGACCAGGATATCCCGCAGCGGCAAGACGAACATCACAATCCCGGCGGTATTGTGGATCGCGGCGTTGTGGTCGAGCTCGATATTCGTGGAATTCTCCACTTCGAATCCGCTCACGTTGTCGTGCGCCAGATTGTTGTCGACGCGGGCTCCATCAGACTGGCCGATGTAGATCCCGGTATCGCGCGCTCCGGATGCCACGTTCATGGTCATTCGCCCTTTTCCGCAGTGTAGGGGAAAGATTCCGTATTCAGCATTGTCAACCGTGCTGTTGCGCTCAATGGACCAATTGTCGGCACACAAAATATAAATTCCGACGCCATCGAAATTTCGCACCAGAAAACCTGCGATAACGGAGCCGTTGATGCGTTGGGTCTGGGTACTGAGGCATTGCTTTGGGACCGCTCCGGGTTTGGCGACCGCAATGCCGGTATCTTGGCCTCCGGCGTTTTCCAGAATCACCGGCTGGCCCGGTAACGGCTGCGCCAGTAGATTGATGTTGTCCTTGGTGATAACGACGGCACACACTACGGTCGCGTCGCTGGGACACGGCCGCCCTGACTCGTGGTAGGTTCCGGGCTGAACCAGGATGCGATCGCCAGCGGCCGCCGCATCGACAGCGGCCTGAATGGATTGGCTAGGCGCTACGGTGATATCAGCGGCCAATGCCGGCAGGCCTAAGACAACCAACGCCAATATGTTTCGTTTTCGGGACATGTTCTCCTCTGCGGAGAGTATACGCCTGGAACATGGCCACTGCCAGTAAGTCCGTGCAAGTTAACCGATTGCTTCGCCGTCGTCGTACTCCTTCAAACGATCCTGAAGGCAGCGCCTTTAACCCGACGATGATGCCCAAACGATGGCGCGAGCGCTCGGGATTAGCACGCACGAGTTGAGGGTTTGTATCGCGGAAGGTCGAGTTGGCGCGGCGTTGGTGGGCAGGTTCAGTGAACCCGTTATCACTAGCGATAATCTCTGAGAGTGCCAAATGTGGACGCCACAGAAAACGCGTTGGCATGCATCGGTCTACTTTTTGAGCAGCCCTTTCGTGCGGCCAGCGATTTGAGTTCTTGCGGTCTCTTCGGAAATAAGCCTGCCAAACAAGCCAAGATCAACGTCCAGAATCAATTCCGAATCTGTGACCCGCGGGAACGACGGTGATGGATTGTTTGGGGAGCAAACGAACGATGTCCGCCATCCAGTTAGGAGGGTAACCAGAGTCGTGCTGCATCCATTGCCTCAGGATTACGGTCAATCGCGCTCCCATGCCGTCGATAGACGCGCCGGGACGCAAGCGGCCTATGACGCGCAGCCAAGCGCCCCCCGATTGATGCAGCAGACCGCCTTCGCCATCAATAAGAGGCTCTTGCTGGATGGGAATCCAAATGTCAGGGGGATCGCCACGCAGGGTCTCGCCAAAGAATCCGGGTGGAGTCACACCGACAATCGTGAAGGGGTGCCCCTCGATTATAAAGGTCGAGCCAACCACAGAGGGATCGGCTCCGTAATCTGTCTGCCACGAGTGATGACTGATCACGGCGACGGGTGTGGCAGAGGCTTGGTCGTCCGCTGGCGTAAAAAGATGGCCTCCAAATGCAAGAACGCCGAGTGTCGAGAAGTAATTTCCGGTGACGAACTCGGAGCGCAGAGGTTTGGAGGCACTTTCGTACCCTTGCCGGCGAATGCTCAGCCGGTTGACTCCCGCTTGGAAGGCGGTTAGCTCTTCGAACTCCGGCGTTGCCGCTTTTAGGCGCTCGAAAAGTGGGAACGAAAACATTCCCCACCGGTCTTGCGGGCCGCCTTCGACGCAGCAGTCCTCCCCGTCGCCGATGCGATAAAGTAGCGCCGGATCCGAAACAGGTAAGGAACGCAACATTACAGCGTGAATGAGCGTGAAGATCGCCGTCGTACCGCCAATTCCTAACGCGAGTGTTAGGGTCGCTGCGGCAGTAAATACCGGTGACAGCCGGAACTGCCGCAATGTATATATGATTGTGCCGGGCAGGTTCTGCATTTGAGTCTTCCAAAGACTACGAGACTTTGGACGTTAAGTTCCAGCAAAAGTGCCGAATCGAGCGCAATGCCTGCGTGCCGCGTTCGGGCTCTGGCGCGAAACGGCCCGCGGTTATCTCAGCGGTCTCGGCTTCGTGCAGAGCGGGAACGAGAGCTTTGCCCAAACGATGGCGCGAGCACTCGGGATTAGCACGCAGGAGTTGAGGGTTTGTATCGCGGAGGGACTAATCGGCTCGGCGTTGCTGGCGAGGTTCAGGGAACCCGTGATCGCGATAATACGTGTTAACAGGACATAGGAGGAGAGCGATCCCGCTTCGCTCGGTCTGCATCACTCTAGCGGCCTGGAAGCAGTTGCTATTTGTGCCGAATGTCCTCGGGTGCGCGCTGGCGATCGAGCGCTAGAACCTTAAGCTGCCATTCGAGCGGCACGGCATTGGGCAAAAAGCACGTCTTGCTATCGCATGCTTGGTAGCGGAGCGTTCCGTGAATCGTGAAATCGCTTCCAGCGTTCCCTAGTGAGCCACTGAACGCCGCTGCGGAGCTGACTTTAACGTCTTGCCGGATACGGAACGATCCCTCGAACACAGGAACACGCTCATTAATCGCCGGCATAAACAGAATTTTGGACTGCGGGTAAATCGCGGGCCTGAACTCCATATTTGGTGTCGAATCAATCACGAGTTCGATCGGCTTGTAACCCTTCGTGCCAGGCGCATAGACATGGACGTCGCGCGGGAGCCGAACTTCGGCGATCAACGTGATCAGGCTTCCGGGCACGCCTGTAGGGTCTGACTGCTGCACACCGATCTCCAGATGCGGAGCTTGGACCGTATTGCTCACTTCTTCGCCTAACTCAGGGAACAGCTTCGCGATCACGTTATTGCCAGACAACCGCTCTCGATATTTTGCTTCGAAAAACTTCTCACGAATGACGCCTTTCGGGTCTATAAAGAAATAGCCTGGTCGAGCCATCCCTTTGAACTGCCCCACGGCTTCAGTGTTGAGGACATGATAATCGCGAATCACTTTCGAATCCGGATCGGCGAGCATCGGAAAATCGATCTTTTGCCGGTCTGCGAAATACTTCAGGATGGCTACGGAGTCGTAACTGATTGCCGCAAACTTGATGCCCTGTTTTTGGAATCGCGCCTTAGCACGTTGCAGCTCGACCAGCTGCCCTTTGCAGTAGGGTCACCAATCGGCTGAACGGAAGAAGAGCAGAACCGTCCCGTTAGGTCCTTGAAGACCGGGCAGAGTCTCTTCACGGTCAAACTGATCGCGCACCGAAAACGCTGGCGCTTTCTGGCCGACTTCGAGTCCAATCGATGACAGCTTCTTCATCGATGCAACATGAATCGTGTTTCCCTCCAGCGTGCCTTCGACCGTGACGCTGTCGCCAAAGTATCGTGCGGCCTGATCCTGCGCAGCGAGTTCGTAGATCTGGCGGGTGGTGTCGTTGTATAGCGCTAGCTTTGCGGCTGATCCACGGTTTTCGATGCACTTTACCGCTTCGGCAAAGGCCTCATCGGCCGTGCAGCCGCTATTGATGATGACACCGGACCAAGATCTGGAGCTCACGTTTTCCTGTTGCCAAGCCGGAGCGAATTTAGCGAGGCACAGTAGCGCTATTGTAAACGAAATACAAAGCTTGACCATTGATTTCAAAATTTTAGCGTATTCGTAATCTGGGCGACCAGAAGCCGCACATCTGGTCGTTCGCAAGACTTCCAAATAAAGTTACGGTGAGACATCTCTTCTAAGAAATTTGGACTATTTTAATCGCGCTTTTGGGACTTCTAGAGGCCGAGGCGCTCCTGGACCACGTCAAAGCGTGTGCCGCGGGTGCGGCTGCGTGTACATCGTAGCGAACGGGCTGAGAGTAGGGCGGAGGCGCTGAAACCGCTGACATTTACCAGCCGATAATGGCTCACAACAGGCGCGTTCTTGGTCAATTTCCAGAGAGAGCCACATCGGTAAACGCTACGGAGTCAGGGAGGGGGAATCCGGTTCAACCTCCTATATCAGGACTCAGTGCCCCGAATGGCGCCGTCGTGTTTGCGGATCCCGTTGTGGGTCGCGATCTCTTAAGCTCGCAGATGGCGCGTTCGGCGCGGTGGCGCTGCTGACGGCGGCCTCAGCGCTCGTAGTGCTCGCTCCGTCGCTGGGGTCCTCCGCGTGAAGCATAGTGGTCAGATGTGACGCTCAGGCCCACCGCGTTCAGCACAATTTCCTAACCAAGACCCCAAAACCGCTTCCTATCGCTCTGGCCCTCGGCGTGCCAAAAAGCGGCCATGCGGACTGCATGGTGGGTTGTCGCTCTGTCGATGGCCCTTGGACCCGTGGCTTCCGGCCAGCGGCTCTACTGGGGCGTGATCGGAGGGACGGGTCTCACCCCGGATTTTCCCCGCTACGACTTGAGCGGAGCGGCGGATGCTTACGGCAACCCCGCCTACCACTTCCAGCACCTGCCCGGTTCGCGCAGCTGGATCTTGGGTGGCCTGCTGGAGGTCCAACTCACCAACCGCTTTGCTATCGAGGCGGACATTTTGCATCGCCCCCTGCGGACCACCATCATCTACACGACTTTTCCGGCCGGCGGCCCCAGCGTCACCACCACCAACAATTACCTGGCAGCGAATACCTGGGAATTTCCCCTGATGCTGAAATGGAACCTGCCCTCCCCACTGGTGAGGGGACGAGTACGGCCGTTCCTCGAAGGCGGGGTCGCCTTTCGCACCTCGCAGGACGTGTCGGGAGCCCTGCCATCGCAATTCGGGATGACCGCCGGAGTGGGCGCCGCCATCCACCTGGGCAAGTTCCGGCTGGCGCCCACCATCCGTTACACCCGATGGGACAAAGAGACGTTCTTTCCGCCTTATCCGACCAAGGATGATCAGCTCGAGTTTCTGACCAGCGTGGCTTGGGGGACCTCATCAGACCCGCTGCATGTGAACGGGCACCGGCTGGGTCTCGGGCTGCTGGGTGGATTATCCGTGAACGGTGAATTTTATTATCCTGCCAGCGGAGTCAGGGAACGCATCGGCTATTTGGCCGGGGCTTCGGGGCAACTGGAACTGCGCCACGAGCTTGCGCTGGAGGTCGATGCCGTCTACAAGCCGCTGCGCAACAGCTTCGGCCGGGGCCAGGGCTTTACGGTGTTGACCTGGGATTTCCTGGTGCTGGCCAAATATCACGTGGCGAAGCTGGGGCGGGCGCCGTTCGTGGAGGCGGGGCCCTCGTTCCGGGTCTCCGGCAATCTCAACGGCTACAACCCTTCGCATTATGGAGCGACGGTCGGAGCCGGCATGGAGACACACGCGGGCGGGCCTGTCAAGTCATTTAACTAGGTAACCGAAACGGCCGCTGGATGGGTCATCTAAAAAGGTAACCCAAGACGCGAGTAAGTCAGGATCAGATTTTCGCTCCAGTGTGCTTGTTTTCTCGAA
>Ga0073928_10009725_pt1 | contig 11633 bp, 9 predicted proteins | sample PaiPotPPA55metaG_FD_76969 | JGI IMG/M metagenome (GOLD analysis project Ga0073928, IMG submission 76969) | Iron sulfur acid spring bacterial and archeal communities from Banff, Canada, to study Microbial Dark Matter (Phase II) - Paint Pots PPA... ...
AAATCGACTCGTGGCGGATAGTTGGGGTCTTCGCGAAAGTAATTGTCGGCGACAAGTTCGAAGCGGACTTTCTTGGCTCCGGTCATCTTGTCTTCCGATTGATATTCCATCCACTTGCCGCCCGCGCTGACGCCGTCCCGTTCATCCTGGTAAGGACTGATGGCGCCGCCCTGGGCAAACGCGGCCGCGGCGCCCAACAGCGCCACGCAGGCAAAAAAAGCCTTCACGGCGACGGGTTTACGATTGGGTGTACCAGACGAATGCAGTTCGTTCACAGTTTCCTCCAGACAGCTATCCCTAATTATGTTGAACCCTAAAGCCCGGAAAAGTTGCATGAAAAGGCTCGGGGTATGAACTTACCGGGTATTGACTTTCAAGTCGACGTAGACCTGGGAGCGGTCGTCGAACTGGCTGACCGATTTGGTGTCGCTTTTGTGGCCGTTGTATTGAGCGTAGACCTCGTAGTCAACGGCCGAAGAGAGCGCAGGAAAACGGTAGGTTCCGTCGGGGCCCACGATATAGGTCTTTACCGCGCGCGTGCGCGTATTGGTCACGTAGACCACGGCGTCGGGAAGAGGGTTGTCCTGCGGATCGAGCACCTTGCCGAACAGCAGCCGTCCGACGGCCTTGTCTTTTTTGTCGGGCGTGGCGCTCGCGACAGCGCTTAGTGCCAGCAGCAGTGCGCACGCGACCATCCCAGCTCTGATCTTTGTCAGTCTCAACGTCGTCAGTCTCAACGTCAGGCTCAGCGATTGTTTGCGATTCATGTTGCGGCTATTGTCTCACGGCTTTGCGGCCGTTAGTGGGCGAGATGCAATCCGGTGTCTTCGCGTTCGTCGTTGTAAATATGAACGGTGACTTGCTGGACTAGGTGAACCGGCTTGCCGTCGGCGAATTTGAAACCCTTGAGATCGGTCCAGAGAATGTAGTCGGATTCGCCGGCGGGAACGCGCTGTGCGAACTCGCCCATGTGGTCGGAGTAGACTTCCCACTTCGCTTTCTTGGCGTTGTCGCTGGCGCGGCGGATTTTCACGTTGACGCCGTACACGGGACGATCATCAGGACCCCATACCGTGCCGGCGATGACAGCGTACGGCTTGGCTTTGTCTTTGTTCTTGTCTCTGTCCTTTGATTTCGGGGCGGCGATGAGCCCAGTCCAAGAGCTAAAAGTGAGCCAGAGAAACACAACTACAAGAAAACCCAACGGAGAAAAAACTGCACGACGAGGGCCCGAGGGGAATCTAAGAGAAGTCACCGTCTTCACTCTCCTCGGCATCGTCGTCTTCTTCTTCGTAACCGGCTTCCACGACTTTCAATTCGAGCGGACTGGTGGTGACGACTTCAAAATCCGTGCCACACTCGGGGCATGAAATGACTTCCCCCTCGTCGACCTCTTCCTCGTCGACGTCCAGATTAGTTTCACATTCGGGACAAAGAACCATAAAGCCTCCGTCGCCTATTAGAGCCTCCTGATAATATTTAGATTCTCCCCGGCTGTTGGTCAAGGGGGAGTGGCCGGAGATGAGACATTTTTCTTTGCCCTGTGGAATCGTTCTCCCGCCGCCGGATTCAACTGGACGAGGAAAAGTCAACATGCTGCACTTCCGTAAAGTCATCTACCGTACCGTAGCACTCGGTGCGCTTCTCCCGTTTGGGATGAGTTGGACGACAGTGTACTGCGCGGCGCAATCTGCCAAGTCGGAGCGGGCCTTCATCGCCGATCCGCAGATCGCGGCGGTGCTGCGGCAGATTTCCGCGCAACGCATTCAGGCGAATATCGAGAAGCTGGTCAGCTTCGGTACGCGGTCGACGCTTTCTGCGCAGGATTCGGAATCGATTGCCGGGGGTCGTGGCATTGGTGCTGCGCGCGAGTGGATCAAGTCGGAGTTCGAGCGCTATTCGAAAGACTGCGGCGGATGCCTGGAAGTTAAGACGGACAGCTTCACCGAAGAGGCCACCGAGCGCATTCCGAAGGCGACGGAAATCACCAATGTTTACGCGGTTCTGAAGGGTACGGACGCGGCCAACGCGAAACGCGTGGTGCTGGTAACCGGACACTACGATTCGCGCAATACCGACATTCTCGACGTAAAAGGCGACGCGCCCGGTGCGAATGACGATGGCAGCGGAACCGCCGTGAGCCTGGAATGCGCGCGGGTGTTGAGCAAGATGAAGTTCCCGGCGACGGTTGTTTTTCTCGCGGTGGCGGGGGAAGAACAAGGGCTGAACGGCAGCAAACATTTCGCCAAGATGGCGAAAGATCAGGGCTGGGGCCTGGAAGCGGTTCTCAATAACGACATTGTCGGCGGCGACAGGAGCGCGGAACAGGATCATTCCATGGTGCGCGTGTTCTCCGAAGGAGTGCCGGCGGCGGCGACCGAGCAGGATGTCCGGCGGATTCGAGGTCTGGGCGGCGAAAGCGACTCTGGATCGCGGGAACTTGCGCGGTATGTTGCAGATGTCGGACGAACTTATGACGCGGGCGTGAAGCCGATGCTCGTTTTCCGGCTGGATCGTTTTCTGCGCGGCGGCGATCATTATTCGTTTAATCAGCAGGGATTCGCGGCGGTTCGCTTCACGGAATTTCGCGAGGACTTTCATCATCAGCATCAGAATGTGCGAACGGAAAACGGTGTCGAGTATGGCGATTTGCTCAAATTTGTGGACTATGACTATGTGGCGCTCGTGGCGCGGCTGAATGCGGCGACGCTGGCATCATTGGCCGCGGCCCCGGAGCCTCCGGCGAATGTACACATATTGACCAAAGATTTGGAGAATGACACCACGCTGACCTGGGATGCTTCACCCGGCGGCCTGGCTACCGAATATGAACTCTTGTGGCGCGCTACGAAGAGCCCGGAATGGGAACACGCGCAGAAAGTTGGCGACTCCAATCGCGCCACACTAAAGCTTTCGAAGGATAATGTCATCTTCGCGGTGCGGGCGGTTGACCACGCGGGGCATTGCAGCCTGCCCATTGTGCCGATTCCCGAGCGCTGAATGACTGGTGATCGCGAAATCCCTGCGTCTCCCCAAAGACGCGAGACATGGGGCACCCGCATCCGAGTAGAATTGAGCGAGAGGTAAAGTCTTTGCGGCGAACTGGCGAACCGATGACGTTGAGCCTGCCCCCATTCACCCGTGCGGTGACGTGGCTCTTGGGCATCAACACGAGCATTTTCCTGTTGATGGAATTGCTGGGATTGGCACGCCTGCCGGTCGTGGGATACATCATCGACTACGGCGCGCTGACGCCGTCTCTGGTCATCGGTCACGGGTTTATCTGGCAACTTGTGACCTACGGCGTACTCCATGCGGGTTTTCTGCACTGGTTCGGCAACATGCTGGGGCTATGGATGTTTGGCTCCGCGATCGAGAGCGCATGGGGAACGCGGCGCCTGGTGGAACTCTATATTATTGGCGTGGTGGGCGCGGCGTTGACTACGGTTGCGCTCTCCTATGCGCACGTACTGGGCAATCCGAACCAGCCTACGCTGGGCGCATCGGGCGGGGTCTTCGCTATCCTCATCGCCTTTGGCATGCTGTTCGGGGATAACGAAATTATGATGATTCCGTTTCCCTTTCTGATTAAGGCCAAATATTTTATTGGGATCCTGATTGTGGTCACGCTGGCGTTGGCTATGGGCGGCGGCGGGAACGTCGCTTATGTCGCGCACCTGGGCGGCTTGCTGTTTGGCTGGTTGTACGCGCGGCGGGGACCGAGGGCGGCGCTGGTGAATGTGGGATTCGCGGAGCGTTATTACGGCATGCGGAATTCCTACTATCGCTGGAAACGGCGGCGGGCGGCGAAGAAGTTCGAAGTTTATATGTCGAAGCACGACCGGCAGGTCCATTTCGACGAGCAGGGGAATTACATTCCGCCCGAGGATGATACGCATAAGGGGAACGGCGGATCGAAGTCGGGGTGGGTGAATTAAGTTTTGCCAGGGATTTTCACGGATAAATCGTAGAAACGTAGCTTGCTACGTCTTGCTGGCAGCATTTCGGATCCTGGTGAGAGAGACGTTGCGAGCAACGTCTCTACGATAAGAGTTGTTCCAGTTCCGCCAATATTTCTTTCGGCAGCGTTTGCCTCTTCGTCTTTCCTTTGAATCCCAGATCGTGACCGGCGCCTTCCACCACTAACAACTTCGTTTTTGCGGGAATCATCTTTAGAGCGCGCTCCATTTCGGCGATTGTGGCGAAGGGGTCGCGGGTGCCTTGAATGAACAGGGTGGGCGTGCGCAGGTCGGGGAGGTGCTGGGTGCGCTGCTGCTCGGGCTTGCGCGGAGGATGAAGAGGATAGGAAAGCAGCAGCAGGGCGGCAACTAAATCCGGTTGCTCAGCGCAGAGCATGCTGGATTGGCGGCCACCGTAGGAGTGGCCTCCGAGGAAGAGGCGGCCGGAAACCATCTTTTTGAGGGCGGCGAGGGCATTCGTCAAACCGGCGCGATCGCGGGCGGCGTCGCCCGGGCCGGGAGGACCGAATGATTTGGATTGACGATAGGGAAGATCGCAGCGCAGTACGCTGCAGCCGTTCGCGCTGAATGTCTCGGCAAGTGCGACGAGAAGCGGTGCATTGGCGTTCGAGCCCGCGCCATGCGACAGGATTACGCCGTCACCGGTGGGACTTTCGGGAAGATGGAGGAAGCCCCGAACTTTGGGGTCGACGGCGGTGTCGGAGAATTCGCGGATGGAGGTTGGCGGCAAGTGATCATTCTAAATCGGGCAAGGGGCTGCCGAGCTTCGCTCGGCCGGACAGCCGGGGCGGCTGTCCCCACATGAGTCTATTACTTCAAGCTGTCCTCCTGTGAGTCTGTTCAGTTTGCGCTGTCTAATTCTTGGGCGCCCAGCGGCACTTCAGTGAGGGTTTCGTAGACTTTTACGATTTGAATTTCATTGCCCAGGCGGGCCCAGCAGCGCAGCATGTCGGGATCTTCCTGGGCGGCGCTGCGTGCGGTTTCCGACTTCCAGTGGCGCAGCAGAACGTAGTGCGATTCGCGGTCGCGATAGAGCTGATCGCTTCCGTATCCTTTGGCGCTTACGATGGAACCCAGTTCGCGAAGGGTAGCGAGAGATGCAGCTTCCAGGCCGGGGACGGGTTCCCAGATGGCCACCGACAGTATTTCCTGCGCCATACGGGGGAATTATAGCTTGCGGCGGCGGGCGGAGCGGGGTTTCTCAGGGAGCCTGTTCCTAGAATGCGGCTGGTCAGGGTGTGGCTTCGTAGGATGCAGCTTTTCGGGATGAACGATGCGCTCCGCTTCCTCGTCGGTGACTACATGCAGGCGCATGAGGTTGGTGGAACCGGAGGCCTGGCGCGTGCCGGCGACGACTCCCAGCACATCCCCCGGCTTCAGCAGGCCTCGGCGAACCAGGTCTTTTTCGGCCATCGTCACCATCTGTTCCGCGGATTGCGCCTGGCGGCAACGCACGGGATGCACTCCCCAATACAGATTCATGCGCTGCACTACGGGCTCGCTGTGAGTGAAGGCAAAGATGGCGGCTTTGGGGCGGTATTTCGAAATCATGCGGGCGGTGTTGCCGGTTTCGGTGAAGACCGCGATGGCGCCCATGGGCAAGTCTTCGGCGGAGTGTGCGATCGATTCGCAGATAGTTTCCGCTACGGAAAGTCCGCGATGTTCACGGCGGCGGCGGATTTGGACGAAGTCGCCCATGTTGGATTCGGCTTCCACCACTATGCGCGACATGATGGAAACCGATTCGCGCGGGTACTGGCCGCTGGCGGTTTCGGCGGAGAGCATGACGGCATCGCTGCCGTCGAAGATGGCATTGGCCACATCACTGACCTCGGCCCGCGTAGGGCGAGGATTTTCGATCATCGACTCCAGCATCTGGGTGGCGGTGATTACCGGTTTGCGCCACGCGGAGGCGCGGCGAATCACGTGCTTCTGAATGACCGGAACTTTTTCCGGCGCCATTTCGACGCCGAGATCGCCGCGGGCGACCATGACTCCGTCGGCGGCTTCGAGAATTTCTTCCAGGTGATCGACGGCTTGCGGCTTCTCCAGTTTGGCGATGACGGGAACGTCGCTACCGTGATTGGCGATGATCTGTTTGACCATGCTGACATCGGCAGCCGTGCGGACAAAGGAAATCGCGACGGCATCCACACCGTGGCTCAGCCCGAACTCGAGGTCTCTGCGATCTTTCTCCGTCAGAGCGGGAATCGACAGCGCGACGCCGGGAAGATTGATGCCTTTGTGCTCGCCAAGCATGCCGCCGTTGAGGACGTCGCAGAGCACGTCTTTGCCGCGAATGCCTCGGACGCGCAGTTCGATCAAGCCGTCGCTGAGCAGGATGTGGGCCCCGGGCGTGAGTTCGCGGGCAAGGTCGCGAAATGTGGTGGAGATGCGCGTGGCGGTGCCGGGAACATCTTCGGGCGTGATGGTGACGACTGAGCCGGTCTTCAACAGGACAGACTCGTGCCGCTCCAAAAGGCCGGTGCGGATTTTCGGACCTTGCAGGTCCTGGAGGATACAGAGGGTGCGTCCCTCGCGTTCGGCGGCAGGGCGCAGGCGTTGGATGTTTTGGGCGTGATCTTCGTGAGTGCCGTGAGAAAAATTGAGGCGGGCGATGTCCATGCCGAGGCGAAGCAGGTCGCGCATGGCAGGTTCCGTGTTGCAGGCGGGACCGATGGTGCAAATGATTTTCGCGCGGCGGACGTTATTGCGGGGAATCTCTTTCAAATGTTCTCTCTAGGCCGATCATCGTAGAGACGCAGCTTGCTACGTCTGTGCTGTCAGCATTTCGAACGCTGGTTAGAGAGACGTTGCGAGCAACGTCTCTACGGCGTCTTTGCCGAACTGATCGCGGTGAGCTCTTTTCCCAGCATGGCTCGCGGAAACAGCAAGGCGTTGAATTCCGCGCCTACCAGGACGACCAGCGAGATCAGATACATCCACACCAGCAGGGCCATGGCGACGCCGAGCGATCCGTAAATGGTGGCGAAGTCGCCGAAGTGCTGCAGGTAGGCGCGAAACAAAACCGTCGTCGAGAACCAGAGGATGGTCGCCAGGATGGCGCCGGGGATCACGCTGTGCCACGGCTGGGTGCGCGGGACCGCGTGGTGATAGATCAAGGCAATCACCGCGATGCTGGTGAGAGTGGCAATGAGCCAGCGAATCGCGCCCCAGAGCAATAACACATAGATGCTGAAATCGGGATCGATATAGGACAATAAGCGGGTCTCGAATTTGCTGCCCACGGCTACTAAGAGTGTGGCGAAGGTCATGGGAACCAGCGCAAACACAACCAGCAGGAAGGCGATCAGGCGTTCTTGTATCAAGCCCCAGGTTTTTGGCAGTTCGTAGCAGCGGCGGAAGCCCTCCATCCAGGAGATCATTACGCCGGATGCGGTCCACAACGTGATCACGGAAGTGGTGGTCAACAGGCCTACCGGGTGCTGCGCGGCTCCCTTTAGATAGCTCAGGGCGGTATTTCCGCCCGCAGGCAGGATGCTGCCGAGGGCGTAAGTGACTTCCCGCAAATAAGGAGCGCCCTTACGCCAGTTCGCCAGGCCGGATCCGACAATCAGCAGGACGGGGAAGAACGTGAGGATGGAGGAATAAGCGGATGCTTTGGCGGTAGCGAAGGCATCGTGGACGAAGGCGCGCCAGAAGGCCAGTCGCAAAAGTCGGAAGAAGCGCAGCATCGGCGTCTCTAGCTTAGGGCCGGGAGGCGCTTTGCGCAAAGAAGGAAGTTGTTCGGGTTCCTTTAAGGGCACTCGCTGGGGATTGGCGTGCATGGGTGTTAAAACCGCTGCGTAAGCAAGTTCGGGGGCGAAGTGATTCTCGCCCCCGAAACTGCTTCAGTTTTGCCTACTCGGCCGCGGGGAGTTCCGCGGGCAGATCCTCGGTCTCGCCCTCGTGGCGCATCATTTCGAGAGCGCGTTCGGCTTCCTCGTAGGCAGCCGAGACTTCCGCCTGTACCTTGGCCGCGGCCTCTTCCATTTCCGGCGAGAGGCGCACATTGCGGTAGTACTCCATGCCGGTTCCGGCAGGGATGAGGCGTCCGACAATGACGTTCTCTTTCAGGCCGCGCAGGTGATCAACCTTGCCGTTGATGCTGGCTTCGGTGAGCACGCGCGTGGTCTCCTGGAACGACGCCGCCGAGATGAACGAGTCGGTAGAGAGCGAGGCTTTCGTGATGCCCAGGAGCAGCGGCCGTCCAGTGGCCGGCTTTCCGCCCTGCGCAATCACGCGCTCGTTCTCTTCGCGGAAGGCGAACTTGTCGGTCTGCTCTTCGAGCAGGAACCGGGTATCGCCCACGTCCTCGACCTTCACCCAGCGCATCATCTGGCGGACAATCACTTCGATATGTTTGTCCGAGATGTTGACGCCCTGCAGGCGATAGACTTCCTGGATTTCGTTCACCAGGTAAGACTGCAGTTCTTTTTCGCCGAGTACAGCCAGGATATCGTGCGGGTTCAGCGGGCCGTCCATGAGCGGTTCGCCCGCCTTGACGCGCTCGCCTTCCTGCACGTTGATGTGAACGCCGCGCGGAACCGAGTATTCCTTTTCGGTGCCGTTGTCGGCGACCACGTAGATTTTGCGCTGGCCCTTGGAGACCTCACCGAATTTCACCGTGCCATCGATTTCGCTGATGACCGCGGTTTCATGCGGCTTGCGGGCTTCGAACAGTTCGACTACGCGTGGGAGACCACCGGTGATGTCTTTGGTTTTGGTAGTCTCGCGCGGGATCTTCGCCAGCACGTCGCCCGGTGTGACCGTCTCGCCGTCCTGAATCATAAGGTGAGCGCGCGAAGGCATGAGGTAGCGCTTGCTCGCTTTGCCTTTGATGACAATGGCGGGCTGGCGCTTCTCGTCGGGAGAATCGCCCACTACATGCCGCGACAGGCCCGTGACTTCGTCGACCTCTTCGTGAAGAGTCACACCTTCTTGCAAGTCCTTGAACTGGACGGTGCCGCCGATTTCCGTCAGGATGGCGAAGGTGTAAGGATCCCACTCCACCATCACCTGGCCGAGCGTGACCGGATCGCCTTCGTTGACCTTCAGTTTGGCACCGTACACGACCGAGTAACGCTCGCGCTCGCGATTCTTTTCGTCGACGACCGCGATCGAGCCCTGCCGGTTCATCACCACCAGATCGCCCGTCTTAGACTTGACGGTTTGCAATCCGATGAAGCGCACGTTGCCGTTGTTCTTGGCATCGAGCCGCGACTGCTCGGAGACTCGCGATGCCGTACCGCCGATGTGGAAGGTACGCATGGTGAGCTGGGTTCCAGGTTCGCCGATGGACTGCGCCGCGATGACGCCGGTCGCTTCGCCCAGTTCGACGAGGCGTCCGGAAGCCAGGTTGCGGCCGTAGCACATGACGCAGACTCCGCGCTTCGATTCGCAGGTCAGCACTGAACGGATTTTTACCCGCTCGATCCCGGCCGCTTGAATCGCTACTGACAGGTCTTCGGTGATCTCGTTGTTGATATCGACGATCACGTTGCCGTCATAGTCTTTGATTTTCTCGAGCGAAACGCGGCCGATGATGCGGTCACGGAGCGCTTCGATGATCTCGCCGGCTTCGACAATTCCCTGCACGTAGATGCCGTCGACCGTGCCGCAATCGTATTCGCTGATGATTACGTCCTGCGCGACGTCGACTAGGCGGCGAGTCAGGTAGCCCGAATCCGCCGTCTTGAGCGCCGTATCGGCCAGTCCCTTGCGGGCGCCGTGCGTCGAGACGAAGTATTCGAGCACCGTCAATCCTTCACGGAAGTTGGCCGTGATGGGCGACTCGATGATTTCGCCGGAGGGCTTGGCCATCAATCCACGCATGCCGGAGAGCTGGCGGATCTGCTGTTTCGATCCTCGAGCGCCGGAGTCGGCCATGACGTAAATCGGATTGAGTTCGCCTTCTTTGTCGCGGCGCTGCATTTCACCGAACATTTCGTCGGCCACTTTTTCCGTGATCGCCGACCAGATTTCGATGACCTTGTTGTAGCGTTCGCCGTTGGTGATGGCGCCGTCAAGATATTGTTGCTGAACGGCGACGACCTGCTTCTCGGCGTCTTTGACCAGGACTTTTTTGCTGTCCGGGATGACCATGTCATCGATGCCGATCGACAAGCCTGACTGGGTCGCGAACTTGAAGCCCAGGGTCTTGACTTCGTCGAGCATCTTCACCGTGGTTTCGAGTCCGAAGCGCAAATAACCGTAGTTGACCAGCGCGCCAATCCCCTTCTTCTTAAGAAGACCGTTAATGAAGGGCATGCCGTCCGGCAGTTGGTCGTTCAGAATCGCGCGGCCGACAGTCGTGTTGATGAAGGCTCGCTCGACCTGCACCGGCTCGGTGTGAATGATGTCCTGATCGTCGTAGGCGGTCGTCAGGTCAATCAGTTCGCCCGAGTAGCGCAGGCGGATCGGGCTCAAAGTTTCGACTGCGCCCGCGTCCAGTGCCATCAATACTTCTTCAATGTTGGCAAAAGCGCGGCCTTCACCCTTGGCTCCGGGTTTGCCCTTCGTCAGGTAGTAGAGTCCAAGCACCATGTCCTGCGTGGGCACGGTGATGGGCTGGCCCGAAGCTGGCGAGAGAATGTTGTGCGAGGCCAGCATCAGCACGCTGGCTTCGACTTGCGCTTCCGGAGACAGCGGAATGTGAACCGCCATCTGGTCGCCGTCGAAGTCGGCGTTGAACGCCGTGCAGACCAATGGGTGAATCTTAATTGCTTTGCCTTCCACCAGCACCGGCTCGAAAGCCTGAATGCCCAGCCGATGCAGTGTGGGAGCGCGGTTCAGCAAGACCGGGTGGTCCTTGATGACTTCTTCAAGAATGTCCCAGACGATCGGTTCCTGCTGCTCGACCATCTCTTTGGCTTGCTTAATGGTGGTGACGTTGCCGGTTTGTTCGAGCCGGTGATAGATAAACGGCTTGAACAGTTCGAGCGCCATCTTTTTGGGCAGACCGCACTGATGCAGCTTGAGTTCGGGGCCGACTACGATGACGGAACGTCCGGAGTAGTCCACGCGCTTGCCGAGCAGGTTCTGGCGGAAGCGTCCCTGCTTGCCTTTCAGCGTGTCGGACAACGACTTCAGCGGACGGTTGTTGGCGCCGCGCAGTACGCGGCCACGGCGGCCGTTGTCGAACAGCGCGTCGACGGCTTCCTGCAGCATGCGCTTTTCGTTGCGCACGATGACTTCGGGCGCATGCAGGTCCATCAGCTTCTTCAACCGGTTGTTACGGTTGATGACGCGGCGGTAGAGATCGTTCAAGTCAGATGTAGCAAACCGCCCACCATCGAGTGGAACCAGCGGGCGAAGCTCGGGCGGAATGACCGGGATCACGTCGAGAATCATCCAGTGTGGCTTGTTGCCGCTCTTGCGGAAGGCCTCGACGACTTTCAAACGCTTGGCATACTTGAGCCGCTTCTGCAGCGAACTCTCGTTCTTCATTTTCTCGCGCAGTTCGACCGAAAGCCCGTCGGTATCGACGCGCTTCAGCAGTTCCTTGATCGCCTCGGCGCCCATCATCGCCTTGAAACCGGCGGGACGGTATTGCTGATCGAGTTCGCGGAACTTGGCTTCGTCCTTGATGACCTCGCGCTCTTTTACCGGAGCGTCGCCGGGTTCGACCACGACGTAGGCTTCGAAATAGAG
>Ga0073928_10009726_pt1 | contig 11633 bp, 8 predicted proteins | sample PaiPotPPA55metaG_FD_76969 | JGI IMG/M metagenome (GOLD analysis project Ga0073928, IMG submission 76969) | Iron sulfur acid spring bacterial and archeal communities from Banff, Canada, to study Microbial Dark Matter (Phase II) - Paint Pots PPA... ...
CCCGAGACACAAAGGCCGTGCTCGACGCCAAGCCCGCGGACGCCTATATTTCAGCAAACAGAACCTGCGAAATGGGACTTTCGCGCGCGACAGGACAACCCTACTAATCGCTTGTCTTCACGCTCCAGGAACTAACTCGCCCGGAACGGCCATCGAAACTGAACGAGACTTACAACCGAGACAAGAAGCGGCTAACCCAGTCATGAGCCAAGTGGAGTAAGGCATGGACGTGCCGACCTCGGGTAAGGAAGTTCAAGCTACGTCCGACGCACCAAGCGACGAGCAAGAGAAGAACGCGCGCAGCGCAACGCGTGCGCCTTCCATCATCGTGGGTATCGTTGCAGCTGTCGTTGTGGCGCTATCCGTCTTCTATCTCTTGCGACCGGAACCACTGCTCGTACAGGGTGAGGCCGATGCAACACGGCTCGATATAGCCGCGCGCGTTGACGGGCGGGTCAAGGAAATACCTGTGGAACGCGGCCAGAACGTTCCTGCGAACGCCGTGCTCGTAAGAATCGACAATCCGGAGACCGTCGCCAAGCTCGAACAAATGAAAGCGGCGATGGCTGTTGCCGAGGCGCAGCTTGCCAACGTGCTCGTCGGAACGCGGGCGGAAGTCATCGCAGCGCGGAAGGCCGAGCTGGAGCGCGCGCAAGCAGCTCTGGTGCTGGCGCAGAAGACGTTTGACCGCACCAATACTTTGACCCAGCAAGGCAACGCGCCGCAATCGCGCCTCGACCAGATGACCGACTCGCTGCACGAAAGCGAACGCGCCGTCGATCAGGCCAAATCTGCGTACGACCAGGCTGTCAATGGCTACACAAAAGAGGAACGCGCCATTTCCAAGACCAACGTCGAAAAGGCAAATGCCGATATCCAGAGCGTTCAATCGATCATCGATCAGCTCGTGGTCTATGCCCCCCTCGCCTCGCAGGTCTATCAGCGCAACGTAGAGCCGGGCGAATATGTATCGCCGGGCGTGCCGCTCATTACCTTGATCGATTTGAACGACGTCTGGGTCCACTTCGATCTTCGCGAGGATCTCGTCAGGAGCTTGAAGGTCGGCGATCGATTCGATGTCCGTATTCCGGCTCTCGATGACCGCCGTGTCACGGTCGAGGTCAAGCTTATTGCAACCAAGGGCGAATATGCGAGCTGGCGCGCCACGCGCGCTACGGGCGATTTTGACCTGCGGACGTTCTCGATCCGCGCCTACCCGGTGCAGCGGATCCCCGAGCTGCGACCCGGGATGAGCGCCTATCTCGACTGGCGGTCGCGGCAATGAGGCTGGCGTCAAAACCCGGATTTTGGCGGGTCGCGCAACGCGAGTGCCAATGGCTGTTTCACGATCGTGTGGCGCTGCCTTTGATCTTCGCGTTGCCTCTCTTTGCGTTCGTGGTCCTCACGACCGTCTTTAGCCATCCGGTGATACGGGGGCTCGGCGTGACGGTCGTCGACGAGGATAGGTCGGACGCTTCGCGTGCCCTGGTGGAATACGTCGCGGCGTCTCCGAGCCTGCACATCGTCGACCGCTCCGGTACGCTATCCACGGCCGTGCAGGACATCAGGTCCGGCAAGGCGATCTCGGCCGTCTATATCCCGACGGATTTCGAGCGCGACCTGAAAGCCGCACGCCGCCCGCAGGTCGTCGGATTCTACAACCAGCAGTACCTGACGCCGTCGGGGATTGCATCCTCGGGCCTGAGCGATGCGCTTTCCGCCGCGGCGGCTGCGGCCGCCCCCGCCACGCGCGCCGCGCCCGCGGCCGTTTCCATCGGAACGCTGACCGGTGAGACCATCGCGCTCGTCAATCCGCAAAAGAACTATGCGCAGTTTTTGCTGCGCGCGCTGCTGCCCATGATCATCCATGTGGTGATCACGCTCGCCGCAGGCTATTCGGTCGGATCCGAATTTCGCCGCCGCGACGCGCGGGACTGGCTCGAAAGCGCCGGGGGCGATCCGGTCGTCGCGCTGGTCGGCAAGCTCGCGCCGCTGTTCGTCATCTTCTTCCTGATCATGCTGGCCGAGCCGCTCTTCCTGGAGGGAGTGCTGCAAATCTCCTTCAGGGGAGACATACCGTTGATGCTGGCCGCAGGCTCCCTCCTGATTATCGCCTACCTGTCGCTCGGCGCCTTGCTGCAGCTCCTGGCTGGCGACCTAGCGTCGGGGCTCGGACTTGCGGGCCTCATTGCCTCTCCTGCGTTCGGCTACGCGGGCGTCGGCTTTCCCATCTTCGGCATGAATGCGTTCGCGCAAGTCTGGAGCGCGGTGCTGCCGCTGCGCTGGTACATGGCCGTCTTGCTGGGACAAGCGGCGCGCGGATTGCCGGTTTCGGATTCTGCCGTTCCTTTCGCGGCGCTTGCGGGCCTGACGGTGCTCTATGCCGGCCTCGCATTGCTGCGCATGGCGAGCCTCAAGCGCAAGGGCTGGTTTGAGGCGGCGCGACCTGCCGAGCCACCAGATATCGATCGGCCGCCGCGAGGCATCGGAGGTGCCTTCACAGCCGAGTGGCGGCGCGTGCTCGGAATGCGGAGTGCCTTCAGCCTGCTGTTCCTGGCCCCCTTGATTTACGGCGTTTATTATCCCCAACCCTATCTGAACCAGATCCTTCGCAAGCTTCCCATCGCGGTCGTCGACAACGATCTGAGCGATCTCAGCCGCCAGATCGTCGAGACGCTGGATGCGAGCGGAGCATTAAGCGTTACCGTTCGTGCCCGCACACTTGCCGAGGCGCACACCGCAATCGATCGTGGGGAGGCTTTTGCCGCTGTCGATATCCCGCCGGATACCGAGCGCGACGTGCTCAAGGGCATCACCGCTCGCATCCCGATCTACGCGGATGCCACCTACCTGTTCATGTTCAGGTCGACTGCGAGCGGGGTCGCCACGGCCGTCGGAGCATTGACGTCCGATCTCGTCTCGCGAGGCGCGCGCTCGGACGGAAGCCTTGTCAAAGCGAAATTGGCGAGCTTGAGCCCGGCCGACGTTCTGCTGCAACCGATCTTCAATCCGGTCGGCGGTTATGCGAGCTACGTCGTTCCGGCGGCGTTTGTGCTGATCCTGCAGCAAACCCTGCTGATCGGTGCGGCCATGTTGACCGGTGCTGCGCTGGCAAAGGGCGGCGGAGCGCTTTCCGTCGTGCTTGGCCGCGGCATCGCCCATATGACCATCTACCTTCCGGCGCTCGCGCTTTATCTCATCGTACTGCCGCGTATCTACGGCTTTTCGACCCTCGGCCATCTTCCACAACTGTTCGCGCTCGCTGTGGTCTTTCTGCTTGCGACCAGTTTCATGGGACAGGCCGTCGGGGCCTGGTTCACGCGGCCGGAAAACGCGACCATCCTCCTACTTGCAACCAGCCTGCCTCAGTTCTTTTTGGCGGGCTTCGCATGGCCGCGCGAAGCCATCCCCGACGCGGCCATCGCGCTCGGACGGATTTTCCCCGCCAACTTCGCGATTGACGGCCTCGTGCGCATCAACCAGCTCGGTGCCAGCATCTGGGAGGTCGCGCATGACTGGCTCGGACTGTGGTGTCTGGCGCTGGGCTATTTCGCGCTCGCGGTGATCTCGGCACTTGCCGTCAAGAGGGGACAAGGCCATGCACAAAGCTAGGCGTGCCGCCATCGTTGGGATCGCGCTCGTGCTTGTCGCGGGTGTTCTGATCTACTCCGAGCGTCGTTCCGGATCGGCGGCCACAATCGTTGGCGTCGTGCGGGTGACCGAAGTCAGGGTGGAGCCGGAGGTGAATGGCCAACTGATGTCGATCGCGGTCGAGAAGGGCGCCTACGTGCACGCGGGCGATGTCGTGGCGCGGCTCTCCGCGGTGGAACTGACGGCACAAGCGGACCAAGCGCGTGCCGCGCTCGCGTCGGCAACCGCGAACCGCAACAACGTCTATGCCGGAGTGCGTCGTGAACAGGTCGACTCTCTGAAAGCTGCAATCGCCAAGGCAAGCGCCCGCCTTGAGTACGTGCAGGCCCAGCTCACAAGAACCAGCACGCTGGCACGTCAGAGCTTTGAGTCCCAACAGTCGCTTGACCAGGCCGAAAACGACGCTGCAAGCGCGCGCGCCGATGTGGCAGAGGCCCAGGCGAATTACGATGCCGCCGTGGCGGGCCCGACTCGCGAGGAACGCGCGATCGCCGACGCACAGGTGCAGGCCACGGCTGCCGCGGTCGTGGTGCTTGAGCGTCGTATTGAAAAGATGATCTTGCGTGCTCCAACCGACGGTGTGGTCAGCGTCATCGCCGCAGAGGTGGGCGAGAACATTCGCGCAGGTCAACCGATCCTGATGGTCGAGGCTGCGGGCCAGCGATGGCTCTCGTTCAATGTGCGTGAAGATCATCTCGGCGGTCTTGCCATCGGAGAAGCCGTGAGCGTGAGGCGGAACGGTGCCGATGGCGCGGTCAAAGCCGCCATCACCGAATTGCGGCCGCTCGGAACTTTCGCCACTTGGCAGGCCGAACGGGTTATTGGGGATTATGACCGCAACACGCTTCGCTTGCGGCTCGACCCGGAGCGACAACCGGCAGGCCTCGAGCCGGGCATGACTGTGTGGATCGAGAACTAGCGAGGACGCGAGCGCCGAAGAATCGCTTCAGCCGCCAAAGTGTCAATCGACTCGCAAGTTTGATCCCTCATCGGCGTCCAGTTTTAACTCCTTTGAGTCGCCCGGGTTTGCTGTTTGCGTATGAACGTCCGCTTTGCGCCAGAAGCGGTCGTCCGTTGAAGTTTGGCATCGCCCTCACCACGGCAATAAACAGTCGATTCCGCACCCGGCGCCAAGGGGTATTCCGACCAGCAACGTGCGCTGCTGGAACCTCCGGAGCGCTGATCAGATCGATCGTAAGTCGTTTGATCAAATAAGCAGAACGATTTGCTTCACGCCTCTGACGAAGCGCGAACAGGGCCCGACACCGCCTCTCGTATCCAATAATCGATTGAGACTCGCCCAGGTCCCCACGCCATGATGCCCAGGGCCATCGCCGCCCAGGTGATATGGATCGGCCAGCCGTCGGGCACGGTGAGTTCGACGATCGCAGTCATGACTAGCAGGCCGAGCGCTGCAAAGCGCGTGGCAAAGCCGAATACCAGCAGCACCGGAAACGTGATCTCGCCGCAGCCGGAAAGGAACGCCATCAAGGTCGGCGCCGGATAGTGATACGGGCCGCCCGGCAGATGCAGCATAAATTCGTCGGTGAACAGCGTCACCGCCGTATCGCTGAGTTGCAAAAAACCATTCCATTTGAGGATGCCGGACTTCCAGAACGGCACCGCCAGCGCGAGGCGCATCACCAGTTGAACCAGCGAGGGCACCGCCACCGCCTGCACCAGCCGACTGGCCTTGTCGACGAGCAAACCGACCGTCCGAAGCGGCTCGCCGGGCACGGCGTGCCGATCAATGACCATCCTGCTTCTCCAACGTAGCGGCGGTGAATGCGCCCGCCTCGATCATGCCGGCGATGTGCGATGCAATATCGAAAGCGGGCGAGGCGTCCAGCGCCAACGCCGCGGCCTCGCCGAATGTTTGCCCTGCAATAAGGCTCGTGAGGAAGACGGCGCCGCCAGGCGGGAGGTGTCGCACGACGACGTCGAGATCGGGCCGCGTGATCAAGGCATCCTCCGGTACCGACGCGTCGATGTGGTCAACGGCTTCGTCGCCGCGGTTGGCGGCGAAGATGGTCACGACGGAAAAACGGGAGCGCACGATCCTGGTCGCCGGGTGCACGACGAAGACCAGGTCGGCGAGTTGTTCGGGCGGAAACGAGCCGAGCGTTGCCGCGGACAGCGGATCGGCATCTGCGGCATGATAGGCATCAAGCCAGGCCCGTTCGACCCGCGCAGTGTCGGCAAGCCACCGCATTGAGCGGGCATATTCATATTGCTCGATGAAGGCCGGAAAGTCGCGGCCATATTCGAACAGCAGCGGCGATCTCGGCGGCGTGGCACGGATATGGAAACGCGCCATGGCGCGGAAAAACTCGACGCCGGTGATGCGCTGCACGGCCGGGTAGATCGCCGCAAGCGCGTCGATCAGGCTGGAAGTAATGTTGTTGCGATAGACGTTGTAGCGCTTAACAGCGGCCTTACCGTTTGGACCGGCCACGACCGCGGGCGTCTCGCGACCCGGATCGATCAAGGCGGCGGCGAACGCTGCCGCATAGGAGGAACTGAGACGCGGTTCAGGCGGCAGCATGATGCCCGTCCGCGACGCTGTTGCAGCGGTCGAGGATCGCCTGCGCGGCGGCCGCCTCGGCCTTGAGAATCGGCCAGTCGGGAATGTTGCTGTCCCACTCGACCAGGGTCGGAACCGGCCCGCGTCGCGAGATCACGATCTCGAACAGTTTCCAGACGGCATCCGCGACCGGACCGTCATGGCTGTCGATCAACAGCAGGGCGCCCTCGTCATCGGACTGTTCGGCGTGACCGGCGAGATGGATCTCACCAACACCGGCGAGCGGAAAGTCGGACAAATAGTCCAGCGCCGAAAAACCGTGATTGGTGGCGGACACGAAGACGTTGTTGACGTCGAGCAGCAAGCCGCATCCGGTACGCTGCGCGACACTGCGGATGAAATCGGTCTCGCTCATCGTGGACTCGCGAAACGCGACATAGGTCGACGGGTTTTCGAGCAACATCGGCCGACGGATCGCTTCCTGAACCTGGTCGATGTGGTCGCAGACCCGGCTAAGCGTTGCCTCGGTATAGGGCAAGGGCAGGAGATCGTTGAAGTAGGTGGTCTCGTGGGTCGACCAGGCGAGATGCTCGGAGACCAGCGCCGGCTCATAGCGCTCGACGAGATGTTGGAAACGCGCCAGATGCGCCCTGTCGAGCGGCCGCTCGCCACCGATCGACATGCACACGCCGTGCAACGATATCGGGTGGTCGCGCCGTATGGCTTCGAGGGCCCGATGCGGGGGTCCGCCCGCGCCCATATAGTTCTCGGCGTGGACTTCGAAGAATTCACGCTGTGCGCCTTCGGCGACGATCGCGGAGAGGTGCTCGTGTTTGAAGCTTGTCCCCGCGAGCGCGCCAATCGGCAGAGCCGGAAAACGACGAGGAATGGCCGCCGACGCCGCGAGTTTGGCCGTCGCATTCATTTTGTTCCCTCCGCTTTCCGCCGTCGTTGACTTGCGCTGATCGACAGATCAGATCGGCTTGAGCGAGCCGGTTTTGCCGTTCGGAAGCTGGATGCTGGCGCAGGTGCCGCCCTGGACGAACTTCCATGCATTGCCCTGGAAGTCAGCGGTCGAGGTCCCCTGGCAGGTCGTGCCCGGGCCGGCAGCGCAATCGTTCTGGCCCTTCAGCGCGACGCCAAAACATTTCTCCTTGTGGGCGGCGATGGCCGCGTCCCCCTCGGCCTTGGTCAGTGGGGCGGCGGTGGCCATGGTCGCGAGCGCGGTCGTGACGGCGCCGGCAAGGACGAACGAACTGACAAGTTTCTTCGTAGACATTGGATTTCTCCTTTTGAGGGTTGCATCGCCTGCTAGGCGAAGACGCGCATCGTCTCCTTCGGCCCGCACGCAGCTCGTGTTACCGTGAACGGCTCACGAATCCGTGAGATCACCTTGAGCGGCGCACAATCGCTGCACGAACACGCGTGCCCTCCAGAGTGCGGAAAGCCGAAGGACAACTCCAATGCCTTGTGCCTATCGAGACGGTAGCCAACGGGCATTGGAAGTCGGGGAGATTTGTCGGGATGTTCCGCGCGGCACTGGGGAAAAGGTAACGTGGACCGAAATTCCCGCGTATATTCAAACGATCCGGCCGGCAGCATGCCCCTGCCGGCGAGCGGAACAAGGATGATCCCCGTTCCAAACCGACAACCAGATGGTCGCCCGCCGCCTCGTTCTGCCGGCAGACCGCTCACGGTCAGCATCCATCTCGCGGTGTCGGCGCTGGTGTTGACGACGATCCTGTTGACGGCTGCGGCATCAAGCCTGTTGTGGTGGCGGACGGCGGAAGCCACCAGCCGGCAGCTCGCCAGTACCATCAACGAGCAGATCGTGGCCGCCGTCCGTAAAGAGGTGTCGGCGATCGTCGGCGAAGCGCGCGCGGCTCATACCGCCATTCGCACCCTGTTCCTGCAGAACGTGCTCGACACCCGCGAAGCCGACAAGCGCGAGTTCGTATTCCTGTCGCAACTGCAATCGCATGCGACGATCTCCTGGGTGGCCTTCGGCTGGCCTGATGGCTCGTTTTTCGCCGCACACAAGCTCGGCGACGACCATCTGGAGATGATGGAAATCTCGCTGACCGATCATCCCGGCCAGCGCCGGATCGACGAATATGCGGTGATCCCAGGCGACATCGAATTCGAACAACGCCAGTTCGTGCCGACCGATTTTCACGTCGTCGGCCAGGTTTGGTTCAAGACCGGCATGGGGGCCAAGGGACCGCAATGGTTCAAGGTTCTCGACCATCCGATCGGGCAACGTCCATCGATCGCGTTTGCGGGTCCGATCGACGTTTACCAGGAACGGCAAGGCGTCCTCGCGATCATCATCGAATATACCAGGTTCGCTCATTTTCTTGCCCAGCTCGAGGTTGGACGCACCGGAACCGCGTTTATCTTCGACGGCAGCGGAGAGCTGATCGCGGCTCCCGACAAGGAGGCCGACGAACTGCATCCCGCGCGCAGCCAGGAGACGCTGCTGCCACTGGCCCGCATGGTGCTGGCACAGGCCGGCGACGAGGACCGGAAGCAAGCGTGGCGTCGGCGGCTGACATCGCAAGGTGAGGCTTACGAGGTCGCGCTCACGCCGTTGCCGTTTCCAGGCTGGTCGCTGGCGACCGTCATTCCCGAAGCCGAGTTCCTGGGACCAGTCGAAACCACGCTGCGCAGACTGATCATCGGCCTTGCCGCCGGCGCGCTGTTGGCGGCCCTACTGTCGGCCATGCTGGTGCGAACGGTGATCGCCGCTCCGCTGGCCCGCGTGGTCGGAGAAATCCGCCATGTCGAGAGCTTTGCCCTGGACAAGGTCCGCCGTCATCCATCGCGGCTGGCCGAGATATCGAGTCTCTCGGGCGCGATCGCCGAAATGGCCGCGGGCCTGTCCGCTTTCGGCAAATTCATCCCCGCCGACCTCGTCAGATCGCTGCTCAGCCAGGGTGTCGAGGCAAAGCCCGGCGGCTCCATGCAGGAGCTGACGGTGATGTTCATCGACGTCGCCGGCTTTACCGGACTTTCCGAACGCATGGGCGATCGGGTCGTGCCGATATTGTCCCGATATCTCGACGCCGCCTCCGAAGTCATCGTCGCTAATGGTGGCACGATCGACAAATTCATCGGCGACGCCGTGATGGCGTTCTGGGGCGCACCGACGACGCAGCAAGATCATGCCGTGCGCTGCTGCCGCGCTGCGCTTGCCTGCGGCAAGGCGATCGAGGCCGCCGGCGTCAATGACGACCAGGGTCATCCGCTGCAGATCCGGATCGGCATCAATTCCGGCCGTATGCTGGTCGGCAATATCGGCTCCGAATTGCGGCTGAACTACACCGTGATCGGCGATGCCGTGAACGTGGCGAGCCGGCTTGAGAGCGCGAACAAACAGTACGGAACGGTGATCCTGATTGGCGCGGAGACCCGGCGCCTCATCCGGGATGCGTTCATCATCCGGGAAATCGACAGCATCGTCGTCTATGGACGGACAGAGGGGCTTGCGGTTTTCGAGTTGATCGGCCTTGCAGAAGTCAGCGGCGAAAGCACGGCCTGGATCGCGAGCTACGAAGAAGGGCTTTCGAGGTATCGTCGTCGCGACTTCCCAGGCGCGATCATTCATTTCGAGGCCGTGCTTGACAGGCGCCCTCACGACTGGCCGGCTTCACTGCTGCTCGAGCGGTGCAAGCGTCTTCAGCAGTCAGGTGTGAATGAGGAATGGTCGCCGATCGCGGCGCTAAAGGCGAAATGACACCGTCAGAAACTCGCCCGCGGGTGGAAGCCTTAGTAGCAGGCCTTAGCTTAGGCTGGCCCACTTCCGCTCTCGGGCACTTAGCTAACGTCAGCGTTTTAGCGAACGGCTGCTTCGCGCCACAAGCAGACTCATGCACCGCAGCAAACAGTGACCTATTCAATTACCTCGTCGGCGCGCACCAGCAGCGCTGACACCACGTCGAAACCGAGCCCGTTGGCGGTTTTGAGATTGATGACGGTTTCGTATTTGGTCGGCACCTGCACCGGAAGGTCGGCCGGCTTTTTGCCCTTGAAAATGCGGTCGACGCAGGACGCTGCCTTCCGAAGCTGCTCGATGATGTCGGTACCGTAAGACATGAGACCACCGTTCGCGACAAAAACACGGAACGGATGGACCGCAGGCAAGCGGTGACGGGCCGCAAGCGAGATGATGAGATCGCGATATACGCCGGTGGTGCCATCCAGCACTCGCGGCCGCCGTGCGGCTTTATGTAACCTCTGGTTGATAGTCATTGCAAGCGAAAAGGGCCCCGCGCATGCAGGGCCCCTCCGGTGATTTTTATCTTTCGTTGCAAATCAGCGATTGTCCCACAGGCCGGGGAGCACCGGCGTGTGTTCGACGCTCACCGACTTCAGCGCCTCAGGTTCCATGCCGAGTGCCTCCAGGATCGTCGGCGCCACCTGCGAGCTCAGTACCGGTGTTTTCAACACCACGCTCGGAAGGCGCGGGTTGGAAACGATCAGCCCGACATTGGTATCCGCGAAGCTCATTCCGCCGTGCTCGGCATTTTTCGCTGTCGATCCCGTATAGACGGTGCCGTAGATCGGCTGAACGATGACGTCGGGCGTGCGGCTGTCGTGCGCCGGATCGTTGAATTTGAGCTTCAGTTCGTCGCCGCCCAGAACTTCATCGATGAACAATGCCTTGGCGTTGGCATTCAGGTAATCGATCACGGCCTTGGTTTGGCTTTGATCCTGCAGCCAGATCAGCGCAATGTCGTCGTCCTGGACGAAACCGCACGGGCCCGAGGAGCAGTTATTGGCCTTGGCGATAGCGATGGCGCCCGGATTCGTTGCAGCATCCGGCAGCGTCGCAACGAGGTCGGCGAAATGGCCGGGCTTGTTGATCTTGACCGGGTTGATCGGCGACTGGCCGTGCTTGGCGGTGACGATGAACAGCGTGGAATCGTAGAGGCCGCGCTGTTTGAGCGCCTTGATCATGTCGCCCAAGGCCTCGTCGGTCTTGTCCAGGCCATAAGCGAGGACCGGGGTCGGCGTCCCGGAGCCGTCGAGGTAGCCGCCCGGCAGGCCAATATGCGTGCTCTGCGGGCAACCGCCGGCACTTTTGGCCAGCTTTTGCCCGACGCTCACCATCTGGAAGTTCATGCCGAACACCGTGGGAGTGCCGCCAGCGGGCGAGCCGTCGTGCTTGAGGCCGTTGATTTCGTTGATGATGCCCTTCACCTTCAACTCATCGTTCGCAACCGTGCAATCGATGTCGACGGTGTTGTCGAAGCCATTGAAGTTGGTGAGTTCCGGCGTGTAGAGGTCATCCACGCCATTGCCCGAAGGACCGTTGACGAGATCGTAAGCCGGGTGCTTGTCCGCCCAGGCGGTGCGGCCGCCCTTGCTCTTGACCACTTCGAAGATCGTGTTGGTCCTGATGATATCGTGCGGATACATCGCAACGCACTGGCCAGACGCATTGCGGCCACGCGGC
>Ga0073928_10009728_pt1 | contig 11630 bp, 10 predicted proteins | sample PaiPotPPA55metaG_FD_76969 | JGI IMG/M metagenome (GOLD analysis project Ga0073928, IMG submission 76969) | Iron sulfur acid spring bacterial and archeal communities from Banff, Canada, to study Microbial Dark Matter (Phase II) - Paint Pots PPA... ...
CGCAGGCGGATCGGGTCGATCTCGGCGGCCTGCTTGTAGGCGATCCAGGTCTCGATCAGGTCGGGCGTGAAGACGCCGCCGGCGGTGAGGTACTCGTGGTCCTCTTCGAGGGCGGTGAGCACGGCCGGGAGGGAGCCGGGGACCTGCGGGACGGCGGCGTGCTCGTCCGGCGGGAGCTCGTAGAGGTCCTTGTCCACCGGGGCGATCGGCTCGATCTTGTTCTTGATCCCGTCCAGGCCGGCCATCAGCATCGCGGAGAAGGCGAGGTACGGGTTCGAGGACGGGTCCGGCACGCGGAACTCGATGCGCTTGGCCTTCGGGTTCGAACCGGTGATCGGGATGCGGATGCAGGCCGAGCGGTTGCGCTGCGAGTAGACCAGGTTCACCGGGGCCTCGAAGCCGGGGACCAGGCGGTGGTACGAGTTCACCGTGGGGTTGGTGAACGCCAGCAGGCTCGGCGCGTGCTTGAGTAGGCCGCCGATGTAGTACCGCGCCATGTCCGACAGGCCCGCGTAGCCGATCTCGTCGTAGAAGAGCGGCGAGCCGTCCTTCCACAGCGACTGGTGGCAGTGCATGCCCGAGCCGTTGTCCCCGAACAGCGGCTTCGGCATGAACGTCGCGGTCTTGCCGTGGCCCCACGCGACGTTCTTGACGACGTACTTGAACAGCATGACGTCGTCGGCCGCGGCCAGCAGGGTGTTGAACTTGTAGTTGATCTCCGCCTGGCCGGCCGTGCCCACCTCGTGGTGCGCGCGCTCCACGCTCAGGCCCATGCTGCCCAGCGCCAGCACCATCTCGTCGCGCAGGTCGGCGTAGTGGTCCACCGGCGGCACCGGGAAGTAGCCGCCCTTGTAGCGCACCTTGTAGCCCTGGTTGCCGCCCGACTCCTCGCGACCGGTGTTCCACCAGCCGGCCTCGGAGTCGATGTGGTAGAAACCGCCGTTGACCTTGGTCTCGAAGCGCACGTCGTCGAACACGTAGAACTCGGCCTCCGGGCCGAAGTACGCCGTGTCGGCCACGCCGGTGCCCCTGAGGTACGCCTCGGCCTTCTTGGCGACGTTGCGCGGGTCCCGAGAATACTGTTCGCCGGTCAGCGGGTCGTGAATGAAGAAGTTGACGTTGAGCGTCTTCTCCTTGCGGAACGGGTCGAGGCGGGCCGAGGTGACGTCCGGGATCAGCTGCATGTCGGACTCGTGGATCGCCTGGAAGCCGCGGATCGAGGAGCCGTCGAACATGCAGCCCTCGGTGAAGAACCGCGCGTCCACGGTCTCTGCGGGCACCGTGAAGTGCTGCATGACGCCCGGCAGGTCGCAGAACCGGACGTCGACGAACTTGACGCCCTCATCCTTGAGGTACCTGCTTACCTCGTCGGGATTGGTGAACATCCACTCTCCTTAGGGGGATCGGTGAACATCGACGCACGTTCACCTCGGGCGGACCCCGCCGCGGTCGCTGGACTCGGGGCCGCTCGGCGCTCCAGTTCGCTGTCCGAAAAGTACGGTGAGGCGGTTTCCCGCTGGTATCGATGCCGTTTCGGCCATGTTACGCGGCTGATCAGCGGCCCCCGCTCGGCGTGGTCACCCGGATGGGCGATAACGTGGAGTCATGACTGAGCAGACCGCCAAGGCGCGCGAATCGGGTACCGCCGCCGCGAAGGGCGCCAAGCGCACCGAACGCGTCGCCGCCCCGGGCGAGCCGCCCTCCTCCGCCCGGGACGTCCTCGGCGGCTGGCTGGAAGGCCCCAATCTGCACGACGGCGATCCCGGCAAGTACCGCGGGGAACGCCTCGGCCTGCCGGAATCCGGCTCCGGCTCGCTGGCCGGGCAGGGCCGCCGGCTCGGCGCGCTGCTGATCGACTGGGCCATCGCCTACCTGATCGTCGAGGCATTCGGCTGGCACCCGTCGTCGGCGCAGGGCCAGTGGGGCGTACTCGCGGTCTTCGCCGCCGAGCACCTGCTGCTGCTCTCCACCCTCGGCTACACGATCGGCAAGCGGATCTTCGGACTTCGGGTGGGCCGGCTCGGCGGGCCGCTCACGCCGCTGAACGTGGTCGTGCGCACCGTCCTGCTGATGCTGCTCATCCCGGCCGTGATCTGGGACCGCGACGGGCGCGGGCTGCACGACCGGATCCCGGGGACGGTCGAACTGCTCCGCTGAGTAGGGCGGCGGGCAGCGAAGTAGAGCGGCGGGGGAGAGGGCAGAGGGCGGCAGGGAAGAGAGCGGCGGAGGCGACAGCGGGAACGGCGAAGGCCCCTGACGGGTGGTCAGGGGCCTTTCGAATGGCCGGTTGGGGCGGCGGGCGGCGGAGGCGTTCCGGATGCGGGGCGGACTCGGCCGTAGCGGCTCTAGCGGCCGTAGCAGTATCCGTAGCCGTCCGTTGCGGTGCTTAGCGCTGGCCGCCGCGCTGGATCCTGGCGCCCTTGGGCAGCGGGCCCTTGGGCATGTTCGCCATCGGGCCGGTCTTGCTCGAGATGGCCTCGAGCCGCTTGCTGTACTCCATGGCCTGCGTCCCGGTCAGCTTGCGCTTGCTGTAGCTGTAGCCGCGCTTGGCCAGCACTCGGGCCAGCTTCTGCAGCGGAACCTGTCCGGCCGCCTCGTCCGAGCCCACCACCATGTCGTCGACCTGCACGTCTGGGCCCAGGTAACGGCTGATGGCCTTGCGCTCCGTGGCGATCAGCTGCTTGACCCGGCCCGGGTCGCCCTCGGCGACCAGCACGATGCCGCCCTGGCCGATCAGCCGGTGCACCATGTCCTGCTGCCGGTTGAACTGCACCGTCGGGGTCATCGCCCAGTTCTTCTTGAACCGGCGGTCCGCGTCGAGTACCGAGTAGGCCGCGCCGGGCTGGCCGTCGATCTGCTTGTACTGGGCCTTCTGCACCCGCCGGGAGAGCGTGGTGGTGGCCGCGAGCACGGCGAACAGCAGCGCCATGACGATCGCGATGACCAGGCCGAAGATCGACCCGCCGACGCCGAGGAAGAGCAGCACGAACACCACTGCGCCGGCGCCGAGGCCCCAGCCGAGCATCGCGACGGTGAGCTTCGGGTCGAGCTTCTTCGTCAGTTTGTACGCGTAACCGAACTGGGCCAGGCGCCCGGTCGGCGGCGGCGTGGCGAGAAGGTCATCAGAGGACGGGTTGGCCATAGTGAGTAGGATACGGTCCCCGACCCGTGGCGTCCTAACCTGGGCCGGTCGGGCCCCGTACCCGTGCGTCCGGACCTCGCGCCGCTCAGCTTTCGCCGTCGTCCAGCGCCGCCCACGCCTCCGCTCGCTGCCTGGCCCGCTCGCGGTCCCGCAGCACCGCGGACCAGGCGTTCGCCCTGGCCACGTCCATGACGTCGCCCCGGAACACCAGCCGCTCGACCGTGGAGAGCACGGTACGCACCGCCACGCGACGTCCGGACAGGCGTGCGGGCAGTGCCACCGTCAACGCGCGCGAATTGGATGTTGTCGTAGTCATCGTCGTCATCGTCTGTCGGACCCCCAAGTCCTCCGCTCGGCGGCGGTGCCAGTCAGTCCTCAAGTCCTCACACGAACTGCCGGACATTCTAGTCGGGCACCGCCCAGCATCAACACCGCTAGTTACCGGGCGTGTCGCTTTCGGTAACCGCGGGGTTAAGCCCATTCGGCACAATGATCAACGCGACCACACTGTGGCGTGACCGGAAATTATTACTCTGATTATCTCAGATCCACTGCGTCGGCCCGACCGCGGGCCCCTCAGACCGCAGGGGTCGCGGCCTGCGGCTTACGCGCCTCGATCGCCTGCTGGTAAAGCCTTCCGGCGCGGTATGAGGAACGTACAAGCGGCCCGGACATCACGCCGGAGAAGCCGATCTGCTCGGCCTCGTCCTTCAGCTCGACGAACTCCTCCGGCTTCACCCAGCGCTCCACCGGATGGTGGCGCGGGGAGGGCCGCAGGTACTGGGTGATGGTGATCAGCTCGCAGCCGGCCGCGTGCAGGTCGCGCAGCGCCTGCGAGACCTCCTCGCGCTCCTCGCCCATGCCCAGGATCAGGTTGGACTTGGTCACCAGGCCGTCCTCGCGGGCCCGCTGGATGACCTCGAGCGAACGCTCGTAGCGGAAGGCGGGCCGGATCCGCTTGAAGATTCGCGGCACGGTCTCCACGTTGTGCGCGAGCACCTCGGGCCGCGAGGAGAAGACCTCGGCGAGCTGCTCGGGCACCGCGTTGAAGTCGGGGATGAGCAGCTCCACGCCGGTGCCGGGCACCTGGGCGTGGATCCGGCGCACGGTCTCGGCGTAGAGCCAGGCGCCGCCGTCCGGCAGATCGTCGCGGGCGACGCCGGTGATGGTGGCGTAGCGCAGGCCCATCGAGGCCACCGACTCGGCCACCCGGCGCGGCTCGTCCCGGTCGAGGTCGGCCGGCTTGCCGGTGTCGATCTGGCAGAAGTCGCAGCGGCGGGTGCACTGCTCGCCGCCGATCAGGAAGGTCGCCTCGCGGTCTTCCCAGCACTCGAAGATGTTCGGGCAGCCGGCCTCCTGGCAGACCGTGTGCAGGCCCTCGTCCTTCACCAGCTGGCGCAGGGCCGTGTACTCGGGGCCCATCTTCGCCTTCGTCTTGATCCACGACGGCTTCTTCTCGATCGGGGTCTCGCTGTTGCGGTCCTCGAGGCGAAGCAGTTTTCTTCCCTCAGGACTCACCGTGGTCACCGGAACACCGTCTCCTCGCAGATCAATACGACTTACAAGCCTACGCGGCCACCGGGTCTGCGGGCTTCGCCCGTACCCGGTCCGTGGCGGCGCCCTTGGGCTCGGTCAACAGGTAGAGGTGGCGCTCCACGATCGGAACCACCTCCTCGACCGTCACCCGGCGGCCGAGCTCGCGGCTGAGCGTGGTCACGTCCGCGTCCGCGATGCCGCAGGGGATGATGCGCTGCGTCCAGCCGAGATCGTTCTCGCAGTTCAGGGCGAAGCCGTGCATCGTCACGCCCTGGGCGAAGCGCAGGCCGAGCGCGGCGACCTTCCGGTCCTGCTCGCCCGGGTTCGCGGCCGGCACCCAGACCCCGGAGCGGCCCTTGACTCGCTCAGTCCGCAGACCGAGCTCGGCGCAGACCTCGATCAGCACCTGTTCCACCCGGCGCACGAAGTCGACCACGTACACGCCCTCGGGCAGCCGCACGATCGGATAGCCGACGAGCTGGCCGGGACCGTGCCAGGTGATCTTGCCGCCGCGGTCCACCTCGACGACCGGCGAGCCGTCCCACGGGCGGTCCTGCGGTTCGGTGCGCCGGCCCGCGGTGAACACCTCGGGATTGTGCTCGAGCAGCATGACCGTGTCCGGGGCCTCGTCCGAGACCCGGGCGGCGTGCAGCTCGCGCTGGGTGTCCCAAGCGCTGCGATATTCGACCCCGTCGGCGCCGAAGCCGGCGTGGATGATTCTTAGTTCTCCCACGGTTCAAAGGTACGACACGCGCGGGCGGCCGACCGGGGGTGCAGACGTCGCTGCCTTGGCCACCAGCCGCTCGGCGCATTATGTATTGTGATCTCCGTCACTGAGATGAAACCCTGTCCGTTATGGGGACACTGCAGTCATTGTTGCGGATTCCGAGCGGTCGCCGGAGCAAGTGGGCGGTCCTCGCCGTCTGGCTGATCATCGGATTCTTCGCCTTCGGCACCGCCAGCAAGCTCTACAACGCGGAGCAGAACAACGCGGACGCCTATCTACCGCACAGCGCGCAGTCCACTCGAATCATCGACTACCTCCAGCACGCTCCAGGCGCGCCGGCGAACTCCGACGTCGCGACCATCCTTTACGTCAACCCGTCCGGCATCGACGACGCCGCCAGGGCGCGGGTGGCCGGCGACGTGGCCGCCTTCCAGAGCACCGTGCCCGGTCTGGCCGGCAAGGTCACCGAGCTCCCGCCGTCCGCCGACGGCAAGGCCCTCGCCGTGAGCATCCCGGTGAAGATCCCGCTGACCGGCAACTTCAACTTCGACCCCGCGATGAACGCGATCCAGAAGGTCGCCCAGCCGAACGGCTCCGTCGACCAGGGCTCGCTCCAGGTCTACATCGGCGGCGGATACGCCCTCAACGATGCCGCGAACGGCGCCTTCAAGGGCTTGGACACCAAGCTGCTTTTCTTTGCCGGCACGGTTGTCGTACTGATCCTTCTGTTGACCTACCGCTCGCCGTTCCTGTGGCTGCTGCCGCTGCTCTGCGGCGTGTTCGCGCTGCAACTGGCGCAGGCCATCATGTACGAGCTCGTAGAGCACGCCGGGGTGGTGGTCTCGGGGCAGAGCGGCGGCATCTTGACGGTGCTCGTCTTCGGCGTGGGGACGGACTATGCCCTGCTGCTCGTCTCCCGATATCGCGAAGAACTGCACAACTACGAGGACAAGCACGAGGCCATGCGGATCGCGCTCGGGCGCAGCAGTCCGGCGGTCATCGCCTCGGCGCTCACCGTCATGCTGGCCACGCTCGGCCTCCTCGTCTCGCAGCTGGCCTCCAACGTGGGCCTCGGCAAGATCGGCGCCATCGGCGTGGCCTGCTCCCTGCTCGCCATGACGACGCTGCTTCCCGCGCTGCTCGTGATCGTCCCGCGCGGGGTGTTCTGGCCCGTCGTTCCTCGTTACGGCGAGGACGCCCATGCCCGCATCGGCGTCTGGGGACGCGTCTCCCGGCTGATCGAGCGCGCGCCGCGCCGCGTGTGGATCTCGACCACGTTGCTGCTCGTCGTCCTGTCCCTCGGCCTGCTGGACCTGCACTCGGGCGAGATCGCTATCGCCCAGTCCTTCAGCAACACGCCGGCCGCAGTCACCGCGCAGAACCAGATTGACGCGCACTATCCGCAGGGCGGCACCGAGCCGGTCGAGGTCCTCGCCGCCGCCTCGGCCGACGCGCAGGTGTCGTCGATCCTGCGCACCGAGCCGGGCCTCGCGCCGGGCTCCGCCGGCGGCTTCGTGGTGTCTCACCTCGGAGATCAGAACCTGTATGTCGTCTCCATGGCCGAGCCCGCCGACAGCACGGCCGCCCGCGAAGCTGTGGCGCGGCTGCGTTCTCAACTCGACGCCGTCCCGGGTGCGAACGCTCTGGTGGGCGGCACCACGGCGGTGAACATCGACGTCGAGGCCTCGGCCGCGCACGACCGGAACTGGGTCATCCCGATCGTGCTGGCGATCTCCTTCGTGATTCTGATGATCCTATTGCGGGCGCTGGTGGCGCCGCTCCTGTTGCTGGGGAGCGTGATCCTCTCGTTCCTCGCCTCCCTGGGCGTTGCCGCATTCGTGAGCGACGAGCTATTCGGGCGGCCCACGGAGGACAACTCCTACCCGCTGTTCGTATTCATCTTCCTAGTTGCCCTTGGCATCGACTACAACATCTTCCTGATGACACGGGTGCGTGAGGAGACACAGCGGATCGGCACCCGGCCGGGGATCCTGCGCGGCCTCACCGTCACCGGCGGTGTGATCACCAGCGCAGGCTGCGTGCTGGCAGCGACGTTCGCCGTGCTGATGACGCTGCCGCTGACGCAGTTTCTGCAGATCGGCTTCGCGGTGGCCTTCGGCGTACTGCTCGACACCTTGCTGGTGCGAACGGTGCTGGTGCCAGCACTGTGCTACGACATCGGACCGCCCATCTGGTGGCCATCGAGGCTGGCTCGGGCGCCCGAGAACGAACCGCACCCGGTGGTGGTGGGAGAGCAGTGATTACAGTTGGCGTCAGTAGCGCGCGCCGGGATGTTCGATCGTCAGACCGGCCGCGCGGGCTGCCGCGATGAGTCGCTTGTCGTAGGTGACGAACGCGCTCAGCTCCGCGCCCGTGGAGGCGACGACGGACTGGGCGGTGGCCAGGTGGATTGCGTCCAGGCTGCGCAACAGCGGGTCCTGATACGCGCCGGCCATCACGCGGATCTCGGCGTCGAGCTCGATTCGCGTGATGCCGCCCAGGATCCGCGGGATCCGCGGCAGCGCACTGGCATCGACTCGGCGCAGCGCCCGTTGCAGTTCGATCTCCAGCAGGACGCTGGAGATCAGCTGCTCGTCCACCCGCACGTCGAGCCAATCGAACAGCGCCTCGGTCTCCCGCTCCTGGCGTGCCAGCTTGGCTACCGCGCAGGTGTCGAGGTAGATCAAGAGAACTCCTCGTCGCGCATCTGCCGGATTACTTCGGCGGAGTCGATCGACGGATCGCCGGTCGCCGGCGGCCTCGTGAGTGGCGTCGTGTTCGTCGCGAGGATCGCCACACCTTTCGCGGCGAGCTCGCGCAGGAGGTTCTCGTCACGTGAGATCGGGGTCAGCCGCGCGACGACCTTGCCGCTCACCGAGACCAGCAGCTCCTCACCGGCCTGCACGCGCTTGAGCACGGCGCTGGTGTGCTGGTTGAGTTCCCGCACTGGGATGACGTGCTCGCTCATGCATTCAGTGTAGTTCGCGGCGTTCTACGTGTCTCGCCCTCAGGTGTCGGATCTGCGCCGCAGATCGGCGAGCACCGCGTCGGCCGCCCGCGCCGCCGAAGCCAGTGCCCCCTCGATGTTCGGCAGCCCGCGGTGATCACCGCACACGTAGAGGCCGCCGATCAGCCGCACCGGACGGGTGAAGTTGTACGGCGCGTCCATCGCGGGCAGGGCGCGCTCGCTGTGCCTGATGTCGATGGTGCTCAGCGCGCTCGCGGAGACGCCGTGCAGCCGCTGCAGGCGCGTGGTCACGGCGCGGTCCAGCACGTCGAGCTGCTTGCCGTCGTGGCCCGCGACGACGGTGCAGAGCAGTTCGCGCCCGGCCGGAGCGTGCCGCGGGGCGACCCGGCTTAGCACGGTCGTGCGGGCTATCGGCGAGGCGGGATCGCCGTCGATGAGCACGGCCGGGATGCGGTCGGGGCCCGGCGGCAGATCCGGGGTCTCCACGGCGTGCCAGAGCGTTGTCAGGGCACGCATGTGTGGTTCGTGCAGGCCGGGGAAGAGGGTGGCCGCGGCCGCCGGCTCGGTCGCGACGACCACCGCGGAGGTCCGGATCAGCCCGGCGTCGGTGCTGACCCGGTCCGCGTGCACCTCGTGCGCCCGCGTGCCGAGCAGGATCCGGTGCTGCCCGAGGCGGTCGGCGAGCAGCCGTATCAGCGCTTCGAATCCGCCGTCCGGCACGGCGAATCGGCCGCGTACCAGCATCCTGAGCAGCCAGTCGGCGCCCCTGATGGAGGCGGCCAGATCTTCGTCCCCGCTCAGCGCGGTCAGGTAGCGGCGCAGGAAGCCGTCCACCAGCACGGGGGAGTAGCCGCGTTCCGAGAAGGATTCGCCGCTAGCGTATTCCGGCCCTGATAAGGTCGCGTCTATCGGGCTGCGGGCCAGCCGGTAGAACTGTTTGGAGAGCCTGGTCTTGTCGTTCACCGTGCCGATCGGCGCCAGCAGGGTGGCCATGGCCTGCTGCGGCCGGCTCGGCGCGGCGCCGAACCGCACCGGCGCGCCGTCCGCGAACAGCCGTACGCCGGGGGAGAAGGCGCGCAGGCTCAGCCGCGTCGGCCGGGTGGGCGCCGGCTCGGCGAGGGCGCCGAGCGCGGGCCAGCTGGTGTGCACGAGTTGGCCGCCGCCGACCCGGAATCCGTCTATCTCCTCCTCGCGCACCCGGCCGCCGAGCCGGTCCGCGGCCTCCACCAGGATGGGTTCGAGACCTTCTGCGGCCAGCTGCGCGGCGACGGCCAGTCCGGATAGCCCGCCCCCGACGACTACCACATCCGCGCGCATGCAGGCTCCCGAGCGACTCAGACATCGACGAAAAAGGTAGGTGGTCCCCCGGCCGTCACCGGCCGTCGGGGACCACCTACCCGGAGCGAGCTGTTATAGACGAAACCTCGAACGGCTACAGGCCGGTCGCGAAGGTGTACGGCTGGAAGGACACGTTCGAACCGAGGTCGAGCTGGATGACCTCGTGCGAGGTGAGCGTGATGTTCGCCGGGTCGCCCGAGTACTTGGAGCCGTTGACGTACGTGATCACGCTGCCGGTGTGCGAACCGACCTGCGTGGCGGACAGCGTCTGGTTCCACTCGGCGAAGAACTGGCCGAGGGTGTACGTCTGAGACGTCGGCGACTCTATGTGGATCACGCCGCTGTCGTCGTGCGTGTGCAGGTAGTAGAACGCCGCGCCGGAGTCGACGAACTGGGAACTGCCGTCGGCCTCGGTGCTCCACGGCTGCTCGATGCCGATGCCGTAGGGCACCGTGTACTGCTTGCCGTTGATGTAGATCGCCAGGTGAGCGTGGATGTGGTACTTCGTCTGCTCCATCTGGTTATCGGAGACGCCGTCGATGGTCTGGCCCTTGACGCCGTCCCACACCGGGGCGAGCAGGTTGGTCTCACCGGTCTGGTTCGACGCGTCGGTGGCGGCCGTGTCCTTCTTGTTCTGGCTGAGAGCCAGCGCGATCAGCCCGCCCACGAGGGCCGCCACGAGCACGCCGACGCCGACGCCCCACAGCATCTTGCGGCGCTTCTCCGCACGCGCCATCGCCGCCTGCTTCGCCGCCAGTTCGGCGCGGCGCTGCGCGGCGGCCTTCTTGCCCTGTTGCGTGGCCATGCTTCTCCTCGGCTCCCAAACGCTTGCTCGACGGTCAACGATACTTAGTGAGCCTGAGAAGAAAACAAACGGCGGGCGCCCCGAGATCACAATTAGGTCACGGGGCGCCCGCCAGCGGTTGCTCAGAGGCCGAGATCGGCCTCGAAGTTGCCCTCCTCGAGGCGGGCCTTGACCGCGCCGAGGAAGCGGGCCGCGTCCGCGCCGTCCACCAGTCGGTGGTCGTAGCTCAGGGCCAGGTAGACCACCGAGCGCACCGCGATGACCTCACCGAGCAGCGGGTCGCTGACCACGGCGGGCCGCTTGACGACCGTGCCGGTGCCCAGGATGCCGACCTGCGGCTGGTTGATGATCGGGGTGTCGAACAGGGCGCCGCGCGAACCCGTGTTGGTCAGCGTGAAGGTGCCCCCGCTCAGCTCGTCCGGGGAGACGCGGTTGTTCCGGGTCCGGTCGGCCAGGTCGGCGATCGCGCGGGCCAGGCCGGCCAGGTTGAGGTCGCCGGCGTTCTTGGCCACCGGGACCATGAGGCCCTTGTCGGAGTCGACGGCGATGCCGAGGTTCTCCGAGCCGTGGTAGGTGACCGTGCCGGCCTCGGTGTCGATCGAGGCGTTCAGCTGCGGGTACTGCTTGAGCGCCTCGACCGCCGCGGCGGCGAAGAACGGCAGGAAGGAGAGCTTCGCGCCCTCACGGGCCTCGAAGTCCCGCTTCGCCCGGTCGCGCAGCCGCGCGATCGCGGTGACGTCCACCTCGACCACCGTGGTCAGCTGCGCCGAGATCTGCAGCGACTCGACCATGCGCTTGGCGATCAGCGCGCGCAGCCGGGAGAGCTTCTCGGTGCGGCCGCGCAGCGGGGAGACGGACGGGGCGCTCGGCGCCGCGGCGGCCTTGGCCGGGGAGGCCGCGGGCACGACCGGGACCAGCGCCTTGGCCGCCTCGATGACGTCCTGCTTGATGATCCGGCCGCCGACGCCGGTGCCGTTCACCTTGTTCAGATCCACGCCGCTCTCCGCGGCCAGCTTGCGCACCAGCGGCGTGACGTACGGGCCGGGGCCCTCGTCGTTCACCGGGGTGGCCGGGCTCGGCGCGCTCGCGACCACGGCGGGAGCCGGTGCCGGAG
>Ga0073928_10009729_pt1 | contig 11630 bp, 8 predicted proteins | sample PaiPotPPA55metaG_FD_76969 | JGI IMG/M metagenome (GOLD analysis project Ga0073928, IMG submission 76969) | Iron sulfur acid spring bacterial and archeal communities from Banff, Canada, to study Microbial Dark Matter (Phase II) - Paint Pots PPA... ...
ACAAAGACAAGTCATACATTGCTCGAAGTATAACATTACCGCGGAACAAAACGCTGTGTGTAGACTTCGAGCAGTGTCTAACTTTGTGCGTTCGCATTTTGCCATATCGTTCCCTTGCAACGAAAAAAATATCCCTGGCCCCCGCTTCCCGCAACCTTATGTGGTGCATGCGCAACAAGACGGGGCATAGGAATCGCAGGGTTTGATACGTGCGGAACTTGCGCACAATGCGTGCCACCCCGGAACTTTTTCCAAAAACCTCAATACATTTTTTTCGACGGTTTTTCGCGCGTTAATTGGCGGCGTCAAAACCCGTGAGGGCGAATGATAGCGGGTTAGTCTGACGTTTTCACTTTGTTCTGTGTGGGAATTTGTAAGCTTTCGCAACTAATCGCTTCAGTGGCCCGCTCCATGCTGGTCATCGCTCGGCCTCGCGTCCGGCCTCCTCCTGATCGCCCTGTTTTGTCCCCCAATTCCCTGATCCGCATCCTGCCTGCTCTATGCTGCCTGCTCTATGTATACGCAGCAGCCTCGGGCGCGGATGTCGCGCATGTTAGAATCGCGTGATGCGTTGCGTTCGCAATGCCGATGCTAAACGACGGTGAATCCGGGTAAAACGCCGCAAAAGAGGCTTTTATTCCGCGCCGGCGCCGCACAGTTCAAGACACGGATAAATGGATCAATTCGCTAAAGAGACCCTGCCAATCTCCCTTGAGGAGGAAATGCGCCGCTCATATCTCAGTTACGCGATGAGCGTGATCGTGGGTCGGGCGCTCCCGGATGTCCGCGACGGCCTCAAGCCAGTCCACCGTCGCGCGCTGTATTCCATGCACGAACTGAACAACGACTGGAATCGGGCCTACAAGAAGTCGGCGCGTATTGTGGGCGACGTCATCGGTAAATATCACCCGCACGGTGACCAGTCCGTCTACGACACCATCGTGCGGATGGCGCAGCACTTCTCGTTGCGCTACATGCTGGTCGACGGCCAGGGGAATTTCGGTTCGGTCGACGGCGACAACGCCGCCGCCATGCGCTACACCGAAATCCGCATGGCGAAGATCGGTCATGAACTGCTGGCGGACATCGACAAGGAAACGGTCGACTTCGGCCCGAACTACGACGGCAGCGAAAGCGAGCCACTGGTTCTGCCGGCGCGCATCCCCAATCTTCTGATCAATGGGTCAGCCGGCATCGCCGTGGGCATGGCGACGAACATTCCGCCGCACAACCTGCGCGAAATCGTCGACGCCTGCATGCACTTGCTGAACAACCCCGAAACGACCATCGACGAACTGATGGAAATCGTTCCGGGACCGGATTTCCCGACGTACGGCGTGATCTACGGCGTCTCGGGCGTAAAGGACGGTTATCGAACGGGTCGCGGACGCGTGGTGATGCGCGCGACCACGCACTTCGAAGAGATCGACCGCGGTCAGCGGATGGCGATCATCGTCGACGAAATTCCGTATCAGGTGAACAAGCGCACTCTGCTCGAGCGCATTGCCGAGCTGGTGAACGAGAAGAAGATCGAAGGCATCTCGGACATCCGCGACGAATCCGACAAGAGCGGCATGCGCGTGGTGATCGAGCTGAAGCGCGGCGAAGTGCCGGAAGTGGTACTGAACAATCTGTACAAGCTGACGCAGCTTCAGGACACGTTCGGCATCAACATGGTTGCGCTGGTCGACGGCCAGCCGCGCCTCCTGAACCTGAAGCAGATGCTGGAATGTTTCCTGTCGCATCGGCGGGAAGTGCTGACGCGGCGCACTGTATACGAACTGCGCAAGGCGCGGGATCGTGGCCACGTGCTGGAAGGCCTGGCGGTGGCGCTGGCGAATATCGACGAATTCATCCGCATCATCAAGGCCGCGCCGACTCCGCCTATCGCGAAACAGGACTTGATGAACAACGCCTGGGACTCGGAAATCGTGCGCGAAATGCTGTCGCGCGCCGAAACCGAGGAGTCGGGCGGCCGTCAGGCATACCGGCCGGAAGGGCTGAATCCGGCGTACGGCATGCAAGCCGACGGTTTGTACAAGCTGTCCGACGTCCAGGCGCAGGAAATTCTGCAAATGCGCCTGCAACGCCTGACCGGGCTCGAGCAGGACAAGATTGTTGGCGAGTACAAGGAAGTGATGGCGCAAATCGCCGACTTGCTCGACATCCTCGCAAAGCCGGCGCGGATTCGCGCGATCATCGTCGAAGAACTGGCGTCCATTCGTGCCGAATTCGGCGACGACCGCCGTTCGCGTATCGAACTGAATGCGACCGAACTGAACACCGAAGACCTGATCACGCCGCAGGAAATGGTCGTGACCATGTCGCACACCGGCTATGTGAAGTCGCAGCCGCTGTCCGAGTACCGTGCGCAAAAGCGTGGCGGTCGCGGCAAGCAGGCCACGCAGATGAAGGAAGACGACTGGATCGACACGCTCTTCATCGCGAATACGCACGACCACATGCTGTGTTTCTCGAACCGTGGTCGTGTTTACTGGATCAAGGTCTACGAAGTACCGCAGGGCTCGCGGAATTCGCGCGGCCGGCCGATCGTGAACATGTTCCCGCTGCAGGACGGCGAGAAGATCAACGTCGTGTTGCCGATCAAGGAATTCTCAGCCGATAAATACGTCTTCATGGCGACCTCGCTGGGTACGGTCAAGAAGACGCCGCTGGAAGCCTTCAGCCGGCCGCTGCGCAAGGGCATCATTGCAGTCGGTCTGGACGACGGTGATTTCCTGATCGGCGCGGCGATTACCGACGGCGAGCATGATGTGATGCTGTTCTCGGATTCCGGCAAGGCGGTGCGTTTCGACGAGAACGACGTGCGTGCAATGGGCCGCGAAGCCCGTGGCGTGCGCGGCATGCAACTCGAAGAAGGGCAGCAGGTCATTGCGTTGCTCGTCGCAGGCGGCGAGAACCAGTCAGTGCTGACGGCGACCGAAAACGGCTTCGGCAAGCGCACACCGATCGAGGAATACACCCGTCACGGCCGTGGCACGAAGGGAATGATCGCTATCCAGACGTCGGAACGTAACGGCAAGGTGGTCGCCGCAACGCTCGTCGAACCGGAAAGCGAGATCATGCTGATCACCAATACCGGCGTGCTGATCCGCACGCGGGTGTCGGAGATCCGTGAAATGGGCCGTGCGACCCAAGGTGTTACACTCATCAGTCTTGACGACGGTACCAAGCTGTCCGGCTTGCAGCATATCGCCGAGGCGGAAGTGGCAGTCGAACTCGACGCCGATCTGGAAGGTGACGCAGGCGAACCATCGGCCAGCGCCACAGGTGACGCGGACGCAGGCGACACGCCGAACGACACACCGGGTGACTCGTCGGAAGGTGATGAGGACAGCACGTCCTGACCCAATGTTCGCGACCACGCCTGTTCTGTTTCTGAAAGCTTGAATGGATAAGCTGCGCGACTTGAGCACATGCCGAGTCGCGCTGCGATGGAAACAAAAATTTTTTAAGGGAGTAATGATGCAAAAACAGTTTAAACAATGGATGTTGCTGGCTGCTTTGGTACCGGCTTTCGCATCGGCTCAATCGCTCCAGAGCCAAGCAACAGCGCCGGCTGCAGACACAGCTACAGCGGCACCGGATCCGGCGAAGCAAGCTGCGATCAAGGACCTGCTGGACGCAATCGACGCGCAAAAGCTCGTCGGCGCCATTGGTAACAGCGCGCAAATGCAGTCGAAGCAACTGGTTCCGGCCATCCTGTCCGACGCTTTGAGCGAAAACAAGACGATGAACGACAAGCAGAAGCAAGCTGCCGTTCCTCAGCTCCAGAAGGACACGGTACCGAAGCTGGTGGATTCGGCAGGTCAGGTCTTCGCGACCGACTCGTTCCGTCAGGACGCCATGCAGGCTCAGTACGACGCGTATGCGAAGTACTACACGACGGCTGAAATCAAGGACCTGACGACGTTCTACAAGAGCCCGACGGGTCGCAAGTTCATCCAGGTTCAGGACCAGGTCGGTCGTGACGTGGTGAACGGTCTGATGCAGAAGTACATGCCGCAATCGATCAAGGCCACCCGCGCGCAAGCGGACAAGGAAGTGGCTGCCGTCAAGCCGATCAAGTAAGACAGGCTGCCGAAACCCGCCGCTGCCCACGCGGCTGTAGTTTGGCGGGTTTTCGGGACGGTGCGATAATGGCTGTTTGCGTTCAGACGCAAACAGCCATTTCTTTTTCGTGGCGTGGTTCAGACGTTATTCAGCTGTTTGCCGCTGACGTTTGCCTCGCTGGCGTTCTCTTTATTGCGTCCGGTTTTTCGGGGTGTTTATCAGATGCGCGTCTTCAATTTCTCCGCTGGTCCTGCAGCAATGCCCGAGGAAGTACTCCGTCAAGCCGCCGACGAAATGCTCGATTGGCACGGTAGCGGCATGAGCGTGATGGAAATGAGCCATCGCGGCGCTGAGTTCATGTCGATCCATGAGGCCGCGCTCACCGATCTCCGCGATCTGCTGAAAGTGCCCGCATCGCACAGGATCCTGTTCCTGCAGGGCGGCGGTATAGGTGAGAACGCGATCGTCCCGCTGAACATGCTCGGAGCGCGTAAAACCGCGGACTTTGTTGTGACCGGCTCGTGGTCGCAGAAATCGTTCAAGGAAGCGCAGAAGTACGGCACGCCGCACATTGCAGCAAACGGCAAGACGGAGCAGGGATTCACGCACGTGCCGAAGATCGCCGAATGGCATCTTTCCGACGACCCGGCCTACGTTCATATCTGCACGAACGAAACTATCGACGGTGTTGAGACCTTCGAGATTCCCGATCTCGGTTCGGTCCCGCTGGTCGCGGACGCGTCGTCGCACATTCTTTCCCGCCCCATGGACATCGCGAAATACGGTGTGCTGTTTGGCGGCGCGCAGAAGAACATTGGCATGGCGGGCGTGACAGTCGTGATCGTGCGCGAGGATCTGCTCGACCGCGCGTTGGCTATCTGCCCGTCGGCGTTCGAATGGAAGACCGTCGCTGCGAACAATTCCATGTACAACACGCCGCCCACCTACGCCATCTATATTGCCGGCCTGGTGTTCCAGTGGCTGAAAAAGCAGGGCGGCCTGGAAGCCATGGAAGCACGCAGCATCGAAAAATCGACGCTGCTGTACGACACTATCGACGCCAGCAGTTTCTATCTGAACAAAGTCGAGCGTCAGTCGCGCTCGAGGATGAACGTACCGTTCTTTCTCGCCGACGAATCCCGTAACGACGCATTCCTGGCCGGCGCAAAAGCGCGCGGCCTGCTGCAGCTGAAAGGCCACAAGTCGGTCGGCGGCATGCGCGCGTCCATCTATAACGCGGTGCCGCTCGAAGCGGTGAAAACGCTCGTCGAGTATATGAAGGAATTCGAGCAGGCCGGCGCCTGAAACCAGGACCGGCCTCCCATCCGATACTTGGCGCGCCAAGCCGGATCGACTCATCTCATACAACGCATGGACGACGACCTTAATTCACGACGCAGACCGCTGCGTGAACGCATTGATGCGCTCGACGCGCAGCTCATCGCGCTCCTGAACCAGCGCGTCGCCGTGGCGCTTGAAGTGGGCGAGGTGAAGAAGCATTTCAACGCACCGGTGTTTCGCCCCGAGCGCGAGATGCAGGTGATCGCGCGGCTCCAGGAAATGAGCGAAGGGCCGCTTGGCCGAGATCACATCAGCTCGATCTGGCGCGAGATCATGGCCGCGAGCCGTGCGCTCGAAAAGACGCTGCGCGCGGCTTATCTCGGTCCGGTCGGGACTTACAGCGAGCAGGCAATGTTCGAGTATTTCGGACATTCCATTGAAGGTGTCCCGTGTCCTTCCATCGACGAAGTGTTTCGCTCGGTTGAAGCCGGCGCGGCCGAATTCGGCGTGGTGCCGGTTGAGAACTCCGCGGAAGGTGCAGTCTCGCGCACGCTCGATCTGTTGCTGCAAACGTCGCTGGTGATCAGCGGCGAGCTGGCTTTGCCGATTCACCACAACCTGTTGACGGTGTCCGGCACGCTGAATGGCGTCACGCGCGTGTTCGCGCATCCGCAAGCGCTCGCGCAATGCCAGCACTGGCTCACGGCAAACGCACCCACGCTTGCGCGTCAGGCGGTATCGAGCAACGCGGAAGCGGCCCGGCTGGCGGTGGGCGATCCGACCATTGCGGCTATTGCCGGCGATCGGGCGGCCACGCATTACGGGCTCGGCGTGGTCAGCGCGATGATCCAGGACGATCCGCACAACCGCACGCGCTTCGTGATGATCGGCAAGGAACGCACGGGCGTGAGCGGATATGACCAGACGTCGCTGATCGTGTCGGTTGCGAACGAGCCGGGCGCGTTGCTGAAATTGCTGGAACCGCTCGCGCGTCATGGCGTGTCCATGACCCGTTTCGAGTCGCGTCCTGCGCGTGTAGGCACGTGGGAGTACTACTTTTATATCGACGTGGAAGGACATCGCGACGACGCGCCGGTGGCCGCCGCGCTCCACGAACTGGGCGAAAAGGCCGAGTTCCTGAAGATCCTCGGCTCGTACCCGCGCGCTCGTTGAGCCCTTTAAAAACCGTTGGAGAAAATATGACATCGCAATTCGGCCCTTCCTACGTGCGCGCGATCGCGCCTTATATTGCCGGCAAACCGATCTCGGAAGTGGCGCGTGAATTCGGACTGAACGAAGCGGATATCGTGAAGCTCGCGTCGAATGAAAACCCGCTCGGCATGCCCGAGTCGGCGAAGCTCGCCATGGCGCAAGCGATCGAGGACCTCGGCCGTTATCCGGACTCGAACGGTTTCGATCTGAAGGCCGCATTGAGCGAACGCTACGGCGTGCCGCCGGAATGGATCACGCTCGGCAACGGCAGCAACGACATCCTCGAAATCGCCGCGCATGCGTTCGTCGAGAAGGGGCAGTCGATTGTCTATTCGCAGTACTCGTTCGCGGTCTATGCGCTTGCCACGCAAGGTCTGGGCGCGCGCGCGATCGTCGTGCCGGCCGTGAAGTACGGTCACGATCTCGAGGCAATGCTCGCCGCTATCGCTGACGACACGCGTCTCGTGTTCGTCGCGAATCCGAACAATCCGACCGGTACGTTTATCGACGGCCGGACGCTCGAAGCGTTCATTGCACGCGTGCCGCGTCACGTGGCAATCGTGCTGGACGAGGCGTACACGGAATATCTCGCGAAGGACAAGCGTTACGATTCCATCGAATGGGTGCGTCGTTATCCGAATCTGCTCGTGTCGCGGACGTTTTCAAAGGCGTTCGGACTGGCTGGATTGCGCGTAGGTTTCGCCATCGCGCAACCGGAGCAAACCGACCTGCTGAATCGCCTGCGCCAGCCGTTCAACGTGAATTCGATGGCCCAAGCCGCCGCGATCGCCGCGTTGAAGGACACCGCGTTCCTGGCGAAGAGCGCTGAGATCAATGCGGCGGGTTATCGCCGGCTGACGGAAGCCTTCGACAAACTCGGCCTGGAATACGTCCCGTCCGACGGCAACTTCGTGATGGTGCGCGTGGGTAATGACGACGCTGCCGGACAGCGCGTGAATCTCTCGCTGCTCAAGCAGGGCGTGATCGTGCGGCCGGTCGCCAACTACGGTTTGTTGCCGTGGCTGCGTGTCACGATCGGCTTGCCGGAAGAGAATGAAGCGTTTATCGCGGCGCTTGAAAAATCGCTCGCGGCAACTGCCTGATTTTTTGCCCGTGCTTTTTTTGACAAAGCACGGGTTGGTTCGATTGTTCACCCCTCGCGCCGAAAGGCGCGTTTTTATCGATGTCTCGTGACCGCGTTCTCTTTCAATAAACTCGTGATTTTCGGCGTCGGCCTGATCGGCGGATCGCTCGCGCGCGCTTTGCGCGAACGCGCCGGCGCAACGGGCGAAGTGGTGGGTGTCGGGCGAACCATAAAGTCCGTCGAGCGTGCGCTGGAACTCGGCCTGATCGACTTGGCTGTGCCTCTCGACGACGACCGCGCGCTCGAACTCGCGTTGCGTGACGCCGACTTCGTGCTGGTCGCCGCGCCGGTTGCGCAAACCGAGCCGCTGCTGCGGCGGATTGTGCCGTTCCTGGACGCGCGCACCATCGTGACCGATGTCGGCAGCACAAAAAATGACGTGGTTGCGGCGGCACGTGCTGCCCTGGGCGACCGCGTTGGGCAATTCGTGCCGGGCCATCCGATCGCCGGCCGGGAATCAAGTGGTCCTGATGCCGCCATTCCCGATCTCTATGTTGATCGGAACGTCGTGCTGTGCCCGTTGCCGGAGAACCCGCCGGAGGTCGTGGAGCGTGTCGCCGATATGTGGCTCGCGACCGGCGCGAGCGTGCATCGAATGACTGCCGGGCAGCACGACAGCGTGCTCGCGTCGGTGAGCCATTTGCCGCATGTGTTGTCGTTCGCGCTGGTGGAGATGATTCTGCAAGCGCCCGATGCCGCGCTGAAGTTTTCGTTCGCCGCCGGCGGGTTCCGCGATTTCACGCGGATCGCGGCGTCGAGTCCGGAAATGTGGCGCGACGTGTGCATCGCGAACCGGGTGGCGCTGCTGAGCGAAATCGATGCCTATACCAACGTGCTGGCGCGTTTTCGCCAGGCCATCGAGACTTCCGACGGCGCCGCGCTCGAAGCGGCGTTCGAGCGCTCGCGCACGGCGCGAACCGAATGGCAACATGGCGGCGCGATCAAAGCCGCCGATGAATCCGCACAATAGCTAACTGGACTTAATCATGGAACACCTCGATCTCGGACCTTTTTCGCGTGCGTCCGGCACGGTCCGGCTGCCCGGATCGAAGAGCATTTCTAACCGTGTCCTGCTGCTCGCCGCGCTGGCTGACGGCGAAACGGTGATTACTAATTTGCTCGATTCCGACGACACCCGCGTGATGCTCGCGGCGCTCAATACATTGGGCGTCGAGGTGACGAACGATGGCGAGCGCTGCGTGGTGAAAGGCACCGGCGGGCGTTTTCCGGTGAAATCGGCTGAGCTTTTTCTCGGCAATGCGGGCACCGCGGTGCGTCCGCTCACGGCCGCGCTGGCGCTGAACGGCGGTGAATATCGCGTGCATGGCGTGCCGCGCATGCACGAACGGCCGATCGGCGATCTGGTCGACGGATTGCGGCAGATTGGCGCGAAGATCGACTACGAAGCGAACGACGGTTTCCCGCCGCTGCGGATTCATCCGGCCGACATTGCCGTCGACCAGCCGATCCGCGTGCGTGGCGACGTCTCCAGTCAGTTCCTGACTGCATTGCTGATGAGCTTGCCGCTGGCGCAGAACACGCGCGGTCCGATTGTCGTGGAAGTGGATGGCGAGCTGATTTCGAAGCCGTATATCGACATCACGATCAAGCTGATGGAGCGTTTCGGCATGACTGTCGAACGCAATGGCTGGAAGAGTTTTACCTTGCCGGCCGGCGCGCGCTACGCGTCGCCGGGCACGATCGCGGTGGAAGGCGATGCGTCGTCGGCGTCGTATTTCCTCGCGGCCGGCGCGCTGGGCGGCGGTCCGCTGCGCGTGGAAGGCGTGGGTCGCGCGAGCATCCAGGGTGACGTGAATTTCGCCGATGCGCTGATCCGCATGGGCGCGAACGTCATGCTGGGCGATGACTGGATCGAAGTGCGCGGCGTGGAATCGGACGACGGCAAGCTGATGGCCATCGACATGGATTTCAACCTGATCCCGGACGCCGCCATGACCATTGCCGTGGCCGCGCTGTTCGCCACCGGTACGACCACGCTGCGCAATATCGCGAGCTGGCGCGTGAAGGAGACGGACCGGATTGCCGCAATGGCCACCGAACTGCGCAAGGTCGGCGCGACGGTCGAGGAGGGCGCGGATTACCTCGTGGTGACGCCGCCGGCTGCATTGACGCCGAATGCGGCTATCGACACCTACGACGACCACCGCATGGCAATGTGTTTTTCGCTCGTGAGCCTGGGGGGCGTGCCGGTGCGCATCAACGACCCGAAATGCGTCGGCAAGACCTTCCCGGATTACTTCGATCAATTCGCCAAGCTCGCGAAGGCCTGATGACCATGACTAATATGAATACAGCAATGCCAGCCGCGACCTCGCGGGCAACCGCTCGCCGATCCGGACGTCTGCGATGAAACCCACTCGTCCGTTTCACCAGACTCCGGTCATCACGATCGACGGCCCGACGGCTTCGGGCAAAGGCACGGTCGCCGCGCTGGTCGCCGCCACGCTCGGCTTCCATTTACTCGACAGCGGCGCGTTGTACCGGCTCACCGCGCTCGCAAGCGCGCGCTACAACATCGAGCCTGAGGACGGCGACGCGCTCGCCGAACTCGTCGCAGACCTCCACATCACGTTCCGCGAAGGCTGTGCGCAACTCGACGGCGTGGATGTATCGACGGAAATTCGTGCCGAGGAAATCGGCAACCGCGCCTCGGCAATCGCCGTCCACGGCCAGGTCAGGACGGCGCTGATTGCGCGCCAGCGGGCGTTCCGCAAGCCTCCGGGGCTGGTTGCCGACGGCCGCGACATGGGCACCGTTATTTTTCCCGATGCAACGCTCAAGGTGTTTCTCACGGCCAGCGTTGAAGCGCGGGCCGCGCGGCGGCATAAGCAATTGATACAAAAAGGCTTTTCTGCTAATATGGAAGACTTGCTACGAGATTTGCGCGAGCGGGACGCACGGGACAGTAACCGTGTTGCCGCGCCGCTCAAGCCCGCAGTGGACGCGAAGACGCTGGACACCTCCGGGTTATCCGTCGACCAGGCGGTCGATCAGATCATCGGTTGGTTTCATTTGGTTTAGCGCAATTCACGTGTAGTTAGCGGTAAAAAGCAGAAAATTGTTGGAAAAAGCCGACATTTCGAAGGCTTTGCTTTGGAGCTCCATGAGAAACATGGAGCGTGTTTTAACCCCTCAACCCCGTGTGGCGCTCGTCTTTTTTGTCATCGGCCCGAACAGTTCGGGCAGGCATTGCGAAGCAGCTGCGCAACTATAGATTTTTATGTCCGACCTGCAAACATCTACCCCGAATACCGAATCTTTTGCGGCTCTGTTCGAAGAGTCGCTGACCAAGCAGGACATGCGTGCGGGTGAAGTCATTTCCGCCGAAGTCGTGCGCGTCGACCACAATTTCGTGGTCGTCAACGCTGGTCTCAAGTCCGAAGCCTACATTCCGCTCGAAGAATTCCTGAACGACGCGGGCGAGGTAGAAGTGCAGGCGGGCGACTTTGTTTCTGTGGCTATCGACGCCCTGGAAAACGGTTATGGCGACACGATCCTGTCGCGTGACAAGGCGAAGCGTCTGGCTTCGTGGCTGTCGCTGGAAAAAGCGCTGGACAACAACGAGCTCGTGACCGGCACGATCACGGGCAAGGTCAAGGGCGGCATGACCGTCATGGTCAACGGCATCCGCGCGTTCCTGCCGGGTTCGCTGGTTGACACGCGTCCGGTCAAGGACACGACCCCGTACGAAGGCAAGACCCTCGAATTCCGCGTGATCAAGCTCGACCGCAAGCGTAACAACGTCGTGTTGTCGCGCCGCGCTGTGATCGAAGCTACCCAAGGCGAAGAGCGCGCAAAGCTGCTCGAAACGCTGAAGGAAGGCGCGATCGTGGAAGGCGTGGTCAAGAACATCACGGACTACGGCGCATTCGTGGACCTCGGCGGTATCGACGGCCTG
>Ga0073928_10009730_pt1 | contig 11629 bp, 10 predicted proteins | sample PaiPotPPA55metaG_FD_76969 | JGI IMG/M metagenome (GOLD analysis project Ga0073928, IMG submission 76969) | Iron sulfur acid spring bacterial and archeal communities from Banff, Canada, to study Microbial Dark Matter (Phase II) - Paint Pots PPA... ...
GGCCGTCGCGCACTGCGCAGAGGCTGGCGCCGCTGCCGAGGTGGGCGAGCACTGCCCGACCGAGTGCGTCGGCGCCGATGGTCGCGACCAGGTACTCGTAGGACAGGCCGTGGAACCCGTACCGCCGGATCCCCGCGTCGGTGAGCGCGTCCGGAATCGGGAGCCGCCACGCGGACTCCGGCATGGTCCGGTGGAACGTGGTGTCGAAGCACACCACCTGGGGCAGCCCGGGAAAACGAGCGGCCAGCGTCTCGACCGCCGCGATCGCGGCGGGGAGGTGCAGCGGCGCGAACGGCACCGCGGCCCGAAGGTCCGTGAGCAGCCGGTCGTCGACCAGGGTCGGCCGGTCGTGGCGGGGTCCGCCGTGCACGAACCGGTGGCCGATCGCGGTGGCTTCGTCCCGGGCCGGGCCGAGCTGCTCGAGCGCCGCGTCGAGCGCATCAGCGCCGTCGACGCTCAAGGCCGCCAGCTGTTCCTCGGCGACGCCGACGCGGATGACGGCGCACTTCACCGACGACGAGCCGCCGTTCACGCAGAGGACGACCTCGGTGTCGTCCCTGGTCACGGACCGGACCAGCGCCAGTCGCGCACCTCCGGCATGTCCTCCAGGTGTTCGCGGATGTACCCCGGGTGGCGCTTCAGCTGGGCGTTGCAGAACGCGATGACGTCCTCGGCCGCCTCCGGGACGCGCCGGGCCCGGCGCAGCGCCTCGGTCGCGAGGTGGTAGCGGCTGATCCCGTTGCGCACCACCATGTCGAACGGGGTCGTGGTCGTCCCCTCCTCGTTGTAACCCCGGACGTGGAAGCGGTCGGGGCGGGGCCGGCCATGGACGGCGTTGTGCACGGCGCTCGGGTAGCCGTGGAACGCGAAGACCACGTCGTGGTCGGCGGTGAAGAGGTCCATGAACCGGTCCTCGGTCATGCCGTGGGGATGCACGTCGGGCGTGAACAGCGACATGAGGTCGACGACGTTGACGACCCGCACCTTCAGCTCGGGGACCTTCTGGCGCAGCAGATCGGCGGCGGCCAGCAGCTCCATGGTCGGGATGTCGCCCGCCGAGGCGAGGACGACGTCAGGGTCGTCGCGGTCGGTGGTGCCGGCCCAGGTCCAGACCGAGGCCCCGCGGAGGCAGTGCTCCCGCGCGTCCTCCATCCCGAGCCACTGGGGCTGAGGCTGCTTGTCGATCACGATGAGGTTCACGCAGTCGCGGCTGCGCAGGCAGTGATCGGCGACCGATAGGAGGCAGTTGGCGTCGGGCGGCAGGTAGATCCGGGCGACGTTGCCCCGCTTCGTGACGATGATGTCGATCAGGCCGGGACCCTGGTGGCTGAACCCGTTGTGGTCGTTGCGCCAGCAGGTCGAGGTCAGCAGCACGTTCAGCGACGCGACCGGCTCGCGCCACGGGAGGTCGGCGGCGGCCTCGAGCCACTTGGTGTGCTGGACGAGCATCGACGCCGACACCATCGCGAACGCCTCGTAGGTCGCGAAGAGGCCGTGCCGCCCGGTGAGGACGTAGCCCTCGAGCCAGCCCTGGCAGTTGTGCTCGCTCAGGATCTCCATCACGCGACCGTCGTTGGCGACGTGGTCGTCGATCGGGATGGTGGGCTCCAGCAGGCACCGGTTCTGGACGTCGAACACCGCGCCCAGCCGGTTGGAGTTCGTCTCGTCGGGGCAGAAGAGCCGGAAGTTGGCGGCCGGCTCGTTCTTCACGAAGGTGTCCCGGAGCAGCTCGCCGAGGCGGCGCGTCGACTCCTGGAGCTCCGCGCCGTGCCGGGGCACGGGGATCGCGTAGCTGCCGGCGTCGGGCAGCTCGAGCGGGACGAGGAGCCCGCCGCCGTTGGCGTGGGGGTTGGAGCCCATGCGGCGCTCGCCGGTCGGCGCGAGCGCGGCCAGCGCCGCGACGAGCCGTCCGTCGGCGTCGAACAGGTCCTCGGCCCGGTACGAGCGCATCCAGGTCTCGAGCTGGCGCAGGTGCTCCGGGTTCCCGGCCGGGTCGGGGATCGGCACCTGGTGGGCGCGGAACGTGCCCTCGACCGGCTCGCCGTCGACCGTCTTCGGCCCGGTCCATCCCTTCAGGGTCCGCAGCACGATGGCGGGCCAGCGGGGCCGGGCGCCGACGCCGTGGGCGCGCGCCCCGGCCTGGATCTCGCCGATGGCGTCGAAGCAGCGGTCGAGCGTCGACGCCAGCGCCGCGTGCACGGCCGGCGGATCGTCGCCCTCGACGAAGTGGACCTCGTAGCCGTGCCCGGCGAGGATCGCCTCGACCGCGTCGTCGCGGGCCCGGCCGAACACGGTGGGGCCCGAGATCTTGTAGCCGTTGAGGTGCAGGATCGGCAGCACCGCGCCGTCGCGGGCCGGGTTGAGGAAGTCGATGCCCGCCCACGAGCCGGCGAGCGGCCCGGTCTCGGCCTCGCCGTCCCCGATGACGCAGGCGACGACGAGGTCCGGGTTGTCGAACGCGGCCCCGAAGGCGTGGACGAGCGCGTAGCCGAGCTCGCCGCCCTCGTGGATGGAGCCCGGCGTCGGGACGCTGACGTGGCTCGGGACGCCGTAGGGAGTGGAGAACTGGCGGAACAGCCGGGCCATCCCCTCGCGGCTCTGCGACACGTCCGGGTACACCTCGGAGTACGTGCCCTCGAGGTACACGTTGGCGAGCACGGCTGGGCCGCCGTGCCCGGGCCCGGTGAGGAACAGCACGTTGGCGTCGCGCTCGCGAATCACCCGGTTCAGGTGCGCGTAGAGGAGGCTCAGGCCGGGCGACGTGCCCCAGTGACCGAGCAGGCGGGGCTTGATGTGCTCGGGCGCCAGCGGCTCGGCGAGCAGCGGGTTGTCGCGCAGGTAGATCTGCCCGACGGTGAGGTAGTTCGCCGCCCGCCAGTACGCGTCGAGGGCTTCGAGGTCGGCGTCGGGAGGCACCGCCCGGATCGTACCCAGGCCCGGCGGCGCGGCTAACGGCCCCAGCGGAACGTCGCGTGAACGACGAGTGGCGCGTCCGGCTCGACGATCGCCGCCGCGCCGAGGTTCACCGCGTCGGGTGGGCCGGACTGGGGCTCGACGCAGATGGCGTGCTCGGGCTCGGTGAACACGACGACGCACGAGCAGTCGGTCTCGATCGTCACCGTGGCCGTGTCTGGCCAGCGGAGCACCGCGGCCGGCTCGCCGAGGTGGGTGAAGCAGTCGTCCCACGGCGGGGGCGTGACGCCGACCAGCTCGCCGGTCGGGATGTCCTCGTCGTCGCGGCGGTACATGGCGTCGGCGTGCAGCTCGACCTCGAGCGGCTGGGCCGCCCCGGGCGGCGTCCGGTACCACCACGGATGCCAGCCGCCCGTGGCCGGCATCGGGCGCTCGCGCGCGTGGACCTCCATCGTCAGCGCCAGCGCGTCCGCGGTCAGGGCGGCTCGTTGCACGACGCTCCCGCCGAACGGCCACGGCTGGTCGAGCGGCACCGACAGCACCGCCGCCGACCTCGATTCCTCGTCGATCCGCCAGCGCCGGTCCCGGACGATGCCGTGGATCGCGTGGGGCGGGTGGTTGCACGGGACCGAGTAGTCGACACCGTCGAAGCGGAACTCGCCGTGGCGGATCCGCCCCGCCCACGGCGCCATCGGGAAGGCGCCGTAGTTGTGGTCGTCGACATCGGGCGGGACGAGCAGGTCGAGCCCGTCGACGATCAGCCGCTCGACGCGTCCGCCCCCGGCGTCGTCGAGCAGGACGCGCGCCGGCCCCGCCCGCAGCTCGAGCACGGGCTCAGCCCAGGCGCTCGATCACGGTGGCGTTGGCCTGGCCGCCGCCCTCGCACATGGTCTGGAACCCGTACCGGCCATCGACGGACTCGAGGTGGTGCAGCAGCGTCGTCATGAGCCGCACGCCGCTGGCACCGAGCGGGTGGCCGATCGCGATCGCGCCGCCGCGCGGGTTCAGCCGGGCCGGGTCGGGCCGGAACTCCTTCGCCCACATCAAGGCGATGGCCGCGAAGGCCTCGTTGCACTCGATGGCGTCGAAGTCCTCGATGCGGAGGCCGGAGCGGTCCAGGAGCCGGCGCGTGACGGGGTTCGGCGCCGAGAGCACGAGCACCGGGTCGTCGGCGAGGACGGCGAAGTGCGCGAAGCGGGCCCGGATCGGCAGGCCGAGCCGCTCCGCGGTCGACCGCTCGGCGATGAGCATGGCGGACGCGCCGTCGCTCATCTGGGAGGAGTTGCCGGCCGTGATGTCGGGCGCCGGCTGATCGTCGGACTCCCACGCGGGCGGGAGGGCGGCGAGGACGGACCGGTCGGTGTTCCGACGGATCCCCTCGTCGGCGGTGAGGAGGTCCCCGGTCTCGACGCCGTCGGCGTCCCGGATCGGGACCGGCACCAGCTCGTCGGCGAACCACCCGGAGTCGGTGTTCGCGGCCGCCCGGCGGTGGCTCTCGACCGCGAACTCGTCCATCTCCTCTCGGGTGACCCCGAACTTGTCGGCCAGGACCTGGGCCACCCAGAACTGGATGCCGAGCACGCCGTTGCACACCTCGAGGAAGGCGGGGCTGAACGGGCCGATGCCGCCCCGGGCGTTGCTCGACATCGGGCTCCGCGTCATCGACTCGACGCCGCACGCGATGGCCAGGTCGTAGGCGCCCGCGATCACGCCTTGGGCCACGAAGTGGACGGCCTGCTGGGACGAGCCGCACTGCCGGTCGACACTGGTGGCCGGGACGTGCCACGGGAGGCCGGCGGCGACCCAGGCGTTGCGGGTGACGTTGCAGCCCTGCTCACCGGCCTGGGTCACGCACCCACCGACGACGTCGTCGACGAGACCGGGGTCGACGTCGTGGCGGTCGAGGAGGCTGCGCAGCGTGTGCCCGAGCAGGTCGGTCGGGTGCCAGCCGGCAAGCGCGCCCTTGCGCTTCCCCACCGGCGTGCGGAGGGTGTCGACGATGACGGCTTCGCGTGCAGGCATGAGACTCGTTCCGTTCCGGGCCGGGTCAGCCTACGCTCCCGCGGCGTGCGGATCGCCGCCTTGCTGAAGCCCATCCCTCCGTTCGACGCCGCGCCGTCGGAGGTGGAGCGACGCTGGCTGGCCGGTGAGGGGCCGCTGGTCATGAACCCGTTCTGCCGGCGGGCGGTCGCGCAGGCGTGCGAGCTGGCCGCCGCGGTCGGCGACGGGACGGTGACCATCGTGACGGTCGGTCCTCCCGATGCGGCGGACCTCGTCCGCGGTGCGATGACGAGCGGCCATCAGACCGACGTCGTGTGCGACGGCCTCCTGCTCGCTGACGCGCACGCCGCCGGCGCGGACCCGCTCGTGACCGCGCGCGCGCTGGCCGACGCGCTCGGGCGCGACGGTGGCTTCGACCTCGTCCTCACCGGCCGGGCCGGCGTCGATCGGGACGCGGGCGTCGTCGGCCCCCAGGTTGCGGAGCTACTCGGGCTGCCGTTCGTGGGCGGCGCCCGGTACCTGAGCCTGCAGCGCGACACCCTGCACGTCCGCTGCGAGCTCGACGACGGCTGGGCCCAGGTCGACGTCGAGCTGCCCGCGGTCGTCTCGTGCGCGGAGCGGCTCATCGACCCCTGCCCGGGCGCGCCGGTCAGCGTCCCGACGCCGGCGCTGCGCACCGTCACGGTCGCCGGGCCGCCGGCCGGTCCGAGCCGGCGGGGGGCGGTGGCTCGCGCCGCGGCGGACCGGGCGGGCGTCCTGCTCTCGGGCAGCCCCGACGAGCAGATCGGCCGGGCCCGGTCGCTGCTGCGCGAGCGGGGTGCGCTCGCGGGTTCGGCGACCGACCGCGCGGTGCCGCCCACGGGGGGCGAGCGCGGCGCGGCGGTCGCGGTCGCGGTCGAGCCGGAGCGACCCGAGACGACCCGCGAGCTTCTCGGCGCGGCTGCCCGACTGGCGGCCGGCATTGACGGCCACGTCGTCGCGCTGACCGTCGAGGACGAAGCGCCCGAGACGCTCGCCTCGTGGGGTGCCGACACCGTCGTGCGCCTGGACGGGTCCGAGCTCGAGGAGGACGTCGCGGCCGGCGTCACGAGGTGGGCGCACCTCGTCGGGCCCCGAGTGGTGATCGCGCCCGCGACCATGTGGGGGCGCGAGGTGGCGGGGCGCGCCGCCGCGCAGCTCGGGGCCGGACTGCTGGCCAGCGCCGTCGCGCTCGAGTGGGCGGACGACGACGCGCTCGTGGCGGACGTCCCGATGCTCGGCGGTCAGCTCGTCGCCGAGGTGACGGGCGACGCCGCCCCCGTCCTCGTCACCGTCCGACCCGGCGCGCTCGGCCTCCCTCGCGCGCGCGCGACCGGTCCACCCGATGTCCGCGCGCTGAAGGTCGATGCCCGATCCCGGGTTCGGGTCCGGTCCCGCACCCGGCACGACGATCTCGGCGCGCTCGCGCGGGCCGAGGCCGTCGTCGGGGTGGGCCTCGGCGTCGACCGCGAGGAGTACCTCGCCCTGTCCCCGCTCCTCGACGCTCTCGGGGCCGAGCTGGCGGCGACGCGACCGGTCGTCGACCGGGGCTGGCTGCCGCACGCGCGGCAGGTCGGGCTGACCGGCCGCAGCATCGCCCCCCGCCTGTACGTCGCGATCGGCGTCCGGGGCGCCTTCGAGCACCTGATCGGCGTGTCCGGCGCCGGCTCGGTGCTGGCGATCCACCCCGACCGGTCGGCGCCCGTCTTCCACGCCGCCGACATCGGCCTCGTGGCCGACTGGCACGACGTGGTGCCCGGCTTGGCCGGCGCGCTCGCCGACGAGCGGGACCGGGGCTGACCCTCAGGCCGACTGCTGCTGGGGCGGTCGCCAGAACGCGGCCAGGAACGCGGCCGTGCCGGCCACGTCGACGAGCGCGCTGATGAGCAGCGCGGTGCCGTTCTGGAACGGGAACGAGAACCCGAAGGCGTGGTCCAGCGACCACTGGCCCGGGCCGAGGGTGCCGAACGCGATCGCGAGCACCGCCAAGCCGGTCGTGTACTCCCAGCCCTCGCCGGGGCTGTTGCTGAAGAAGCCGTTCTTGCGGTGGTTCGTGATCGCGGCGACGAGGCAGATTGCGCCGAGCCCGCCGTAGGCGAACGGGGTCAGGAAGCCCACCAGCAGGGCCACGCCGGCCGCCACCTCGGTCAGGGTGACGTTCCATGCGTGCAGCGGCCCGGGCTTGAGGCCGAGGCTCTCGAACCAGTTCGCCATCCCGGGCCCCGACCGGACGGCGCGGACGTGGCGCCAGCCGTGGGCGAAGATCATGCCGCCCAGCCACAGCCGGGCCAGCAGCAGCGCGAAGTCGGTGTAGTGGATGTCGGTCACGGGCCCCCCTCGTCGCTCGCCGGCGAGGCTACCGGCAGCGACCTAATGTGACATTGACGTCAGGTCGAAGGAGCGCCGCCATGCCGAACGCCGAGGACCTCATCCTGGTCAGCGTCGACGACCACGTGGTCGAGCCGCCGACGCTCTTCGACGCCCACCTCCCCGACAAGTGGAAGCCGTACGCGCCGCGCAGCGTCCACAAGGACGACGGCACCGACGTCTGGGTGTACCAGGACGCCGAGATCCCCAACATCGGGCTCAACGCGGTCGCGGGCCGGCCGCCCGAGGAGTACAACATCGAGCCCACCTCGTACGACATGATCCGCACCGGCTGCTACGACATCCACGAGCGGATCAAGGACATGAACCGCAACGGGGTGCTCGGCTCGATGTGCTTCCCGAGCTTCGTGCAGTTCTGCGGCCAGCTGTTCTCACGCTCGAAGGACCTCGACGTCGGCCTGCAGCTGCTGCGCGCCTACAACGACTGGCACATCGACGAGTGGTGCGGCACCTACCCGGGCCGGTTCATCCCCCTCTCGATCCCGCCCATCTGGGACCCACAGCTGATGGCGGACGAGGTGCGCCGGGTGGCGAAGAAGGGCTGCCACGCGGTGACGTTCTCGGAGAACCCGTTCAAGCTCGGGTGGCCGCACATCTTCGGCGACCACTGGGACCCGTTCTTCGCCGCCTGCGAGGACGAGGGCACCATCATCTGCCTGCACATCGGCTCGTCGTCGACGACGCTCGAGATCGCGCCGGGCGCCCCGATGGACATCATGATCACGCTCACGCCGCTGAACACGATGCAGGCCGCCACCGACCTGCTCTGGTCGTCGGTCCTGCGCCGGTTCCCGAACCTGCAGTTCGCGCTGTCAGAGGGCGGGACGGGCTGGATCCCGTACTGGCTCGAGCGCGTCGACTACGTGTACCAGCAGCATCGGTTCTGGACTCACCAGGACTTCGGCGACAAGCTGCCGAGCCAGGTCGCGCTCGAGCACTTCACGTTCTGCTTCATCAGCGACCGCTCCGGCGTCGAGGACCGGGACCGGATCGGCCTCGACAACATCACCTGGGAGTGCGACTACCCGCACTCGGACTCGACGTGGCCGCACTCGCCGGAGGCGATCGCCAAGCAGCTCGAAGGGGTTCCCGACGCCGAGATCGCCAAGATCACGCACGAGAACGCGATGCGCATCTTTCGGTTCGAGCCCTTCGCGCAGCGGCCGAAGGCGCAGGCGACGGTGGGGGCGCTCCGGGCGGAAGTCGCCGACTGACCTCGCCGCAACCGCCGGTCCCGGTTACGGCTCGGGCCGGGGCAGGTGCCGGAGCCGGGGCACGAGGCCGGCTCCGGCCAGCCGCCGGAGGGCCCGCTCCTCCTCGAGGTCGAGGACGACCGGCCGCCGGGGCTGGCGCCGCACCAGGAAGGTGACGACGCAGTCGTCGCAGACCTCGGTGCCCTGCATCACGCACTCGTCACAGTCGATCCGCATGCCGGGAGCGTCGCGTCCCGGTGTGACACCGCGGGCCGGACGGCCTGGCTAGGGCCGGCGGCCGGCCAGGTCGAGCAGCCGCCGCTGGACGGGGGCGTCGGCGCCGACGGTGCCGCTCGGCCCCTCCCCGAACACACCGGTGGCGGGCATGACGTCGGCCATCGGCTCCAGGGCCGCCCAGGTCGCCGCGACCACCTCGGCGTCGAGGGTCTCGTCGAGGCCGACCGCCCGGGCCAGGTCCCAGGCGTGCAGCACGTTGTCGCCGACCCGGAACCCGAGGAGCATCGCGCCCGGGATGTCACCCGCCCCCGGGTGGTGCACGGTGCGCTCGAGGGCGCCGGGCTCGGCGAAGGCCGCCGTCTCCGTCGCCGCGGAGGCCTCGAACGCGGCCATGGGGTCGGTCCCCAGCGCGTCAGCGTCGAACGACGCGATGACCTCGTCGCCGGTGGCGCCGTGGAGCAGCAGCGCCGCCATGCGGCCCCCGTTCACCAGGTGGTTGGCGAGGTCGCGCACCGACCACTCGGTGCACGGCGTCGGCAGCGCCCACTGGTCGTCGCGGACCTGGCGCAGCCGGGTGCCGAAGTCGTCGATGGCCGCCTGCAACGTCGTCAGGTCGATCGCCATGGGCCCTCCCGTGGTCGGCGGTCGAGCCGCACCGTACCCGGGTCGGTCGCCGGGGGCCCCGGCGCGGCCGGCTCGTACACTGCCGCGGTGCGGGTCCACGGCGCGGAGCTGACGCTCTCCACCGCCGGCGACGGGGACGTCATCGACGTCACCGAGCGGGCCCAGGACGCGGTCACCGAGGCCGGCGTTCGGGACGGGCTCTGCACGGTGTTCGTCGCCCACTCGACGTGCGCGGTGACGACGATCGAGTGCGAGCCCGGCTGCAACGCCGACCTCCACGCGGTCCTCGAGGAGCTGACGCCACCGGGGCGGCGCTGGGAGCACAACGTGCGGAACGCCGACACGAACGGCCACGCCCACATCCGGGCCGCGCTGCTCGGGCCGTCGGTGACGGTGCCGGTCCGCGACGGACGGCTGACCGTCGGGACGTGGCAGCGCATCGTGTGCGTCGACGAGGACGACCGGCCTCGCACCCGGCGCGTGGTCGTGCAGGTGCTCGGGGACTGAGGCTCAGCCCGAGGCGGGCGCCTCGGTCGGGGCGGGCGGCAGCGACTCGATGGCGTCGCCGGTGGCCCCGCACCAGCGGCACTTCACCTCCGCCACCCGCTCCTCGAGCACCGACTCGTCCTCGACGGTGAGGTCCCCCGCCAGGCTGTAGTGGTGGAAGGCCTGGGTGCGGCGCACCGCGACCACGTCGAACCGGGTCACGTTCCCGCACGCCGAGCACCGGTAGCGCGCCGCCACCGCCGCAGCGTAGCCCCGGGCGCTTCCCTCTCGAACGTATGTTCGATACGCTGGCCGGTCAATGTCGCCACTGCCCGCCGCCGCCGGGTCGGTGGCGCGGCAGCGCCGCTTCGACGAGCTCGGCACGCCGCTTCACTCGGTGACCTTCGTGGTCGTCGACCTCGAGACGACCGGCGCCTCCCCCGCGACCTGCGCCATCACCGAGGTCGGCGCGGTGAAGTACCGGGGCGGCGAGTGCCTCGGCGAGCTCCACACGCTGGTGAACCCGGGCGTGCCGGTGCCGCCGATGATCACCGTGCTCACCGGGATCACCGAGGCGATGGTGCTGCCGGCCCCGCTGATCGACGAGGTGCTGCCGCCGCTGCTCGAGTTCCTCGGCCCGAGCGACGCGACGGTGATCGGGGGCCACAACGTTCGCTTCGACATCTCGTTCCTCGACGCCGCGCTCACCGCTCGCGGCTACTCGCGCCTGGCCCACCGCCGCGTCGACACCGCCGCCCTGGCCCGCCGGCTGGTGCGGGACGAGGTCCCGAACCTGCGGCTGGCGACGCTGGCCCGCCACCTCCGCGTCTCGACCGAGCCCATCCACCGGGCGCTCCCCGACGCCCGCGCCACCCTCGAGGTCCTCCACGTGCTGCTGGAGCGGGCGGCCGGGCTCGGCGTTCTCGGGCTCGACGACCTGCTCGACCTGCCCCGGCTCGGCGCCCACCCGTCGGCGGCCAAGCTCGCCCTGACGGCCCGGCTCCCCCGCGGCCCGGGCGTCTACACGTTCCGCGACCGGGCCGGCCGGGTGCTGTACGTCGGGAAGGCGACGAACCTGCGGTCCCGGGTGCGCAGCTACTTCTCGGGCGACGACCGCCGGAAGGTCCCGCAGCTCCTGCGCGAGACCGAGCGGATCGACCATCGCTGCTGCGACCACCCGCTGGAGGCGGCGGTGCGGGAGCTGCGGCTCATCCACGCGCTGCAGCCCCGCTTCAACCGGCGGAGCAAGGCGTGGCGCAAGTACGCGTACCTGCGGCTGACACTCGGCGAGCGGTTCCCCCGCCTCGCGGTGGTGCGGGAGGCCCGCGGCGACGCGGGACTCCACGTCGGGCCGCTGCCGTCGATGGCGGCCGCCCGCGAGCTCAAGGACGCGGTGGAGTCGGCGCTGCCGCTCCGTCGCTGCGGCCGTCGGGTCGGCCGCCAGGCGACGGTCGGCGGCCCGCCGTGCGTGGCGGCCCAGCTCGGCGTGGCCGCGTGCCCGTGCTCGGGCCTGACGCCGGAGGCCGAGTACACGGCGATCGTCGAGCGCGCGACGCGGGCCCTGACCGTCGACCCGGCGGAGCTGCTCGAGCCGCTCGAGCGCCGCATGGCGGCCATGGCCGCGGCGTCGCGCTACGAGGAGGCGGCCACCGCCCGCGAGCAGCTGCGGGCCGTCGTGCGCGCGCTCGACCGCCAGCGGCTCGTGGACGGGCTCCGCCGGGCCGGCCGGCTCGTGCTCGACGGGCCCGACGGGCGGGTCGAGGTCGTCA
>Ga0073928_10009731_pt1 | contig 11629 bp, 13 predicted proteins | sample PaiPotPPA55metaG_FD_76969 | JGI IMG/M metagenome (GOLD analysis project Ga0073928, IMG submission 76969) | Iron sulfur acid spring bacterial and archeal communities from Banff, Canada, to study Microbial Dark Matter (Phase II) - Paint Pots PPA... ...
GAAGATGTGCGAAGGCATGTGCACGGCGTGAGGGGAAGACGGCGCGATGCTAGCGTATTTGCGCGCGGCCGGAAGAGCGAGACTGGCCATCGCCGGATTGTCGCAACTGTGGATGATGTAGTGCGCGATGCCCGGATGATTTGGTTGTTCGTCGTAGAGCTTGTTGAGGATGGCAACGGCGGCTTTGGCGTGGGTGAGATTGGGGTCGCGGTCGGGACCTGAGGCGAGAAGCGAAAGCGCGTAAAAGATGGCGGCTTCCTGGTCGTTGGGATTGCGTTCGTGGACGCCTTGCATGGCTTCGGCGTAAGCGTCGGCGCGCTGATTGTGGTCGAGTTTATCGGGGTCAGAGTAAAAGATAGAAAGCGCCAGGACGTAGTCGCGTTCGCGGGCGGTCGGCGGCTTGAGGGAACGAGCTTTGGCGAGGAGTTCGGCGCCTTCGGCGAGGTCTGCTTTGCTGGGGCGATTCCAGAGTTCGTGGTAGAGGGTCATTGCTTGTCCCCAGTAAGCCATTGCGCAGCGCGGATCTTTTTTGGCGACTTCCTCGAATTGCGCGTCGGCTACTTCGTACTCGAAGGAATACAGAAGGGCGACGCCACGCTCGAATTGGGATTGGACTGCGGGAGCGCAGGAGGTAGAGAAGGAGACGGTGCCGAGTTTTTCATCGGCGTCGTGATGGTGCTGCGGATCCTGAGCGGAGAGCAAACCTGGTGCGAGCGACAGAGTGCAGATGAAAGCGAGAAGAGCGAATTTTGGGGCCTTCATGATGACTCCAACGTGAGCCATGAAAAGCGTAGCCACGGCAAGAGGGGATGTCAATGCGCAGCCCGCATTGGCGATGGGCCGGCCGCGGAATTCTTGTTACTCGAGCAATTCAGCAATGGAGTCAACGCCTACACCCGCGGAAATGGCAACGGGACGAGCAGGAAGAACGATACTGTCGGTATCTCTGGGTTTTCAAAGATCGCGCAAAGTCCGAGCACTGTAGGGTGAACACCGAACAGCTTACTCGGGCCGGCGCGAGGCCGGCGCCGTGATGGCATCAACCGGAGAAGTGGAAATCGGGCCAAAAACTACATGTCCGGCAATGGGAGATGTCCTCAAACGCTACAACCATGCCGCTGGTAGTAGTGGCCGGAAATGCGAACGCCCGGGGAGGAACAGTCTCCCCGGGTCGCAGGCGTTCAGGTTTTACTGGGAGGAACTTGCTTTACTGGCCGAAAGTGATGACGCCGAAGGTGCCGCTACCGTAGTTGTTGTTGCCGGCGGTGAAAAAGAGTTGATTGGGATTGCCGTTGGCGCCAGCCATGCCACTCTGGCCGAATTGGAGGGCCCAGATATCGTCGATCTCGATGGCCTTGCCGTGCGCGTCGCGGAGGGACCCGAGGAAAGCGCCGGACTTGGGATCAAAGGCGTCGATTTGCCCGCGAGGAATGTTATTCGAAATCAGAATCGCATTGCTCATAGGCCCAAAGTCGGGAGGCGCGAGCGCGACGCCCCAGGGCGAATGGAAAGGACCCCGCAAGGCAATGTGCGTCAATAAAGCGCCCGCAGGCGAAAAGGCGGCGACAAAACCGCTCTGCGCTTTGTCGATGGCCGTGTACGTGACCCAAATCGTTTGGGAACCATCCGCAGCGGTGATGGTCTGAATGCCGTAGGGAGCGAATTTCTGCGGAATGCTGGGGTCGACGAAAGCATCCGGGCCAAGGTCGAAGGGTTTGAAATTGGAATCGAAAACGTCGATCCGGCGATTCGGCCCGTCATCGGCGGCGTAAAGAAATTGTTGCTTATTGTTGGTGGCGATGGCCAAGCCCGTGTAAGTGGCGCCGACGGATGATCTGTCGGCGGTGAGCGTCGCGGTACTCGCACCCGTGGAGCTAATGACGTCAACCGTCGAATTCCATCCGCTGATGGTGCCATCCAGAGTGGCAAAGATGAAAAGGGAATTTGCGGAGACCGGCTTTCCTGTGGCATCGACGCCGGAGACGACGAATGCCGTGTCACCCTTGGGGGTTTGCGGCGCGACGACTCCAGTGGGTGTTCCCTGACCACCGGAGGCCGAGAGGGTGGTCACGACGAGGCCTACAGGCGTGGCCGAGACTCCGCTCTTGTTGCTAATGGAATAAAGCGTGGAGACTCCCGTCGCGTTGTCGCTGACCCAGAAGGGGCTGGCCGTTGTGGAAACGAGGCCCCAGGCGTTGACGAGATGCGGGTCCGAAACGGTGCCGCCTTCGCCGGAATTGGTGACGAGGTCGGTGCGGGTATACTGCGCGAAGGTTAAAGCAGGAAGCAGAACCGCAAATGCACAGACTGCCAGAATTTTCATCGCCAATCTCATCTTCTCTCTTTCTTCCTCCCATGTGTTGATGTTGTACGTGCCGAATCACTCGTTGAAGGTAGCCTTGCGGTGTTTGCGAGCTGGCTCGAACTCCGCGAAGCACTTGATTTTTGGCCCAGAGCAGCGTAGTGGCGAGCCGCGGGAGGAGTGTCAACGCGAAGTCAAATTCCTGTAGGGAAACTGTCTTGTTTAAGCGACCACGCAGTGGCTCAGCCGGCAGAGAGGACCCTCCGCGTCAATTCAGACCGTGAGCGAGAGAAACTTAGTTACCCGGGCCCCCGCCGATTCGTACGGATTTCTCCTCCAAGCCCACACGAAGACCCCGAAGCCCTGTGAGAGGCGCTCGTAGATTTCGTGCAACGGGACCATTTGCATACCATCCAAACGCCAGTGACAGCCAGCAGGAGACTAGCAGGCTGCGGAAAAAGGCGCATTTGTCATCCCGAACCCGCGTCGTTTGCGGGTGAGGGATCTGCTGTTCGCAGGAAAACCGAGGAAAAAGCAGATTCCTCACCCCGTTCAAAAACCGAACGGGGTTCGGAATGACACGTTTTCGAGTTTTTCCGCAGCCTGTTAGGGCGGAGCAGCAAATGCTGCCAAGTATCGACGCCCTTTGTTTTGCGAAACAAGAACTCAAGGATGGGGAGCAATGCGACTGAACAGGAAAAAGCCGGGACTAATCGTAGCCTTGACCATCATTGCAGAGGCCACGAGCTACCCCCAGACGGGAACAGATCACCTTCAACGATTGGTGGAGGAGTCAGCTCAGAGGCTTGTTATCGCAGAGCAAGTGGCATTGGCTAAATGGGATAGTGGGACGCCCGTGGAGGACACGTCCCGTGAAGCGCAGGTGATCGCGAGTGCTATCAGGGAGGGCGAATCGCGAGGCTTGGATCCGACATCGGTATCAAACTTTTTCAGAGCCCAGGTCGAGGCCAACAAACTCGTTCAGTATTCACTGTTAGCAGAGTGGCGTCGTGTGGGCAAAGCGCCGGAACACACGCCGGTGAATCTGGCTGGAACGATTCGTCCGAAGTTAGACCAAGTGCAAACGGCATTAATCGCAGAATTGGCGGAAAGTGCAGTCATCCGTGCGAGCGGGTCATGCCGGACTGACACTGCGAAGGCGGTGGGGAAATATGTGTCGGCGCATAAGGACAACTTCAGTGTCCCTGAAGCCGTAGCTCTCGATCGTGCGATGGCTGCCACCTGCAAATAATGTGGAATCTTTCCAGGGAGGCCGTGAAAATGCAATTGCTTGCATTTTGTTGCCATGGAATTCCTCTGATCACGTTGCCGCCCGCGGACCAGCGCGACTGGGACATTCCAATTTTTCCAGGGGAGCCGGACGCTCGAACAATGCTGCGATAGCGTTTGGGGGCGTGGCCGGTGACGCGCTTGAAAGCATTGCTGAAAGCATTCTCGGAGGTGTAGCCGAGCGAGCGCGCGAGGACCGAAACCAAAAAACAGAAAGAACTTAGATCGGATGCAGACCTCGATAGCATGGCGGACGTTTAATGCTCCGCTCCAGGTCGGTCGCCGTAATTGAGGGCACGCTCGCTGGAATCAGGATGGCGGCCAAAGCCGGCAAGAGTCGCGGGGCACTGCGGAATATTGCAGCTTTTGCGGGAAGAGCATACATGGGATTAGATTGCCGACGCGCGGCTTCGCTCTAACGAGAAAACGGAAACGGTCCGGGACAAAGCCAGGATTTCAGGTCGCGGCAACAGCAAAAACAACTGTTAGGTGAGTTGCTCCCCAGCGGTACGAGAAGCGAGGCCGACACTTTGGCCACAGGAGACGTTCAATGATCCCAACAAAGCAAGGCAATCCGACCGCAGCATCGGTGGATCAGATCTTCAACACGTTTGGAGTTCTACTAAATTTCTTAGTCACACCCAATGAGACCGGACATCAGATCAGCCTCTTCAGAGGTACGCTGCCTCCCGGAGTTGTAATCCCTCTTCACAACCACGCTGAGCCTGAGGTCTTCTAGCCAGATAAATTCTCAGCGTTTTCACTGTGGCCTGGTTCGAGTCAGCAGGAAGCCCGCGCCTAAAACGCTCTTGTGGGCGGGTTCCACAAGACCTAGGGTACTCACTACGAAACAACCTCGGCGTCTAAAGAGAACATCGGGGTAAACTGAAAACTGGGATGGAAGGCAAGCACAAGACGAGGCGGGACTTGGTTAGGGTGTTTGCTCTTTCACTAGCTGTCTTGTTGGTTCTGTTTATTGGGCAAGCACTAAACCACTCACACCTAAAAGGACAGAATGAAGCTAGTTGCCAGATCTGCCAGGCGGCGCACATTGGCTCCGGTCCGAAAGCGCTAACCGCATCGCTGTTTAGTCCTCTTCTTGCGATCGGGGATGTCCAACCATTTGTCGCAACGATTCACCAAGAGTTTTTCCTGCACGATGCACCCTCCCGCGCTCCGCCCTCGGCATGGTTCAGAAATACCACAGCTGTTTGGTTCGTAATCGTACTAGCCCCATCACCGGGGTCGGCGCAACAAACATTTCCAGGGGTTCACTCGAACAGAAGAGAACACGCATCGCCCAACTTACGGATTTGATCCGGCACGAGCAAAGCAACGAAGAAAACACCACTCCCCGGAAAGCTTGCGGAAGAACACAAGGAATTGGTTTTTCAAATGAAACACGCGTTTCAGCCTCTGTCGAAAGTCAATGACGCACCAACTCCGCGGACGGCACGGAATCCTGCTGATATGGTTCGCGTGCTTGTTTTTCTCACAACCGGAACATTGCTGTTGCCCGCCATGGCAACTGCTACCAGCGTGGTCGCGTTAATCGATAACACGAATCACCGCGTGGTGATCGCGTCCGATTGTCGCGTGAACCGCCAACTTGCTTCCCTTTCCCGGTGCTAGATCATTGACAAACCTGGCTGTACAGCCGCAATGGCGGGTCTTTACGAAGAGAAAACGACGGCGTTCCATTTGCGGCAACGCCTGCCAGTTCCAAGGTGACCTGCGAGCGAAGGCGGAAGCGTTTCTCCAGCTTTCAAGAATTCCATACGAACGAGCGATACGCCACATTCGCGATGTAGATCCAAGCGACTTTGGCCGAACGATAGAGAACAAGGCAACCGAAGTGATTTTCGCGGGCATCCAAAATGGACAGATTGCATTGATCGTCAGAGGCCTGGTGGTCAATTCAGCAGGGAGAATAAGTGCGGAACGGTCCGAGAGCACTGCTCCCTCCTACGCACGGGTCGGATATTTTCTGGGCCTCAATGGCCACATTTAGCGCTCACGTCAAATCTCATCCGGATTGGGCGACGGGAGATTACGTCAAGCTCGCTCATCAATTCGTCGAGATGGAGGTGGAGGCCCACCCGGATTTAGCGGGCCCTCCTATCCTCAGAGCTGGAAATTGACAAAGAAGGGCACGTTCACTGGCTGGACAAGGGTGCCTGCGATAGTTGTGAGTCGGACGGAACTAGTCGCGAGATAGTTGGGAATTAGCCTCTGCTAGGCAAACCCATGAGCTTAGTCCGACCAATACTTCGCCAAAACGCGCTCCGAAGACTTCTGGGCGTGGGCTTAGCCTTTGCCCGCTGGGCAAGCGGTTGGTTGAGGCAGGCGGCAGTTGCGTGTGTGTTCATGTTTGCCACGATCCCGGCGCTTGGGCAGGCGACGCAGACCGGCAACGAGAAGCAAACCCTCGGGTCCATCCACGGGACCCTCACTACTACGCAAGAGGACGCGTCGAGCGGACTAGAGGGGATTACTGTAAAGCTGACGCCGGGGCCCCCCGAAGGCACCGCTCTGACCGCCGACTCGGATGATGCCGGACACTATGAATTCAAGGAAGTCAAACCTGGAACCTATACAATTTCCATCAGCCAACCAGGATTCAAACCCTTTACACAGTCCCTCCACGTCAATGCCGGAGAGGCGGCCGTCGTGGACATCCGCGTGGAGTTCCAGACCGTCACCGACAAGGTTGAGGTCAACGAGCAGACTCAATCCATCGCGACCGAGGACGCGACGACTCCGAGTGTGACACTTACGCAGCGCGAGTTGATTTCCCTTCCGACGGCACAGGAAAAAATCCGAGAAGTTCTCCCAGTGACCCCTGGTGTAGTGAAAACGCTGGATGGAAAACTGAACTTCAAAGGCGCGGACGAGAATCAGAGCTTATTGATTGTCAATTCCGCGCGGACAACCGATCCGGTGACTGGAAGTTTCGCGGTGCCTGTGCCGACCGATGCGGTGCAGTCTTTCGCGGTTTACAAGACGCCCTATAACGCGACCCTGGGAAGCTTTACCGGCGGATTGACCGAAGTTGAAACCAAACCACCTGACGATGGGTGGAACTACAGACTGAAGAGTTTTATCCCTTCCGTTCTTGGGAAGAATGGGAGTATGGTCGGACTCCAAGAGGCAACACCAGGATTCGACTTCAACGCACCGCTAATCAAACACAAGCTGCTCTTTTCGGAGATTTTCCAGTACGACATGAAAAAGCGCACGGTGCGAGGCTTGCCTTGGCCGTTTGACATCAGCAAGAAGCAGGGGTTTAGTACATTTTCGACCCTGGAAGCCATCCTCTCCAAGACACATGTGTTGACGCTCACGGTGAACGCGTACCCGTCGCGGATACAGCATGCGGACATCAATGCTCTGGTTCCTCAGCCTGCCTCGAACGACCTGAACCAAAAGGGCGTGACGGTGGGTCTAACGGACCGGTACGAGTTTAGCTCGGGTGCAATCTTGAGCACCATTGCGCAGTACACCCGGTTCGATAGCAACGCGCACGGCCAAGGGCCTGAGGATATGCTGGTCACCCCGGAAGGCTATGGTGGGAATTACTTCAATCAGTGGTCGCGCAGAGGCAAGGAATTTCAAGTGGTGCCCGCGTACCAATTTGCCGAGAAACACTGGCTCGGCCGCCACGAGCTGCACGTGGGCATGGATATCGATCATCGCTCCTACGTGGGAGTCAGCACTTCGAATCCAGTGCAAATTCTTCGTCAGGACGGGACGCTGGCGGAAGAGATTACTTTTCTTGCGGCCCCGCCTCAGAATGTTTCGGACTCGGCGGTGGCCGAGTTCATTCAGGATCATTGGGTCATGGACTCCCACTGGGCCATGGATCTGGGGGCGCGGTTGTCGACCGAAACCAATGGTTGGTCCGCGGCGTTGGCTCCGCGTGCCGGTGTGGCTTATTCTCCCGGCAAAGAGGGCAAGACCGTAATTCGAGCGGGCGCGGGCTTGTTCTACAGTTTGCTGCCGCTTCTCGCTGGCGACTTCACAGCTAACCCTACTCAAGTGATTACGCCATTCGATACGGCGGGCTTGGCGAGCGGGCCCGCGTTGACCTACACGAATGCTTATGCGGGGGGGCTAAACCCACTGACAGCCAGCGGTTTGCCGACCCAGCCAGACACGACGCCACGCAACCTGACGTGGAATGTCCAAGTGGAGCACGCGTTGCGGAAAAATCTGCTTTTGCGCGTTGGTTATATCGATAGCCACACGACGTACCTCTTTGCTGTCAATCCGTTCACCGCCGCGGCAGGTGGGGAATCTTTTCTGGCTCTTACCAACAACGGCTCATCGCATTATCGCGAGCTGGAAAGCACCGTGCATTTCACTTTTCGTCGAACCGATGAGGTAAATGCCTCCTACGTCTGGAGCCGCACGCGTGGAGATTTGAACAATCTTTCTTCTGTACTCATTCCTTTCGAACAGCCGGTCATTCGACCAAATGTGTATGGCATCCTGCCCTACGACGTGCCCAACCGGGTTGTGACCTGGGGAATTATTTCTCTGCCGAAAAGCCTCAAGTTCAGTCCCATCTTAGACGTACACTCCGGCTATCCCTACTCCAATATCGATACGCTGCAAAACTATGTAGGGACACCCAACGGGCAGCGCTTTGCCGAATTTTTCACGCTGGATGTCAAAATCTATCGCCAATTCCGCATTCCTTTTCTAGGCTCCGAGCATGGGAAGGGCAAGGGTCATCATGTGCGGCTTGGCTTCTACTCGCTGAACGTGACGAATCACGGCAATTTCAACGCGGTGTACAACAACGTGACGGCGCCAAACTTTGGCCAGTTCGTCGGGTTCCTGGACCGCCGTGAAGGGGCCGTCATCGACTTTGTCGACTGAGCCATTTCTGAGACTGCCTGAAAACTTGGACGCACGCGAACCCCACAACTCCGTCAATGGAATGGATTCAAGCTGTGTTGACGAAATTCACTCGGGAGGGGTAGCAGCTCACCCGCGTCTCTCGCCAGAGGATTGCTGAAGCGGGTTCAGCTGACTATCAGTGGCTGTCTGGAGCTTACCGCATGACAGCAAGTTGCATTCCTGCGGCACTACAGTATTGTCGGACAGTTGGAGAATTAAGCGCGTCTAGACCTTGTGGCAACGTGAGGAGCAAGGATGAATCGCAAGAGATCTCGCCGCAGCATCGCATTCATTGTATTCACATTGCTCTGGTTGTTAGGAGATGTTGCTCCTGGAATAGGCGGCGACCAAGGCCAGGAGATCACTCGGCTGGCAGAATTGACCCAATGGAAGGCTGGGACAATTGTGGCGGACGTCGGCGCAGGGGACGGAACGTACAGCTTCGTGGCGGCCCAAAAGGTAGGGCCGTCGGGGCGTGTGTATGCAACTGAAATTGACACGGAAAAATTGAAGAATCTCAGGGCGGAGGCTACGAAACGCAAGCTCGAAAACATCATTGTAGTAGAGGGAACGGCGGATGACACAAAGCTTCCGTCGAGTTGCTGCGACACGATTTTTCTGCGACACGTATATCACCATCTCACGCAGCCGCAGGAATTTGATAGAAATCTGGTGCGCTCGCTAAAGCCGGGAGCTCATCTGGCAATCATTGATTTCCCACCTAGCCCCAATTTGGCGCCCGTGGAAGGAGTCCCGAAGAATCGCGGTGGACACGGCATTCCAGAAAAAGTGGTGGTCGAAGAGCTAACAACTGCCGGACTACGGGTAGAGAAGACTATCGACGATTGGTCGGGGAACGACTACTGCGTGCTCTTCGTGAAGCGCGGTCCATGAGCTAATGGAACGGCCAATCCCGGATGTGCATGAAGGCTATCGCCACCGAGATGGGAATTGGCTTCGGACTGCCATGACGCTCGCGAGTGGTTACAAGCATTGGCAAGACTTTGTTGAACCGGAGTCAGCATCCGATTGGGAGTCGCGGGTGTCTCTTCCAACCAAAAAGGGGAAGTCGTTGGACTTCCCCTTCCGTGACACCGACTGCTTTTCGCACTTAGCTTCTTACAGTGCTGGGCTGGTGCTCACGCAACCCGCACCGTTCAAAGTGTAGTTAATGACGCCAGTCTGGCTAGAGCAGAACATGCGCTGTCCAGTCGTGCCCACGGTAGCCGGAGTGGCAGTCGACGTGTAGGTGTCGTTCAACAGGTCGCCGCCCGCAGTCGGGGTATAAGCGAATACGTAGCCGCTCTTAGTACCTGCGCCGAGAATCGGGTCAATGATGCCCTTACCGCCAGCGCACAATGCTCCCGTGTTCAACTCCAGAAGCGTTGCCGAGTAACCGATCGCCGGGCAAGACGCCGCGTAGTTTACTTCACCGGTGTTGACTGTACGAGTCGAACCCACGGCCGACGCTTCATTGGCGGCCATCTTGGACTTGATGAGGTTTGGAATTGCAATCGCCGCGATGATCAGAATGATCGCCACGACGATCAGTAGCTCGATAAGAGAAAAACCTTTTTGTTGTTTCGTCATAATCGGAGTGCCTCGCTTTCCACTAGGGAATGGAGCACGCCTGAGGCCACAGCCTGAATGCGAATTTTACGAATAACTAACGATTTAAGAAGAGCTAACTCGCGGCAAACAAGAGCCATTGTTTAAATTAATGATACGGTGTACCAAATAGGAACACACGAATCGCCAATTTGTGTCGTATTCAAATGTCGCGAATTGTCACTGCGCCAGGCGGTTACGTCAACGCCGATCCCCAATCGGATGAAAATCGTGATGCGAAAGCTTCCGTGGCGTAACGTCTGTTGCTGCCGCACTACGGCCGGTCTGGGAGCCGCACGAGCGCCTTCAACAGCTCCCGGCGGTCCAGCAACGGAAGCTGCGTCAGATCGCTATCCCGGTAGCACAATAGGTCGAAAATGTAATACTGAATGTGAGATGCCTCGCCGTTGAGATTCTGAAGCAGATTGAAGTTGCGGCGTCCCGTGTCGTCGAGGGCGACCAGTTCTCCGTCCACGACGGTGCCGGCGGGGAGATCAGCCAGCGCCTCGACCAGGGAGGGAAACTGCAGGTTCAAGGACCTCCTTCGCCGAGAGAAGATGGTGAGCTCATCGCCAGACTTGACCGCCAGAGCACGATAACCATCATGCTTCATCTCCCAAAGCCATTGCGGCCCGTCAGGTAAAGTGCTTGTCGCAAGACATTCCATCGGCTCGATAAACGTAGCGTCTCTCTTAGAGAGCGAATCGAGGCTCTCGTCGTCCGCTTGCGTCATTGGCATGGCGTAAGAGCGTACCTTCCCGATTCGACTTAATTTCCCGACGAGATCGCCCTCGCACGGCATCGTCATCTGTTCTCCATGATGTCTTTGTGGATATGCGTGCCGTAGCTGCAAACTGCGCTACTCAGAGAAGCCGACGACCTTTGCGGGCTTAGCTATTGCACAAAGCTCGCCAGAAGCCCGCAGAATACAGGGGCTGCTCAGGTGAGCAGGGTCAGGCAGTTACAGACATTGGACAAATCTCAGATCAGCCGGACTCTTGTGGCCAGGACCAAAGTGGACTTGTTGGATCAAAATGAAATGGAGGATGGCAACGGCGTTTTTTCCTTACGTAAATTGACGGCCACATCTTTCGTTGAAGAAAGTCGCAGAAATCCCGTTCGGCTGGGAAGCAGGAAAGCTAACAGGACAGAATCAATTGATCCGTAAGGGTTTACGAAGCGGGCGATGGGAATCGGACCCCGCGTAGGGGTCTTCAGCCATCCGGAAATCTGCTCGGGCGACCAGTCCAGGATCAGTTTACTCGCAACGATGTCCCGCAACTTGCGGTTGCCGGCAAGGAGGCACTTCTTCGGTCGCAAGGCCGAGTCCCAAGCTCGACGATCCGCATCATGGGCGCGATACGCCGGACGGCCACCGTGGCGAGAAATCTCCCGGCTCACTGTGGAGGCCGCTCGATCCAGTCGTCGGGCTATCTCCCGAAGCGGCGAATCGGAAGCGATTCCTCGGGAGATGTCCTCTCGCTCCGCTAGCGTGAGCGCCAGCCGCGAACGGCGACGAGCGGC
>Ga0073928_10009734_pt1 | contig 11627 bp, 10 predicted proteins | sample PaiPotPPA55metaG_FD_76969 | JGI IMG/M metagenome (GOLD analysis project Ga0073928, IMG submission 76969) | Iron sulfur acid spring bacterial and archeal communities from Banff, Canada, to study Microbial Dark Matter (Phase II) - Paint Pots PPA... ...
GCAAAAAACAAAATTAAAAGCGCGCCCGCAAAGATTTTCCACACGCGGCTCCCCGTCATCGAGCCCCGCTCGCAGGACCGCTCGACCGCGGCTGCAGCACACGCCTCGCAATTTCCATTGCCAACTGCGTCACCGACGAATGCATCTCCTTCAACGCCTCTGCCAACTCCTTCGCTATCTGGTCTTTGGCCTCTGCAACTTGCGTCGATGTCTTGGTCCGCGCTTCTTTCAGTCGCGCCGCGCGCTCGTCCAACACCTTCTTGCGCGCCGCTTCATGCTCCGCGTATACCTGTACGCGCGCCTTTTTAAGCGCTTCTTGATACTGCTTCACCTTCTCTGCGGCGGCGGCTTCCGCGGCTTCCGCCGCTTTGCGTGCGCCCACGGTGCGCGCCTCGCGTTCCGCCATCACCGCCAGCAGCGGCTTGAAAAACAGCGCCCGCAAAATCAGGTAAAAAGCCAGAACAATCAGGACTGTAGGCACAGCCTGAAGGAACAGTTCCCCAAGTTGGTGAACAATCTCTTGCATCTAAGTTGTGTCGCCTGAACCCCTTCAAGTTTGGCCGCGCGGGCCACAGTGGTAGGCAGCCGCACCGTGCTCGGACCCGGAACAACCTTCACGGTGGGCCTGTAGCTGCCTAGTGAAACAGTATTTTATAGCATCCGCCCCGCCGCACAGTCAATTCCGGGGTCGTGGGTTACGTTTTAGTTTTAAAGTGTTTACTGCTTGTGGTCTTGCGGGTGCGGATCGCGCTTCAGAGCACTGGCAAACTTAGTGTTACAAGTCCCGCCAGGGCCTCCAGATTGGAACGCTCATGTAACGGCACATCTATCACTTTGCTAAGCAATTCTCTGACCCTGTCGAGCATACATTTCAACATGGCGAGCCTCAGAACGGCCACGATTCCTTTCGACTTTACGCCAAATGCCTACGAATGTCGCTTACCGATTATGACCGTACTCACCCCACCGACGCGGGCCAGCTTCAAGGTTTTACGCTTTCGCTTGCCGACCTTTGCCGCTTAGCCGAATGTCTCGTTGAAGAAATCTTGGATCGCCGTCGCGGAGCGAGCGTCGGCCATAGCATTGTATGCGACGCCCGGCACCGCGGGCCCGGTCTCATGGGTAAATCCATGCATTGCACTGCCATACACAATCAGTTGCCAGTCAACGCCAGCATCGTTCATCTCTTGCACGAACGCATACACCTGCGTCATAGGGACGTGCGGATCCAAAGAGCCGTGGCAGACCAGAATTTTCGCCTTGACGGCGCCAGCCTGGGCTAGCCGCGCTGCGCTCAGGCTCCCGTGAACGCTAACCGCGCCCGCCAAGTCCGCGCCGCTCCTCACCAGGTCCAGCGCAACCATCCCGCCGAAGCAATAGCCCACGGCCGCCACCCGCCCATCAACTAGCGGATGCGACCTCAATACGTCAATGCCCGCACCCGCCCGCTGGCACAGCTTAGTAGTGTCGTCACGCAGTTCCGCAATTCTCGCCATAACGCGCTCGCGATTACCCGCCACCCCGTTGCCATACATGTCGCAAGCAAATGCCACAAATCCCAGTTCCGCCAGCCGCGTCGCCCGGCCCTTAGCATGTGAGTCGAGGCCCGCGCCTCCATGCACCACCAGGATGCCCGGCCGCTTGTCGCCTCGTTCCGCATCCCAACTGAACTGTCCCGTAAGTTCGGTATCGCCATCGCGGTATGCGACCGCTTGTGTATTCATCTTCATTTGTCGGTCCTCCCGAGCAATCTGCATTTGTAGTGGCGCAGGATCCACAGAGCGGCTCTCTGAGTTAGCGCTATGAATCCCCGTTAGTAATTATACCACATCGGTATACACAAATCAAGAGCTTGAGGCTGGTGGCGAGCGCGCCTAGGCAAACCAAAACGGAATATGGATTCCTTTGGAGAGATTTCCTTGACTCAGACGAACAAACGCGCGTCCGCGCGTGCACAAGAACGCGCACAAAACTGATTTCGCGTCGGCTAAGCGTGCGTTAGGTGTGTTTACTGCCGAGTTTGTGAGGTCTTCGCTCGCGCATCAGCTTGATCGTAGACGTACCGAATGCTGACCTGCGAATTCGAGCGGCTCCGGGTGAGCCGCAGTGTTTCATAAAGCTGTGCGCCGTCATACGAAAGCTCGTACGTCCGGCTCATCTTCTGTCCGCTAGGCGTCTTCTCATCCGTCACCAAGCGATTGCCGTCCCAGCGCGCCGCAACCTCCTGGTTAGTGTTGTCTTTCGATTTTTGCAGCTTACGCCCATCGGTAAAAATCGCAGTCTTGCGCTCTTGGTCGTCGAACACATCCACTTCGACGTCCTTCTTGGCCTCCGCTACAGTCAGCGACCGCGACGCATTCATCACTTCCTGCATCCGCTGGCGGTCTTCGTCGCTTTCATTTCCGCCGCCGCCCCTCCGTCCGCCGCCGCCCCAAGGGCCGCCGCCCATTCCGGGAATGCCCATGCGCACTCCACCTCGACCGCCGCCTTGTCCGCCGCCTGCGCCCCGCGCATCCTGCACTTTCTTCCGCGGGTCATCGCTTTCATCCTGATTCAGCTTCCAGGCCCCCATGATCGAAGTTCGCGGCTTCACCGCTGGCGCTTGCTCCTGCGGTCGCGCCTCGGGCGACGACGGCGGTTGCGGCTGTGCCGCCGGCAGGGGACCGGCCGGTGCCTGCCCTCGTGCCCCTACCGGCCAGCCAAGCAACACCACGCTCAGAATTTGGGTCGCAATAAAAATGTCTCGCCTAGTTAAAAACATTGTGGTCATCTCTTCCCGCCGCAACTCGTGTTATTCATTCCGGGCCAGGAGCCAGAAAGTTCCCCGGGGACCAAGTCGTATGCGTCCGGACCAAGCCGAATCAAGCGGACTGACCAAGCGAACGAGGCGCCCTCAATCTCTCATCTGGTTAGAAGGGCGCGTCACCACCAAATGGTTGCTTGCCAGGAAAGCCCCGAAATTCCCTCGATCGCTCGTGCATGCTCATTTGGAGTGCGGCGGTCTTGTTTATCCTGAGCGTCGAAGGGCTGCCGCTTTGCGCACCTAAAACTCGTCCCCAATGTTTCCTACGACTGCCGCCTGAAGCGATGCTCACTTCAGCCACAAGCCAAGCTCTCGAGCCCGAGAAATCAGCCCCAGCGCCCCCAATTCCCGAAACTGCGCCGCCCGTTGCCGATAACCGTAAGTTCCCGCCGGCAGAATCGCCATAAACGGCACGCTCGCCGCCTGCGCCGCCAGCCCATCATCTACGTTGTCACCCAAGTACAGCGCGCTTCCCGGATCGCGCTTTCCCAAAATCTTCAGCAGCCCGTCCGGATAAGGTTTCTTCCGCGCGACGTCATCCATCGTTATCACGGTGCGAAAGTGCCGCGTGCCCGCCCATCGCTCAAACGAGTAAGTAAATTCTCGCCGCGTCCGCCCGGTAAAAAGATTCAACTCAAATCGCGCAGCCCACCGCTCAATCTGCTTTGGTGTCACCAACATTTTTTCCCGGCGCACATTTCCCGGCCGTCCATCGCAATCCCAGTAGAACCGCTGAAAAGCGTCGCGCGCCTCCTCGTACGTCGTTGGCCTACCCAGCGCCGTAGCCCAGTTCGAAACCATTCTCCAGTCGTCGTTGTTCCCCGGCTCGTTCTTCCACTTATAAAGCTCTGCCCACGTCACGCGCTTCCCGGTGAGAAACCGCATCGTTTCCAGCGCCGAACGCCAAAAGCTCTGGCGCACGTCCACCAACACGCCATCCACATCAAAAATCAAAATTTCTGGAATTCGTTCAAGTCGCTGGCGTCTGCGCAAAGTAGGTAAGGATCCTCGCTCCCGGATCCAAAAGTCTCGCCCGCCTGCGTCCAATCGTCAAGCCAATCGCGCAAATCACGAAATTCATATAATTCGCTCTCATTTAGTTTGTTCCACGACCGCCAACGCACCCGTTTGCGCGCCTCGGCTCTTCCTATACTCATCGAGAACATCGTCCAGCTCCTGCGGTCGTATCGGCTTAGTGAGATACCCGTCCATTCCCGCCGCCAGGCATTTTTCCCGGTCACCCTTCATCGCGTGGGCTGTCAACGCAATCACCGGCACGTGCTCTCGGCTCCCCTTCTCTGCTTCGCGGATCGCTACCGTTGCTTCCATTCCGTCCATTTCCGGCATCTGCACGTCCATGAAGACCAGCGCAAAGCTCTCCTTCTTCAGTGCCGCCAGAGCCTCCAGCCCGTTCGCGGCCACCACCACCCGGTGCCCGCGCTTCTCCAACAGTCGCACTGCCAATCGTTGATTTACCAGGTTGTCCTCCGCCAGCAGCACCTTCAGCGACGAGCCCGGCTCGCGCGCGTCGTGCAAGGAAAACCGCGTGATCAACGGAATGGCTCCCTCCGGTTTCTCCGCTCCCAGCACGCGCGCAATCGCTTCGCGCAATTCCGATTGCCGGATCGGCTTCAGCAAGTAAGCGGAAACGCCCAGTTCTTTGCACCTTGCTGCATCTCCCTTATGACCCGCCGAAGTCAGCATCATGATCGTCGCTGTAGACTGCTCCGGCCTCTTCCGGATTTCTTCGATCAGCGCAAATCCGTCCATCTTCGGCATATGCATGTCTGTCAGGATCAGCCGGTACGGCATCCCCGCTTCGCGCGCTTCCGACAATTGCTCCAGAGCCAACGCTCCGCTCTCCACCGTAACTACTTTCATCTCCCAGTGCTTCAGCATTCCTTCCAGGATGCGCCGATTCGTGCGGTTATCGTCCACCACCAGCACCTTCACCCCGCGCAAAATCTCGGCCGGCGCCGGCGTGCCTACCTTGATCTCTTTTGCGTCAGCCGCCGCCAAGTGCGCGGTAAAATTAAATTGGCTCCCCTTGCCAACTTCGCTCTCCACCCAAATCGCTCCGCCCATCATCGATACCAGCCGGTTGGAGATCGTCAACCCCAGCCCCGTTCCACCATATTTTCGGGTCGTCGAGCTATCCGCCTGCGTGAACGGCGCAAATATTGCCTCCCGCTTCTCCTCTGTAATTCCGATGCCCGTGTCCGAAACCGTGAAGTGCAGCAGTCCCTCGGCTCCGTGTTGCGCGTCCGGCTGCACCCGCACCGCTACTTCGCCGGCATCCGTAAATTTAATCGCATTCCCCACCAGGTTGATGATCACTTGCCGCAGCCGCCCGGCATCTCCCTTTACTGTCTCCGGGACTTCCGGCGCCACTTCACACAACAATTCCAGTCCCTTTTCGTCCGCTCGCAAAGCCACCGTCCGCAACGCCGATTCCAAGCAATCGCGCAGCTCAAATTCCATCGACTCCAGCTCAATCCGTCCCGCTTCGATTTTCGAAAAGTCCAAAATGTCGTTGATCACCACCAGCAATGCTTCCGATGACGTCTTTACCGTTTCCAAATACTCCCGCTGCTCTGGCGTCAGATCTGTGTCCAGCGCCAGGTCCGTCATACCCATTACGCCATTCAGTGGCGTGCGGATTTCGTGACTCATATTTGCCAGAAATTCGCTTTTCGCGCGGCTCGCCTCCTCCGCCAGCTCTTTTGCATCGAACAAATCTTTTTCCGCCTGTTTGCGCGCGATGAACTGGCCGATTTGGCTGCCTACCGCTGCGCTCAGATTTAGCAGCTCAGGCTCAGCGCTGCGAACCTCGCGCGCAAATAGCTCGATTACTCCCCTGAATTCGTTGTCATTCAGAATTGGGAAGGCAATTCCGGAGTAAAGTCCGCATGCCAGGGCTGCTTTCGCCCGCGGAAAATTTAGGTCTTTCCCAATATCCTCGAGCCATGCAGGTTGCCGCGCCGCCCAAACGCGTCCTGGCAGACCAATCCCCGACGCCAAAAAAATCCCAAAGCTTGCGTTGATGAAGTCTTCCAGCGCAGGGCCTGGCCGTTGCCACGCATCGGCGCACTCCAATCGGTTCGCCGCGCGGTTCAATTTCCAGATCACCCCCACTTCCCGCTCCAATCCTTCGCACAGGATTTGCAAAACCTTCGCAAGGGTTATCTCGACAGGATTCGAACCCGCCAAAACGCTGGTTACTTCGTACGCGATGCCTTGCAGTTGCTGCGTGCGTTCGCGGTCGCTGACTTCCTGTAGCAATTCCTGCGTTCGCAATTGAACGCGCACCTCCAGTTGATCTTTCGAACCCTGCAACGCCGCGTCGCGCTCCTGAATGCCCCCAAGCATTTGATTGAACGCGTCCACCAGCTTCCCGACTTCATCCTGCCCGTTGGACACGGCTCGCAATGCATAATTCTTCTGAGTGGAAACTCTGCCGGCTACTTCCGCAAGATGCAGTATCGGCTGTGTAATTAAGCCCACCAGCCGCGAAGAGATCACGAACGTTATCAGGATCGAAACCAGCAGCACCAACGCGGAGATCTTCCGGTACTCGCGCATTTTGGATTGCAGCTCAGAGAGATCCGAAACAATCGCGATCGACCCTGCCTTCTGGCCGTCAACACTAATGTCTCGGTACAACGTAAGCGACTGTTTGTCGAAAGTCGTGCCCGCGCCCCTCCGCGCTGGCGTTTTGAACTCCGCTCCCACTCCGCTCCGGCGGTATTCTGCAAACACTCTGCCGTTCTTGTCGTAGAGGATAACGGCCATCACGTATTGTTCCGAGCGGATGGTCCGCAGCATTTCCTCAGCGGCCTCTTTGTCGCCGAAAGCTATCGAAGCCGCCGTCGCCAGGCCCAGCGACTCCGCATTCGCCGCCAGTCCGATGACCATGGATCCTCGGAAGCTCGCTCTCTCATAAATTTCAAACGCCATGCACGCCAGACTCAGACCGAGCACGCAAGTGCAGAGAATCACTGAAATCAGTTTTCGTTTGATGGACGCGTCGCGATACAAAGCCACCGGGTCTCCCCCACTCGCTTAGGCCGGCTAAGCACCAGCCGCGCGCAGATCTCACCGAATCGGCGTAAAGACAGTCCCCTCCACTCGCCAGATGTGCACGATTAGTGCCGAATTCTGGCTATTAAGTGCCAGCAATCGCTGCGTAATCAGCAGCTTGCCGCACGGCTATTCCGTTGGGGTTTTCTAAGGTTGGGTCGAAACGAGACTCTGTTCCGATGTGACGCACACACCCGTTCCGCTTCGATTCTGACTAAATGGTTTGTGGGGGCTATTCGGACACGGACGTGTCATCCGCATCTAAGATTTCGAGGGGCTATTCATATCTCAGAGCCACCATGGGATCCACGCGCATCGCGCGGCGAGCCGGAATGTAGCACGCAGCCAGCGCCACAATCGTCAGCAGTAGCGCGACCGCAATCATCGTGACCGGATCGTTGGCATGAACGGCGTAGAGCATCGATGTCAGATAGCGCGTGACGCCCAGTGCCACGCCGATGCCCATAGCAGCTCCTACAATCGCCAGCACAACTCCCTCCCGTAAAACCAACTTCAGCACCGTTCCCGGGTGCGCGCCAAGCGCCATGCGAATCCCGATTTCCCGCGTGCGTAGCGAGACTTCATACGAAAGCAGTCCGTACAATCCCACGCACGCCAGCACCAGCGCCAGCAACCCAAAGAAGCCCGATAGCCGCGCCACCAGCCGCTCCTGAAACAGCAGCCGGTCGATTTGCTCCGATTCCGTTTTTACGTCAAAGAGCGGCAAATTCGTGTTTACCTGCGCCACCACCTCGCGTATTGCCGGAAGAATCGCTTGCGGATCGGCTGCCGTGCGCAATTCAAAGGACGCTCCCCCGGCGCTCTGCGGCGTATACATCATGGCCTGGATATCGCGACGCAGGCTGTTGTATTTCGCGTCGCGCACCACGCCGATGATTTCGTAACCAGGGATCGCCGGGTGGTCCTCGGCCGCGTCCGCCTCGCCGAATCGTTGCCCCAACGGGTTCTCCTTTCCGAGATATTTCTGGACGAATGCCTGATTCACAATCACAGGGGTCCGCGCCGAGCTCGGAATCAATCCACTGTTCGCCGCGGACACCTTGAAATCCGAAGCGTTAAATTCGCGGCCAGCAAGAAAGGGAATGTGCATTGTCGCAAAGAAACTTGGTCCGACTGCAAGCCCGTCCGCCATGGATGTCCGATCCTGCGGCGTTCCCGGCCAGTGGAAGCCGGTAATCCCCAGCCGGTTGCTCAACAACGGCAAGACCGAATAGCTCGCGGACTTCACTCCCGGCGTTTCAGCCAGGCGGCCCTGCAGGTCGCGATAGAAAGCGTCCACCTGCGCGCCTTTGTAGCCGATCAACGTAGGATCGATTCCGAAAACCAGGATATTGTGCGAATCGAATCCAACGTCCATGCTGCGCAAGTTCGCCAACGTGCGCACCAGAAGCCCGGCGCCCACCAGCACGACGATCGCCAGCGCCACCTGCGCCACCACCAACGCATTTCCGATGCTCAACCATTTTCTGCCGGCGTGACCGGAACTAGCCGAGCTTCGCTCGCCTTCCTTCAGCGCCGGCGTCAAATCCACGCGCGCACCGCGAAAAGTCGGTGCAATGCCAAAAAGAATTCCGGTAAGCAGCGAGATCGTCACGGTAAATCCGAGGACGCGTAAGTCGACCCCCGTGGCGAATCCCAGCGGACGCGTCTGATTGCTGGACACAAACGAAATGATCGCGTGCGCTCCCCAGTACGCGAACAGGATCCCCAGCGCTCCGCCAAGTACCGAGAGCATCATGCTTTCCGTCAAAAGCTGCCGCACCACCCGTGCGCGGCCCGCGCCCAGAGCCAGCCGCACAGCCATTTCCTTTTGCCTCGCGGCGGCGCGAGCGAGCATCAGCCCAGCAACGTTCGCACATGCAATCAGCAGAATAATTCCGACAGCCAGCATCAGGACGTACAGCGGATTGGAATACTCGCTGCGCGCCCCGGTCAGCCCTGTTTGCGCCGGCACCAGCGTCACCTCCGGATTATCGGCGACCGTCGATAGCGATTGAGGGCCGCGCTCCGATCCTGCTGCAGGCGGCGCGAGGCGGACGGCTGGCGCATTGCCCGCGGATGACGGCCTCGGCAAAGGTCCCGCTTCCCTTCGACCCTGAACCGGGCCACCCGCCGTCTGCTGGGGCGGTACCAGCACACTCGCCGCACCGTTGCCGCCAGCCGGCGGCATAGCTCCGTGAAACATTTGGTCGCTACTTGGGCCGCGCCCACCCGGCCCTCCCGGTCGCAACGGCATCTCTCCGCCATGGAACAGCGGAACCGCTCCGTGAAGCATTTCATTTCGGAATAGCCCGCTCACCGCCGCTTGCGCCGACGCAAGCTGTGTTCCGGGTTTGAGCCGACCGATAATCGTCAGCCACCAGTTACTCACGTCGCTAGAACGGTTTTGCCAGAACATGAGATCGGTAATACGTTGCGCGTCAGCGAGCGGCAGCCAAACGTCGTAATCGCTCCCCGGAGTAATCCCGGTGAATCTCTGTTCGGCAACGCCGATAATCGTGAACGGGACGTTATTCAACTCAATCGTACGGCCGACCACGTCGCGCGAGGCGCCGAAGGCGCTTTGCCAATAGCCATAGTTCAGCACGGCAACAGCTGCGGCCGACGGTTTGTCGTCCGCTACCTCGAATAGCCGGCCCGCGGCGGCTTTAAGACCCATCGTGCGGAAGAAGTCACCCGAAACGAGCTGGCCGTTGATAACCGACGCCGTGCCGTTCCCCGTCAAGTTCAACCTTCCTGAGTAGGCAAACGCCGTAGTCGCCTCAAAGATATTTGCTTGCGCTATTTCGCGAAACATTGGCTCCGAGAACGAACAACCGTAGGGATTTGCTGCCCCAGGCATTACATTCAGCGGACAATCTCCGGAATTCATGTACCCGTGAATGTTCGGCGCATTCCGCGCGCTCCACTTAAGCAGCACCAATTGCGAGGGATTCTCGACCGGCAGCGCCCTCAGCATCACCGCATCAATCAAGCTGAAAATAGCTGTGTTCGCGCCAATGCCCAACGCCAAGGTAAGAATCGCCACCGCCGCAAACCCGGGAGACTTGCGCAGCATGCGCAACCCAAACTGAATATCCTGCAGCAACTGCTCCAGCCAAACGAAGCTCCACACCTCCCGCGTCTCTTCCTTCACCCGTGTCACATTGCCAAACTTCCGCACCGCCGCATACCGCGCTTCCTCCGGAGCCATCCCGCGTTCGATGTTGTCCTGCGTCTCCCGCGCAATGTGGTCGCGAATGTCCTCCTCGAGCTCTTCCATCATGCGTTTGCCGCGTCTCATGATTCGCCCTCCCGCTCTGCTGACCGCAGAATCCGCGCGATCGCTCCCGCTAACTTGTCCCATTTGCTGGTCTCGACCGCCAGTTGCCGCCGGCCCTTCGCCGTCAACCGGTAGAACTTCGCACGGCGATTGTTCTCCGAGATGCCCGCTTCGACCGCAATCCATCCTCGCTTGATCAGCCTGTGCAGCGCGGGGTACAGCGAGCCCTGCTCCACTTGCAACACATCGTCGGAGTTGAACTCAATGGCTTTGGCGATGGCGTGCCCGTGCGCAGGCCCCAGCAGCAACGTGCGCAGAATCAGCAGGTCCAAGGTCCCCTGCAGCAGTTCAACACGTTCTTTCTGTTCTTTGGTAGACATCCTAGGTGAGGGTAATCCCCTTCCAGTAGAATGTCAAGGTGTAGGTGTGTTGAAATCCCCTGTAGCGCAGGGCGGAGTCCGCGCAGCCCTGCGGCTTTTTCCCGGTCTCGACCGGGTTTGCAGCATCTACTTCAATATTCCACTAGCTCTGCAATCGGCAACTGACGCCAGACACGCGCCTTCACTCCAGCTGCGGTCGAACATAATTCGCAATATTCGCTGGCACCGGAACCTTCGCATCCCCGCGCGGGTCTCGCACTGGCTCCTGTGGCGCCCATCGAAACGGCAATATCCCCGTCCATGCCGCTGAGCTGTACTCCGCGTCATTGTCGACCGCAAATCCCGTGCGCACTTTCGCCGATGCTTCCACCAGCGGCACGGCTAGCACCATCGTTGCTTTGATCTCCTGTTCCGTCGGTGGACGCACCGTCTCCCACCTCCCGCGCACCACGTACTCCACAAAGTCGCGCATAGCCGCCAGTTTGGCCGCATGCCCTTCCACAATCTCTGCCTTCCCCATCACCACTACGGACCGGTAGTTCACCGAATGACCCATCGCCGTCGGCGAGAACACGATCCCGTCCAGCAGCGTCACGCTCAGGCAAAACGGCCCGCTCGACAGCGCCTTCATCAGCCGGCTCGCTGGCGAGCCATGCAGAAACAGCTTGTCGCCAACGCGCACATAGTTCGTCGGCACCACAAACGGCATGCCGTCCGCCTCAAATGCCACGTGGCACACAAACGCCTGGTCCAGAATGTTGTAAATCAGTTCGCGGTCGTAGGACCCACGGTCCGGCTTCCGCCGCACCTTAGTTCGCTCAGTAGGAGTAAATTCGCTCATCCCCGCAGCCTATTCCCTGAAATCGCCACCAGCAAGCACCAATCTGGCCGCCGGGTAGCGTAAATTCTTTTGTGTAAATTTGGGTTTTGAAGCAGAAAAAAGGGCGTACTTTCCTTCGGAGCGCGAACTCACAGAGGAGGTACACCCTGATGCGAGAACTAGAAGTCCTCGGCAGCGGCCATCTTAGACTGGACTTTGCCGACTGGAAAGAGTTCTTTGAGACCGAAATGGCCGAGCAAC
>Ga0073928_10009735_pt1 | contig 11626 bp, 8 predicted proteins | sample PaiPotPPA55metaG_FD_76969 | JGI IMG/M metagenome (GOLD analysis project Ga0073928, IMG submission 76969) | Iron sulfur acid spring bacterial and archeal communities from Banff, Canada, to study Microbial Dark Matter (Phase II) - Paint Pots PPA... ...
ATGAAGGCTTGCGGGTGACGACATCCGATCTGGAAGTGCTGCTGCTGCTTGATTCGAATCATCGTCTCATGCTACTCGAAGTGCCCAGCGCGAAAGTCTCAGTAGTACGCCAATAATTCCACTTTAAAGTTGTGCGCGTGGACCTGCGTTCAGATTAAAGATATGGAAAGAAAAACGGGATAAACATTTTGTTTATCCCGTTTCTTCGTTTAGAAATATTACGCTGCGCGAAAATACTTTTACATCTTGGCCAGCGAGCGTTGATAGACCGGCACACCAGGGCGACGCATTGGATAGCCCTGCGGATTGCCGTGAGCGTGCGTGAGTGCGTGTCCATTGGAATGGCCTGTCCCGATGTGACCATTACCGCTGCCGTTGCCGTTGCCATTGCCATTCCCGTTGCCATTCGCCGACGCTTGCTGAGGCAGCCGCGCCGGATTACCGATAGGGCGGAGCGTGGCCGGAATCGCAGCAACGTGATCGCTGATGGCCTGGAGCCTCTTCAGAATGGACTGCCATTGCTCCCAATCCAGTTGGCGCAAGAACGGACGCAATCCCTGGATGAAAGGATCTTCCAGGAGCGCTTCGCCGTCGGATTCCGGAATAAAAAACCGATTCAAGCCGACGTTGAGCGCTTCGGAGATTTTTTCCAAAGTGCCGAGGCTCGGAGTCATCTGACCACTCTCAATGCGCGATAGGTAGGAACGCGAGACCTTGGAGCGCGATTGCAGCTGGCTCTGGGTCATCGCGCGCGATTCGCGCAACTGGCGAATGCGCTGGCCGATATTCTCAACCGTTTCCTGGTTAATGAAGCGGTCGGACGCCACTTCCGCTACTGCTTCCTCCACAGGTGCAGCTGGAGGAATCAGAAACTCCAGACGCTGCGGCAGGGCCCGTACACAACGACGGCAATTACCGGTGCGCGTCCGGTATTGCACGAGGCCACAGGTCTTGCAGCGAATGACTTCCCTGTCCATCTCGAATGAATCCAACGAATTCATAGTTTCTTTATCTATTTGTGAAGACACCGGCACTCCTTGCTGACTGTTTTTCCGGCGTGCGGATGGGATGAGAACGCTGGACGTTCTAAGGGGGGAAGACAGTAACTGGCGCGAGAGGGAGTTTCTCGCGAGAGGCCGTTGGTGTCAAGAGTATTTTTAGTTTTTTTTAATTTTTTTTTAGACACTACGCTGCATCTTCGCCCTGTACTGAAGGACAGGTACCAAATAAATTGGGTACTTTTTAAAATGATGCGGTCATTCAACTGGAGCTGATCGATTTTTTTAATTGCATCACTTTGCGCCCACGAAATTAATTGTCATTAATGTTCGATTTTTCGGCGAGAGAACCTAAAGCAAGCGCGTGTTCTCGTTTTTCTGTATGCTGTTTAGTTTTTAGGAGAGGTGTGGATGCCCACGCGTGAAGATGCCTGGAAATTGCTTTGTGAATATACGAGTTCGGAAAGTTTGCGCAAGCACATGCTCGCGGTGGAAGCGTGCGTCCGCGCGTATGCGCGCAAATTTGGCGCGGACGAAGATCTCTGGGGGATTACCGCACTGGTGCACGATTTCGATTACGAGCGGTGGCCAAACAATGAGCATGCTGCGGACAAAGAACATCCCGCGGAAGGCGCAAAGATTCTTCGTGAGCTGGGGTATCCGGAAGAAATGGTGCGGGCGATTCTTTCGCACGCGGACTACACAAATGTTCCGCGCGAATCTCAGTTGGAGCACACGCTTTTTGCCTGCGACGAACTGGCTGGATTTCTCACCGCTTGCTCGTACGTAAGACCTTCGAAAAGCATTCTGGATCTGGAAGTCGATTCGGTGAAAAGGAGGCTGAAGGATAAGGCCTTCGCAAAGGGCATCAGCCGCGAAGACGTTCGCAAAGGCGCGGAAGAATTGGGAGTACCGCTCGAAGAGCATGTGCAGTTTTGTATCGCGGCTTTGCGGGAAAACGCTGACGCTCTGGGATTGCGCGGAAGTTTGTAGACTCAGAAAAGCGAGAATAAATCAGCGATTTAAGCGCCGGGACCGCCCAAATGGCTAGGTTTCAACGTATTTCGGGGACTCCCTCGCTGGAACCAACTCTACGCATGCGCGTTCTAACCGCACCACAGAGAGCGCGGGATTTCCTGCGAGGGGTGAATCACGTGAGAATTGAAAGGAATGTTTACGCAGATCGAAGGGTTTGAGACCAACGTAAGCAAGCATCCGCGGCGCAAGACTTATGCCGTGAAGGTTGGGCATGTACGCGTGGGCGGCGGCGCGCCCGTAGTGGTGCAGTCCATGACCAACACGGACACCGCGGACGTGGAGTCCACATTTCGGCAAACGGTGGAGTTGGCCGAGGCAGGTTCGGAGATTGTGCGCTGGACCGTCAATGTGCCGGAAGCGGCCGCTGCGGTACCGCTGATCAAGAAGCGCTTGCTGGACGTTGGATGCAACGTCCCGATCATCGGCGATTTTCACTACAACGGGCACGTGTTGTTGACGAAATATCCCGAATGCGCGGCGGCGCTGGACAAATATCGGATTAATCCGGGCAATGTGGGCGCGGGACAACGCAGGGATGAGCAATTCTCCACCATCTGCAAAGTCGCGCGCGACAATGGCAAGCCGGTGCGCATCGGCGTCAACGGCGGCTCGCTAAACCAGGAATTGGTCATGCAGAAAATGCAGGAGAACACCGACCAGAATCTGGGAAAAGAATCGGAACAAATTATTAACGAGTGTATGGTGTTGTCCGCGCTGCAATCCACCGAGCTGGCGCTGGAATCGGGATTAAAAAACGATCAGATCATTATTTCGTGCAAAACTTCGCGGCCACGAGACCTCATTACTGTTTATCGCGACTTGAGCGCGAAGACAGAACAGCCGCTGCATCTAGGCCTGACGGAAGCGGGCATGGGCACCAAGGGCCTGGTGTGGTCTGCAGCTTCGCTGGGAGTGCTGCTGTACGACGGGATCGGCGATACGATTCGCGTTTCTCTAACGCCGCGTCCAGGCGGCGATCGCCGGGAAGAAGTCTACGCAGCTTGCGAACTCCTGCAGTCGCTGGGGCTGCGATCGTTTTCTCCCAGTGTTACGGCCTGCCCGGGCTGCGGGCGGACGACCAGCACGACGTTTCAGGAGTTGGCGGAAAGCGTTCAAGACTACATTCGCAACATGATGCCTATCTGGAAGACGCAGTATGACGGCGTGGAAGAATTGACGCTGGCAGTGATGGGCTGCATTGTAAACGGGCCGGGCGAATCGAAAGCCGCGAACATCGGTATCAGCTTGCCAGGAACGGGCGAAGCGCCGCGCTGCCCCGTTTACATCGATGGAAAAAAAGATGTGACCCTGGAAGGCACTTACGCGGAACTGGCGGTAGCTTTTCAGGCCCTGGTCGATAACTACATTCAGAAAAACTACCCGCGCAAGGCAGTGGAAGCGGCTCCCGCGGGGCGCTGAGGAATCCAGTGAAAATTACCCGCGAAGACGTGGTGCGCGTGGCGGAACTTGCCTACCTGGACTTAAGCGAAGACGAACTGGAAAAGTATCGGCGACAAATCGACGAGATCCTCGATTACATCGGCAAATTAAACGAGTTGGATACTTCCGGGGTGGAGCCCATGGCCCAGGTGTTGGCCGACAACCAAGCCGCGGATGCCACCATGCGCGAAGACTTGGTGGTGCCGAGCGCGGTGGCGGAAGATGTTCTCAGCCAAGCCCCCGATCCGGAGCCGCCTTATTTTCGCGTGCCGAAAGTGATTGAACGGTAGAAGACACGAGCCAGCGAGTGATCTAACTGGATTTAACGGGCGTCTCACATTTCATTCGAATAAAAAATTAGCGCGAAGGAAGAATCCTAATTTGACGACAGCGTGGACAATCGACGCGGTTCGATCGGCGCTGACCGAGAAGAAGATTTCCGCGCGCGAACTTACCTCCGAATTTTATAAGCGCATCGAGGCGCGCAATCCGGAATTAAACGCTTTTCTGGCGCTTGCTCCTGAGCGTGCCCGCAAGCAGGCAGATAAAATAGATGCCCTGATCGCATCCGGCAAACCGCTGCCTACCTTGGCTGGCGTGCCTATTGCCGTGAAGGATGTGATCAGTACACGCGGAATCGTGACAACTTGCGGATCGCGGATATTGCAAAATTACGTGCCGCCCTATGATGCCACCGCGATTGAACGGCTGGATGCCGCGGGCGCGATCATCCTGGGCAAGACCAATTGCGACGAATTCGCCATGGGCAGCTCCAATGAAAACTCCGCCTACGGAGCGGTGAAGAATCCCGCGTCCACGGACCGGGTGCCGGGGGGATCGAGCGGCGGCTCGGCGGCGGCGGTTGCGGCTGGGCTGGCGGTCGCTGCGCTGGGCACGGACACGGGCGGCTCGATACGACAGCCGGGCTCGTTTTGCGGGATACCGGCCATGATGGGCAGCTACGGGCGGGTGTCGCGCTATGGATTGATTGCGTTCGCATCGTCGCTGGACCGCATCGGACCTTTCGCGACGAATGTCAAAGACGTTGCGGCGGTTCTGGGCGTCATCGCCGGGCGGGATCCTCACGACTCAACTTCGACGACGGCGGCGGTGCCCGATTACCAAGACGAGATGACCAAGCCCGTTAAGGGATTGCGTCTGGGTGTTCCCAAGGAATATTTCGGGGAAGGGATGGACGCGCCGGTACGGCAAAAGATTGAAGCGGGCCTGGAGATTTACAGAAAACTTGGATGCGAGTTGGTGGACATTCGCATGCCGCACACCGATTACGCTATCGCCACGTATTACATCATTGCTACCGCGGAAGCGAGCTCCAACCTGGCGCGATATGACGGGGTGCGATTTGGATGGCGCGTGGATAGCGATTCCCTGCTGGCCATGTATCGAAAAACTCGCGGGGCGGGATTCGGCGACGAGGTGAAACGCCGAATTGTGCTGGGGACGTACGTATTGTCGGCGGGATATTACGACGCTTACTATTTGAAAGGGCAAAAAGTCAGAGCGTTAATCGCGAAAGATTTCAGGGATGCCTTTGAAAAGGTGGATGCGATTGTCACCCCGACTTCCCCAGTGGCGGCGTTTCGTTTAGGGGAGCGCTCGCAAGATCCACTGCAGATGTATCTTGCTGATATATATACAGTTACCGGATCTTTGGCAGGCGTGCCGGGTATATCGGTTCCGTGTGGGAAGGTCAGTGGCAAACTTCCAGTTGGGCTGCAGATCTTTGGCGCGCCGTTTGCCGAAGCGCGGGTCCTCCAACTCGCGCATGCGTTTGAGCAGGCTGGCGGCACCAGCGTTTAGCTACACCTTCCCCAGGCTTCCCGCCTTGATCTAGCGAAGCTCGCCCCAACCTAAACACCTACCCCAACTATGATGCGTCGTGACGGCGCTGCGCGTGTCAAACCTGGAGAGTTCGGGTTTGGAAATTATTTTGGTCCGCAATTTGGTTGGACAGGTATTTCCGTACTTACCAGCAAAATGACGACGCGGAGTCCCAGCGTGGAATGTGATGATTTTTACTTCATAGCATCAATTAAATCCCTGTCACTCCGCCGACACTGTGTCAAAAAACTCAGTAAAAGAGTGTAGTTTTTAAAGCATATCTCGTCACCCCAAGAGTTTGCCGCTACCGAAAACTGTAGCGACTTTGCAAAATAGGGACATTTTTACGCGCGGGTTCTTCGTAATTCGATTCACGAGCTCCGGAATTGTCTGTAAAACGATGCGAATAACAGGCGAATTCACTACAAATTTGACGAAAGTACCAGCCGGTAGTTTTGCAGCGATAGAACGGAACGACTATTGCTCTGAATTTCATGCAGCCGATATGATGCTTTCAGCATCTCAGTAATCGGAGCAACTCGACGGAGAGATCGAGGGAGCCATGGTTACCGTAAAATCGAGTCAAAAAATTTTCACCGATTCAGAAGTGGCCACGCTAACGGGCATTTGCGTGGATCACCTGCACAATTTCGCGAAAAGCCGCCATCTCGGCTTCATCGCGCGCGCCGCGGAAGCCGCCAGCATGACTGCGGACCAATGGCTGTTCACGCTGTCCGATTTGATGGTGCTGGTAACTTTGTTTCCGCGTTGCACACACTGAAGAACAATAAACGGTAAATATTTGCGAACTATGGCTCCCGGTTTTGGCCGGGAGCTTTTTTGTTTTTCGCGGGTTTGAGCTCCGGCTTTTACGGTTGACGGGAAGTTGTGAGTACAAAGTTCAGGCGTTATGCTTGGCCGTAGGACAAACCGTTACGATGGCGGGCGCATCGCATCTTTAGAACTCCATGCACATCACAAGAACAACTGGACTGGCCTTGTTGTGCTGCCTGGCCGGAACTGCAACGTTTACAGTTACTGGCAGTTATGGGCAGGCAGCGGGGGGCACCAGCGGCGACTCAGGTAAATCTGGTACGCCAAAAACTGACCCGGCCAAAGCGCGCTTGTCTCACGGCACGAAATTGATGCTGAAGGACGGTAATTTCCAACTGGTGCGCAGCTACGAACGAAACGGAGAACGGGTACGGTATTTCAGCGTGGAACGCGGCGATTGGGAAGAGATTCCGGCGGCGATGGTGGACTGGGAGGCCACGGAAAAAGCGCGAATCGCCGACGAAAAAGCGGACGCGGCGCTGGTAAAAAAGGTTCAAGCTCAAGAGCAAGCGCGGCAAGTGGTCTCCGTTGTCGACGTGGACGCGAGTCTGCGCGTGGGTGAAGGCGTTTTTCTGCCCACGGGCGAAGGCATGTTTGCGGTAGCGGGAAAGACTGTTACGCCGCTGGAACAAGTGGGGGCACAAACAAGGAGCGACAAGAAACGCGTATTGGCGCAGGTGATTTCGCCTGTTCCTATTATTCCTGGCAAGCGTAACGTGGAAATTCCTGGCGCGGCTTCCAAGATTCGCGTATCGATTGCCAGCGGGCCGCCGGAATTTTATCTGCGCGAAGTAGCGCCTGATCCGGACAATCCAACTGTCATCTGGCAAAGCAGCCGCGCGGGCATCGATGGGCCGGAAGTGCAGCTGGTGCGCGCCACGGTGAAAGGCGGAAAGAGACGGCTGCGGGCTATCAAAAGCATGTTTGGGCAAGAGGTTTCTTCGCAAATGGATACCATTTCCATTCAACGCTGGGAAATCGCGAAGAATGTTTTTCGCTTCACGCTCAGCGAACCGCTGCCGCCGGGAGAGTATGCGCTGGCTGAAATATTGCCCGACGGGATGAACATTTTTGTGTGGGATTTTGGGGTGGACGCGATACCGGGTCGCTAACGAGCGAGTCGAGACAGTTTTTTTGCTGGAGTTCCTGGATTTACCGCGGGCCTTCGAGAATTAGCAGCTAGTTCTTTATGTTTACGTTTTCGAAGCGCCTGGCGGCACAAACTTCCTGCACCAGTGTCAGAACATCTGAAATCCTGAAAGGTTTTTGCAGAATGCGAGACTCGCTTGAGCCTGCCGCGGACGCCTGTGCTTCGACCAGCTCTCCAGTCATGAAAACGATGGACGGCTTCTCAGGACCCACGCCCGCCAGCACTTGACCGACAACGTCACGTCCACTGACCTTGCCACCACCGGGGCGAGAAAGATTCAAATCACACAGCAACACATCATAAGGCCGCGCGGCCAACAAGGCGGTGGCCGCTTCGGCATCGCCCGCACAATCCACGTGCAGACCAAAAGCAGACAAACCTTCTTCCAGAAGCATGCGGATACTTTCCTCGTCATCGATGACCAGGACAGCGCGGCCCTGGACATCTTTGTCATTATTTTCCGGGGGCCTGGAAGCCGTCCCGGCAGCGACCTCGAGTGATCCGATTACGGCCGGCGGTACACCCGGCTCCGCGACAATCGGAAGATCAAGCGTGAATATTGAGCCGCCGGTGGGCAGTGCCTTGGCGTCCAGGGTGCCACCGTGTTCCCGAATGATGGACATGCAAATGCTTAAACCCAGGCCGGTGCCGCCGCCGGGTCGCTTGGTGGTGTAGAAGGGATCGAAAATTCGCGGCATTGCTTCGGTACGAATGCCCACACCATCGTCCTGGACAGTGACGGAAATACGGCCTGCGCGCAGGGCCATGCGGATGTGAATGTGCCCGGCATCGCGCACTTCGCGTATGGCCTGTTCGGCGTTAGTAACGAGGTTCAGCAACACCTGGATCAACTGGTTCCCGTCACCCATTACCGCAGGCAAGCCGGGCTGCGGTTGGAAATGGACTTCGATCTGATTGCGCCGCAGGGAGTGCTCCTGCAGCTGGAGGGTGCGCTCAATGAGCACATTAACGTCCAGCGGTTTTTTTTGAGGCGAAGCAGGCCTGGAAAATTCCAACAAATTCTGCACGATGCGCGCCGCACGGCGAGCTTGCCGATGGGTCAATTCCAACTGGCGCTGGGTCGTCTCATCGGCGCCGGGGCGCTCCCGAAGCAGCTCGGTAACACCAAGGATGGCAGTGAGCGGATTGTTTAATTCGTGGGCCACGCCCGCTAGCATCTGGCCCATGGCGGCAAGTTTTTCCGCCTGGATCAATTGTTCTTCGAGACGCTTGAGGTCGGTGACGTCGCGGCCGGAAATAATCACGCCATCGATCTTGTCCATTTCGTCGAAGAGCGGGCTGAAATGAAAACGGAGGCGGCGCCAATCGCCTTTTTTGTTGCGCACGCGCGCTTCGACGGAGGCGAATGTTTCGCGGCCAGCGAGAATTTCGTCATACATAGCGCGCAGCGCGCCTCGATCTTCAGGATGGGTGCGCGCGCCGAGCTCCGTCTCGCGTATTTCTTCCGGCTCAAAACCCAATACTTCCACGACGCGAGGGCTGACAAATGTGAAGCTGGCGGCGTTGTCCAGTACGAAGATCAGATCCGGAAAACTATCGATCAAGCGGCGGGCAAATTCCTGCTGCTGATGGAGCCGGCGCTCCATCACCCGACTGGCGGTAACGTCCATAAGCGCGCCTTGATAACGGATCACGGTACCGGTGCCGTCACGCACGGCCGCCGCGGTGTTCAGGCAGATGAGCGAAGTGCCGTCTTTGCGCGTTAGCGTGATTTCCCGGCCTTGCAAGATAGGCTGGCGTTCGACTTCGTTTTTCAGACTTTTGCGTTCCTCGCGATCGTGAAAAATGTCTGGGACGCGGCGGGCGAGGAGATCCTCCTTGGAGTCATAACCGAGCATGCGCACCAGCGCGGGATTGGCGTCGAGAATGTCGCCATTCACGTTGATTATGTAGATGCCCTCTTGCAAGGTTTCAAAGAGTTCCGTGAAACGCGCTTCATTTCTGCGTAGAGCGCTAACATCGCGGGCGAGGACGGTAATCCCGTGAACCTTGTCGTCGCGCAGCATGGCGTTAGCAGCGCAATCGAAATAAAAAAGGCCCGGCTGATTTTTGAGATGCACATTCACCACGCCGGACCAGGCGCGGCGCTCGAGGAATTTCGGCATGGCGCGTTTGGCTAGATCGTGACCTTCACCGGCGGCTTCCTGAACGAATTCAGACAGAGGTTTACCGACGATGTCTTGGTAGGAAGAGCCAACGAGATCGGCAAAACTGCGATTGACGGCTCGGATTTCGCCGTCCAGAGTCAGGGCAATCAAAACGTCATCAAAGGAATCTATAAGATCGCGATATCCTTGTTGGGAACGAGTGATCCTGTCAAACAGCTGATCGAACTGCTGCTCGGTGGCAGGCAATGCGGGGGGCACTGCGTCGCGCTGCTCGATGCCTTGCACTAATCCACGGAGTTCGGAGATTTCCTGCGAGCGCTTCCAGACATGCACGCCGAATAAGACGATCAACACTACGAGTCCGATGGGGAGTGCTTCGTAGCGGTGGGTGAGCGAGCGCAGGGTATCCCAAGAGGTGGCCGCGAATACTGTGGCGAGGACCAGCAGGATCAGGAAAGTGATGCGCCACAATTCTTTTTGGCGTTTCTCGAACTGCGCCAAGCGCGACGATACGGTAGCCCTCTCGTTCACCGGCGGCGGCGTGCTGGACACAGTTTGATTTGTCTTTTCGCTGTCAGACATGACTTGGTGGATACACCCGTATCACCCGGTTAACGCAAGACCACTTCGATTGTAGGCAACCTATCCCCGCTTCTTCAATGGAGGGAGTGAGGGCACGTTCCTGAAGGTACCTAAAAGTACCGCCAAGTACCGCATACCAAAGAAAAAAGGGCGCCCGCGTTAAGCGAGGGCGCCCTGTTGTTAATGGATGTAAGTGACTTTAGCCTTCGGTTGCAGCGTCGGCTTCGGTGTCCTTTTGCAGGAAATCGAGCGCTGCGGCTTCTTCGGGTGTAAGTTCGGCGGCTTCCGGAATCTCGTCCATAGGCGCCGGTGGCGGCATTTCCGTCAGCAACTGAATGCTGCGGTAGTGCTCCAGCCCGGTTCCGGCAGGAATGAGCCGACCCATGATGACGTTTTCCTTGAGCCCGCGGAGGTAATCGACCTTGCCTGCCACGGCAGCCTCGGTGAGGACGCGGGTGGTTTCCTGGAAGCTCGCGGCCGATATGAAGGAGTCGGTCGAGAGCGAAGCCTTGGTGATGCCCAGGAGCAGCGGACGGCCGGTTGCGGGGCGCCCACCTTCGGCGATGATGCGATCGTTCTCTTCGCGGAAGCGGAACTTGTCCACCTGCTCTTCGAGCAGGAACGTTGTGTCTCCCACATCTTCAACCTTTACCCAGCGCATCATCTGGCGGGAAATGGTTTCGATGTGCTTGTCGTTGATGTTCACGCCCTGGAGTCGGTAGACCTCCTGAATGGCATTCACGAGATAGGACTGCGTGAACTTTTCGCCGAGAACTGCGAGCAAGTCGTGCAGGTTGAGCGGGCCGTCAATCAAGGCCTCGCCGGCTTTCACGTGATCGCCTTCCTGAACGTTGATGTGGATACCACGAGGAATCAAATATTCCTTGGTGGTTTTGCCGTCTTCGGATTCGACGTGGACTTTGCGCATGCCCTTGGCGATATCGCCATACTTGACGATGCCGTCGATTTCGCTGATGACGGCAGGGTCTTTCGGTTTGCGCGTTTCGAAAAGCTCCACGACGCGCGGCAGACCGCCGGTGATGTCCTTGGTCTTGGTGGTTTCACGCGGAATCTTCGCGAGCACGTCACCAGCTTGCACCTCGTCCCCATCCTTGACCATCAAGTGGGCTCGGGACGGCATGAGGTACTTCTTGCGAACCTTGCCCGAAGAATCACGGACAAGAATCGCCGGCTGATGCTTTTCGTCGCCCGGAGGAAGCGTGACCACGTCCTGTGAAAGACCGGTGACTTCATCGACTTGTTCTTCGATGGTCAAGCCGGGACGCAGATCGTCGAATTTAATGGAGCCGGCGGTCTCGGTAAGAATCGAGAAGGTGAAGGGATCCCACTCAGCGAGAATCTGTCCGTGAACGACCTGTTCGCCGTTGACAACGCGCAAACGCGCGCCGTAGACCACGTGGTAGCGTTCCTTTTCGCGGCCCTTTTCGTCCACGATGGCGATCAAGCCAGAACGATTCATGGCGATGGAGGTGCCGCCGCGACCTTCCACGTATTTGAGGTCCACGAACTTGACGCTGCCATTGTTGCGGGCCTCAAGAGTGGAACGCTCGGATACGCGGGTAGCGGTTCCGCCGATGTGGAAAGTACGCATG